>Ga0247832_1000067_pt1 | contig 179789 bp, 163 predicted proteins | sample LaCruzMarch2015__10_FD_192407 | JGI IMG/M metagenome (GOLD analysis project Ga0247832, IMG submission 192407) | Freshwater microbial communities from meromictic Lake La Cruz, Castile-La Mancha, Spain - LaCruzMarch2015_4m | ecosystem: Environmental > Aquatic > Freshwater > Lake | place: Spain...
GAGAGGCTATTGAGAGGCTATTGAGAGGCTATTGAGAGGCTATTTAGAGGCTATTGAGAGGCTATTGAGAGGCTATTGAGAGGCTATTGAGAGGCTATTTAGAGGCTATTTAGAGGCTATTTAGAAATGGCGTATATATAGCTCGTCATTATCAAGTAGGCATTTACGGCATCTACATACTTTATCACATTCTTTGTAAATTGATAAAGGAAGAGCATTCATACAGCATAATAAGAATGTTATAATAGCGATGATACTAGCGATTACACCTAATATGTTTACGATATGGATAAATATAATCGTTGTATAGCTGCGTATTTAGTAATCTTTTTAACTCTTGTTTTTATATACAACAAAAATAAAAATTGATATAAATTATTAAGTATAATTAGCAACATAATGTTATTTAGAAATAGCAATATTGAGAACATTCCGGTAATCCGAAACCTCTGTGATAATATTATGGAGGATTTCAAAAAAACTACTCCTTGTGACGAGTGTAATACGCTGCGCTTTTTTGTATATGACTATATTGATAGAATGAGCAATATAGAAAAAGATAATATTATGAAATCCTTCAATATTATTGAACTGGATTATTATAATCGCAATATCCTTGATAAAATAAATAATAAATATGACGGCGAACCACTTGTAGTAATCTGCTACGATATCCTTGATATTTAGGACATTGCGGGTATATCTCTGGTATATCTCTGGTATATCTCTGGTATATATTACATTATTGTGCATTTTCTTACAGTTCTGCTGGTATTCTTATCATCTTTTTCTATTTTTTCTGTTATGAGAGTGATTTCTTCAAATACTTCTTTAATATCTGGTCTCATTTCAGGACAAGTATCCCACATTCTTATGATTAATTTTTTCAAATCAATATTATCAGGGACATCGCTAATATTAGGACGGAATCCTTCTTTAATTAGGTGAATAATATGTGGATTATTATCTACTTCATTAAAAGGCTTCTTGCCTGTTGCAATAAACCAATAATTTAGGGCAAGTGAATAGATATCAATCATCAGATTGTAATCTTGGCCATTATTAAATAATATTTCTGGTGCCATATATCTTAGCGTACCTGTACAGCCACTCATTTTATATTTATCGTGTTTCCTTTTAATCGTCCGCGACAATCCAAAATCCGTGAGTTTAATATGCAAATCGTCATCTAATAAAATATTAGAGGGTTTAATATCGCGGTGCATTATCGGATAATAGCAGTTGTGGAGAAAATAGATAGCCTGTGTAAGTTCCATAATCCATCTGTACATATATTTGGGCGACGGCTTCCATATCTTAGAATATTTATGAGACATTTTGCTATAATAGCTATCTAAGGAACCATTTGGCATATATTCATATAATAGCATTAGAGGCTCATTTAATGTACATGCTCCCAAAAATAGCACAAGACGCGGATGTCTTAAATGTGATATGACAGATATCTCGTTTATCAAATCCTCGTATTCTAAATCATTATCATTATGTCTCAGATATTTAACCACACATTCGCTACCACGCCATTTAACCTTATTAATAATTCCATTAGAACCTTCTGCTAGCTTCTCGCATATTTTAATTTCTTCTCTACGCAATTCCCACCATTCTGCGCGACCCCTGAGATTAAAAGGTACCATTTCAAGATAAAGAGAAGAGACAGCAGAAACCATTGAATGACCCGAGTGCGAGGATTGCGAAATATCTGAATCAACCTTTTCTTCTGCTGTACTCACAATACTAACCAAGCTCGTCGTACTCGTCAAGCTCGTCATACTTATTACTATTATAATTAATAATTACTATTAATATATCATTTTTTATATCTTGTATCTTATAAATAATCTGCTGAACGGCTTAAATCGGCTTTTGGTACTTCTACGACATTATAGGGGTCTTTGTTAAACATAGGAGATTTAAAAGTAATCTGTTTAGGAATATTGTAAATATCACGTAATCTATCACCGACTATGATATCATCTGTTATAGGGACCTTGACATCATTGTTATTATCAGTGGGTTTCATATAAAACTCTGAAATATGCCTGTCCTTTTGTCTCGCAAAGAGCTTCCAATTATTATTGCCGGTATCCTTTTCATCTGAATTATTTGTAACATATCCTACAAGGCGATAAGTATCACCAACATCATTTGTCCTAATATACATATTTCTGTTTGCAATATTATTAGCAAGCTCAGCGTGTGTTTTGTTATCTGAGCGATTTAACGGAGGATATAATGGGTCATTTAAAACCTTTCTATCACGAATTACCGTTTCATCTCTCTCGACCTGCTTGTTGTGCTTGGCTTTATCTAATAGAACATTATAATCATCTATTGATAAACATACTTTATTATTTGCTTCCGGAACTGACACAGTAGCACTACCAGATACTTTGGAATCTGATGATGAGAAAATAATATATATAATGAGTGATATGATGATTAGGAGGAATACTATTATAACTGCTGTAATTTCATAAAACATTTTTGACACTTTGTTTTAATTATATAAATAGATAAATATATCGGATATCCGATATTGAAAAATAAAAAACCATATAAAAAGAAGATGATATATATAGATAGCTAAGGGCGATAAACAAACACTACACAACAACACGATGGCGAGACGATACAGCAAGAAATCACACTTTGATGAATTGAGAAAAAACGAACAGACATCTAGGGCAGGATTTGGATGGGAAGAAGGAGAGGAAGAAAGGCTTCTTGCTATGCGAACTGAAAAATCTTCATATGAAGATATTGCGACAGAACTTAAAAGGACTTCGCGAAGCATTCAGACACGCATTTATCAATATATTTGCCGTCTTGTAGAACACGATAATGCAGATGAAGCCGAACTAATTGCCAAATATGATGTTAATCCCGATGACCTAAAAGATTTCAAAGTTAAACGTGATGAATACTTTACAAAAGTAAGTGCTCGAAAACGCCCAAATCGTTATAACAAGGATGAATCAAAACCCTATATTCAACCCGAATCTCGCAATATCAATAATGATATTCGCAATGAACTAAATGTTCTTCGTCAAGAAGTTCGCGATCTTCGCAAGGAAGTTCGTGATATTCGCGACCGTATTTAAATAATTCTAATGAATATTCATCAAGTTCATTAGAATAGAGATTGCGCTGATAAGGGAATCTATTTTGCCTAAATCATAATTAATAAATCCGCCTTCGATATTTTTAAAATTATCATTATTTTTATCCAATTCTATGGTTATAGTATCATTCTTCGTAGATATCTGAATATATTTAACAGTTGAGACATCAATCTTAATATTTGCAAGGCTAATACTCTTAGCAATATACTGGTCATTATTGATTATCGTATTATTCTTGATGTTAAAATAGATATCGTCTGCGACACCTTTGATGTCTTTTTTGTATTTTGACTCTACACCAGCTACGTCTACGGCTTCCTTTGTCTGTTCGGTCATATTATTAAATATTTTGTTATAGTTGATAGTTCTCTTAAACTTTCTGAGCGTAACTAAATAATTTCCATATAAATATTTTTCATTTTCATTGGCGAACTTGCGATGATAAGCATTTCCCTTTTTAACAATATTTTTTTTACGAGTATTAGCGGAGCTTGGAGAGCTATGTGAGCTCGGTGTACTCATATGTACTACTGAATTGATATAACAATCGGCAACTGCCACGATAGCCGATAGTAAAACCAACAATACTGAAATATATCTAATTGTTATAGCTCTATTCATTGTTTGGGATTATATAAACAAATAAATATACTAATCAATTTTTATTACAAAAATATATATAAAAATTGATAAACCTTATATATTAGTTGTCATTAATACCAAATATTACTTATGGACGATGAAATGTGGGAATTATTTAGGGAAATAAAAAACGAAGAAGACAAGCAGAATAAAATAAGTAATGGTATTGATGACAATGAAGCAGGCGGCGATATAATTAAGTGCGAATGCGGTTCTACTGATTATCTGATAGAAGATAATATGCATATTTGTAAAAAGTGTAGCTCAATCATCTCTAAGGTTATTGAGAATACCGCAGAATGGAGATATTATGGAAATGAGGACAATCGTGATGGCGACCCTTCGCGATGCGGAATGCCTACTAATAATCTTCTTCCAAAATCTTCAATAGGCTCTATGATAGGTAGCGGATACAAGGATAATATAGATATGCGTATAATTCGCAAGTTCCAAATGTGGAATAGTATGCCTTATGATGAAAGAACATTATGGAATGTCTTTGATAAAATGACAGCAAATACTATTAATAATGGAATACCCCAGAAAGTAATAGATGACGCCAAAAATCTCTACAAGCAAGCATCTGAAAAGAAAATATCTCGCGGAGATAATAAAGAAGGCCTTATAGCATCTTGTATATATCATGCCTGTTTAATCAACAAAATCCCTAAAAGTTCCAAAGATATTGCTGCAATGTTTAATATATCGCATGTTACATTAAATAAGGGCAATACACGATTTCAAACTCTATTACAGCTCAATGTATCTTCGCCTAATCCTATTGATTTCATATCGCAATACGGAAACAATCTAAATATGTCTATAAATGATATTAACAAATGTAAGGAACTTGTAAAATTGATAGAAGAAAATGAAATAATGAATGACAACTCGCCCACTTCATCAGCGGCGGGAATCTTATATTACTATTCGACTGTCAAAGGCCTTGGATACTCTAAAAAGAACTTTGCCAAGGCCTGTAATGTATCAGAAGTAACAATAATAAAATGCTACAAAATAATCAATATATACAATACCTTCATCACAACCCACAAAAGCAACATATTCGGCTAATTCCCTCTCCGTCCTTCCTATCGTCCGCCACACGGACTAAAATATTTATTACAGAATAATTTAATAATTTAATAGATTAGATATGAATTACTATACATATTTAGCATTCGTTATAGCTTTTTTGTGGGGTATTTCACCTGTATTATTTAAGTATATTCTTCAAAAAAATATACCATCATATATTATAATTTTCACACAGGCATCTGTATATTTCTTATCAAGCATAATATATATTATTATATATGAAAGAGATGATATATATGGCGATATACAAAAAAATAGCAAGTATATACCATTCCTGATAGTAATATCATTCTTTTCTGTATATGTAGCAAATGTATTGTATATTTTTGCTTTGGATAACAAAGCTAATGTAAATATAATGTCGCTAATAGTATCACTTGCGCCCGTTATAACATTGATAGCCTCGTTCTTGATATTGCAAGAGATTTTACCTATAAAAGTATTGATAGGCTTCTTCATAATATTTATAGGCTTGTTATTTATCTTTTTGCCCTTCTAAATCAACAGAGCAAAACGCTTTATTTTTTCTCCTGATATTCTCTCATATTCTCTGAGAATATCTTAGATATATTCGTAAATATTAGATGATATATAATCCTTTTATATTGTAAATGCTATGACAAAAGATGATTTATTTACATCTATATGTAATGGAGATATACAGAACAGCATATTATTGAGTACTAAAATGATAATTATAGACGAATCTTTTGATATATTAGAATTGATTTATATCGATGTGTGTTCCTACATTGGAACCTTTGTATATATTACAGATATCGGGAAACTCGCAGATATCTATGAAAATATAGCGAATATTATAGATACTGATAAGATAGTTATAAAAAACATCTATATCATTATAACTAAGCTATGTATTTTGTGCGATATTTACAATAAACATCCCGTGGCTAAATGTGGTAATATGTCAATAGCTTTGCTTAAAAACAAAATAGCACATATATTAAATGCTAATGATATGAAATTATCGCAGAATGGCATAATGCGTTTTGATGGCATTCTTCCTCCTAATAATCACGAGAATTATAATACAGCAATAGGGATTATTGCAATTATCATTAAAACTATTAAAACGACCGACGATATATCATGTGATGATATAGATAAACTCGTAGAAATCTCTAATAATTTGCGATTAGTCATAGATTATATATTGCGTAAAAAAATAAAGATAGAAACAAAGTTTTATAGCAGCGACGATGATATATCTTGGTTTATCTGGGGAGTATATAGTATATTGTACAAAGACAAAGTATTTGAGAATGCTTTTAAATTATACAATCACGAATATAAAAAAAAATATAAAATTAAAAGACATGGCCTATTATATTCTCTCGGATTGCTGTGTATCTACATACATAAACAAGATATATCAAAAGGCTGGACGAGTAATGAGCAAAATGTAATAGACAAAATAGACGAGATTTCAATTAAATTATATAATGAAATACGTAGAGATATAATTAGTAAAAATCCTGAACTTTCTGAGAAAACAAATAAACATACAAGAGAGGAAAAAATAAAAGAGAATGACGGCTTGAACTTTATTCTAAATTATGTGCCTGAGATAGATAGCAATAACGCCGATAAACAGGAAGCCCGAGAACACAAAACGAATTACTCAGAAACACCTCGTGTAATAGAAACATAACCATACAGTCCTAGACTAGGCAAGTTTTAGAGAATTGTATTTTTTAATTATATCTTGCTTTGATATGCTAAGAGGACCTACGTTATTCTCTTTATTAAACCTGAGGCTATTTAATTTGCCAAGCAATTTGCTAATGTCATTGTCGGCTGTATTTATCTTAATGAACCAGTGCGTATTAGTGTTATCGCTTTCTTCGCACAATTTAACGAATCCTATTTTGGAACCAACGCGTCTTATAGAGATATCAGAGTTATCTTTTTTATCAAAAGAATACCATGAAGCCGGAGTAATTTTGACAGCAACTCTACGTGCCCTATTCTTATTTATCCATATTTGAAAAACCGTTTTTATATTTTTAGGGACACCAAAGTGTGTGAAAGAATTGGGTGCAATAACTGTTTGATATACAAGGTGATAATTTGGGGGGAATGATTTTTGTAAGCTCGCCTTCTTGAAACTTATAGGTAATATAAAGGATACGCTCTTTGCCATTAGAATATTTGTGGCGTGCTTGATGAAGGCTATTGCCTTTGAAGATTTATTGCCAAAAGGCGGATTGCCTATGATATGACAGCCTACACCGGAACCGACCACATTACAATCTTCAATATGTAGCTCTAAGAAATCTTTCTTAATTATCTCTTCATTTTCAGGTTTAATATCATAAAACCTGCGATTATTTGAGAGTTTTTTTATAATATTTATGAATGCTCCATTGCCGGCACTCGGCTCTATTATTAGCTCATTTTTATCAATGTGTATATGTGTTTTTATAGCATCATAACATACGCCGACAATATCTTTATTTGTATAGAACTTATCAAGATTAAGATGCTTCTCAGACATCCCTTATATCTATTATCTATTGATTCTATCTATACACCTTTGAAGATTTAAAAATGAGACAAACTCATTTAATCTAAAAAGTTGGACATAATCAATTCCATGTATATTGTGATTAGGCTTATAATAAGTATAAGGGTTGATTATACCTGTCTCATCACCCAATTATAAAATTGGAAGACACCTGAACGTCCTAATGAGAATACACCCAAGGACATATACAAATGTATATAAATCCTTATGTATTTTGTCTCATTTTAAATCTTCAAGGGTGTAAAAATATAAAAACATAAAATATAAAAATTATATATACCTATACATACCTATACATACCCATATATACCTATATATACACCATACAAACTAAATCTATCCTATTTAATCGGTGCTGACGAGCTTAGCCGCGAGCTTAGCCTTGTATTCATGAGTTTCTGTGTAAGACATCCACTCATTTGCCAACTTGGAAACTTTTTCAATACTTGAAAGCTCAGGAAACTCTTCGTGAATCCTAACATTTTCACGCATCCAAAACTCTACATACATCTTGTGCTCTTGGTTAATCCTTTCCTTGTTATCCACAAGATACTTGACATATTCCGCGGACATTATTCTAAATCTGTTCTAAAAATTAGAAAAGGCTTTTGAAACTTTGTAGATGCTGTTGTACGGTTTGGCTTTTGACTGTGATAGTAATGATTTTTATATTTCTTGGTATCAATTTTTATCTTAGAAATATCAAAATATAACATTTTTATCCAAAGTGATAATAATAAGGAAATAAAATATATAAAGTTATTTTAATAAAGAGATAATAAGGATATCAAAGAGATAAACGTGTCTATGTATCTCTCTTCAATTAATACTTATGAGAAGGCATATATTTTGGGTTTAATTGTATTTAATATCAAAGAGAATTGTTCTGATAAGATTATTGTAGAAATCAATTTTAAGAAAGAAAAAATAAATAATTATGAATATTATAAAAACATTGATAAAATTATTGAGAGTTTCAAAAAGGTTGGTACGGTAAAGTTCAATTGTGATACCAATACAATTGAACTCACTATCTCAATTCCCTATATCATCAAAGATATCTTCGTTAAACACTTAGACCTATATCTAGTTAATACAAAACACTATGATTTATCTTTGTTTATGAATACAATCTATAATGCTGACAAAAACCTATTGAATAACTTTTTAAAAGCATATATTGAAAAGAATGGCGAGATTGTCAATAATTGTCTCTATATTAAGATATACAATTACAATACATTAAAAAAGATTACTGAAATATATAAAATCCCTCACAAGGTCCTAAAAGAAAACGGCGACAGTAGAGATAGTAGCGAAGCTGAAACGGGCGAATTGTATGTATTGGAGTATAAAAACTCGAATATGATAGATTTTATGGGGCAAATATATGCGAATGGGACTGATATGGATGAGATATATATTAATGACAATCTATACAATTTTTTGGGAAATCCCGAGGGCTTCCAAAATCCTTTGCTAAAAATCTATAAGGCTGATGCATGTGCTGTGGTTCCTTCGAAGAATAATTATTCAGATGCTGGATTGGATTTGACAATTATCAAAGAGCATAAAAGGATGAATAGTGATACAGTGCTATATGATACAGGCATTAAATTGGAAATACCAAATGGATATTATGTTGAAATTGTTCCAAGGAGTTCAATAAGCCGCTCGGGGTATATGCTTGCAAATAGTGTAGGTATCATAGACCAAGGATACACGGGCAATTTATATATTGCTTTGCGAAAAATAAACAGTGATTGTGAAGATTTGGTCATGCCTTATAAATGTTGCCAAATTATTATGAAAAAACAAATATATCCCAGAATTGTTATAGAAGATTTAGTAAGCGCAGATACAAGCCCCTATAATGATTCCGCTACATCACGAGGCTCAGGTGGTTTTGGAAGTACGGATGCGACAGCCGCGACATCCGAAACAAAAGTGAGAATAAAAGAGTAAATTGCGAGAACCACACCAAATGCCTAAGGCAGTATATTAGAATATTCTGAGAGAATTGTTAGAATTGCGTGAATAGATTAGAGTAGATAATAGGTAGATGGTAATAATAAGCAATATAGTATGATAAATTAATATATAATAGTTCTCGTATATTCCATTAATATCATAGTAATCTATATATCTGAACCAGAGGTTTCTGATGTGTTGATTGTTAGAATAGTTGATAACAAAGCGAATGCAATTTTGTAATTCATCGGTAATTAATGACATTTTCTAAGGGAAAAGAAGCTAAGATAAGGATATTTTTATTATAATTGAGGATAAATCAATTTTTTAATATTCTTGCTAATGGTAGCGGTTAATAATTTTATTATGTATTTCTTCGTATAGCTCTAATGTATAATTAGCAAAGAAAACATTTTTAGAGTAGGCTTCATTGCATATGAATATATTTCCATAGAGGTTTTTAATTTTTTCTCTAACAATTATGTTGTTAATTCCTACATTCCATAGATATAGCGAGTTTTTTTTTATAGGATATACGATGTTCAAATTGTTAATCAAGTGATTCTGTATATTGTGCTCATTGATTATGTTATTATCATTATAGATATTATTGCAATCAATATTATATTTGCTAACACTATTTAATATTCGCCGGTTATCCTTGCTAATAAACTTAAATCTCATCAAGTTCTCTTTTGACAAGTTTAAAATAAGTGCCTTTGCAGTGGGAATTGTTTTATATTTTGCAATAAGTGTTATATTATTATCGGGTTCAATAATTATATCGCGCACATCTGTATTAAACTTGATAATCACATTTTTACTGTATAAATATTCCAACATCTTGTCTATTATTACATTACAGTCTTCATCTACTATAAAAAACTCGTTATTGCTATTTATCTCATTATTAAACATGTATATTCCATACAAAGCTGAGATATGACAATAGATATTATCATATTTATTAATATTTTTTTTGAGATAGCTGTAATCACACTGTGATAGAAGGGTATAACATAGCTTATCAAATGTCTGTGTATATAAAAACTTAGAAGGAATATGCTTTGCTTTTTGTAAGACACTATTGATAATATATATCAGCTTTTCATTAAAACATAGATTATAGCCACTATATTTAATAGACAGGCGATTTAGTAATTGTATATAATAGGTGTGTTGCTTATTGAATACCTTGTAATTTATGATTTCCTCACAACAAGCGCTATTCCTTTCAACTATAATAACATCAAGGCCATTATCAATGCATTTCATAGCAGAATATAATCCCGAGAAATTACAGCCGAGGATTATTATATTATTCATTTTTTATAGTAATTGTTAATAATTATAATATTTTATATTTTATATATATAATAATAATCTATAAGTTCGCGTATCATATAATATAATAAAAAAATATATATAAAATAACGGTGTATAAATATTTATAAATGCTATGGGGGTTAAATCTTCAAGACAATACACATATCAACAATATTATGAGGCGATGAAGAAGAGCGGACAAGCGGCTAATATAGATTTAAAAAATATTAATATGGAAAATATAGACCCTTATGAAGTTTTCAATATATCAAAAAACTTCACATGGAATGAGCTAAAAGAAACATATAGAAAACTTGCAATCAGCACACATCCAGATAAGCAAGGAGGTAACAAAGATATCTTTAATATAGTTACATACTGTTTTGAAAAATTGGCACTGGAATACAAAAAGCGAGAGAGCGAATTATCACATATGGAGTTGAAAAAGCAGTCAAGCGATTTCTTTGATAAGATAGTTAACAACAAGATGCCTCATCCAAGCATCGTTAATATGAACAGAGACCGAGATGGCAGTGGCGGTATAGGCGACGGCAATAATGCTGAGCTATTTTCGCAAAAGTTCAATAGAAACTTTGAGAAATGCAAGGTATATGACGATGAAATTGAGTTCGGCTATGGGAAAAATATGGAGGAATCATCAAAAGTCCGAGAGGACATTAAAATAGACAAGGTTATAAAAAAAAATAAGATAGATAATAAAAGCTTTAATGATATCTTTAATAGCAAAGTGCCTGTCAATAAACAATTAGTAAAATATCAAGAACCAGAGCCTCTTTTGTTGGCCAAAAGTCTCCAATTTACTGAATTAGGAAATAAGAGACCCGACGATTATAGCAGTAGTAGCGTAAAAAAAACGAACTCTCTATCATACTCTGATTATATGAAGGCTCACGAAGGGACACGATTAATAGACACATCTATTATAAAGGGTATGAAGGAGTTCAAAAGTGTTGAGGAATACGAAGTATATCGTGATACTAAGGCAAAAGTTGAGCTGAGTGCCAAAGAACTTAAACAACAGGAACTCAAAAAAATGCGCGAAGAAAAAGAAGAGCGGATGCGATTAGAAAGATTAAATAAATATGACAGAAACATAGAACTATCCTATGAAAAGGCAAACCGCCTCTTCATAAGATAAAAAGCAGACCGGCTATTCTATATAATATCTTTGTATTACAAGAACTAAGAATGTCTAAAATTATTATTAGAATAATTGCATACTCTTCAATAATAAAAAATGACTATATTTATCTTTTAATTAAATTATAATGGATAAAGATTTACAAGAGTTTTTTAAATGCGATGTGTTTACACCCGATGATATAAGTGAAATAATGGCTTCTAAATTATATAATAGAGGCAATTTGTTAGAACCATCGGTTGGAATTGGAAATCTATTAAAATATATAGACCTTAATAAATATGACTATGTTGATGTATATGAAATTAAAAAAGAACATTTAGAAACAATAGCTACTAATGAAAAAATTAGAACTTACAATTGTGACTTTATAAAGAAAGATATTGACATTAGATATGATAATATTATTATGAACCCTCCATATATAAAAATGCAAGATTTATCAGTAAATTATAGGGATTACTTAAAACAAAACTTTGATGTAATAAAAAAAGGTATTATAGATATTTATTACGCTTTTATAATTAAATGCTTAAACTTATTAAAAGACGATGGCATATTGGTAGCAATAACTCCTAACTCTTATTTATATAATAAATCATCTTTAAGTTTGCGAAAATATTTATTTGATAATAGATATATTCAGGAAATTATAGATTTTAATCATAAGAAGGTATTTCCAAATGTATCAGTTTATTGCTGTATAACAGTTTTTACGAAAACAGATAAGGAGTTTGTTATATATAATAATGGTAAAATATTATATACAGATATAATTAAAAATTACTCATTATTTAATACATTAGGCAAAGAAGAATTAACATTAAAAGATATTTGTAAAATTAAAAATGGAATTGCTACTTTGCGCGATAATATATATATACATAATAAAAAGCTATTTGATGAACCTTGTTGGAAATTAATAACTAATGGGAATACGCAAAAGTTCATTATTTATCCATATAACGATGGTATTATTATCGACGAAGAAGTATTTAAAAAAGAAAATCCATTAACATATAATTATTTATTAACTAACAAAGATGAGCTATCTAAAAGAGATAAGGGTAATAAAAAATATCCTATATGGTACTCTTTCGGAAGAACACAATCACTAAAATATAGTAGTAAAAAATGTATATATATACCATGTTTCTTTAATCCTGATGAAATTGATAATAGCATTTATATACATTGTAATATATTACATGTAGGTTGTTTATGTATTGAACCAATTAATGAAAAAGATATTCAACAAATTATAAATTGTATAGTAAATAATAAAGAGTTTATTAAACAAAACTCTTCAAAGCGCTCAGGTGGATGGATTAATTTAAGTAGTAGAACATTATACGATATTAAATTATTAAATCTGTAAATATAGTTTTGAATTGTCTATATTTTGTAATAAGTTTTTCAATAGGTAATATATCATTAAACTGTTCCCCTTCTTTTTTTGAATGTTTGATATCAACTATATAATTAATTACATCATAACATAGTTTTTTATTTATTAATTCTCTATAAATATCTACATCAGATTCTTCAACATTTTCAAAACATTTAATTTGTTTATTAGCTAATAAAGAGGGGCATTTATTAGCAATTATAGTAATTGGTATTATTTTAATATTTGGATTTTGCCACATTATATGACTTGATTCTCCTGTTAATTGTTCCCAGTAATTATTTTTGTTTTTTTTATAATTTGTCATAACAATTTTAACGGGTATAATAATATAGGGTGTTTTATTATGTAAAATTACAATATCGCATTTCTTTTTTTGAGCAGAGTTAGATGATTTTACTTCATATTCAAGCTTAATATCATAATTATTAACTTTCGGAAAATATGGCTCCAACATATTTTTAATAGCTAAATGAAAATGATTAACCTTATCAGAACTTCTTGGACCACTTGTAAAATATATGGAGTATGTTTCATTTAATATTTCAATAAATTTCTTTTCTTCATCATGTTCTTCTAAATAATCTAAACTAATTGTTGAAGCGTTTGTTGTTTCTTTTAGAGTAGCGAGGTTCGTAATCTGCTCTTCGTGCTTAATGTTTGAAATAGCCAAGTGCTCTTCAAGTAACTTTACATGCTCTGATTTATCTATCTGTGGTAATATAGGCATATCTATTTTAACTTGTGATTTTACATTTATATCTGTTTCATCTCCTGAGATTAAAGCAGTGTCTAATCCAATGCCCGATTTAGAACAAGTAAGTTTTTTATGTCCATGTTGCTTACATAAAGAGCATATATTCGTATTTAATATGTCATTATTTTTAGATTTAAGCACATTGCATTGCATTGCTAATTTCCGGTGTAAAATATTAGCCGGTCTAATATATGGACTATTATATAGTAGTTGTATCATTTTTTATATTTTATTAGAACAGCATATAATATTCTTACACAGCCTATTGATAGCCTGTTATAATAATCTATGTGATAATTTATAATAATTATCACAAAGCCATCGTAGGCTATTGAGAGGCTATTAATATATTTATAACAGATGATGTTGTAAAAAGAAGCTGGATTTTTCTAAAAATGAAAAATTAAGATTTGAGTACATCTCTCAATTTATTTTATAATTTCTAAAAAACTTTTGAAAACTTAGAAAAACCAAAGAGATGTACTCAAATCAAATTGAAAAAAATAAAGCATATTCCAGTATCGAGAACTGCTATAAGTCTAAGTATTTTTATAATAAATATAGAGAGGCTATTTAGTGGATATTGAAGACTATATGAAAAAGCAATTTAGAATACTCACGGGTATCAAGGAATGCTCTTGTAATTTTTTATAATATCTAATATTTTGTCTTTATTGTTTTTAGTGTCCTCCCAGCCATTCGCAAAGAGTTCGCGAGATTTATCCTTATCTAAATAAAGCAACTCCTTGCGAGAAAATTGTCGTCCCCACATAAATCGGTGTATATCTATCGTATTCTTTTTATTACTTTCGGCATGTATAGTACTTTTAACTTCCCCGTCTATATAAAAGCTACCTTTGTACTTTTTAGAGAAGGTGCTTCCGGATATGTAAGGGATATAAGAGCTACATAGACAGAAATCTATTAAATCGTCAATATTATTGAAGTTTCCGTGCTTTTCATTTTTCATATTATAGAGTTTATTAACATTTGTAGAAACAATAGATATCTTTTCAAGATTCAAATGTTTTTTATTGGCATATCTGAGCTTCATATTTTTCCCCACATTATTTTGAAATATGCGCAAATCATTATGTAAGCATATTCGCGATACTTCGTTTCCTATTGAATAATCCCATATAGTATCATGATTTGACATATCATCTTCCTGTGTATATAACAAGGAACACCACGCGCCCCCTGATATCCCGGTAATGTTATAATCTTTGATAGGTATATTGTTTTTAATGTATCCCACTACACCTATGCTGTATGGCAAATATAATCCGGTACCGTATACATTTATATTAACAAAAGCCCTGCCTAACATACTTAAATTGCATAACATCAAAACAATCAATTTAATATAGCTAAGCATTTTATTATAAGTAAATAAGATAAAAATAAGATAATAACGGGTAGGTACGACTAAGATACTACTTTTCGCCACTTCTTTTTCTCTTCTGTTAAATCTCGTTTTCTCATATAATTAAAAAAAGCCAATACATCAACTTCGTTGCCTACTGAGAAATAAGAGTTCAGTTCACTAATACATCTCTCATTCTTATGAATACATCCTAAAATAATGTTATTCATAATGTTTTTATAGCGGTCAGAGATAAAAGGCGGCTGATCAATGAGCCATTTGGCCTTAATATTGGCATACATTTCGGGAGAGACTAAAAGCTCCTCTAAGGAATCATTGTCATACTTGATATTAATAACAACCCTTTTATCAGCATTTTCTTGCGTAATATCAAATATTTCCAAAGATACTATCTCATTATTTGTATATTCCATTTTAATATATATAAATATATCTTTATATTTATATGATAACTGTAACCTATGAAAATAATATGAAATATTATGATTTAATTATATTAGGAGCAGGTCCTTCGGGGTTAGCGTTAGCTCACATATCAAGTAGTATATATAGAAATATCTTAGTAATTGATAAAGAGCAAGAAATCGGCGGAATCCATCGTGTAAAAAGAGATTACTATGGAACATATAGCGAGTGTGGTCCCCGCATCTATATGACAGCCTTTTATAATTTTATGGATATTATTAAAGATATCGGGATTGATTACAAGGATATATTCACAAAATATAAATATAATTTTATTACTAACCTATTATTCAGAAATGGTCTAAGTATATATGAAAAATATATATTGCTATGTGCGTATTGTAAATATATGTTAAATGATAATTATGGGAAAACAACGAACTTATATGATTACATGATATTTTATAAGTTTTCAACGAGTTCAATAGATATTATAGACAATATCTGTGTATACATAGACGAAGGCAATAGTAAAACATACAGCTTAAATAAGTTCATCAAGCTCTATGATATCCTATTTAATAGCAAAATACTGGTATCATCTAAGCCACAAGACTACTATTTATTTAATGTATGGAAAAAGTATTTAGAAAACAGAGGCGTATCATTTATTCTTTCAGATAGTATTAAAAACATCAATTTAATTGATAATAGTGTATCATGCGTAGAGTTATATAGTGGCCAAAATTATGGCTGTGTTAATCTGGTCTTAGCAGTCCCTCCAACAGCACTTCTAAAACTCTTAAATAATGTTAACAATTGCGAAAGGGAAGAGGATAACAAAATGTTAAAATATGCCTTTGGTGATTATGAAGAGATTGAAAGATGGAAAGAAAATACCAAATATAAAAACGTAATTTGTATAACTTATCGTTTTAAAGATTATATAGAAATGATGCCTCGTAATGGCCTTGTGTTAATAACTGAGTGGGGAATAACAGCTTTAAACATATCAGAATATTGTGATAAGTTAGATAATAGCAACTATCCTATAATTAGTGTTATGGTAACACAATGTGATACTCGTAGCTCTTATAATAATAAGACAGCAAATGAATGTAGTGATGATAACGAATTGATAAAAGAGGTATATAGGCAATTGAGGATATCATATATAAATTATATAGATGTCGAATATTATGCCATTATAAATCCGAATAATTATTATGATAATAAAAATAAAAGGTGGAAATGCGAGGATAATGCTTATTACAATGCATTTGCTGAAAATTATATAGCATTTAAGAGCAATAGCATTGAAAACTTATATAATCTCGGGACACATAATGGGAAAAGCTATATTCCGTTTAATAGTATAGAAAGTGCTATATCAAATGGAATAGCTCTTGGGCGAGAGCTATACCCCGATGTTATGAGAAAATGCTATGTAAAGCGTGGAATATATGGAAAGGATATAGTGATATTGTGTGTAATGATATTATATACTGTAATAATTTATTATAGTATATTATAATAGATAATATACTACAAAATGGAAAGAGGATTAATTATGTTATTACATTCAGTTATAATTGGTTTAATACTGTATATATTAATGGTTTTTGTATTTAAGCAAAACGAAACCGTTGCAGAAAACCGTAGTATATTAATATCAGCCTTAATATTAATATATATGATATTATTTGGTCATGGTATTCCTGGCGAATTAAATAGATACTTGTGAGACAAGAGAATATGAGAGCATATATGCGTTTTTATTTTTTTCTAAAAAATTATCAACACGTGATATATTAGTATCGTCATATAATACGAAGGTTCCGTCGGTTTCGCAAATAGCTGTATAGTGTCCTCCATAAGTATTGCCGCTATGTAAGGCAATCGATGTCAATTTATAATTCTTATCATTTTCTAAATCAAATAATACGGTTCCTTTATCAAAGAGTATATTTGGATTAATATTTATGGACGTATCATTCTTAATATTTGGATTAATAAAACGGTTAATTATGATAAATAGGATATCTGGCAATCTCCATATTTTTGTAGATTTTATATAATCGGTTTTACAGTTGCATTTATTACATACCCAATCATTATTATAGTTATCTTCTATAAATAATTGGCGTATCATAGTTATAACGTTGATATTTTGCGAGTTTTCTGGAATATTCAAATAAAGAGCGTAGAATGGTTCAAAATTGAAGAGAGAGTTATCGCAATTTTTGCATGTAGTAATATTAAGGATGAAACCTTGTGTTATTTGCTGCCATCTGGATATCTTATTTTCATTGTGTTGTATATAGCCATGTGCGAACTTATCGCCAATAAAATTACTACTAACCAGAGCATTTTTATAATCTATCTCGGTATCATATGCAACCCCATTTATTATATTTTTGTTATTTAATTTTAAATTATCAAAATCTAATATTAAATTATAGTATCGTTCTTCCTTATTGATTTCGCTTATTATTTGCTGATTAATAAATATAAATAGTTCAGTAATATCAATTTGCTCTCCATAATTAAAAATATTACCAAAAATACTGTATAGTTTGGCTACTAACTTTTTTGGAACAATAGATTTATTATTTACATGCATTAAAACAAGTACCTCTTTTAAATTAGTTAATAGAGAGTTATCGTCCATCATCTCATAACTTATTATAGTATCTCGCATTAAATCATTTCTACATATTATCTGTATTAAACTATTTATAGCACATGTGAATCCCAGATTTGCTAATCCTTGCATTAATATATAATATATCCTAAGTAATTTTTATATCTTATATTAATAGATAATGGCAAAAAACAAAATATCAAAATCCAAAAGTTCAAATAATATTAAAAGCGTTAATAATTCCGAAGAATTAAAAATGATTAAATCGCCTTTAACAGAAGCATTTGATAATAGACAAATAATTGCGAAGAGTGTAGGAAATACTATCAGAAGTTTTTTGATTTTTAACGTAATTATTGGTATTATAATATTAATTATAAATGTCTATGCTATATTGTGGATTCATAAATTAGATACTATAAATTGTGCTTGTAGCGAAAGCTATATGCGTTCATATATTAAATATTATTTATATGTATTTATCCCATTCATATGCATGGATATTTTAACGAGTATATATATATTAACTTCCGGCGTATCTATATTAGATTTGGCTAATAATACATTATATAGTATTTACAGAAACTTCAGAGCAGTATTCAGCATATTTACAATTATTAACATTGTTGTTGTTATAATATTTATCAATAAATTAAAAGAAATAAATTGTGTATGCAGCGAAGATATAGTAAGAGAAGTTTACTGGATTTATAATATTGTACAAGCTTGCTACTTTGCTATTGCATTTTTAATAGTAATAGTAGGCATGTTAATGATATTTACAAGCTCACAATCTCATCGATAATAAAAGCATCGTTGTAAATGTATTCTTTTCAATCTTAATCAAGCTCTTCTACTACTACATTTTTTTTATCAGTAGATTCTGTTGAATTAGGCGCTACATCATTCGCCTCATCAGTATCTTCGTCCTCCTCAGTCTCATCAACTCCTGGCATACCACCGGACATACCACCGGACATACCACCTGGCATACCACCCGGAGGCGCTCCTTGGCTATATAGCTTCTGCATTAGAGGATTTACCTTATCTTCAAGCTCTTTTTGCTTATTTTTATAGACTTCAATATCACTACTCTTATTTTCATCAAACCATTTTAGTCCTTCATCGATTATAGGGTCAAGTTCTTTCTTAATATCGTCCAATATTGGTGGAGAATCAGGACGTTTAGTCATAGAGTTTCGTAGATTATATAGATAATTTTCAAGGCCATTCTTTGTTTCAATCAACTCTTTTTGCTTATTATCCTCGTTCTTATATTCCTCTGCCTTCTTAATCATCTCCTCAATCTGCTCTTTTGACAATCGCCCCTTATCATTTGTAATAGTAATGTTATTAGTTTTCTTAGTTGATTTCTCTTCGGCTGTGATATTCATGATACCATTTGCGTCAACATCAAATGATACCTCAATTTGCGCTTGACCACGAGGCATAGGTGGAATACCATCAAGATGGAAACTTCCTAGAAGATTGTTGTCCTTAGTAAATCCGCGCTCTCCCTCATAAATCTTAATATCAACACCGGGTTGATTATCAGAATATGTAGAAAACACCTGCGATTTCTTAGTAGGAATAGTAGTATTACGCTCGATGATTTTAGTCATAACACCACCAGCTGTCTCAATTCCCAGTGAAAGAGGAGCAACATCAAGAAGAAGCAATTCGTTTGTCTTGCTATTCCCTTGTCCTGTTAGGATAGAAGCTTGAACCGCGGCACCATAAGCAATCGCTTCATCTGGATTTAGAGATTTATTCAATTGCTTTCCATGGAAATATCCAGACAAAAGCTCTTGTACACGAGGAATACGCGTGGTACCGCCAACCAATACAATCTCGTCAATATCACCTTTTCCCATCTTGGCATCTTTTAGAAGACGGTCAAGTGGCTCTAGTGTTCGTTGGAAAACTTTATCGGCAAGTGATTCAAACTTTGCGCGCGTCAAAGTTGTATTATAATCTACGCCGTCAATAAGAGAATCTACTTCAATAGTAGTTGTAGTAGCAGAAGACAAGTTCTTTTTAGCTTTTTCAGCGGCAATATTTAGACGCTTTAGAGCACGAGCATTCTCGCGTACATTCTTTTTATATTTCTTATTGATTTCATCGCATAGATAATCTACAATAATATTATCAATATCAGAGCCACCGAGATGAGTATCTCCTCCCGTCGCTTTTACCTCAAAAATACCACCGTCAAGTGTAAGAATAGAGACATCATGAGTACCGCCTCCGCAATCAAATACTAGGATATTGCGCTCTTTTTTATCATCTGTTTTATCAAGTCCGTATGCAATTGCAGCAGCTGTAGGCTCGTTGATAATACGAAGAACTTCGAGGCCCGCAATAGCACCCGCATCCTTTGTAGCCTGTCTTTGTGAATCATTAAAATATGCAGGGACAGTAATAACAACCTTCTTCAAAGGATGACCTAGGAATGATTCGGTTGTTTCTTTAAGGCGCTGAATTACCATGGCCGAAATCTCCTCTGGATGAAAGCTCTTATCTTCTTTCTTATACTTAACATTAATCAAAGGCTTATTATTAGCATCTCCTGTTACATTAAAAGACCATAGTTTAATATCCTCTTGAACCACACTGTCATTAAACTTCCTTCCGATAAGGCGCTTAGTGTCATATACAGTATTCTTGGGATTCATAGTTGATTGATTTTTTGCCGCGTCGCCCACTAGTTTCTCTTCATCACTAAATGATACATATGATGGGATGATGCGAGAGCCGGTTTGAGTATCAGGGATAATTTCAACCCTGTCGTTAATCCAGATAGCGGCGCAACTAGTAGTAGTACCGATATCAAAACCTGCGGCAATATCTTTGCAATCTGTCATTATACCTATTATTCTTTTCTTATACATATATTATATGCAAAATCTTTATATATTTTTATATTTTATATTAGCATTATGACGATATTTATTAGAATTAAATAATAGTATAGTGTGATTGCAATAATTAAAATAAAATAATAATATATTATAAAGACGCATCCTATTATAAAATATGAAAGTAGATTTAGATAATACTTCAGATTATGATAAACAGATTATATATTTAGATTCAAGAAATGGTATATTTCCGAATAAGAACGAGTTTAGCTTTAATATTAAGTTTGATGAAAAAATAAAGAACCTGACCAGTGTCAAAATAATAGAGAGCTCGCTTGTATTGAACGGAAAGCTCGGATTAAAATGGGAATATGTAGGAACAGTAGAACCTACTGGGAACAAAATAACAAATACTGCACTTACGTCATTTCTTGATTATGCCAATACTGAAATAACACCTAAACAATATACAGATTTTAATGTACAGGGGACTAATGCAAACAATTATATAATATTGGCCACAGATTATGTAGAATTAAATCCGGGTCTAATGTGGAGCAATATAGGTTTTACAGAACCCAATGATGGTACAACTGAATATGTTAATACCAATTTAAATACCAAATTATTAGAAAAATATTGTGCGAATGACGTAGTAATAAATCTGACAAGAGCTGAATATAACAGCTATATTGTAGGCAATTCGGCTCCTGTAATAACCAAATTTGCCAAATTAATCCCGGGCGTATATTGGGAAAAATCTACGACTGCAAATACGGTATCTGGGGCAACTCTAATAAAAACACTTGATAACGGAAATGTTCTGAGAAACGCGTTTATTAATGGGAGCGATACAACAAAAATAGAGATTACAAAAGAACAGTTAAGGACTATAACGACGGCCAAATTGGTATCCGGTAACTATATTAGCATTCCTATAAATGAAACAGACACATACTATTATATTCCCAAAACTATATATTTTAAAACGGCTATATTATATTTTAAACCCGTAAAAAGAATAACATATAACAGCACATTCTATGTTGAATTAAATAATTATGATAGGATTCATTCCTATATTAACAAATATGATTCTTGTAATAGCATCGTTAATTATAATACAATAAAATATTTTGATACTCTAAATTACAGCGGGACTACTGAATCAAGTCTAGTATTATACAAGATTAAAAACTACTATTCTATAACAAGCTCTAATTGGACAGACGCGACCATACATATATTAAATCCTCCTGAAACATCTTGTAATAGATTTACAATAACTATAAGAGACAAGGATTTTAATATATTGAAGTTTGGCGATTATTTAAATGAAGAATCTTTCAATATGACAATATGTGCTTATACTATCAAAAAAAATATATATGGATAATTGAATATAATATATTTACTTGTAGAGATGATGAGATTGAATGTTATTAATAATTACAAAACGATTTATTATAACTTTCTCGCATCATTTTATTTATGTTTAAACTATATATTGCCATATTATGATGATGTCATTATTAGCATTCAAAGTCAAGCTATTAAACTGTTAATTGACAATGATACATTGAATATGAAAAAAGTTAAAAAGATTAGAATGATTGAGTTTATTGACAGTCTTAACAAAAGCGACAAGATTATTCTCGATAAAGAAAAGGATATTATATTGATTGATTACTGCATTTACGAATGCCATGATGACAGTGCATGCACCGAAAGCACATCAGAACCCGATACAGGAACTGAGACAGGAACTGAGACAGGAACTGAGACAGGAACTGAGACAGAGTCTGATAGCAATACAAATCAGCTAGGAACCAAAGACAGTGGAATAACAAGTAGCGATAGCGACCCCGACAAAGACCCTTATGAACCCCGTAGAAAAAAGAGTAGAATTGACAATGATTACACTTATATTCCAACTGGACCAGGAGGACCATCCGGACAAGCAGGGCATGTGAAAGATAAGGATGATTATTATAATATGGGTGTACATGCTTTATCTACAACAGCTGCGACAGCCGCAGCAGCTAAGTATCTAATAGAAGATTCTGTGAGTAATTCAACAGATACAGCGGATACAACGGATACCGATGATAGAGATGGATACGAATTGGATAAAGAGATTGATGTGAGTATTAGAAATATTATTCAAAACATAATATATGATAAAAATAAGGACGATTAGACTTTCATATAATTGCAGAAGATTTTAGAGATAGTCAAGGGTCAATCTTTTGTTCCAGATATTTTTTAATTCATGTTCATAATCAATATCGCCGTAGCAATTTTTCATAAGCCTTTCATTGAGATTTTCCCTTATTTTGCTTCCTAATATATTATTTTCATATTGATTAATATAATAGATGTTCTCATATGCAGCAACATTATTGTTGTTATATATCTTATTTTTGATATAATTATAATATAAGAAATATAAACATGTATCTATACTTCCTAATGTAAAATTGTTTTTTATAGTAGTAGAAAAACACTGGTCTTTTATTTCAATAATTCTTATTATATTGAAGGTATGATTAGTATCCTTATTTATTATAGTAATATCATATTCTCTATATTTATTATAATTATTGACACCCTTTTTAATAACCTTGATATCATATTTGCTATCACTCATATTTAATAAATCTCTAATATCTTTATAGGCCTCAATGATATTCTTAACTAAAACTGTTATATATACAGAGTTCTCGGTTAAACGATAGCAGCAGAATGAACAATTATTATAAATCTTGATAGAATAGCTATCTATAATGGGTAACTTGTTATCTTTAACATATTCAAGTATTTTTTTAACAATTTCGGAGTACTCTTTTTTTATGGGAATACATTTTAATACCTCTTTGCTGTTTTCAGTAGGATAAAACTTATTAACGAGTTCCATACGATTATATAGCTTTTCCCATCTAAAACCTGATTGTAGCGGTCTTGCTAATTCAAAATACAGGTTCTCTTTAATCATTTCTATGGGTATAATTTTGTATTTATCCTTGTAATATTTTAGAGCGCCTTTATTACTTTTAATATGATTAGATAAAATATCAAAAATATCAGGTTCTAAAAATGTGATATCAAAGAATTGCTTACCATATACTGATATCTTATAGGTATTTTGATGAATTGCACGCTTGATTTTTATATATTTATATCCAGCTTTCTTAATTAAATTAGCAAGTTCATAAGCGTCTTCTACTGGATTTTTAGAAAAACAATCATAATCATTTATAGTGTACTCTTTATAAAATCTATATTTCTTAGGCATTATCAAGTTGATTACTAGACCTCCGTAAAGTATTAGGTTTTTCTTTATAATAAACTTAGAAATAAGCTTAATAACACTGTTATATTCTGTATATAATTCTTTCAATTTTTTTATTTCAATATCTTTAATAATTTTATTAATAGTTATTGATGACATAATCTATTTTTAATAAATATATTAAAAATAATTTACTCATTCATTCATAATTACAGAAGCTTCGGATATTTTTTTAGCTCCCGAGGGTTTCTTGGCTTTTGCAGCCTTGTTATTTTTATATGGAACTTCGTCATTTAACATAGCGCGATTCAAATAAACCTTCTTGCCGTGCTTATTAATATAAAACTTGCCTTTTTTAGGTCCGGTATAAACCTTAGTGCTTCCGCCATCTACAAATATCTGCATCTTCTTAATATTTTCTATATTTCTATATATAATAAATATTTTATTTTACATCTTCGTATTCTCTATAAGCAAACTTAGGCATTATACTTCCTACTTGTGTATTCTCAATAGCCTCTCGTAAATCAGTGCCTTCTGCGCTTAAATATATAGGATTTACTATTTGCTTGCTACCATATGAACATACATTCGGTCTATATGCAGAATCTCCTCTATATTGTTGCTTATAATTGATAGGGTCATATATTCTATCGGGCATTATTTGTGTATGTTGCACCCCGTCACTATCGGTGTATTCAAGTACCCTATTATTGCCCAAACTATTATACAAATCCTCAGTCGAATATACGGGGGTTTTTATGTTAGAGCTCTCACCGCTACTAATTCGTGTATTGATAGAATAATTAGATGAGCTTGCAGAACCGGTTGTTAAAATATTTGAGGTCGCAGCTCCTCTCGCATTAGGGATATTTAAAGAAACAGTAGGATCGGTCGGATTAAAAGCCTTAGCGACAGAGGAGTTATTGCGGGGGTCGAGTGAATTATTTGTAGTTATCCCTGCTGTTGTCGTTTTACCCGTTCCTGCGCCAGAACCATAAGGAGTTGATTGGTTTTTATCTTGAAGCGTTATATTGATATTAAATACAGGTTCGCTATTTTTCATAATATCTGAAATATGTTTTTGAGCATTTAAGTTAGTCTCTGGGCTATTTGAGGATTCTGCACTATTCTTTGCAGCATCCGTAGTAAGAGCCACGGGTGTAGATAATGCTTGTCTTGTTAACATATCTCTTCTCTTAAGTTCGTTAGCAATTAAACGCAATTCATATAATACAAAATTATTATCAAATATTTCTAATAGTTTTTCATCATTTATTATATATTCTCTTAAAATGTCTCTTTCAAAGTTTGGGTAATTATCATGCATCAACATGGCTTTAAATAAATAGTCATTGAATTGGAGATGTATATAGCATTGTTTAAGAGGAATTGTCATCTTATCGTGGGGCATTTTGTTGAAATGATTTTTATAAACAGTTTTAAGCGTATCAATTATGTTTTTTTCAGATATTTTAGAAATAAGAGTGGGGTCTATGTCATTTGACTGCATTTTTACAATCATCTTGTATTCAGATGAATTATATAGCTTTAATTTAAGTTTTTCTTCATCACTATTCTTTTCATAAAACTCTTGGAGATTTACTATAATTTCTCTGGGCTTTGGTTGTCTCCCTAATATATTCTTATAAATATCAATAATTACAAACTGATTTATAGTTTTCTCCGACATATATTTTGGGTCATTATTATAATTAGTTTCCTGTGATACAGAAGGTAAATAATTATCATCTACGGGGTCCAATATAGATTTATAACTGTTATCATTACTCTGTCTATAATTAATAGACTCTGTATTAAAATGTAACTCATTGTTTGATACCCCCTTATTATTATATATTTCAGTATTAAAATAGTTATCGTTTTTCATATTATGTGTCTTTATCCCCGTTGATTTTAAAAATGAATTGTCAAAACCCTTTGTAAGTATCTTGTCTATATTTATATCCGAAAATATCTCATCTGTCTTAACAATCTTATGCTTATAATAAGGCTGATATATCCGTTTTTCTCCTGTCACTGCTTTATCTTCGTTTGTGCTGCTGCTAATTAATATATAAGAATCATAAGTAAGAGGTGTGGCATTTTTGATATCATCGTATTCTTTCTGTGTAAATGTGATAATCTTTTCGCCATCTATTGTTTCATGTAAGTTGTTTTTGACTTTAACTTCAATAGCATTCTTAATCTTATCGTTCCTTATCTCTTTATAAGAGCCTTTTACATATTTTTCAGTATTTATTCCTAAATCTCTCCACATCAACCCTATATCTGTATTGTCTGTTGCAACATTATAGGGTTTAAAATATCTATCATCTACATTGATATAACTGTTATATGTAAGATTCTTTATACCCAACGAATCCAGTTCGTCTATATTAATTATTATAGGGGATACCCATTTATAATTTAATAATATATAGAGCTTTTCGTTAGTTATTTTGTCCCCATTAGGTTCTGAATTGCCAAGATATAACCATTTTAACCCTATTTTCTCTTCTGTCCCAGGAGCATCTGCAAAAGGCTCCATATAATAATCAAAAAATGCGGTTTTTATCTTATCATTAAAATATACTATTAGAATTATTAAAAGAATTATTAATATTACTATTAAATATTTAAATAATTCCATTGCTATATCTATAATAAATAGAAATAAAAAACCTCCTTATATATCTTAAATATATTTATATCTGAATATAGCAAAAGAATGAAAATACAAATCCATAACAATCTTATACTTATATCTATGATTGCCTTTTTGTTTCTCAATAGTATTGAGAATATTATTCATTTTAGTATAGGAAGAAATATAGATGATAAGGATAAGCCATCTATAAAAATAGAAATACCACATACATACGATATCATAAAAATAATATTTATTATGGGAATCTTTTCGGTCTTACAGGCCTTGTTGACATATTATGGTCTCAAATATTTATAATAAATCCCCAAACAATATGATATAAGATTTAGATGCCTATAATATATAATATCATATTTTAAGAAGAGCATAATCAAATAATGGATTTTTTTAAGAAGCCAAATGCCAAGAAGAGGAAGCTCAAATCTTTCGTAGGTGCACATAATAACGAGGATTCAGAGGATGAAGGTGGCAATGGGAGTGGTGTTGGCGGTGAGAATAATAATATATATGTAAATTATAATCACATTTATTTTACAGGAGATATTACGAAGAAATCAGCGTTTAATCTATGTAAAAACATTAGATTGCTTGAAAGCGAGCTAAGAATTGAAGAGGTTGAAAAGAATATTAATAACGAGATGTTCTTGCATATTACTACGGACGGTGGATGTATTTCTTCGGCATTTTCTATTATTGATTGTATGGAATCGTCTCGTATCCCTGTAAATACTGTTATTGATGGTAGCGTTTCTTCGGCGGGCACGCTAATTAGTATCCATGGTAAAAAGAGGTTTGTTTGCAAAAATTCATATGTATTGATTCACGAATTGCGTTCGGGATGCTGGGGTAAATTGGCATATATTGACGATACTTATAAGAACTGTATTAAGATTCAGGAACATATTAATATGTTTTATCTTACAAAAACCAAGATTAATAAGAAAATGCTCAAAGACCTTCTCATTAAAGACCTACAATTTAATGCAAATGAGTGTATTAATATGGGTGTAGCTGATAGTATCTATATGGGCTAATGACTAATGAGCTGGTAGATAATAATATTCTTTTTATATAATAGATTTCTAACAAATATGAATAATCTGTTTAAGACAGAAATATATATACACATGGCTATTATTTTAACATTAATGCTTTATGCATTAACGACAAGCATATATATATTATTTAACGATGATTACAATATGTTTATTCGCATCATAGCAATAATAATAATATCAATAATTATATTTTTATCATTAAAGAAGGAGACATTTTTGCCATTTTTAGGATTAACCTATTTGCCCAATACGCTACTATGTGATCCTAAATATCCTTCGGGTGCAAATCTAAATTATACCATAGATATGAGTGAATATGAAGACGGAACAAAAATAATCTATTGGGCAGCAAATAACACCGATAGTTCAAAAATAATAGATGACCCTTTTGAAGCTTACAAAAACTTTAATAATGTAGGCGTATCTGTTGTAAAGCACGGGAAGGCAGATGTTCGTATATATTGTCCAGATAAATACAAAGTTAAAAAAATATTTAATAAGATATTAGAAAGGCATTTTCATTACAGAATAATATTTAAAGACAGCGGATTCCTCAGTCCAGTAATGACCGTCAATATTAAATGTTAGTTTTCCTCAGCATTTGCGAGCCATTATGTCAATATAATGTTATAATTATAATATTTGCTAAGTATATTGGCATATTCATCTGCTATAAACTTTTCAATATTATCAACATCATTTATATATTTTATATTCTGCGTATTTGTATTTGTTGTATTTGTTGTATTTGTTGTATTTGTTGCATCTGCTTCAATAGCAGTTGTACTGTAATTTTGGAATATTGATATAATAATACTAAGTTGTTTATAATTTTCTATAAACTTTTCCATAATTTTATCCCTTATATCATCGTCTTTTATTATTATTTTCATTATATTTATTATTACATTATCATATGCTTGTAATAATACTTTATCGTACACACTATATAGCAAAAATATATACTTGTTATTTATCGCATTGTATAGCTGCATATCATAAAACTCTATCTTTCTTTTCTTTATATCTCCTATAATGTTTTTGTGCCAACTTTTACATACTAAAAGGCACTTGTAATTGCTTGGTATTTTTATAAATGTAAAGTATAAATCTCCGCTAATCATATTTTTATAATATATCCGTTATATATTTATGTATAATATTTTTATCAGAAGTAATAACCTTTTTATTGTCATAGTAACTAAGATAAGATGCCCACGTACTATCCATATCAGAGGCATTATTGGAAACTATGATATTTTTAAACATAGACATTAGGATAAAGCGAGTTTCATAATTATTTTTTTCGGCATTACTAACATAATAAAGCGCATATGTAGAAGTATCATTAATATCGTTAATATCATTTAGAACTGTTTTAGCCCACTCTATATCATCGGTTATAACAGCAATATTTTTAATCTTTAAATTATTCATAATAGACAGTGAATTGTAGTAATAATCATAGTCCTTGTTATCAGCTTTCAAGATATGTAGAGCTGCTATATCATCGTCTCTTTTACTCTCTCCAAAAAAAGCAAGAATATCGCGATACATATAATAAGCCGAATACATTAAATCTTCATTAGAATAAACGAGTTCTAATATTCTTCTTTTAATAGGTTCATCAATGTATGTGAATGTCATTGCTGGATTAAAGGCATCAGCAGATGTATCATATATCTCAATGTTTTTAGTAGAACTACATAAACTTTCAATATCTATATCATTAATTGATATTTTTTCAAACCCTATCTTATCATATTTATCATCATCCAATACTGTAAATAGTCCCTTAAATATAGAGTCACTATATATATGGTTGCCTTTCCTAAAAACAATTTTTCTTTTAATATTATTGCGGTTTGATTTATTTAAAATATTAATCAGATATGCTATATTAAATAGCTGATATCCAATATTATAATTGTTTTCGATAGATATATAACAAGTTTGCCGTAAGGCTCTCTTCATATTTATTATATTAATATTGAATAATCTTTAAGCCATGTATAATTGCAAAAACTTTATCTAATCTCCTTTATCTAGACAGTAAATAAAAAATATAATATAAGTGTGATGAATTAGTAACTAGATGTTTTTCATGAAAACTGAAATCAATATAGTTCTTCGTTAATAGACCATATAACAAAGCACAACCTCTTCTCTCTATTGTCAATAAATAACTGCCAGTTGTTTTTGTCTTTGTGCTTCTGATCTACGCTATATGGCACATTAGCATTACTGGCATTAACAACGTCTGTAATATGTTTTTTGTAAGAGCTTTCAGAATTGGGTTGCGTCATTTGCGCACAAAGAACATCTGGATTATTTACGAAATTGTATAGTCTTCTATAAGTCTCGCTATTATTTAATAGAGACAAAACGCGAGCTATTTTTTCAGCCTTCTTTTTTGTTGTAAATATTATATCAGTAGCATCCAATCCTGATATTATTACTGGGATGCGTTTATTATTTACGGATGGTATCTCATTTGCTGTTTCTAAGTTTTTGATATTCTTGGGATCTACAAGTAATTTTTTAGAACCTGTTGTGCAATATTTTCCATTTCCAAAAGGATTTTTATAGAATTCTTCATATTCATTTATAGCTGCGATGGATGTTCGGTGTGGTCCTGTTTTGTGCCCGTCCAATATATCTTGTTTCCAATAACCACTCATTCTACCAGGCAACCCTTGAACTTGCACATTTGTATCGTATTTTTTTACATATCTTTCATGTGTAGCGCCTATTTTCTTTTTCCACTCATTAGGTATTAAATTAGCACGACGATAAAATCCCTTGATAGCTATCACTAAATGATTTGTGATATTGTTAAACATTTCTGACAATTCTTCATGACTTATTTTGTCACTTGATGTATGATTTTTGAAAGCTATCTTATTTCTTATACAGGCGTTAAATATGAAATCCTTGTATTTTTCTTCGGTTCTAATAATATGAACCCTGTAATCTGAACCATAATATTGTATGATATCTTCCTGAACCCACTTTTCTGCACTTTTATCATTATTAATAGGGTAATATTCTTGAATAATACCTAGTTCAAGAAACTCCATGTGCCCTATATAATTCGCAGGAATAGTCATATAGTATGTCTCGTGTTTATCTCCCCATTTGTATAAATCTCGCAACTCGTTAATCATCGTAGCAGAAACGAATACAAATCTGATGTTATTTTCCTCCATATATTTAATATCCAATATACCACTCTCCTTCAATATTATATCCAACTTCTGATCAACTTTATCACCAGTATCAATTTCATCAATTATGATAATTGCATTTTTAATATTTTTCAATTTAGTTTTAAATCCTTGCAATTTACCATGATGATGAACATTCTTACTAAAACATGCAGGCATTTGTTCTATCATATCACCCTCCCACGATTTATTGCTCATTGCTGTGATAAAGAATATATTAGTTCGGTGTATTACAAAATTGTCGTCGGGATGCGTTGACATATTTTTTGAAATTTCAATTCCAAGACCATTCATCCCTACCTTGGTTCTCTTTACGACACTAATAGCTCTCAATTGTTTTGTATAAAACAAATTACATATTTGGGCAGCATCTTCTTTTTGATTATCAAATATATATTTCATACTTGATTTCACATCACCATTGAGATATGCTTCTTCATTTTTTTTTGCAGCACTATTATAATCGTTTTTAACAATTTCTCTGTTAAGCTCAATCATACGAGAATCCATTGTAGCGGGTAAAGTGTATAATACTACATGTTTTAATCAATTTTTATAAGCACTGGAACATTTTTATTCCAAGACTTACTAAAAATTGTTATAGTAAGGTGAAATAAATACTAAGAATATGCGTTTTAATATGTAAGTTCACATGAATCAGGATCTAATTTAGCATATTCTGCATCATCTACATCATTTAGTGTATTTTCTAATAATGAATTGGTAGTGGTTCCTTCTTTTTTATACATAATATTTTTATTAAATAATTCAATTAGTTCTTTATCATCCGATAATGTATTAAATTTTTCATCTTCATTATTATAAATATATATATTATCAAAGCGCTGGTTATCAATAGATTCTTTTAATATCCTATTTATATTTTTTTTTGCATTTGATATACTATCTATCATAGTATCTTTGGAAATAAATCTATAAATTTGTTTCCCTCTTTCTGCTGCTCTTTTAATTAATGTATCTTGATCTTTTACAAATGGATAAATAAGTGATATTTTATAATCTTTGGATTTAAAAAAAGATAATATTTTATCCCACCAAACCATAGAACAAAATGTACTTCCGGTAACTTCAACAACCAATGAAATATCATATAATCTTGTAATAAATAGTAATAATTCAAATACTAATTTTGCTTTGTTTCGTGTATCAAAATATACTTTTTTTGCAAGCTCTTGAATGTCATCTGTTATTTCAGAACTATTTTTTAAAGTATCAATGGTTTCTCTATATTTGTTATCATCACCTATAATATCATCTAAATTTATATCAATATAATTGTCATTATTTATTCCTAATTTAGATAACATTATTTTCTTTGCTATACTCTTTCCACTTGCAGGAGGTCCATATAACATTATTAGATGTTTTTGTTCTTTTTCTTGCGATACCCCTTGTATTGGTTTGTTTTTTATTTTTTTGCTAAGTTTATCTAAAATATATTTCATAATACTATCAAAGTCCGAGCTATCAAATGTTTCGCCACCGATCATTTTTGATCTATTTTTATAATATTTTTTAAGTTCACTAACATACTTAGGTTTAGGCTTCTTAGCATTTGTCTTTGTTGTATTAGGCTTCTTAGCATTTGTCTTTGTTGTATTAGGCTTCTTAGCATTTGTCTTTGTTGTATTAGGCTTCTTAGCATTTGTCTTTGTTATATTCATCTATAATAATATTCTTTTATTATTGTATATATTTTTCATTTGTCGATTGTTGGGGTCGTGATAAAAAATAATAATATATAAGTAATATATATAATAAATAAAATATATGAAAGGGTATTTTATTGCCATATATTTTGCTTTTGTAAATATATTAAATACATCATTAATCTATTCATATCCTATAAATATAGGTCCTCATAGTATATCTAAATATGGCAATTATAATAATGGCAACGTTTGTATATTAAACTATAATAATGTATATAGTACATTTTATAAATGGTCTAAGGATAACAATGAATATCAAGAAAAAATAATTAGCGATACTATATGGCTAAATAAGAATAGATTCTCAACCCCTAATATAGTCGTCGGAGTATACAATAGCAAGGATTCTGATGTAAATTATATTTGTTTATTGAGAAAGGTAGCAAACGGTCGCTTCAAAATATTAAACATTTTTGCCAATCCTAACAATAATCTAGAAGATGACACTCTATTATTTGAGAATATATTAGGCTTTTGTAATGCTAATAAATATTCTCTAAATGTAGAAAAATTAAAGGAAATAGATAATAGCAAATATTACCTTACATATCTATATTCGTATAATTGCTAGTATATTGTGTTATCACGATCTATGGGTTAGATATCTTATTATATTTTTCATATTAATAACATCGTATTGCCTATTATTCTCACTTTTATTGCGATATGCTAAATAATTGTGACTGACTAATTTTTTATATTCCAAATCATCTTTTAACATAGATACAAATACGAAGCCATTTTCCCCAGCTTTGTCTACTTTCGTAATTTTTATATTTAATTTATGAAAAAATACTGCAATACTGATATCATCAATAAAATCTCTATTCAATAAATTAATATTATCAAGCAAAGTCATATAGCCCTTCTTGGACATTATGATATTAGTCCCAGATGCAAAGGGTATATTTTTTTTATCTATCTCTATATAGCCTACGTTAGTACTTCCATAATATTCTACTGGATTCAATTCTAACTGTTCTGATAATAATGAGAAATTAACAATAGAGCTTATATTGCTCCGGATAATATAATCATACTTTTCATATTCGCCATTATTTTTGAATAGCATAAAGGCATCGATCGTCTTATTTAATATGCCTGGCGTATAGCTCTCTCTTCCTTTGATATTTATTATATCACCGATTATCTCAATATTATCAGATATATTCTCATTGTATTTATAAAAATATGTTGTGACATCACTAAGCCCCTTATAATATTCTGACAAAACTTCGTACATCTGTACAAAGGTTTTGTCATTATCACTATACAATACTAAATTGAGTATTTTCATATTTAGAATATAACTAAATATATAATTTACTCTTATATCTTTTGAACTGCCACGGCCTTCACGAAGTTCTCCTTCTTAATACAACGACCTGTTTTGGGATTCAGCACTTTACCCTCTGGACATTTCTTGTCGGCTTGTTTAGCTCCTATTGGCATATTGGCCTTCACGAAGTTCTCCTTCTTAATACAACGACCTGTTTTGGGATTCAGCACTTTACCCTCTGGACATTTCTTGTCGGCTTTGCTAAAAGGTTTTTTCGCCAATTTATTTATAGATTTAATATTTATGCATCTATTTGTCAGAGGATTCAATACTTTGCCTTCCGGACATTCCTTTTTGCCCTTATCCTCGCCCGATACACATGTGCTATTCTTAGTAACATATATAAGGAGACGTGGACCTTTATTAAATGAAAAACATAGTTCGTTTTTATCCTTTTGTATAATATCCTTAATACTTTTATTAGAGTGATTATCTAAAATACATTCTTTTTTATTTATACAAAACTCGCTATTCTTCATAACATTCCAATCATATTTCATTAATTCGCAAGGAATATGTATATTATCAGAAACTAATATACCACCAGCTGGCAATTTATCTACAACTAAATTATTTTTAACGTTGACATAGACTACTCGTTTATTAATTACTTCTGATACCCACAACCTTTCTTTATCATAATCTTCCTTAGTAAAATTAACATTCTGCAAATGTATATCGATAGTTCCGCGCGTCCATCCGTTATATACATATTTATTATCCCTGCATTTAATTCCGGCTATTGAATGTCCTCCAATTTCTGTGCGATTCCAATTTGATAATATGACGGAATCTTGGATATAGTTCATTCCTTTTATTTCAACTTTGTCATTAAAAGATACTATGTTATAAAAGGGCGAATCTGTGGGAACTTTGTAATATCCTGGTATATTATCAATAATAGATTTCGTAAAATTAATAATAATAACATCGGGACTTTCAAACTTCTCCAAAACCTTTTCCTTGGAAACAAACTTTACAACGACATCTATTACAGGCCCCTTTTTAATTGCCGAACTATTAACAATCGTATTATTATATTTTGAGTAATATAATAAATCATCTTTATAATCCAGAAATAATACTTTGGCACCTAATAATTTATAGATTTTCCTTATATACAGAGCGGGCGCATAACCACCCTTTTTAATTTTAGGATTAAACGAGAACTTCTTTTTATTATATTTATACAGCTTTTCCAATATATATTCTGGTCTTATTTTATCAAAATATTCGTAATCATTATATATATTGCTTGAACGAAAATACTTTTTTTCTAGAATATGTTTCAGGGTTTTGAATATTAGGATTTTGTTATTCCACTTCTTAGATTTTTTTAAGAGAAGTTTGCGACTTTCATCGCTATACAATACTGCCATTAGAATACTATTAAACCAACAAGTCGGTCCGTACTGTTTTAATGTAATAAGATTATTGCACTTATCCTTCATTATATCAGCTCCAATATCTATAATATATCTATATTATATCTGTGTATCTCTTATTGTATTAAAATTGTATTAATTGTATTATTTATATTATTTAAAAATAATAAGAGAACAAATAATATATATATTAAATAATGGTATGGAATATTGGATTAAGTGGAAATGATTACAAAATATTAAATAGTTCTTCACAAAATACTACATACAATTCATTATTATATTCGGATTATTTTACTATAAATGAAAATGGAAATGTAGGTATTAACAATGGAAATCCTAAGAAAAAATTAGATATTAATGGAGACATTTTCAATAATGGCATCCTAATATCTTCAAATATTCTTGGAAATATTAAGAATACGAGTAATTTTTTACAAATTAATTATAAAGATAGTGCAAATGCATCTGCAAACAATGTCTTAGATATATATGGAACCACTTTAATGAGAGGAAATGTAGGGATTGGTACTAAAATACCAAGGTCTACTTTGGATGTTAATGGAATTATAAATGCGATAGAGCTAATTGGTACAGGTAGCAATGTGTATAATATAAGTGCCTTAAATATTAATTCAGGTATTTTGAATGCCCTATATGGCGGTACAGGGGTGCCAAATATTATACCAAATCAGTTGATATATGGAGGCAATAATAAAATAAGTCAATCCGAAAATCTTATATTTGAAGATAATGTGTTAAAAACTTTGTTTTTTGAAGGAAACGGTTCTAAATTGAAGAGCATAGATGCATCTAGTATTACTCAGGGTGTACTGGGTGTTACGAGAGGAGGCACTGGACTCAGGAGATTTGATGTAAAAGGTGGTGTTATATTAGCTAACTTAAATAATAACAATGATATTGATAGAACTACTATTGTTCAAAGCGAAGATTTAAAATGGGATAATATTGAGAATGCTTTTGAGATTAATGGAAATATCAAAATACCCTCGCATAGCAATTTATTAATTGGTGGGCAGCCGCTAACTTATGATGTTTTAGGAGATTATCCAATTGCAACCTCCAATACGTTGGGAGTACTTAAATTAAGTACTCAATTCAAATTAAACAATAATAATGAGCTAACATTTGAAAATAACAGCGGTACAGTATCGCGATGGGGGCAAGTTGATGATTATATATTTTATCCTCCCCAAACAATTACAGATAGTCACTGTGTAGGTATAGGCATTTTGCCAGAGGATACATCAAATCGCTTAATAGTTAATGGAAATATCAATATTGTAGATGGGGTCTATAAAATAAATGGCGTTAATATGGACGAATATAATTCAAATATAATATCGCAGCGAATAAATAATTTTACGTTGGATAATATAGGCAAGCTCTTTTGTGGAGATAAAAACAGGTGTTTCTCATTAGAAAACGTAGGAGGCAACGTTCTTGAATATCAAATAGGCTCGATAAACAATGGTACGTTTGAAAATAATAATAATTTCAAATTTTTACAAAAGGTTATCTTTAAAGAAGGCTTAGAGATATCTGGTGGTACATTTGATATTGGAGATTTAGATAAATTAGAATTGAAAGCATTAACAGTTTCAGGTTCGAATGTCGATTCTATATTTGAAATAAATCAGAATAGCACAGGGAGTTTATTAAAAATAGCTAAAAGCAATCAGATTAGGGCAATTCTAACAAACAATGGAAATATGGGTGTAGGAGTTTTCAACGAATCTTCAACGCCACCAGTACTTCCCTTAGAAAAGCTACATATTATGGGAAATATCATAGCAACCGGTAGAATAACCTCATGTTATTCTGACAAAAGGTTGAAAACATTTACATCTAATATCAGTAATTCCTTAGATATTATTAGTAATCTTAACGGCTACTATTATCACCCCAATGAATTTGCGTTAAAAGCTGGATTTGAAAATGAAAAACAAATAGGTCTCAGTGCACAAGAGGTTCAAAGTGTACTTCCTGAAATTGTTAAAATTGCACCATTTGATATGGCGAAAGATGAGAGTGGAAACATAATTTCAAAATCTGGAAAAACCTATCTTACAATATGCTATGAGAGATTAGGTCCTGTATTTGTAGAGGCTATTAAAGAATTAACTACACAAATCAAAGAATTAAAAGAAGATAACGAGTCCATCAAAAAAGACGTAGAGAGTATTAAGAATATGATTGCTTCAAAATATCTCAATTAACGAATCTAGCGAACCGGGCGAATTATTTTGCTATAATTAAGGATTTCCTTGTCATATATAGTATTGGGCTTATTGAAAGGCTCTCCATTATTCGGCAAATATTTCAAATAATACTCTCTAATCAAAAGCTCCTCAATATTATTCAATACAAGCTTATTTTGCTTTTTCGGAGGATTTTTCATATCCTTTTATACTTAGTAAAAAATAAAAAATATATAACATAATCCACAACCCGCCCCCTACACCCCTACAACTCTTCCCTACTTCCATCATCACTCGAAAACTTTCTTTAAAATTCAGAGAGAAACTCTGTGATATTGGTATCTGTATTGATTAGCTGCGATGTAGGTTGCAACTCTTCTTCGCCACCCCAATAGCTGCCTTGGCTGCCTTGGCTGCCTTGGCTGCCATAGCTGTCGTAGCCATCAGGAGCCTCGTCGGATACAACAGTGTCCTGAGAATCGTTGCTGACTGAGGAATCAACGATAGATTTTGGTGTGGTATTTTCAGGGAACTGGCGAGCCTCATAAATAATGATGATATTGTCAATGATGATAGTCGCAAAATCCACATCAAGAATCGGAGAATATTCAATTGGTCCAAACCTATTAATATAGTCCTGGATAACGAGCGAGTGTCCGTACAGATAGATGAGGAAGTCAATATGCTGCATATTTTTATAGATATAGTTCTGGATACAAGGGATCTTCTGTTTCTTAGCCTCCTCAAAATCGCTGCATGAATTGATGGCTACCATAATATCCATAATATTCTTTCCATACCCTCCCTCCATAATGGCATTGATATTATTACTATCATTGCGAAAGCCAACGACAAAGTTCTTCTGTTCCGCTGACATTTCGCTTGCTGACTGCTTGCTGGACTGCTTGCTGGACTGCTTGCTGACTGCTTGCTGGACTGCTTGGCTGTAAGACAGGCGATGTATAGGCTGGCTGAGATGGCAAAAAATAAGGACATATAAGCAATCATTTTTTATAAATAGTAATATAAATTAGAACAAAATATGAATATAATTAAATACATATTTTATATGCTTCTTGCGGCTGATATTAACCAAGCATATCAATTAATACCTTGTATATATAATAAAAAATATAGAGATATAAGGACGCTAGGAATATTAAGGAAGAAATGTGGATATATTAGAAATGCCACGGAATACGCATTGGAATTATTGATAATTATAGATATATTGCTTCCTAAAAAGATGCGCACCGAGCTGAGCTCTGGCGATAGTCCTTCCAAGTAGCAAAGTATTTTTTAGTTATTTTTTTATTATAGAGTGTGTATGTGAATATATATTTTTTATCAATACTCTCCATAGCATCATAGAGGGCTTCAAAGTTCATTAGCATCAATTACTAATTATATAGCACATATATTTTATATGATAATTGCTGATTGCTGATTATAATTCAAATCTGTAAGCGGGTGCCATAGGCTTTCTATATTTATTGGGATTGTATAGTAAGCTGTCACATCTCTGTTTTTTATCAATTAGTTGTCTCATCAACATCAAATCAGTAGTATCAATAGAAGCATATTTTCCAATTGTAAAGGTTGCATTCATATTTTTATGTAAATGATAATAGCTAAGTGTATCGTGTATCATAGGGATATGCGAGGACACCTTGTATTTTTTCCTGTTAAACCCAGTAATATTATTATTTCTAAAATAATTTGTCGTTCTATTATAATTTCTGGATGAAATGGTTTTGTAATCTCCTAATATAATATTTTCAATACAAAATATGTTGTTATCAAAATCGTCGGCATCAGGATATTTAGTAATAGGATATAATAAAGTATTTCTCATTATATATTTTACTTACATATAAGATAATATTTAAAAAATATTTCTATCATTTTTTACGACAAAAATAAAAAATACATATATTACATATATTACATTATCATCTCAAAGACGCGCAAGTCTTAGAGTAGCTTCTTTTGGGCTGTTGTAAAGTTCGCAAAGCAGTTTTTTCTAAGAGGCAACCCTGCATTTGTAAATACATCATCTTCGTGCACCCAGTCGCCAACCCATCTTCTATCAACAATACACGACTGTCCACCGCCACATGGACACAATTGTTCAATAGGCATATCCGTTAATTGTCCACCAGGGGCAGAGATGACGGGGGCGGCGACGGCAGCTGCAGCAGTAGCGGTAAGAGAGCGGGTGTTCATTCTGCAATAGGTTATTATAATATGATATGACCTACAATCAATTTTTACAATTTATCTTCTTTTTCAGAACTATTAAAGTTCAAGACTTTACAGATAGCCAGTTTAATTCCAGGAGGTGTGAAATGGTCGTATAGCATATTTCTCGCTTCCTTTGATTTAGTAGGCGCATTAGGGACATCAATTGAATCGCTAATGCAATGAGTAAAGTAGGGATTCGTGTTCATAAGTTATATTATCAATATCTATATATCAATCAATTTTTATATAAACAGAGCTATATTATAGTATATTTAAGATACATATTGGCATTATGGAGATTGTGAAGAATATGGAGTCTACGGAATCTACGGAATATTATATATATGTCAATGCTTTTTGGCACGGTTTTATAAATAATACAGATGCGAACAGTATTGCTATATTTGAAAAGATATTTTCTAAGACTTTTATGCGTAATTTCAAGATTACAGATAATTTAAATATAGCCAATGTGCTATTTGAATCTGTATTCGGTCCCACGCTTGCTGATATAAAAAAATGGAGATATAAGATATTTTTTTCAGGAGAACCGTATATATCTAATCCCGATAAGTACGATGTTCTCTTGTATTCTACGGAAACGCATAAAAATGTTGTAGATTTGCCTCTGTATACCGTATATATACAAAATAATAATTTTATGGAAAGGTTAATAAATAGGCCAACTATAACAAAGGTGCCCGAGAAGTTCTGTTGTTTTATAGTATCAAATGATGCCTGTAATACACGCAATAAGATGTTCCATCTTTTAAATAGCTATAAAAAAGTAGATTCTGGCGGAAAATATTGCAATAATATCAATTATGTTATTAGACACAATTATTGGAGCGACGATTTCAGAGCATTCATAAGCAATTATAAGTTTATTATATGCTTTGAAAATCACAAGCTTGGTACATATTCTACTGAGAAGATAGTAAATCCTTATATTGCAGGGAGTATCCCTATATATTGGAGTTCTAATCATGTACACAAGGTATTTAATAGGAACTCTATGTTATTCCTAGAAGATGATAGTGTAGAATCTTATGAAAAATTAATGAATGAAATTATCGAATTGGATAACGATGATGCAAAATACTTGGAGTTTATTAATCGCCCGATATTAGAAGATAAGGATATGAAATATTATAACGATAATTATACCGTTGATGCCGTAGCCCTTAAAATAAACAATGTATTATTAAAAAAGTAATTGAATAATAGAAGATTTAAGAATAAAAATAAGAATAACAGCAAATGATTTTTCTAATTCTGCCAAATCAACTATTTGATATCAAACATTTTAATAAGTATTTCAAGTATATAATATGGGAATGCCCTCATTTTTTTACAGATTATAATTATAATAAAAAAAAGTTGTTGTTACATCGCGCAACTATGAGATATCAATATGATTTAATGAAAAAAAGTGGCTATTCTGTGGTATATGTGGAGTTCGGCAAGAAACTCGCAGAATCCGAGCAATATACTCTGTATTACCCGATAAATAAGTTGGATATATTAAAATTGCCCAAGAATACCGTAATATACGACAGGGATACTCCCAATTTACTACTGACACGAGAACATATCAAGAGATATCGCAGGAAAACTGACAAGTTTTTCTTTAATGCCTTTTATATGTGGTCAAAGAAGGAACTCAATATAATACCAAAAATTAAATCACAGGATAAACTGAATAGACAGAAGCCGAAGAATATCATATGTGTATCTCAGCCTTACGTGGATGTAGTTGTGAGAAAAGATATATCTAAGTATATTGACGATGCCTCCAAATATGTAGAGAAGCATTTTAAAAATAACTACGGAATTATAAAAATAAATAATGCAGGAGATTCAATAGATTTTATATATCCTATAACACATGCTGATTCTATAAAATGGTTAGAACATTTTATTAAAAATAAACTGAAAAATTACGGGAATTATCAAGATTATATAGATAAGAATAATAGACACCTATGCCATTCTCTAATGTCTGCTTTAATAAACATAGGCCTTTTAAATCCGAGAGATATCATAGATATATTAGAAAAAGAACGAAAGACTCGTGATATTCCTATGAATAGCTATGAAGGCTTTATAAGACAATTATTCTGGCGAGAGTATCAGCATTTATGCTATTTATATGTAGATTTTTCTGGAAATTATTTTGGAAATAATAAATTGCTTGGGAAAGAATGGTATTCTGGGAATACAGGGATTATCCCCGCGGATGACAGCATTCGAGAAGCATTTGATACAGGCTATTTGCATCATATCAAACGCTTAATGGTTATAGGAAATTATATGAATCTTTGTAATATAAAACCGAGCGAGGGCTTTAGATGGTTTATGGAGTTCTCTTGTGATTCTTATGAATGGGTAATGTATCAGAATGTCTATGATATGGTATTCTTTTCAACAGGAGGAAAAACTATGCGCAGACCTTATATATCTTCGTCAAATTACATATTAAATATGAGTAATTATTCCAAGGATAGCTGGTGTGAAATATGGAACACTAAATATAGGGCCTTTGTAAATAAAAACAGAAAGAAGCTGTGGAAATACAGATATTATGTATCACTAAAATAGCCCCATTATAGATATACTTAGATTAAAAAAGCAGTTCTTGACACTGGAATATCTATATTTTTTCATTTTTAAATTTGAGTACATCTCTCTGTTTTTTCAAAAATTTCAAAAGTTTTTTAGAAATTACAAAATAAATCGAGAGATGTACTCAAATTTTAATTTTCAATATTTAGAAAAACCTGGTTTCTTTTTGAGACATCATAATGGTATTATAAATAGCTCGGTAGCCTCTCGGTAGCCTCTCGGTAGCCTCTCGGTAGCCTCTCGGTAGCCTCTCGGTAGCCTCTCGGTAGCCTCTCGGTAGCCTCTCGGTAGCCTCTCGGTAGCCTCTCGGTAGCCTCTAAATAAAACCGCGTTGGGGGCGGTCTCGCCCATTGTTGGTGCGAAAAATGAGTATTATAATATATATTATTATTTATTAAAGTTAAAAGTTATCATGTTTAATAATTGCGATTCCAAAACAAATGGAGAATATGCATTTTTCATGAATATTAGAGACAAGATAGATTGTATATTTGATGTAGGATGTCGCTCTGACAGCGAGTTTGTCAATTTTGCCGGAGAAGTTCATTACTTTGATCCGGTAAGTCAATTTATAGAAGAATTAAAGAAAAATAAAAATGTAAATAAAGCTGCCCACTTTAATAACTTTGGTCTAGGAGAAGAGAATAAACAGACCTATTATTATCCGAAGTATCAATCATTCTATGATAGAACAAATAGCTGTCGTATTAGTGATGATGCCAATAAGATTTTATTGGATATTAAAACTGGCAAGGATTATGTCATAAATAATAATATAAAAAATATCGATTTCCTTAAAATAGATACAGAAGGATATGAATTGAATGTTATCAAAGGGTTTGAAGATTATATAGAAAAAATAAAAGTTATTCAGTTTGAATATGGAGGTACCTTTTTAGATAATAAAACGAAATTGATAGATGTCATAAATTATTTAGAGCAAAAAGGGTTTCATAAGTTTTCATATTTGACAGCAAACGGTACAACAATTATAACAGATTTTTCAGATCATTATCAATATTGTAATATAGTATGTTTACACAAAAGTTGTATATTACCGCTATTTTAGCTTTCGTTTTCGCATCATAGCATTATGTTAGTGCAAAGGTATTTAACATAGTTTATGTAATAGTCAGGGAAGCTGAGAGCATTTATGTTGAAATCTATGTAATCTAATACATTTTCTCGTAAGCCACTGTTAATAACATCTATCATCTGTCTATCTATTTTTTTTTCCGAATTTTCAGGTATTATAATTTTTAGGCGTTTCATAATAATTGAGAAATATATATTAAGATTTATGCAAATAAGGATTTTGTGATTATTAATATTATCGTAATTATCATCGTCTTCATAATCGTTTATATTAAATTGAGCTAATACATTTTCACGATTAACATCCTCGATATATGATATGACAGGCTGAATGAAATATTCAAGATTTGTGAGAGTCATCATTTTATTACAAATATTGTGAAAAATCCATAGTGACATTATAATACCCTTGTAATTATTATTATAGCAATTATAATACAGTGTTATCAAGGATTTTAATATATAATGTCCCTTGTTATCCAATGATAAACTAAATCTATCCTGGTGTTTCAAGATTTGTTGTGTAATTTCCTTAATCTCTACATAATTATATTTTTCAATTACATGTCTTGTTATTATATTTGTGAGAATATCTACTGAACATCCGTATATAATCATAATCTCCTCATATTTCTTAGAATCTATCATATGCTTCAAATCAAAATATCTCTTATATTTAATTGATACCCTTTTCAATTTATCATAATCTTTAATATCAATTTTAGCTTTCAAAACATCAATAATATCGTCTTGTAAAAACAAATCACTCATTTTTAATATAAAAAATATATAATAATTAATATCATTTTTTATATATAAACCCTTATTATTATATGTCATCAGCCCTGTCAGTCTCATCGGTAATCATATATATACAAGGAATGATATGAGTCATACTGTTGCCCTCGTAGCTTTTATCGCTCACACCCTGAGACGAAGCGGACAATGTGGGCGATATATCAATATATAGTGTTTTCATTAAATATACTATTGTGTTGATGTAATATTTTTTGAAATATTTTTCATCTCCATATAGTTCTTCTTCGCAGATATTTGCGAGATATTCGTCAATCTTTTTGTTATGCATAGAGAATAGATTGATTATACTGGATTGCGAAGCATTAGCAATAATATATGAATATAAGCTAAACTTCTTGACAATTATAAATAATAGCAAACCTATGTTTAATTTATATAGCAGTTCCAAGTTCTCGTTATAGTAATAATCAGTATCGTTTTTAAAATACTTGGTAATAATTGTGAGTGTTGAACAGAACATATCCAGATTTCTGTAATACAGATTTTCTTTTTCATATAAATCTATCATAGTATTTTTGATATTCTCGCATTTTCTCTTAGATGTATTATATATAATATCCATCAAATACTCTATCACAAAAGAACAATTATTATATATAGCAATTCCAATTAACTCTTCATATTTCATTAGCTTTTTAATAATCTGCTTGTTTTTCTTGAACCTGTATTTATTCCTAATATTGCCGTCAATAATTTTAAGAATAATTTCAACAGTTATCCCCTTGATATACAACAGTTTATCATAGCTTTTACTATATAGCAATGGAGACAAATCAAATAACTTGCGATACTTTACGGATACCTTCTTCATCTTTTCATATTCCCTAAAATCTATATGATTCTTCAAATAATCCAAGATATCATCATCAATCCGCTGTGTGTTCGTCATTTTTGCCTATTAATCTTTATCAGATTAATTGTAATGTGATAATGTAATATAATACACAAAATTATATATCAATTTTTGTAGCTCCCAATTATCTAATCCTGTCTCTTACAGCTACTAAATCAAGGTCACGAACCCTATAATATTCCTTCTTGTTGTTAGGCAATTTTCTCTCAACCATAAAAGGCAATCGTCCTTCTGTTAGTTCTTTTAGGGCTATTTGACGCAATTCCATATTACTTTTGATATCAGTCGTCATATCATTAATAAATAGAGGAGCGCCAGATGCAATTTGTTGTGTTCTAAGAGCAATTATTTTGTCAAACTCATAAATTGTCATAATAGGTTTGGATATTTTTGTATCATTCAAATGTTCCATAACTTTAAGAACATCCTCGACAACATTCGCTTTATATGTAATCGCCATTATGTCCTTTATAATCCTATTTATATACTATCATTTTTTTATTTATATAATATACTAAGTTTTTCAAATTGCAATTTTTATTTTCCTCTAAAAAAACAAAAAATATAGACAATATAATACTCGACAAACACATATACACACTCGCTACTCAGGAGTTTTATTCAAATACATTGGTTGTTATATAGTTGTATTTTGCAAAATCCTCTTCTGTTATGTTATAGTATTTATAGCAACATGAGTCATATCCCGAAGCCATCTCCTTGTTGTTTATATGAAATGTGTGTGATAATATATTATCATCTCCGTAGTAATCGCGGATAGTAGATAATTCCAAATATAGTTTATTTGTCTCTCTCAATATATCTAGATATAGAGGGGATTTAAGGACGGGACTCTGTAATATTACGAAATCAAAATAGCCTGTTTCTTCGTCTATCAAATCGCTGCCAGTGTCCTGTCGCAAGATAACTATAACATTGTCGAGAGGATATCTTGTAAATAGATGAATGTTTGAGTTCAAATGCGGATCTGCAATATCATATTTGATGTGTCCGTAGGTTATTGAATATACATCGTGTGGTACTGTATACTCTTTATTATCCACCATAATCCTGATTTTTCGCGGATTCCGTTTTTTGATAATATCTAAACCGAGAAGCCACTTATCGGTTATATTATTTCCACATACACGGTCATCTATGTCGTCCATTGTAATCTCAGCTGCAACAATCTCCTTCTCAATAGCCTTCGTGAGTATCTCAAAAATCTTCATTATCAAATCTTCGTCGAGAAGGTCGAGATAGCTTGAAACCATCATATATAAAAATAATAACTAAAAGGCTATCAATTTTTAATTTGCCTCATTTTAATTTACTCTTATCTTTCCTCACAAAATCAATTGCTTTTCTTGCAATAATCTTAATATTATATATTTTTTGATATATAAACCCTGTATTCTTTCGGCATTATTGAATAGTTTCCTAGTTAATTTTTTATAAAATGTCTTTTTATTCATGGTAGCTTTTTCCTTATCGCTAAATTGATACATAGAATAGTTATCAGTCATCATCATTACTATTTTGAAGTTATTATCAAAAAATAGCCATTTTGAACCTCCTTCATGATATTCCCCGACAAACTCTACGTATGATATAATTTTATTATCAAGTATTTTTTGCGCAAATATTTCTAAATTATTAAACAACTTCTTCTTGTCTTCACTTGAAAGGTTGTTAATATTTTCAGCATTTAATTGCTTATAGTCAGCAGGATTATCATATATTATTATATAATATCCCGAATCTGCTGTTTTAACTATCTGTGTCTTGGAATTATCGCATTTTTTATTACACATAATAATATCATTTATTTTTGGTATCAAGCCAAGTTTTCCAAGTTCTTTATATATGAACTTGCGTTTCATCAAGTTTTTATAATTTTCCTCAATACTATAATCTTCGTAGTGTGCAAAATTAATAATCTTATTTTTACCGTTTATTTTTGTGGCAAAGGTATTGTTTGATAAGCTTTTCATATTTTCAAGAGGATTTATTTTGTACATTTTAGATATACAAGTCTTAACATTATCTTCGGGCATTGCACCATCATGTTTAGTATATATGCTTTTACCTGTTGAAACAATTTTATTATAATAATATTTATATACATTTTTACTCAATAGATTATCAAAAGATGTAATAATATCAGCTATTTGTTCATTTGTATAGTTTAATGTTTTTTGGACTTTTTCTACGCGCTTAATAGCCTTCGCCCTACCCTTGTTATATTCGACGGCATATTTATAAATATATTCCTCAAACCTTTTATAATCCATCTAAATATCATATATATTTTTTTATACCCCTGTAATAAATATGTTCTGGCGGGCATAAAAATTGACTCATAGAAGCCTAATAATCTTATATATAGGTTATTTCAAGAGTTTTTGGCTTGAAACTTTTTTAAAAGCCTCATATCTCTCTCCAAAAGACTACAAAAGCAGCCACCGCTTAGGCCTGTGTTATGACACACAACAAGTTCAATTTGTGTGTTCTTCCTACACAGATGGGCAAGACATTCGTCATAGTCAATAAAATTATGGAGAGTATGGAACAAGATGATGAGAAAGGGCGTAGTATTCACATCGTACTTACTATGAATACACTCTTGAATAATAGACAATTCTCTAACAGACTTAGCGAAGTCAATGAAAAATATGGAGATGGCTCTGTATGTGTATTTGCGTCGGTATATAAGGGAGATTACAAGCATATCAAACAGGCTGAGCATATATTGAATGAACCTGATGCAAAGCCAAAGAAGACAAGAGAGGTCGATGAGGCAGAGACTAAGACGGAATGGGAGATGCCTCGGATTGTCATAGCGTGCAGTAATACTAAGAGATTCAATGATTGTTTTGATACTATATATAAACTCAACGAGGGCAATACAGCCGTCAAGCGTGTCTTCGTGTATTTTGACGAGCTTCATAAATATATTAAGAATACTACCTGTAATATTCGCAAACATATTGAGACCATAAATAATTTGGATATAGTATCTGCGATATATGCGATGTCTGCATCACCCAATAATATATGGAGTGACAATAAGATTGGGTTCTGGTCTAACATCAATATATTGTATATAGATAACTATTATGACACAGATTACATAGGCTACAATGATATTAACTTTATATGCTATGGAGACAATGACAGTGCATATCAAAGTACGAAAAATACCGATTATGAAAGTGTGGGCCTGCGGGATAATGAAATATTTACTATCAATTTTATCAAGGATACTCTCAAAAAGTATCCGGAAATATTGAGTAAATATAGTCGCGTATTTATACCCGCTAATATACGAAGGATAACCCACAGTTATTTAAGAGAGTGTCTATTTAAACACGAGCCTTCGTGTGTAATTGTGGTTCTGAATAGTGCTGAAAAGAGCATTCAATACAAAGATGAAGATGGCGACACGATAACATGGTCTATTATATTGAAAGAAGGCGAACTAGGAGATTTGATAGCAAATTATATGGAGACCAATAATATAAGTGAAAGGCCGCTTGTATATATTGGCTTTATCTGTGTAGGAATGGGTCAGACGCTGGTATCTGAGAAGCTAGGTAGCTTCACTGCTGCTATATTTGGATATGATAATATATTGAATGACACTATGTATCAATTGTTTGGTAGAATTACAGGGCGATTCAGAAATTGGGATAAGCGCAAAAAGGCTACCGATGTATATTCTACGAAAAGGTGTAAAAATATATGCCAGGTGATGGAGGAATGTGCTAAGAATGTCATAGTGAAGCATGGAGGCAAGAAATTGGACAGCAATAAATACCTAGAGCCTTTCAATAATGGAGATAAAATAACTGGGGTATATCAGCTTAAAAATAATTTTGAAGAGAAAGATTCCGAATACTTTGAGTTCCCTAAGTTTGCCAATAGTATGCTAGAAGTATCTAAAATGCTGTGTGATATCTTTCATATTAAAATAGAGCTTGAAGAAGACCCTGCCAAATATTTCTGCGATATTGAAGGATTTTATATTACAAAATATCTCAGAAAATACAATGGCAAGAAGCAAGATGAATTAAAGGCCGAAGATAGACACACAGAAGCCAATATAGCCTCTATAAACACAATGTATATCAAAAATGAGAATAAGATATGCAAATATATAGTAATACCAGTATACGAATCGCTAGAATCTTCTAAGTTTACATACCGCATATTATACAGCATCTAATACCTCTCTCCGTATGTATCCCTGATTTATATTCCTTTTATATATTTTTATATTTTTTGCATTTTCCTTCATTATAAATATACATATATATCAGAATGAGTGATAAAAGCAAAAGCAAGAGCTCCGGTAGCATAATTATTAAGAAGCCTAATAGACATCCATTTGATATAAATAATGTGTCATTATGGTTAGAGAGAAGCGACCCTTCTATAAGACAAATAGCTTCTGAGTTTATCCTTAAAACCGTTTATATAAATCATAACCAATTTTTGAAAACATACAGGGTAGCAATTAAAGAAATGTTGGAAATATTAAAGACCAACGTATTACAATTCTTTATAAATATAGATGATGTCAATAAATCTTCGTATTGGATAATGCAGATTGTTAAGAAATATATAAATAACAAGAAATATACTATTAAGATTATAAATGATGTTAAAAAGCTTGATGAATCCTTGCCAGTTATAATAGCCGATGACGCGAGTTATTCAGGGTCACAAATGTCTAATACAATAGAAGATAATTTCCCGCGTACAAAGTTTGACATATTTATCTTAATCCCTTTTATGTCAAATACAGCTATTGATATAATTAAAAAGAGCTATACTGATAACTTGAATGAAGGTTCTATTATGTTTTTAGACAGAAGCCTCTATATTATGAAACCAATATATGAATTGATGTCAAAAGAGAAAATTGAAAAGCTCTTCTTATACTACGGAAGTAATTCTAAATATATAAGAGAATATCCGATATACTTTGACCACAAGGTAGCAGACAGTTATTCTTCATTCCCACTAATATATACTTATGGCATAATCCCTAATGATTATAATAAACAATTGATACACGAATGCAAGGCAAAGAAAAAGCCTTTTAAAGATATCTATGATAAGATGGAAAGAATACCTTTGTTGAAGAACTGTACCAAAGACATTCCCTATGATATAATGACACCGCCCTGTCCTCGTCAGCCTTACAAAGTTAATTTTGAAAAATTGTCAAGCCCCAAGACAAATACTCGCAGAAAAACGAAATCGATGTAAAAAAAGAAAAAATTGAATGATATTTATAATATTTATTATATTTAATAAATAAGAATGACGAGTAAAGTTTGTAATCCTCCTAAAGTCCTAAACCCTCGTACAGGTAAATGCGTAGGTGCCAATTATTTAAAGCAATTAAACAAAAAACAAGAGTTACTCGCTCTTCCCTTGTTACCGATTCCTCTTCCTCCTCAGCCAGCCCCAGCCAAAGAGGATATCCCAGAAGTCCCGCGTGAAGCCCCCGTTCCTGTTCCCGACGCGGTCGCAGTAGTAGCTCCCAAGGAAAAGAAACAAAAAGCTGCGAAAGCTGCGAAAGTTGCGAAAGCTGCGAAAGTTGCGAAAGCTGCGAAAGCTCCAAAAGAGAAAGCTCCTGTTGATTATAAGAGGGCTATTATAGATAATCTTAAAATATTGGAGGATTTTGATAAACTTAATAAGGAACCTTTTAAAGCGAGAGCATATGGCAAAGTTATTGATTCTCTGGAGATATTTGAAGGGCCTATAAATAATATGGATGATATTAAGAATATAAATGGTATTGGTGAGAAAATTAATGCAAAGATTAAAGAGTTGATTGAGACGGGTAAAATGACAGCCGTTGAAAAGGCATTAAACGACCCGCAATTTTCATTACAGAAAAAATTAGGCAAATTGTACGGAGTTGGTCCTGTTAAAATAAATGAGCTTATGAGTAATATAAGTACTTTTGAAGAGCTCTATGAACGACCAGAATTGCTAAATGAAAAGCAGAAAATTGGCTTAAAATATTATAATGATATGAATACGCGTATTCCTATGAGTGAAGGTAAAAAACATTATAAAATTATAGATACTATATTTAAAAAGGTGTACAAAGATATTGAGTTTGAACTTGTGGGAAGTTATAGAAGGAAAAATAAGGATATGGGGGATATTGATATTCTTATTAAAAATCGTGATGATTTAAATATTAAAAAGTTAGTAAGTGAACTTACAGACGGTGGATATATAATAGAGACATTGGCTAGTGGTAAAAGCAAGTTTATGGGATTGTGTAAATTATCGCCAGAATTGCCTGCAAGAAGAATAGATATACTGATAGCCGACCCCTCGTATTACTATTTCGCTCTACTATATTTTACAGGCTCTTATTCATTCAATATATATATGCGAAGAGTAGCTCTTGAAAAAGGATGGTCTTTGTCAGAATATGGTATTAAAAATAATAATACCAAGAAGTTTATAGATACTGCTGATATAATTAAATCAGAAGAAGACATCTTCAAATATCTCGCAATACCATATGTCCCTCCCAATAAAAGAGATATGGTATAATGCTGAATATATTACAAGATATCATATGTTAAATTGCCGAGACGACTATGGTATGTGTCATATCCCCTGAGTCTTTTGTTATCGCCTAAATCAGGAATATCTTGTAATCCTTGAATATCACACAAAGGCCCTCTTTTAACATCTAAGGTATCTATATCATCATTGTTGATACATAAATTATAATTATAAACATCTATAATATTTGTTTGTGCAGCCAATAAGTTTTCCTCAGTTATATAAGGAACGAAATTATCGACAGCCATTTCATTAAATATATTTTTTTTCTTTGGCATTTCCATAGAACATTTGTCACATCCCTTATCGCACTTTTTTTCACTTCCATCTTGTTTTAAAGAATCTTTATGGCTATCCGGTTTATTATCGACTGTATTGCGAGTGTCTTCTGTATGTTCTTTCTCTTTTTTAGCTTTCGTAACCGATGCGTTTTTTTCTTCTTTGTTGTCATTCATGTCTTGCATATTTTCACGGTCCCTTTTCATTTTTATTTCATTTGTATAAACTCTAAAATATATGATTAAGATTGCAATTGTTAATATGAACCCTGTTATATTATCTAATAACATGAGAATTGCTATACATATAACTGCAATATACAATTGCATTGTAGGGTCTTTAAATAATTTTTTAAAAGGTATTTCAACAATAATTATAACAGCAAACAATATAATGAATGCTAATAATCTAAATGTGTTGATATACATTTATTGTTATATTCCTATTATAATTCATATAAAAAAATGATATATATTATTATATGTATTATAATAATGTTATCAACGAATGGATATAGTATATCAAAAACATGTTTAAAACCCGAAGAAATTGAAAAAATTAAAAAAGAGCTGACAATGAAGCCAAAAGTTAATTTTGATATGGGGAATAACAAAGATGTCGACGAAGTTGTTTTTGAACTATATAGAGAAACTGAGAAGCGAATCTATATTCCCAGATATTACGGCTTAGTTAATTACGGTGTTCCAAAAGTTCTAAAATTGTCCGGCGCAGGTGGAGCCGGTACCGATATATCTGTTGGGTTTGTTGGAAAATTGAGAGAAGCGCAGATGGAGCCTGTTAATAATTTTTTAGAAGCTGCAAGAAATCCTCGCAAAATGGGTGGTATTATTTCTGTACCATGTGGTTTTGGCAAAACAATTATGAGTTTATATATTGCATGTGCTTTGAAGAAAAAAACGATGTTTATTAGTCACAAAGATTTCTTGAATCAGCAATTTATCGAAACTGTAAAAGAGTTCGCTCCTGCGGCATCCATAGGAATCATTAAGCAGAACAAGGTAGATGTTGAAAATAAAGATTTTATTATAGCATCCCTACGATCTCTTGCTATGAGAGATTATGATAGCAAAATATTTGAAGATATAGGCTTTGTAATAATAGACGAAGTACATCATACGGGCGCTCAGGTATTTTGTAGGGCATTTAAGAAACTAAATACTCCTATAATTCTTGGATTATCTGCCACACTAAATCGCAAGGATGGAATGCGCAAAGTATTTGAATATTATATCGGCGGCTCTGTGTATTCTGTTAAAAACAAGGAATATACAGATGTAATTGTAAATATTCATAAATATTATGTTCCTGATATAGAATATTCAGCTATCAAGAAAATGTGGAATGGTAAAGAGAATATCGCAGCAATGATTAACAATATATGCTCTTATAAACCACGAACTGAATATATTATCTCTATTTTAATAGAAATACTGAAAAATGAGCCAGATAGAAGGGTGCTTATATTGAGCGAAAGAAGGAATCAATTGAAATCAATTGAAGATTACATAGTAGATAAAAATATAGCTAATAAGGACTACGGATATTATGTTGGTGGAATGAAGCAAGAGCAGTTGAATGTATCATCTGGAAAACAAATTATTTTGGCAACTTTTCAATTAGCTTCTGAGGGCTTCAATGTACCAACGCTGAATACTGTAATATTTGCATCGCCTATTTCAGATATCCAGCAATCTATTGGGCGTATTTTGAGAGAACGTCCAGAAGACAGAAAATATATTCCGCTATGCATTGATATTTCAGACGAGTTCTCAGTATTCCATAGAAAAACAGGAGCCCGCGTGAGATTCTATATTAATAATAAATACAAAATATCATATTATCAAGATAATGAAAAAATAGAAATAGACAATGGGGACACAGACGACGCAGACGATGCTGGCGCCTGTGGTGCCAGCAGTACCAAAGGAGCAAAGAAGCCAATGTTTATTAATGACGATGACGAATAATGACGAATAACGATGAATATGATTAAAAATATTAATGTAATATAGTAATAAAGTAATAATATAATGGAAGAAGACAATTCTATGGAAGCTATACTTTGGGTATTTCTGATTGCTATATTAATAATGTCTATTGCCTATTATATCAATTATTTTATGTATAATAAACAGTATATTTTAATACCTAATCAAAAAGGCGAACAAGATGTTGGACAACATGCACAGTCTACAAATAATTCAGAATATCCAAACATTACTAATAATATGAATAATTCTCTTGAAAATAAAAAAAATAATCCTGCACCTCCAAAGCTTGTCAATTTATATAATGAGGATTTTAAGAAAATGACTAATAAAAACGACATCGATTATGTTAATAAAAACAACATATTGCTATACAATGATAAAGACAAGGGTAAATTGATGAAAGATAATGATAATTTTGAAGTAGAAATAATAAGGCCTTTCATAAAAAATAGTACTTTTGATAGTGAATTAGAGAAAGTATATGTAGATGATATGGCAGATAATAAAGACCCTAATAATAATTATAATGAAATATATGATTACAGCGTGAAACTTCAAAAAACCGACTTGCCAATAGCTAATGTCCCTGCCTGCTTCTTAAAAGACAATAAATCTCTTAAACTCTCGGAAAATCAATAATGATGACGAAAGAATATAAAGAAATGGCACAATATATAATATATTATTAATATTATCGATGTTTAGATATACATTATTGTCTTCTATGTCGCTCTTAACAGTTTCTATTGCATTTACTAATTTTCTTCCAGCTATCGCGAATACCATAGTTCCCAGGCCTATTTACCCAATCAATCCCATTAACCCTATCTATCCTCTATATCCGGCCAATAATACTTACCCGACATATTATGCAGATTATTCTGACTATGATAATATTTACAAATATAAATTATTTGAAAGTAAAAAAGATAGACCAAGCGTTTTAGATACTATCAAAAACTCATTTCGTGCCCTATATTATCCCTTTGAAAACAAGATTCCTCTATATGCTAGCAATACTCGCTTATATACTAATACTAGCTAATATAATTACATCAAGTTGTCAAAAAATATATTTCAATAGTTTTTTGTATGTCATAGCAATATTAGTTCCTTTGTTTTTATTATTGTGAATTAAGTTTTCATTCTCATCCTCCTTTGTTTCAAAATATTCTTTTATTATAATGCCTGATACTTGTGGAGCAGCGGGAGCAGCGGGAGGAATGGGTGGGACCAAAGGGACTTGTTGGCCTTGTAGGAACAAAGGGACTGACATTTCCTTTGCATATTTATCATTTCCATTTATATCAGTATCCTTGTCCTTATTACCCACAAATATATATTTATTTTGAATGAAATAGTATCCTATCATTTTATTATGTTATTATAATATTATAATAATTATTATTTTTGCCATTTATTTTTATATCTATTATGCATGATTTGCTTAGTATGAACTTGCGACCTTTCTGAGCCTTCCCGATAGTCGCAAGAGTCGCAATATATTCACAAAAGTCTTTAATGGCCTTATGGGAATATCTAATATTTAATTTGGTAAAGAATATTTTGGTGATTACTATATATTTTAGCGATGACAATTCTGTTTTGCTGTATTCTGCAATATATTTGCGAGTATTCTCAACGTCCGTATATTTTATTTTAGATATCAAATTGTTTATTATTAGCTCATTGAAAATATCTTGTGTATTTGCTATATAATCTCTCAAATAAAAGAATGAATCTATCATAGAATTGTCCTCTATTCCTTCGTTGTTTTTGAGAAGTAATAATGAAGGTCTGACAGCGTCTCTAATTTTCCCACGAACAGACCACGCAGGAGTACTATCATATAGATAGGGTATCTTATTGATATTTGCGCAATCAATAATATGCCTCTTTTCTATATTCAACAATGGCCGCCAAAAAAGCATTCCTTCGATTTCTTTAAGTACCTCCATACCGCAAAGATTGTTGTAATTGCTTTTATTTGAAATATTTGTTATTACATTTTCAAAACAGTCGTCTCTGTTGTGTCCTAGTAAAATATATGTGCTATCATTCTTGATATTCAAGCGATACATATCATATCTTATATTTTTTGTAATATCCTCGTATAAATCACGTAAGCCGTTGTGTAAACAATTATTGCGAGAGATTTCTTTGATAGTCCTAAAATACAATTTGACTCCCAATTTATTACAGTAATAATTTACGAAATCCAATTCATCTCCCGAATGCTTGCGATTATTATAGTTTATATGAATGGCAATTATATTCTTAATTTTACGAGGATTATAAGTATCTTTAATATACTTACATAAATACAAGGCTACCATACTATCAACACCCCCAGATAATGACACGATAATCGTAGAGCCATCTTTGAGTTTATCTATTTCATTCCGCATATTTTCGTGAATAATTGGACATACAACGGTAGCAATTTTGCTATCTTCAAGACATCTTGGGTCTAATATATCCTTATTGATATCACCCCAGGATTTTACACGTATGCTGTTTTTCATAGATAATAGATTGATATCTGTGTAAATATTATTAAGAGTCGCTTGAAGATATCTTCGGCATTTCAATTTATCTTCTGTGCCAGCCTTTTCATATAGCTTAATATATATACCAATAATTTCATATATTTTGTCAATATCCTTCAAATGCCTATATGGCAAATATATAAAACTCAATTCATCTATCGTAAATCTACTGTCCCGACATTCATCGTATAATAATAGTATATTAGAGAAGTTTACAGCTTTTCTGGAAAACTCAATTATATCTATATTAGTATCATAAACTCTCTTAAAATGCCTTGATATCTGGTCTAATAATACAATACATGCTATTATTGTCTTATCTTCATAATAATACTGATTATTTTTATAATTCTCATAAATATTCTCGGTAATCTCTATGTATTTATAGTACTTGTCGCATAAATATACATCTATCTTGCTATTTTTAGAAAACCAATAATCCTTATTACCAAACCATTCATCATATAGTTCCCTCAGACATTGAAGCTCATACATACATTATTAATAAGCTAATTATTTATATCTATATCTTCTCATACTCGTTATATCATTGTATAAAAAATGACATTCATATATGTGTATATTGTTAATATGCAAATGTATAGTTATATTTCTACATTAAAAAATAATGAACTCACTAGCTGTTCCTATAACAAATGGACACTAAAAGAAGATTTGCAATTGATTAAAGAAATTGCCGAGAAGAAAACTTATAAAGAAATAGCATTGATACACAAAAGAACTCTTGGAGCTATTAGATCGCGGGTAATATCAAGTATTATATATTTAAGATATAATCAGGGCGATACAAACATAGATGATTTGTCGCGAGAATATAATATAGAAAAGATTGCTATTGAGAAATATATTGAAAAAATGAATGTAATGAATAATGAAGAAACTAATTGTACTTATACTAAATGGAAACCAGAAGAAGATGCTAAACTTATCCAAGAAATTGCTGAGAAGAAAACATATGAATACATAGCATTAGAACACAAAAGAACTCTTGTTGCTATTAAATGCCGCGCAATATCACTTATTATATACCCAGAATATAAGAATGGTAATACGGATATAGATAATTTGTCAAATAAATATAATATTGAGAGGGAAATGATAGATAGCTATATTGAAAAAAATAATAAATACCACATAGATAATGAAAATATTGAATTAAAAGCTAAATATGATACCATATTGTTATTGATTGAACACAACATTATTTCAATAGAAAAAAAACTTGATAGTGTTATGAAAATTATACAAAAATAAATACTTCTTTTCTATATCTTCTCGTACTCGTCGTTATCGCTCGTGTCTCTGTTATTTTCACGGATATATATCGCATCTCCAACGCCATCTCCGGAATCCACAGGGCTATCTAGGGATTTGCTGGAATCTTGGATGTCTTGAATTATTATTGATTCTATGCGTTTTTTATTGTTCAATTTAGAGGCCAATTCGTTCTCTATGCAATGATTGAGTAGCTTGTTATATTTGCGCTGTAAAAGCTGTAGTTCGCTGTTTTTTTGAAGCAACGTCTTATTGAGCTTATCAACCTCTCTGACATAATAATTATTATCAACGCTAGCGGAATCAATTGTATCTTTTGAGAAAATATATAGCAGATTATCAAACATTATATTATTATATAATATATAATTATAATTATATAGTTTTACAAAAATAAGCTGTTATATTATAATTATTTACACACTTAGCCTCACTTGGCTTCACATAGTAATGTTTTAGGATTACGACGAGTTCCCTTAGGACAACGCCCCAATTTAGACTTAGGCTTAGGCGACTTAGGCGACTTAGGCGACTTAGGCTTTGCCTCGGGCGACTTAGGCTTGGGTATAGGCGACTTAGGCTTTGCCTTTTGCTTTATAGTTTGTTTAGGGACGCATTCTTTTGTTATTTTATTTCGCACCATTCCGTTAGGACATCTCTTTGATTTAACAGGTATAATATTGTTTTTTCCTTTACTTTTACCCGAATCTATATTAGATTTTGTCTTTGATTTTGCAGGTGATGGTAGAGATATCTTGGAAGGCGACGCAGGCTTGATATCGTAAAAGTCTAATGGGAAACACCCTGTTTTAATGGCGAATTGGTCTGGTTTAAAGGGTTTTGCTAATACAGTATATTCATTTCCGTTTTTACTTATAAGTTCAAAAATTATATTTCGCGGTAATATATATTCTCTTTCATTTTTAAATACCGCATTTGATACCATATTGATAAAAGGCAATCCTTCTTCCAGATATATTATATAAATAGCAGCTTTTCCTCCTGGTGGGGCAAAGTTTTTAGCGGTGGCATAGTCAGCTGAAACAGATGTATAAGTCTTGATAAGCGCTGTATCGCCTATATTTTCTAATTCATTACCATTTATATTAATATATTTTCCTTTCATTCCTCTATAGAAAACTTTATGAATATATGTTTTTTCATATCGTGGCGCGGCTTCAATAAAACCCTTATCTATTTTAGTAATTATATTATCTATATGATTTTTAAAATCTATGTTCTTAAATACCTTGCTCTTTGGAAAATCATTTTTTAATATTTCGGCTAATTCTTTTTTTAGCGGTTTATCATTATTATATAATTTGGAATTTAACAAACATTTATTTATATAAAAATACATAGACAAACTATATTGTTTTAAGATTAAAGATATTAATTCATCAAAATACACATCTTCATACGCGTATTGAAAGTTAAATTTTCCTACCGATTTTTTAGAAGAAGGTTTTATTAAGCCTATTGTTGTTAATTCCAATAATTCCTTATTTATATAAGTATCTCCTGAGGTTTTTGAAGTTAGCTCGATAATCCTGTGTTCTTTTAAGACATTATTTAATGTATTCTGATTCACAATAGCCTTTTTCCCTATAAAATATCCTATATTATAGAAGGTCTCTGGGTTATCATAAGTAGCCTTTTTAAGCAAAGCGTTATTAGCTATAATGCATCTCTTCATTTCATTATTAAACATAAATAGCGCTTTATTAACACCATAAGCTTTATTATTATAAATTATAACTATGTTATTAGCATCATTATCAAGGTAATCCGCAACTGGTATATTCTCTAAATTGATAGGGTCATATACTAACATATTCCTTTATGCAATTCTATAATATACATACATAAATATATAATATTACAAAAAATAAGGCTGATAAAAATTATTATAGCTTGGCTTCACACTGTAATGTTTTAGGATTACGACGAGTTCCCTTCGGACAACGCCCCAATTTGGCTTTAGCCTTTGCCTTAGCTTTTGGCTCGGGCTTGATATTCTGTTTAGGGACGCATTCCTTTGTTATTTTATTTCTTATCATTCCGTTGGGACATCTCTTTGATTTAACATATTTAACATTATCTTTGATTTTTCCCGAATCAGCTTTTGACTTTACTTTTAGAGGTGATGATGACAATTTTTTAGATTTTAAAGGAGATATCTTGGAGGACAGCTCTGTGAGCGTAGCAAGCTTAGCGGGCGTGACATCATAAAAGTCTAATGGAATACAACCAGTTTTAATAGCAAACTGGTCTTTTTTAAAGGGTTTCGCTAAAATAGTGTATTCTTTTCCTTGCTTACTTATAAGTTCAAAAATTATATTTCGCGGCAATAAGTATTCTTTTTCATCTTCAAATACTGCATTTGATACCATATTTATAAAAGGCAATCCTTCTTCGAGATATATTTTATAAATAATTGCTTTTGATCCCGACATAGCAAAATTTTTAGCAGCATCATATTCAGAAGAAACAGATGTATAATTAAGAATTAATGCTGTATCGCCTATATTTTCTAATTCGCCACCATTTGTATTAATATATTTTTCCTTCATTCCTCTATAAAAAACTTTATGAATATATGTATTTTCATATCGTGGTGCAGCTTCAATAAAACCCTTATCTATTTTAATAACTATTTTATCTACTGCATTTTTAAAGTCAATGTTATTAAACTTTTTAATACTTTTTGAATTTTTTTTTAATAGTTCAATTAATTCATAGTTTAGCGGTTGATTATTATTATATTGTTGGTTATATAATTCGGGATTTATTAAACTTTTATTAATATAATAGTACATTTCCAAACTATATTCTTTCAAAATAGAAGACATTAGTTCATCAAAATACACATCTTCGTAGGCGTGTTTAAAATTAACTTTTCCTATTGAACTTTTAGATGGTGGTTTTAGGATGCCTATTGTTGTTAATTCCAATAACTCCTTATTAATATAAGTATCTCCCGAGGTTTTTGAAGTTAGCTCTATAATCCTGTGTTTTTTAAGGGCATCATTTAATGTATTCTGATTAACAATAACCCTTTTACCTATAAAATATCCTATATTATAGAATGTCTCTGGGTCATCATAAGTCTTCTTCTTTAGCAACGCATTATTAGCTATAATACATCTTTTCATTTCATTATTAAACATAAATAATGCCTTATTAACACCATAAGCCTTCTTATTTAAAATGATAACTATATTATTATCATCATTATCAAGGTAATCATCAACCGGTATATTCTCTAAATTGACAGGATCATATACTAACATCTCAATAATTCTATAATATATATGTATAAAATATAATATTGAAGAATAAAAATGATATATTACAAAAAAATGATATATAAATATATCGATATTAATATTTAAAACAGATGCAGGGGATTATTAGTTTTTCTAACAGGATAGCGCTAAATATTAAGAGCAACGAGCATAAAGATGATATTTTGAGTGATTTGAGTACCTTGTACAAAATCAAGATATTACAAAGGCATCATCATAATCTTGATAATACAAATGTTAATGTTGTAACTACTAATCATCTTATGAATTTGCGGTCAAATGGTAATAGATACTATCTTTATTTTACTCTATATAATGATATTGAAACGATGTATTATATAGATAAAAAGATACACCCTGGATATCAAAGACCGCGCATTATATTTGGCAGAGGATTATTTGATAAAAAGCTGTTTAAAAATACACTTCTTGACGGAGAGATGGTGAAGTGCAAGGATAATACTTGGACATTCTTAATTAATGACATTGTATGTTATGAAGGCAAATATTTGAATAATAAAACATTGCCCGACAGGCTAAATATTATTTATAATATGTTGGAAACCCAATATACTCCCGATAGCACTATTGATGTATGTAATTATAAGGTTAAATGCTATTTCAACATGTACAAAGAGTCTATTGCCGAATTGCATAAGCTCTCTAATAGCCTCAATTATACTTGCAGAGGCATCTATATTTGGCCATATGATTTGAAATATAAGCCTAAGCTCTATAATTTTGATGAAACTAATGTTATTGATGTAGTAAGAAAAACGAAGGATATTACCGAGTTTAAAACGATTGAAAACCACAACATTCAGATTGATAATTGCAGTATAATTGATACAATCCCTGAAATAGAACCAGATAGAAAAAACACAGAGGTTTCAGTAGCAACAGGTGATAAAGTATTGTTCTTGATGAAAACTCTTGAACCTGATATATATGATATTTATGAAACAGAAAATGTGAATGATAAATCTATTGGAATTGCACTTGTTCAAACAATGAATGATAGTAAAATATTGCGAACTGCTTTTAGAGATAAGAATGCCATGACAGTTCTCAAGTTTGTCTGTACCTATAATGACAAGTTTAAAAAATGGAGAGCGGTTCGCCAAATGTTCATTTCATAATTGCAGGGAGTTTGTTGTGTGATTTGTAATCAATTAAAGTAAAATCGCTATATGTCAAGGATTCTATCCATTTTATTTTATCATCTACTGATGATTCAATTGATGGAGCGGCCTTTTCAATAATAACACGAGGACTCTCATATATATCCAAATCTATTTGTTTTTTAACTTGTTCAATATGTTCTTCATAGATATGAGCATCACACAATGACAAGCAGATTTCAGAAGATTTCATATGTAATAAATGCGCAATTATTTGCGTCAATAATGCACAACTCGCAATATTAAAAGGGAGGCCTAAGAATAAATCAGAGCTTCTCATAGTAAGATGACAACACAGCCCATCTTTTGTTTTATTAAAGATATATAAAATATGACAGGGCGGCAATGCCATAATATTTAAATCTACGGGATTCCATGCAGACAATACTGCGCGCCTACTATTTTCCATAAGCAATTCCGAAATTACATATTTTACTTGGTCTGCCCCTCCCAAAGCAGAGACAGACACATGAGATTCGCTGGATTCTTCTTCACGACTATATTTAAGTTTATTAGGAGTGTATTTTTTGCCGAACATGCGCCATTGCCATCCATAGACAGGTCCCAATTCTCCCTCTTCATAATCTTGTAGCCCCACACTATCTAAATATTCGCGGGTTGAATTGCCGTTCCAAATATTAACATTTTTTTCTTTAAGTTCATTAGCATTTGTAGAGCCTTTGAGAAACCACAATAATTCTTCAACAATTCCTCTAAAAAATACTTTTTTGCTTGTTATCAAAGGAAAGCTGGTAGAAATATTATCAAACTTAATCATACACCCAAAACGCGAGAACACATTGCCATTTCTCGTATTTTTAAACTCGCCATCCAAAGTATCTTTCAATAGATTAATATAGCCTTCTTCATTTTTATAAAACATAGATATGGGGTATGTATAGGATATAAGATATTATGTCATTTATTATTTATATATGTTATAATAATAGATAATTATTAGAATATGAAGGATTGTCCCAGTGAGAAAATATTGAATCCCCTTACTAATAGGTGCGTAAGCAAAAAGGGTAAAATAGGCACTAAAATATTGAAGGATAATAAAGATATTAACATAAGCAATGAAAATAACAGCTGTTTTATTGATAGCCTCTTGGTAGCACTATTTCATTTTAAGAATAGAGTAATATATAATATGTTTTTTAGAACTAAACATACATTAGAACACAAATATGCTCAAAGGATTCAGACCGAATTATATTATATCTACAAATATATCAATAAAAATGAGGATATAGAAAATAAACAATGTAATATGATAAGAAAATATTTAGAGAAATATTATAGAGAGCTTGTGAAAATTAATGGAAACAATAGAATCTTTTTTAATAACAGGGATAATTGGTTGACGCAGCAGATTGATATATTTGAGCTAATAACTTATTTTGATAAGATATTTAATTTCAATATTAATGTTAAGATTCATGATGGCGATAATAAGTATAAGAAGAATATGATACAAGAGATATCTTCATTCTATTTAATGGGAAAGTCCAAGCTTGACATATCAACGCTTATACCAAATCGCCTTGACAGATATGATTTTGATAGCAATAATTATTATAAAAACTCCAAGGGAAAGCTAATAAAATACTATGAAAAGGAATATAACATATTAAAAACGAATGGTGTATTGATAATAGAAATATATAGAAATATTGGCGATGAAACGAAGCTGGCGACTAAAATTGCCTATCCTAATACTATAAAAATATCAGGAGATAAAAAGGAGCTTAAACTGAGGTCTATAATATTACATAAAGGAGAAACAGTAGAATCAGGGCATTATACAGCGCTTTTAAAGAGAAATGGCAAAACATACGAATACGATGATATACGAGAAACTAAGCTTAAAGAAATTACTCCTGAATACGAAAAGAGTATGCGAAAAGACGTAGTATGCCTAGTATACGCACGATAACGCCAGCATCCGCCCCTTCTCAATAGCCCGCGTTGGGGCGGGTTCACACATTATTATAAAAATACTTAGATTACCTCAGTTCTTGAAACTGGAATATTCTATTTTTTTTCAATTCAATTTTGAGTACATCTCTTGATTTATTTTGTAATTTCCAAAAAACTTTTGAAACTTTTGAAAAAACAGAAAGATGTACTCAAATTATAATTTTCAAATTTTAGAAATATCAAGTGTCTTTTTAATACATCATATTGGTATCACAAATAGTTCAATAGCCTCTCAATAGCCCGCGTTGTGGCGGTCTCTCCCAGCCATTATAATTATATAATAAGAAATAGTAGGAAGAGTAGATAGTTAATGAAGAGTGGGAAGCATATTATAATTGGTGCAGGTATTACTGGGTTGTATTTGGCATATCAATTGATATTAAAAGGGGTTTCTGCTACTGATATAGTTATATTCGAAGGTTCTGAGAGGATAGGTGGACGTATTTATACAAATGAACATAAAGGCTTTAGATATTCAGTAGGCGCAGGGAGATTAGGAAAGAAGCATAAATATGTTATGAAGATAATCAAGGATTTTAAACTCCAAGACCAAATAATAAATATTGGAAAAAATACGAATTATTTTGTTGAAGGACGCTTGATGAATGAAGCAGAACTCATTAGCCATTATAAATCTAATTTCAAAAGCCTCAACGAATTATGGAGATATGCAATTGAAAAGAAATTGAATGGCAATAAATATGACCCGTTTTTATATAATTTACATAACTATTTTTCTCTAATATTGAGTGCAAATGATGTTGAGTTGCTCAAGATATCTCTTGGATATATTGGCGAGATGTATGATATGAATGCTTATAATGGCCTCCTGACATTAAGAAAAGATTTTGATATTCGCAATAATGATTTTTTCGTATTACGCGATGGAATACATATACTATGTGATGTTCTTTATAAATATATATTGAATGCTGGCGTATCTGTTAATTTTTCGTCAATTATTGAAGATGTATGTGATAATAAATATGTAAAGGTTAGTGGAAGTAAATATAGCTATTCCAAGCTATATCTAACAATTAAAAGAGGCGATTATATGAATATTGAGTATTTTAAGAAATACGAGAGTATTTTTAATACCGTTAGCGACGGACATTTATTGAGAATATTTGCTAAATATAAAGATGTCTGGTTTAAAGATATGCCCAAGATACTTACGCAAAATAAATTGCAGTTTATTATTCCTGTTGATTATAACAGTGGCTTAATACAAATTAGTTATAGCGACAGATATAATGCTGACTTTTGGAATGCTTTTAAAAACGAGAGGGATGTCAAAAAATATTTGACGAAAATATTGAATGAGATGTTTCCTGAAAAAAATATTAAGGAGCCTGAATGGATTACTATGCATTTCTGGAAAGCCGGTGACCATATGTGGAATGTTGGAGTAAATACAAAAAAAATACAGGAAAAAATAGACGATATATTTATTCCAAAAGATATCTATATATTGGGAGAAACATACAGTGAACGTCAAGCATGGATTGAAGGAGCCATAGAAACCGTCCATAAAAAGCTAAATATATAGAATATAGCAATAATCTACTTAATACGACCTATGCAAACAGCTACAATCATTTATATTGCCGCCGCAGAAATTAGTACAGAAGAATTGTGGGCTTCTAGTTCTACTATATTTGTGTGCTTCTTGTTCAGAGGAATCTTTTTTTTTACTATATTTATTTCCCGCGAGATTTTTGTTGCTTTTGACAATAATATTGAGGATATTATATGTGATATCAAGCTTATCCTTGATACTGATTTTGCTAGCAATAGAAGAAGACATATTCACCTTTATTTATAATAATTTTTAAATCTTAAATCAATTTTTTAATTTACACATATTTAATATCGTGATGTGGAGAATCATAAACATTTATATGTAATTTTTTCAAGTTATATTTGACAATATAACTATCCCATATATTATGTAAATTTGGAAAGTCATAATCGTCCATAATTAATATTGTTTTTGGTTTAGATAATCTATATGAATTGATAATATCGCTCTCGGCAACTTCTATACTGTGCCCTCCATCTATATGTATTAAATCGTATTTCTCATTAATATGTTGTAATGTTTTTGTGCTATCGCCAATTGTTATATTGATTCTATTGCCAAATGTTTTCTTTAATTTTTCATAACAAGGGATTGTATATATATGCTCGCCTAAATCAAAGCAAGATACGTGAATATTTGGATTACTTATAAGCATTAACAATGCAGAGAAACCAGAATTAAACCCGATTTCCATCACATTTTTTATATTATTATTTAATACCATATTACTAATATTCTTTGATTTATTTAAAAATACATCTGTATAATTAGTTGTATGATGCATCATAAATATATTACCTTCTAATAATTCGCCACAATTATGAATAATAGGTAATAAATTACTATCAATATACTCTTTTGTTTTATTGATATTATTATTTATTGTGAAATCCTTTATATTATTCAAAAAAATAGTCATATCATATATTTTGTGAGCATAAATACCTGGTCCTCCTGAAAAATGATGTACAACCTTGTCACTATGAATATTATTATCATTGTTCACAACAACAGATTTTAAAATCTTATTATTATATAAATTATACTTAAAGGCATTATATACTATATATGGTTGGTCGTGAAAACTATTATAATAAGGTCGGTTAACAATATCTTCATTTATTTTATTAAATAAATATCTGATTTTTTCACAATTTTTAAACAACAGCATACCGCTCGTAAATCCTTTTTTGTCTTCGTAATTATGTAGTTCATTTCCAAATAGCGATTTCCCCCAAAAATTGGTATCACTATCTATTTCTCCTTCTTCTAATGCATATAATACATCTTCTTTGCATACATCAAATACCTTGTTTATATTATCTTTGACTAAAATATCTGTATCTAAATAAAGTATTTTATTATAGTTTATTATAGATGCTAAATTGAATAAATCTAATCTTGCCTTACATGCCTTATCTATATTGTTATATGTATCATTTATTTCAAACTTTATTTTTTCGCTAAATAAATGGCTTTGTTTTATTATATTCATAAATGGCGTAGATGTATATAATAATATCTGTGTATTATCATCTAGATTACCATAAATAAGAATACTTTCTAGCAAAAGGAAAAACATATCAACATATTTTTCTTGGTTAAATACACAGACAAAAATACAATTCATTATAATTTATTATTATTAAATTATTATTATATAATAAATAATATACATGAGTTTTATAATTTTTATATAATTATCTATATTTAATCGCAATCACATTACCACAGTCATAATATATATGCATATTTATGCCTCTCAAAAATAAAAAATACATAATACATATCTAAATCACTATAATAGAGAGTTTAATATTTAAGGAAGGAAGGGGGCTACCGTGACTGTCTTCCTCTTCATATTATTTTCAGCTCCCACAAGAGTTTTGGAACAATTAACATCACTTACAGATGAATCCTTTGAAATCCTGATACGGACAGGAATCACATACCTCTTAGTATGTTTAGCGTATTTAAAAGTGCTTGCGACAGATGATGTAGAAGCACTATTGCCATACCCTACTCTTCCAGCTACGCTACCCTCCCCAATATTACGAGTAATGCTACGAGTAACTCCGCCGTCGCCGCCACGCATACCGCCACTACGCATACTGCAACTACGCGTAATTTCTTTTTCCTGAACAATCTCTTTCTCTTTACTGAGAACCATAAAGGTAAGATACATCATCCCGGTATTTTCTGAAGTTTTTTCAATACCAAGCTCTTTATCATCCCCAGTAAGCTCTTCGCCCATCGCCTTAATCCTTGAAGTCGTCCATTGATATTTTGCCTTTCCATTCTGATAAAATACACTGCTATTCGGCTTCCAAGGTTCTTGAATAGGAATAGACCACATTACACCGTCCCTATCAATGTTGAATGGCGTAATATGACTTTCCTCGAGATAATCAGGTTCATCAAAATCAACCGCGAAACCGAGAGCATAATCGCAATTATTATTATACCTCGAATAAATGTCTGGGTTTTCAATTTTGATTACAATAGGACCTTCTTCGGTAATTACATAATAGCTTTCAGCATCGTCAGTCTCAAGAGTTTCAATCTCATAACTCTTGTTAAATTGTTTGAGGTCTGATTCGTTTTTATACAGCGCACTATCATTCCCCTTGCCAAATGAAACCTTGAAGCTGACATTAATCATATCTGTCGTATATACTACATCTGTATCATATGCATTGTAAGATAGCTGGATAGAGTCGCTTACCTTGACAATCTGAGTGGCGGCGGCAGTAGCGGCAGCAGCAGAAGTAGAGCTCTTGGACATTCTAAGTGTATAATTAACTTTTATACACAATCAATTTTTATAAATGTGTTGCAAAAATGTTAAATATTTATTCCAACCAATATGACTACACAATATCATTTCAATATAATAAATATATTGAGTGCTAAGTCATATAATGCTATTGAAAAGGGGGGCTTATTATACAATATTATTATCAATGATGTCTTAAAAAGAGACCAGATTTTTCTAAAAAATTGGAAATTATAATTTGAGTACATCTTTCTATTTATTTTGTAATTTCTAAAAAACTTTTGAAACTTTTTAAAAAATCGAGAGATGTACTCAAATTGAATTGAAAAATAAAGATTTTTCAGTGTCTCATGAACTGTTCTTGAACTAAAAATATTTGAAGTATTGATGACCAGATGACCAATAAGGAGCCCTTAATGGAGCCCTTAATGGAATACTCGAATAATTTTTGTGTTTGTATAAGAATAAAGAAGGGAAGATGGAGGAGTGGGTATATTTGTCTATTTTAAGGAGTACCATAATTGTTGGATTCATACTTTTCATAAAATATGATGATGCCCCAAAATATATATTTCCAGTTATAATTAATATAATTGTAGGCCTTATAAGTTTGATATATTTCCTATATTTTTATAGTAATGATAAAAATATAGTAGAGATAATAAGTAAGCCAAAATATTACATATATTCTATAATATTATTTGTCGTATCACTAATAGGCTTCTATATTATCAAGATATCCCCTAACCCTGCTTATTATAGAACATTTGCAGTTTATGAAATTATATTGCTATTGCTCATAACATTGTATTATAATAAATACTTCAATATAAATTATCAGGGAATATTAGGTATCATTTTAGGATGCATATCAATACTTCTTATTACAGTTGATAATATAATATGAAATGCGATAGTCCTACTATAAAACCGCACTGGGGCGATTTGCAAACTATGATATTGATATAAAAATAAAAATATATTATTACTAAATGTCAGAAACATCAGAAAAATCAGAAAAGGAATATAAATACAAAATAATCTTAACAAAGCCCGACAATGTCGTAGCATCTGATATATATAGTAAGATTAAATATATTACATCATATGATAGAAGAGTCCTCATTTTTAATACTGAGAAATATATCTATAATCATATACAATTACCATTCTATGAAAAGAAAGATATTGAAGAGATTATATATAAATATGGGATACAGAATGCTATTCAGCATTATATATTAAATAAAAAATATTATAATGTTATCAGGGAAATTGTAGATAATGATGAGTCAAAAATATATATAGGAATTGCCTTTTATATCCTAAAAGAATGCTTTGAATACAGAATAATAAATACAGAACAATAAATATATATCAGATACACCCCATTACTGTTTCCATTTCTTTCCGCAAATAAGACATTCCATAAATAGGGTTGATGCTTCATCGCCAGAGCGCGTCTGGAGTTCATAATAGCTAACCTTCTTACTCTTGCATCTCATGCAAGTTATCATATCAGACATTGCAACAATATTGAACTCGTAAGCTTCTTTGAGGCGCAAATTATTTTTATTGATAATATCGTTCCATCTCTCAGGAAATACATTATGACACTGCATGTACGGAAGCATATGTGGTACGAACTCTTTTTTCTCAACCATTCTCTTATATAAATCTTGATTTCCAATATAACTGTTGGATTTAAGATTGGAATAAATGCTTCGTGATATATTAATATATGTATCTAAGAACAACGAGCATTTCCATGACAATTGTATTTTATTAGTATTAGCATAATCAATCGTACAATTAAATATACCTATTTCTAAATCCGTTGCTTCTAACTCCGAAATAAACAAATTGTTAATAAGCATATTACGAAAATCATCACGGACCTTGTTTTTATTATACTGATTGTTAGGAATCTCTGGGTTATTATCTGGAGAATTGTATTTATCTATTTCATCTCTCAATTTATAGATTTTAAAATCATTATTCATAATAAATGTTTTAATATATAAATATATAGAATAATCAATTTTTTATATATAAATCTAAAAAATGATATATATACTATATTATTAAATTACCTTTCAATATGTCGCAACATACTTCTAAATCTGAAACGCTTGATATTAATAAATATATTACCGTAATTCCAAGTGTTGTTGGAGGTAATCAAGAAGATATTAATCTAATTGAAATCTATTTCATTAATCGCAGTGTTCATGGACAGCAAGATAATGTTATAGATGTTTCTGTTAAAAATAGCTTGGAAACATTTATAGATAACTATTATAAGAAAAGCAAAGTTGAAAAGTATAAATCATATACACACAAGGAGAGAATATATACATACGAACTATCTAATGATAACCAATATGTAACAAGTAAAATTAAGAAACATATGAATATTTTAGATAATATACTTGTAATCTGTTCCAAGAATAATAAACAGCCAAATTATACATTTCCTTGTACTAATGAAATAGATAGTGTATCCGAATATACTATTAAGGAATACAAGATATCAAATAGGATTTCTTTGATTATGCGCAGTGATGTTGGTGATAGCGGGGATAGCGGCGATGAGATTAAGACGCTTTGTATTGAGTATAGGCATTCTAACAATGTTGATATTGACAAGATAAATGAGACGATTAACAAGATAATTAGAAAAATATCATATCAATTATCACAACCATGAAGAACAAAAATTGATATAGGCGTTATAACATATATATATTTAACAAAGTGTGTAGTAATATTACTGAATATATAATATGAATGGAACTAATAATATTGCTAAAACAGATTATTCATTTGCAGATTTTGCTAATATTATGATTAGCGATAACAATATTACCGACTACTCTCATGAAATCTATAATATTAAAGAATTGTATGATGGATATATCAAACATCTTATGGTGAGAAAATATAACAAAGAGGATATCTTGCGATATCGTATGGAAGCAGTAGTAGATTATTATCTAGATTTTTATGGAAATAATAAAAATTTTGATAGGAACAAGCTTGTTGCACAATATAAAAACAGTATCGTCGACGACTTTGATAAGAAATTGAATCCACCTAAATGTTTCCTGACTATTGCAAGAAGAGAAGATATTGCCAATGAACTTAAAGAAAAAATGGAATATGAAAGTTGTGATATCAATACACATTACAAGACGATTAATATGAAATATGAATATTATAATGAACTTCATAATTGCAAAAAGCAAAAACAGACTGTCAACGAGAATGATGAATATTATGACGAATATAACGATTATTATAACGATGATGAACTCAATTCCAGCATTTGTAATAGCGATGATTATGACGACTATTATTGTGAATACATTAGCGAAGACGATAGCGAATATTACTCAGACGATTACTAATAATTATCTTAGGCTACTTCAAACTACACCGAAGTGTATAACAATCAAAGACAAATAATTGACCTTTTTATTTTTGTACCTTGTTGTATTAAGACATCTTATAAAAATTGATATAATAGAATAATAGAATAATAGAATAATTATTATAATGATATCAAAGAATTATATTGGAGCTCATATTAAGCGCGATGATAGTGGGGGTATAATAGAGACTATGAATAATATTAAGAATAATGGAGGAAATGTTCTTCAAATATTTGTTTCTAATCCGAGAAGTATTACTATTACAAATATAGACAGTTATGTTAAAAAATCACAAGACATACGAAAATATCTTGCAGAAAATAATTTTAAACTTGTTATACACGCCCCTTACACTATAAATATTGCGAAGGAAGCCGTCGAAGGAAAACGCGTAATGCCTTTGGAAGAATGTATATGGATTAAGCTCCTTGTTAATCAGCTTACACTTGCAGATATGATGAATGCGGAAGGTGTCGTATTACATGTAGGAAAGCACGTATCACTGTCCTATGAAAAAGGATTAAACAATATGAAAATGGGCATAGAATATATATTGAAAATTATGGAAAATAAAAAGATGAAAACCAAATTAATCATTGAAACGCCTGCTGGACAAGGTACTGAGTTGTTAAAAGATTTAAATGATTTTGTAGCATTCTTTAATAGCTTCTCAAAAGAACAAAGGAAAAATCTTGGAATATGTTTTGATACTGCTCATACTTGGGCGCTAGGATACAATTTAGAAGAGGCATATAACATATTATTTAAAAAAAATATCAAGGACATTACAGTAATTCATCTAAATAATAGCCTTGTTAAAAAAGGAGAAATGAAGGACAGACACTCTGTCATATTAGATGGCGAAATCTCCGTCACAGAGATGAACGATTTTATAGCCTCATTATCTAAATCGGCGACACATATCCCAACAATCATCTTAGAAACACCGTCTGACAATTACGAAATGGAAATTAATCACATTCGCAATTTACTTGACTAAAAGAATACAAAAGCAGCCTCTATAATTATTAAGAATGTTTTTTTGCACTATCTAATACCTTTCTCATCTCGCTATCAAAATCATCGCAAGTATTGCGAATATTAGCCCATTTACTTTCTTCCTCACTAATATTTTTAACATTTTTCTCAGGTATTTTCCATAATTCTATCAAAGTATCTAATACATTATTATTATTCCTAATAAATATAGTCTCAACCTCTTCGTATGTCAATCCATCGGGCGCTTGTTTAAATACTTCATCCATATTATTATATATATATATTATTATCCTGTCCTTTTATCCTTTTATATTTGTTTATATTTGTTTATATTTGTTTATATTTTTCTATTTTATGAATATTGTATATATGCTCAGATATCTCATAAGCTATTTTTTCATAAGGGTGTTCCATAGAAAAATTCTGTATAATAATATCATTAATGTTCTTTGGCTTATCGCTACTATATAAACATATCATTAATTCGCCAGTATGTACATTCTTATATATTTTATTGTTGACATCAGGATTTGAGCGAACATATTTAAGCTTATCGCTAGATATCTCATTGTTCGGTGATATCTCAACATATCCCATATTATATATTATAGTTTTGAACAAAGCCTCATTTTGGCGCTGATATATATGAATCTTTTCGTGTATGAGTAGCTTTATTATTTCATCTTCTGAATAATTTAGAACATCTTGTGATAGGAATATTGTGTTCTTTCTGGTATGCGACAAGCCATCCTCATATTTTCCACCATTATCATTTCTTGTAATGGCCAATATCCATTTAATATTTGCTATATCTTTATAATTAAGATATTTTGAATAATCCAGATTGCTTTCAGAGCTGATAGTATTTATATTAATATTTCTCAATAATTCGTCCGCTTTTTTCGTACATTTATCAAGTATTAATTTATCGCCTTTATTAAAATGCGTCGCTTCGCCTTTAATAATATTAATATATTCCTCCTTTGAAGATACTTTGCGGGCATATAAATCTAATTGAGACAATTTGGCTACATATCTATCTTCGTCTCTTTCAAGAAATTGCACAGTTTCTTCATAGCTCATATAATTTAAATGCTTATCATTATTTCCATTCGTATAAGGAACATAAGTATATACGGTGTATATATAATATATTGTTAGTATTACAAGGGTTATAATCAATAATGATAAAATATAGTAATATATCATATTTATTATAAGCTAACATTTTATCATTTGTCAATTACCTTTTTTTTATAACATACTCCATTATTCGGGGGTTTAGATTTAATTACATTACTTTCCCTACCCATGACATCTGTTGAATCTTTATATTTATTCACTCTACTGCAATAAGTATATTTACTATTTGTAGCATTTAATATAATAGCATTCTTAATTTTTTCCTTATCGAAACATTCTATCTCATTATTTTTTACACTATATACATACAGTTCATCAATTGACTTATTATTGTTGTCGGCTGCGATTATTTTGTTATAAGATACAACTACGCTACCGCCATCTTCAACAACTATTTTACAATATCCGTATGAGTTTATTGAATAATAGGTTATCTTATATTCAGATATATCGACTACTTTTTTATCCTTTAAATCTATAATTATATCCGGGTCAGCACCACCAGTTCCAGAAGTTATCTGGATTACGCATTTATCATCCCCCTTTTTAATACTCATTATATTGAAATTATGACAATCGGCACATAAATAAATACACTTATTCGCAGCCAATATATCATATAATGAATCTATTAATTCGGAAGATTTCTCTTCTCCAAAAGTTCCCTTTTTAAGCTTAGTTATATCCTCCTCATCCTTAGGTACTTTCTCTTTTTTTGAAAGCTTTACTGCCTCCGTTTCCTTAGGTTCTTTTTCTTTTTTTGACAGCTTTACTGCCTCCGTTTCCTTAGGTTTCTTATCTACCTTTTCTCTTTTGTGTTTATCATAAAATAACGGTATGTGTCCCATTACAAATATACACTTATTTTGATTCCCACTTTTATTCTTTGTTTCAATTATTTTTTTTCCAACAGATTTTAAATAATCATCTGACAATAGATTAGTATTTATTATAATAACAATATAAGACGAACAAGCATCTTCGTATACTCCAATATTTTTATCAGAATATAACTTTATACAATTATCAAGGTCATCATCCGACGATTCTAACTCTTCAATATAAGGAAGGCCCTTGTCTAATAAATCTATTATCATCTTATTTTCATAATCAGCTTCTGTTTTTTGTAATAAATATGTTACTTCTTGTGAAGAATCCTTAACTTTTTCAAAATCCTCTGTTATATCATCTATATATTTTTTGAGCTTTTTAATATAATGTTTCTGTGTATTAATCATACAATTTGGATTTGCTTCACTACTACTTGCTTCATCGTGATTACCTACGCAAATATAAATATCCTTTTTCATTTTATATAGTATGTGATATCCCGATACCAACGTATCAACTAAATAATATTTATATGAAGGCTCATTTTTGGCGGAGGCAGCCTTTGGGGCCTTAGATGCGTCTATGGATTCTTTGTTTTCGATTAATGTATTATACCAGTTATCTCCTGCTATAAACATCTTTTTAGTAGAAGGTTCAAACTTTTTGATACAATTTAATACGACATCTCTATATATAGCCTCTTTCTCGCAGTTTATATTATTCCAGCAACCGAAAAATATGAATGAATTGTTCATAATTATAAAACTTATTTCCTAATACTATTAAATAAGAGTAAAAAAAATGTAATAGAATGCTTGACCTCATAAATAAATTGAATTATACTTAACAGATATCGATGAGTTACTGTTATATTTTTTACAATATGTATCATAAAATGTTTGCGTTACTGTATAAGGAATATTTATTTTTATAAGATCCGTAGGGACATATATCATCATATTAATCCATGATACGATATTGTTAATAGCTCTTTTTAAATTACGAACACCATCTTCTTTTTCAATATTATTAATAATATGTCTTAATAACTCACTACTAAATATAATATCACCGTTATTCAAATTGTATTGTTTCAATATTTCAGGTATTATATAGCCAGATGCTAATACAATTTTCTCTTCATTATCATATCCGCTTACATTAATAACAATCATCCTGTCGCGCAAAATTGGGTTTATCAAAGAATCATCGTTATATGTAAAGATAATCATAGAACGAGAGATATCAAAATCAATCTCTTCAAAATATCTATCATTGAACTTGTCATTCTGTACAGGGTCTGTTATATGTATAAGGGTATTTATGATTTCTTGACCCTTATATGTATTAGACACCTTGTCCAACTCATCAAATAAAAAAAGCGGGTTCATTATTCCAGTTTTCATAAGAGATTCGCATATTTTTCCATAAGTTGAACCTTCATATGTATAAGAATGTCCTTTGAGAAACGAAGAATCGTCGGTGCCGCTGAGAGATATAAAAGCATTCGGATAATTAAGTGCATTACAAATACCTTCTTTAATTAGCTTTGTTTTCCCAACACCTGCACTACCTTGAATACCTATGATATATCCATTTGCCTTAGGAAATGATATTAATTGAGCTAATACCCTGACAATCTGTTCTTTTGCATCTTTATGTCCAAAAATAGTCTCGTCCATTCGCGCTCTAATATTATTTAAAAAATTACAGATTTTTTCATTACCGTCTGCAATTTTAATGGGAATTTCGTAAAACTTATTAAAAGGAATATTATTTAAAGAAGATATCCATGAACTTAGCTTATAATATTCTGACGAATTGCTATTCATTTTATTTAAACTTTCAATCTTCCATATTATGCTCTTCTTTGTTCTGATATTTATATCAGATGACAATATTTTAAAACGCATAGGGACATCATAAGTAATAACGGTTTTTTCAATAATATCTTCGCTATCTGTTAACCTCGCTTTATCTGCGTCAGATAAAACATCAAAATATTTTTTCTCAACACTACTATATTTATTATAAAACCTATATGTTTTTTTATTAATAGGATGCTTACTTAATTTTAAAACACTATTTCTAGCCTTATTTTTATTACTAGTATTACTAGTATTACTAGTATTATTCGTATTTAAAATAAGATATATCATTTGATTATTATGTTCTTCCTGATATTTATTAAAATAGTTTTCAGGATTATCGTTATTATCCTGATAATTATTAATAATTTCATTATGACAATCTTTATTGCATATCTTATCTAACCCGTTATCTATAATATATTCTTCTGTATCATCTTCAACCTCTTCCGACTCCTCTTCAACCTCTTCCGACTCCTCTTCAACCTCTTCTGTATCATCTTCAACCTCTTCTATATATTCACTATCTTCGGAACCTTCGCTATCCTCTGTACCGCCTATATCTTCCGTATCTTCTGACTCGGATTTACAAGCTTCTTCTTTTTTATTTGAGTCGTCTTTTTTCATAATTTTATGATTTTATGATTTTGTAATATATACATTATTCATAAGTATTTTTTATATATACTCTTCTTCATATTCATTACCCCAATAGTAATTTGTAGATACAGTTCTAACTATTCTATTTGTGTATAATATGAAATATGTAAATAAGCATACAAATAGTATTACCATTATTAATATTAGTAAATCCAAGTATTTATTATCAGTGTATATATTTGCAGTATAAGAGCCTATCATTATTAATGCTAAAAATAGAACACATATAATATAGACATCATAATTTTTATTCTCATACTTAAGGACATCAACGTTCATTTCAGAATCTGATTTTTTGCTATAAAGGACATCATTCAAATATAACTTTTCATTATATATATTTTTAGATATTGATACAAGTTTTTCATTATTACCTTTTAACGAATCATTGACAATTGAAGGGGACTTTAATATTATCATTAACATTATTTCCCTAGCATTAGTATCTAAAAAGGCCTTGACATAATTTTTCTTATTTGTTAAAATATTTTGACTATATTCTTGTTCTATATTAGTATCAGTCGATGGAGTACCATCGCTTTTTTTGCAACTATTTGCAGGACATAATTCATATCCAATAAAAGTATTACCAGATTCTACAAAATTTTCTTCTATATATACGCTATTCATAATATAATAGGCCATAAATAATATTATTATAACTGCAAAACACCCTAGTGTTATTGATTTGATGAGAGGTTTTTCTACATTTGCGACATTAATTATTACTAATACAGATATTAAAACAGCTACAATAATTATATAAGATATTAGTTGATTATATAATAGATTATTTCGGGATTTATGCAACTCATATAATGTAGCACTATTTTTAATTTTAGTTTTATACATATTTATATTTTGTTCAACACCGTCAGTATTTGATACGATATTATTGTAATCCTTATCTATATCACTGCTTGTTATTTTAACTATGTAAATAGGTTTTTGAATTGGCGTAGCCCCACTTTCTTTATTTAATTCATTAAATAAATTAGCAGGAATATCTTTACTTTGTTCTAATTCAATATCTATACGTTTGTTTTTATTATCATCGTTTATAATCGTAAACTTTAGAGCTTTAAAAGTTGTTCCACCAATTTTAATTCTATAATTCTTATTAAAGTCATGTTTTTTATTATTATTAAACATACTCATAATTTTATTATAATCTGACGGGGGTGTATCTTTTTCAAATATACCACTTAAATGATCATTTGAGTTATCATTATTTGTTGATATGTTAAATGATGATTTAACTTTAAAACTATGTGAAAGTTGATAGTTTACAATTCCTACATTACTAGCTGAACTTGATACGCTACTATTTATAATTTTGTAAACTTCTTTTTGTATTCTCTCGTCACAATCTTTAAAAATAGTAGCATTATCTGTGCCTGCTACTGCTTTTTTGTATAAAATATATAAATATTTTTTATTAGAAACAGTAGTATCTTCCGGTAGTTTAGCAGTTGAGCTACATGTAGAATTAAATTTTGCAGTATATTTATTCTTTATAAAATCATTTAGCTCCAATTTAGCGCAAGATGCATCATTTCCTGCTGTCGCAGTTGCCTTATTTAAAAAGTTTTCTTCATAAGATATTGCCAATGCGCTAATTGTATGTTTATTATTATAAAATATATTTGCTGCTCTTATAGATGATAACAATAAGGCTTTGAAGCATATTAAATTAACTTCTAAATATTCTAATATTGTTGAAAAACTATTATTGTCAATATTATTTATCATTTTTAAAAAATTATATATATAATATATATTTTGGTTATAATAAGATTTTAGAGTTTCAGAAACTACTGCTATTTTATCAAAATTACCAGTAATAGAAACAACATTAGGAGAACTTATAATAGCTCCTGATATTGATATTGATATGTTGGTAACATTATTAGCATCTTGATTATCTGTCAATGTATATTCAGAGGTAGAGAACTGTATATCACTATCGGTAGTAAATCGAAAACCATCTGGAACAGAATTATTTAGTAATGAAATAGATTCTGATATATTAACGTTTTGTGATATTTGAGGTATATTTTTTGTATTAAGTACTGTGTTATTACTTTTGTTTCCAGATTCAGATACAGAAGCGGGGGTAAAAGCAGAATTAGCAGTTACCAATACATTTTTAATTGAATCTATATCAATTGTAGAATCTTTTTGAAGAGTAAACCCACTTTGTACATTACAGTTTATTTTTCCGCTTACAATCTCGTATGTCTTCGCAATACCAGTAACTTTTCTAATTCTGCTATTTTTCAATATTTTTAGATTAGATACACTTGCATTAGTTATAATGCCGGTTATTTTTGCCTTTTCAAGTGTCATATTTGTCATAGTACCTATTACATTATTCTTTTCATATGAAGTAGTTGAACCAGTCTGTTTTCTATAAACAGATTCCCCATCATAATTATTCATATAATATAAAAATCCGAAATAATATTTACCGTCGGCTGTATATTGCAATTTATTATTGGATTTGAATATATATTTATCAGTAGAAGAATCTAAATACGTATTTTTAACCGAATCTGATACAGGAGTATCCGTAGTAGCATTTGCCTCATAAAGTACTAAATCATCTTTGTGAAACATTTTTGTTAAATCTCCAATATATAAATATATGCCAATTAGAGGACTATCAGCATCAACTGAGGCATTATCTATAAAAATGCCTTTTGGCACACCCTCTTCATCATCTTTCATTAATTTTCTATCAACTATAAATATATTTGTAGTTGAACTAAATAGACTAATAAGTTGTTTGCCATAATTATGATAACAGTTATTAAGCGCTTGAACTATTTTAATAAAGATTTCAATTACATATTTTGAATATAATATATTTGTTATAGACTCTTCATCTGGTTCAATATCTGAACTATCTGCATTTAATTTAATGAAACACAAATGATCTTTTGTAGTACTTCCAATATGACCATTCAATATTTTTCTATAATTATCAACAGGTCCACTATTAATTGTCTGATGAAAGGTGGGGTATAAAGTATTGTGTAATAAATTTTTTAAACTAATAGTTTTCATATCCATTGTTGTCAATCCTTTTGTGCTACAAGATAATTGACTATTACTATTATAGGGGGTACTAGTATCAGGGAATAATTCGTTATAATAAGTATTAAAATCATTAGTACCATCTTGTACTTCTCTTTTACCGTTCTTTATTTTTATAAATAAATCCCTTAAATGTGACCGTAAATTACCATACTGTAGTAAATCGCTAGCTGTAATACTTTCCGTCATTATAATTTTTATATACTCTATTATTTTATAGATATAATATATTTATTTAAAAATAACTTTATTTAAATACAAGACCTATAAGAAAATGATTCGCCGCTATTTTCATTGTATCTATCTATTCTAACAATATCCCCGTGTTTCAATCCAATCCATTTGGCAATTGGGTCATTTTGTAATATAACATGCATGTGCATTTTACTGCGAGCCAAATATTCTTTCATAAACTCCTTAACCTCTTCTTCTGTAAGTTTGGTATGTTTGGGAACATACTCGTGTTTTGTAGGATTAAACATCAATTGTTGAGAGCTAAAATATTGGAGATGGCCACCGTTTTTTTGGAATATTTTGTCGTATTTGTTAAGCTGAGATTTAACCGCGGTTGATATAGATTCGTTGTTAAATACTAGGATTATATTGTTTTTACCACCATATTTATTGGTAAAATCCTTAATATTATCACCGTCTTTTAATTTCTCTTTTAGCTCGTTTATTATATTTTTTCTCAGATTTTTAGAAAGAGCGTACAATATAGTAGTATTTAATGTTTGAACATTAATAACAAGCTTGTCTGATTCAAAATCTTCTTTATTGAGGGACAGTAGTATCTCTTTGAAAGAAGATACATCATCCCCTCTATTTACAAGCATATCCTCGATATTCCTATTAATAATTTCAATATCCATTATTTTATAATATTTGTCTTATTATTATATAATAATAAAAAAGTCAATTTTTATTATTAATTATCCGCTATATCTCGCCTTCATCGAATATCTCATAGAGCCTTCAATAATCTCTTTGGGTCTATATAACTTTTTTTACATACAGTAGAAGTATTATGCAATTCAAATGAAGTAAGTTCCAAAGCCTTTTTAACAGGATTCTTCTCATTTCTATATTTATGTAAATATTTATTGAATAAATTATTAGCATTCCATGTCCGTAAATCCTTTGTAGTTATATTAACCTTTAATTTACGCATTAAATAATTATTAACATCATCAGCTGTTATACGCCTATTATTATATTTAAATATATATTCAGGGCATTCAGAAGCAGTTACGGGAATATTGACTTTTTCTGATATATAATCATATATGTATTTATTTTTACAGATAGCATGATTGTGTACGCCTTTTTTACCTATAAAATCAAAGGATATTGTATTATTATTTAATAGCTTAATATGTGAATAATTTAATGTAGTTATTCCATATGATTTATTCTGTTTTTCATATTTTAAATTACCTATTCTAAAACCACACGACAATATTAATGTTATTATAATTGCTATGATTTTATTTTTTTCATCGGAAGATTTTAAATCTTTTGCAACTTGCTTTTTAATTTTAATAAAATACTTATCATATTTCTCTATTTTATCGTATTTTTTTTCATTTTGTTTTTCAATATACTTTAAATTATATATAACTTGTTTTCTACCTTTGCTATCATATCCATATGCCAATATTTTCTTATTATTTAATATAACTACATTATCATATGAAGGCGGTATTTTGAACTTTTTAATTTTGTTTATAGTATCCTCGTCTGTTATCTCTATCCCAGCATCCCCTTTATTTGCCTTATCTGTCCTATATTTATAATATTTAAACCCTGTAATATAGGTTCCTACTCTTTTTATTTTCATATGTTTATTTATTGTAAATAAATTATAATTATGATGTTAAAAAATGATATAAACATATAATTATATATGTATTCATAAACTGAATATAATGGCAACTAAAAAAGCGACTCCTGTACCTCCTCAACCTACTACTGATTCAAAAGCTCCTAAAAAACAACCAGTAGTTGCTAAATTGCCTGCAACTAAAACGGCTGCTCCTGCTGCTCCTGCGGTACCAGTACCCGCCGTGTCTCTTACTCCTGCAAAGACAGAGGATTCTGTAGCCCCCGAAGATGCTTCGGGTACCGAAGTTCCTTCCGTAAAGGACAATGCTGTTTCAGTAATTATTGAGAAGGTAAATAATCTGTTTGCAAGCTTTAAGGAAGTTCAAAATCTTCTAAAAGTTCTAAGTAAGGATTATGAGAAACAGCAAAAAATCATCGAGAAGGCTCAGAAGAAGCGCCAAAATGCTAAAAACTCGCCTTCCGGTTTTGCTAAGCCCAACAAAATCTCAGACGAGCTCTGCGATTTCATCGGTGTTCCCCATGGAACTGAGAAATCTCGCACTGATATTACCCGCTTCATCAACTCTTATGTAAAGGAACACAATCTTAACAAGCCCGAGAACAAGCGCTTTATTCTCCCTGATGAAAAGCTTAAGAAAATCCTAAATGTAGGCGATAAGGAAGATATCAACTATTTCATCCTACAAAAGCTTATCTCCCACCATTTCCCTCCTTCCGCTAGCAAACTAGCAGCATCAACTTAAAGAGTAAAGCTCGACTCAATAGTATGACAATATTACTCTACATTAATTTTTTTTATAATATTTATAATATTTTTATAAAAATTGATATAAATGTTTAGCATTATAGAATATCAACCCCTACATTAACAAAATGGAAATCCCTATTCAAGTTGCCGATATTGCAGTAGCCTATGATAATGAAGAAGATGATTATGAGAACGATGATTATGACAATGACGGCAATCGCTACGATAGCAATCCTATTACTAAAACAGCCAACGGAGGTAATGCTTTTAAAAGTACAGGAAATGCAATCGTAGACTATTTCATGCTATTTATGAGAGATTTGAGTATTGATGATAGTTATAATCATCTTGAAAAATGCTGGAAGAAAGACCCGAAAAAAACAGTAGCAATTATCTTCAATGGTCGCGATAGATTGAACGGCAAAAAGGAGAAAAGGGTAGCTAACGAGGCTATGATTTGGCTGCGCAAAAATAAGTTTGAAACCTATATGTGTAATATCAAGCTATATGTAGAGAAATATGGTCGTTGGAAGGACCTGCAATTTATCAGCTATAATTTGAAAAACATTGACCATAAGATTGAAATGAATATTATTGCGCAGAAATTGATTGAAGATAAGATTAATTTAGATAATAATAAACCTGTATCTCTATGTGCTAAGTGGGCACCAAGTGAGAATGATAGAAATGATAGACAGAGACAGTTTGCCAAGAAAGTTGCTTCGGTTATCTATGGCAGCAAAGATAGTTATAAGATGTCCAAGTATAGAAAGCAGTATCTTGTTCCTCTGAGAAAGCAAATAGGTATTGTTGAATCTAAGATGTGTGATAATAAATGGGAAGAAATTAAATATGAAAATATCCCTGGCGTTGCCTCTAATAAATTGAAAAAGGCATTTATTAAACACGATGAAGAAAGGTATAAAAAATATTTGGAAGATGTTGCAGCAAGTGTTAAGAAAATCAATGTAACAGGTATTCTTCCTCACGAATTGGTAGGAGTGTATATTAAAGATTTGGAAAAGTTCAACAAAGGCGAAGTGTGTCAGACCACAGAGATGCAATGGAAAGCAATTGTTGAGAATGTTAGAAAATCTGGTAATTTTGATAATGCAATTTCTATCGTTGATGTATCAGGCTCTATGTTTAATGCCAAAAATGGTAGTATTCCTGCACAAGTTGCAGTTGCTCTTGGTATTATCACGGCTCTGTGCTGCAAGGGCGATTTTGCTAACAAGATTATTACATTTAGCGAAAATCCTCAGCTTGTAGATTTGATTTCCACTAATACTGCTGAAAAGGCTAAAATTAAAAATGGAGATACAGACACGACTAGTACAACCGGTGCTTCGAACATATCCAATATCCCTTCTCTTCACGAGTGCATTAAGAATATTATGGGGGTTGATTATGGGTTCAGTACGGATTTTCTAAAATGTAACGAAGAGATTATTAATTATGCCATTAAATACAAGGTTCCGCAAGACAAAATGCCAAAAAAGCTATTTGTATTTACTGATATGCAGTTTAATAATACTATTACTGGCAATTTTGAGAGAGATTATAGAAATAGTAGAAATAATACAAATGCTCTCGATACTGTATATAAAAGCATTGTTAAACTATATGAAGCTAATAATTACACTGCACCCAAGTTTATATTCTGGAATCTCAATTCAGATAGCAACGAGGTTTTCCCTGTTAATTGTGACACAGAGGGAACTGCTATCGTATCGGGGTTCTCTGAACAACTTCTTAAAATCTTTATGAATTATGATGAATTCAAACCAGAGTTTATCGTTGATGAGATTCTTGCACCATATCTCGAAGATATCATTATTAACGACGATTAATAGACGATGTATATGATAAGTTTTATAGGTTTTATAGGTTTTATAGGTTTTATTATATATAATTTTATTTTTTTTACAATTGTATTATTATAAAAAATGATGTAATATATTGTGTTATTAAATAATATGAGTCGTACGAAAGACTTTACAGACAAGGATTATTTTGTGAATATTATGAGATTTTTAGAAGGGTATTGTGAACTCAAGAAGCTTAGCGAGATTAACAAATCTTCAAATGCCTTAGTTAAAAAAGCCACTAATATCAGACATATTGTGTATGATATGAGAAATAAATATAATTGCGAAATGTTGAAAAACTATATAATAAAAAAATATAGATTTGAACAAGTTATCAGAAATAAGCTTGTGGATCATGGAAACATTAATGATATAAATATAGCTAAATATAAGGGGGAAATGAATGCAGATTGCTTGCTTTACTTAGATGATATGATAACATACTATTTTTATGAAACAAAAAATAGAAATGCTGGATTTAACATTGAAAAGACTTCATTATATGTATCAAAGATTTTATATAATATAATATTATCTGTAAAAAATAATTATAAATTGAAAAATGAAAAGATTGTATTATGGGTATCACGACGATGGCATGGATATCATATTTAATTGGAATAAGCAAGGCCGCCCATACCGGATAATATTCTGAGAACATTGTAATTAACAGCAAAGACATGGATAGTGCCTGTGTTAGCCATTATTGAAGATAGAGATAGAACAGCAGTGTCAATACGGGACATATTTAGGGTGCCGCTTGGTTGGTGTTCTTCGGGTTTTAGGGCAAACGAATAAACATTGATACCTTTGTGATACATATCAGGGGTATTTTCGTGGTGTTGATACGGTTGGACTAGTGAGAAGTATTCGCCTTGTCTGGTTGCAAAGCGATCATTGCCGTTGAGCATTATTTTTGCTTGCATTACCGGATTTTTAGAAACGACATAGTTATTGAAAGTTGTGGTTTCAATAGTATTATCAGCTTCGGCAGTAGAAAAGTTATTCCAATATACATTGTTGGCAGCAGTTGAACTTCTGATAGCCCATACAAGTTCTTTGCAGGGATGATTGAAGTTCATACGTATGCTCTTCATAGAATCGGGATTTGAGCCAGATGAAGTTATGGTGTCAGTGCCAGTGAATTGTAGCTGTTCAATTAAATATTCATGAGATAATTGCGCGAATCTTCTGCGTTCATCGGTATCTAAGAATATGTAATCAACCCATAAAGTAGGCTCGTCAAGGGTCAACTCGGTATTAGAATAGCCAGTACCATTTGATTCGCCACCAACTCTATCATTTTCAGCACAATAATTTTTATTACTAATATCACAGAGGTTAGTAACAGTTTCATATTCTATGTTAATTTTAACTTCGTGATATTGAAGGGCAATTAGAGGAAGGGCTAGGCCTACATTGCGGCAAAACCAGAACTCTAAGGGAACATATAATTCATACGATTTTGTCGTCGGCAATAGAGTGCAGCAGTTCTCCTTGTTGGCACCAATCATTTTATAGTAGCCTTCACGTTTGCCATAAGGTAGCGAAAGTTCATTCCATATGTAAAGCCATTCCGAATAATGTTTATCTATGCGTTGTCCGCCAATTTCTAATTCTACGGTTTTCAATAACTTTTGGCCAACATTGGGAACTAAAGCTATTTTATTAGTGCCAGTATTTTTTAATTTTCCGTAGAAATATACTCTGTGTATTAAATCACCGTTGCGAGTAATTTGATAGGTGGCGCGAGAGCCGAGCGAATTACTTCCCGAAGCGGTTTGTTGGATAGCTTCAATAGCAAAGTTAGTATGACGACGATAAACTACTTTGAAAAAGGTAATTTGAGGATTACCGGTTAAATAAACATCCTGTGCACCATAAGCTACTAATTGAAGAAGACCACCACCCATTTACGCTATATTCTTTATACTATTAGAGGAGAAAAAAAAAAGAAACTTTATAGCAATTTCAACATATATAAATAAATATATAATATTTTAATTGGAATAAGCAAGGCCACCCATACCAGATAATATACGGAGTACATTATAATTTACGGCATAGACATGTAGATTCTTTGAAGATGCGTTATTAGAAAGGTAGGTATCAACTTGGTTAATCTCTAAATTGAGAACAGCAGTATCAATACGAGACATATTGAGAGTGCCACTTGGTTGGTGCTCTTCCGGTTTAAGGGCAAATGAATAAACATTGATACCGGGATTAACAGGGATATTTTCGTGATGCTGATAAGGTTGTATTAAATTGAAATAAGAGCCTGGTCTTGCAGCAAAACGATCATTACCGTTTAATACAAGTTTGGCAGATTTTATGGGATTAGTTGAGTCAATTGCGCTAGTAGCATTATATAATACTGCATTATCGGCAGCATAGGTATTAACCTTGGTGGAATAATTAATCCAGTTATTATTTATAACATGTTTATCGGTAGAAGTAGTAGTATGGTCAGAAGAGCATAACCAAACTAATTCTTTGCAAGGGTGATTGAAGGATAATTTCGGTTTAATGGCAGAAACAGCCGATACACTTTCAGTACCAGTGAATTGTAACTGCTCTATTAAATATTCGTGGGATAATTGAGCGAATCTTCGACGTTCGTCGGTATCTAAGAAGATATAATCAACCCATAATGAAACAGAGGAAAGGTCAGTAATTTCATCAGCAGTACCTTTGCAATTCTCTTTTGTTTCAAATAGAATGTTTATTTTAACTTCGTGATATTGTAGAGCGATTAAAGGAAGGGCTAAACCTACATTGCGGCAGAACCAGAACTCTAAGGGGATATAGAGATTAGCGCCATTATTAGCATCAGTCCCTATTTTCTTAAGCATATCATTGGCGCCTACCATATTTTTATAGGCATCTTTCTTTGATACGGGAAGCGAGAGTTCATTCCACACATACATCCAGTGAGAATAATGCTTGTCTATCTTTTGACCACCGATTTCAATTTCTACATAGTTTATTAAACGAAGGCCAAAATAAGGACATACTTCTTCTCCTGAATAATAATTAACAACTGCTAAATACATACGGTGTATTAAATCTCCGTTACGAGATATTTGGCAGGTTACACGATTGCCAAAATTGGGAGTTCCGTTAAAAGTTTGTTGGATAGCTTCAATAGCAAAGTTAGTATGACGACGATAAACTACTTTGAAAAAGGTAATTTGCGGATTACCGGTTAAATAAACATCCTGTGCACCATAAGCTACTAATTGAAGAAGACCACCACCCATTTACGCTATATTCTTTATACTATTAGAGGAGAAAAAAAAAAGGAAATTATATAACACGACTCTTTAATTTTTATTATAGTAGATATCTTTATATTTTTAATTGGAATAAGCAAGGCCGCCCATACCAGATAATATACGAAGGACGTTGTAATTGACCGCGTATATATTTATGCCTTGATATGAAGCAGTAACAGAGGTTTTAGCAGTAACCATCAATGTTGCTGTGTCAATACGAGACATATTTAGGGTGCCGCTCGGTTGATGATCTTCGGGTTTTAGTGCAAACGAATATACATTGATAGAGTTAGATACGGGAACATTAGTGTGATGTTGGAAGGGTTGAACATAATTGAAATAATCACCTTCTCTTACAGCGAAACGATCATTTCCGTTTAATTGGAGGATTGCGTTGGTGAAAGGATTTACATTTTCTTTTGGTTTCACATCGGATATAACAAGGTAGTTAGATGTAATCTGTCCTCCCTGTATGGCATTGCCACCATCTGCAAGACCGTATGAGGTCTTTAGATCTGCAACATCCTTATTGGTGTAATCATACCATCTGGTTACATTGTTAGTAGGTGTTATTTTTGCGACCCAGATGAGTTCTTTGCAAGGGTGATTGAAGTTAAGCTTGATTCGGTTGGTACCGGCAACGAGGGGTTCAGTGCCAGTGAATTGTAGCTGTTCTATTAAATATTCGTGGGATAATTGAGCGAATCTTCGGCGTTCGTCAGTATCTAAGAAGATGTAATCAGCCCATAAAGAGATATTTTTAATATCTTCAAAGTCAGTTAGTAGACCATCACCCTTGGATATGCAATTAGTCTTGGTTTCAAAATCTATTTTCACTTTGACTTCGTGATATTGAAGGGCGATTAAAGGAAGCGCGAGACCTACATTGCGGCAAAACCAGAACTCGAAGGGGATATATAGAGTTGTAGAGGGGATATTGTCATTGGCGGGGTTGCCGTTTAATATATCTTTATCAGCGCCGACCATAGTATCATATGCATAACGTTTTCCCATAGGAAGAGATAATTCATTCCAGATGTAAAGCCAGTCCGAGTAATGCTTATCTATTTGTTGGCCACCAATTTCAATAACAACGGATTTTATTAAGCGCAAACCAAGATAGTTTTGATATGTGCTGGTAGTTGTGGATTGGGCAGCTTTCTTTTTAGGAACATCAACTTGTAAATACATGCGGTTTATTAAATCACCGTTGCGCGATATTTGGCAGGTTACAGTATTTCCGTAGCCAGCATTACCGTTAAAAGTTTGTTGGATAGCTTCAATAGCAAAGTTAGTATGACGACGATAAACTACTTTGAAAAAGGTAATTTGAGGATTACCAGTTAAATAAACATCCTGTGCACCATAAGCTACTAATTGAAGAAGACCACCACCCATTTACGCTATATTCTTTATACTATTAGAGGAGAAAAAAATATAGATTATATGACACAAAAATAATTTTTATTATATAAACCTTAATATTTATAATTCAAATATAATGATGTTTAAAGAGAAGTCATCTAAAAAAAAAATAACAACAGATACAAATGAAACTGTTACTTTGGACGCAATGCATAATAATATGATAAAGGATTTTGAGAAGAGCGATAAGGAAAAGATATACTATCTTGAAAAACTGAGATATTGTGAAGAAAATAAAGTTGAGATATTAAAAAGTATTAATAATACAGCCGATAAAGAACTTAATAGCAGGCTTTGGTTCAGTAATATAGAGTTAAATGAGCAGATAATAAATATTAAAAGTAAATTGAATGAACTCAATAATTTAGACGAAATAGAGTATTACAAAAATACGAGCGATATACTATTTCAATATTACGATACCGTAAATAAGCAATCAGATATTAATCAGAATATAAACTTTATCAAAGAGGCGTGTAATAAACCGAAGATATATAAGAAGGAATCCAAAAAAAAGCGAAATATGAGCATTAATAATAACACCATTAATGTATTAGAGGCTCTTAATAACATAGATAATAAGAAGCTAATAACAGATAATAAAGGCGTTGATAGCGATATATGCGATAAAACGGAGGCCAATAAAACTAAGGGGGAAATTAATGACAATGATATTAATAAGATATATGACAAGAGTACCTTAGTAGATAAATATATGGCTATAATAAATAATAGATATGTCAGAACTGTCGAGGATGAAAACATAGAAATATGCAAAGTTTGCAAAAATAATATGACTTGTCTCCAACATGATGCTATAATTGTATGTAGTATTTGTGGATATCAGGAGCTTCTTTTAGTTGAGCAAAATAGACCGATATTAAAACAGAATACAAAGGATACATCGCATTTTTGTTATAAAAGGATTAATCATTTTAGGGAGTGGTGCAATCAAGTTCAAGGTAAGGAGAGTACGGATATACCAGATGAAATATTTGAAAGGATTTTGACGGAAATTAAGAAGGAAAAAATAACTGACCTGAAAAAAATAACCTACTTAAAAATGAGGGATATTCTTAAAAGATTAAGAATAAACAAGTATTACGAGCATATCAATTATATTATAAATAGAATCAATGGAATACCTACACCGCAATTTAGTCCCGAATTGGAAGATAAGTTGTGTAATATGTTTAGAAGCATCCAAGCTCCTTTTTTGAAACATTGTCCGAAAGATAGAAAGAACTTTTTGTCATATAGCTATGTTCTCTATAAGTTCTTTCAGATACTCGGGCTTAACGAATACCTCAAATATTTTCCATTATTGAAAAGCAGAGAAAAACTCTACGTCCAAGACCAGATATGGAAAAAGATATGTGTTGATTTAAATTATGAAATTATACCATCGTTATAAACTGCTTACTGCGACTGCTATAAATATTTAAAAAGTTTGCATATATTCAAAGTATACAACTATGAGCCGAAGATAGTCTGGCAGACATTTCAGCAATTTAAGTGACTTCTTTAATATCTAAGCGGCTAAGCTAAGCAACCGGATTTCTATAAAAATGAAGAAATAAAAATATAATAATAACCCTGTGTCACAAGTATCTGATAATAATTGAGAGCTGAGCAGGATTAAGTAAAAAATGATTGGGTGCTATATAATATATAGCACTCTTAGACCGACGAACATTTCAAACCGGCACTTGACGACCAAAAAAATTGAACCCAGCAAAAACGAATTGGTAAGCACCAATAAAACCGAAGACACATCCAAAATGAAATGCTCTATATGTAAGCAAGAAGGACACAACAAGCGTTCCTGTAAGAAGATGACTACACCAGTTTCAGCACCAAAAATTGAGGCGGAAACTGATGTAAAGGTAAAACCACCAGTAAAAGTAGAGATGACCAATAATTATTCATCAATACTTCAAAATGCATTAGATTCTAATATTGTTGATACTACTCGTTTGACAGAAAAATGTGGAGATGTATGTATCAAAGATGAACTTGATATAATATCAAATAATATATCAAAATCTTGGGCACCATTAAAGGCAATTATTGTTTCTGTAATTGTAAAGATAATGTATTCTGATTGGGATACTCGCAATCATCAAACACAAATTGGTGGAAAGTATAGTTTAAGAACAATAGATAGATGCTATGTATCTGATTATCTATATAAAAAGGGATTATATGATACATCAACTGAGTTTGCCCTTACACGCTCATTTGAAAAGGCAGAACCATTCAATAAAAAATATTCAGGGATGATTTCTCCAAAGGAATGTAAGACATCATTTCTAAATATTGTAGAAATAATAAATACAAAAATAGATATAAATCTTCTCAATGATATACTTGTATATTTGATGACATTTCTAAAAAAAAGAAAAGAGGCAACTACATCATTGAAGAATTCTATTGTTGTGTCTTCAAAGGATATGAATATACTTGATGTTTCAAAATTACTTGATGAAATAAATAAATTTGGTAGCGGATCATCTGTTATTCCTGTAATTATTGCACACACTTTACTATCTGTAATTCAACCATATTTGTGGGTAGGAATTACAATGAAACCATTAAAAGAACATACCGCACCAGATAATCATAGTAAATCATATGGAGATATTGAAGGTTTAGATATCCGTTTCAAACCCAAAATTGCTATTGAAGTCAAACATAAAATTTCAATAACTGACACGATTGTAGCAATATTTGATGAAAAAATAAAGGACGAAGATATTCCTTTGAAATTTATAATTACAACAGCAAAAACAGAAAGAAGGGTTGTTCAAAACAATATCTGTATTGATACACTAAATGGATTTGTTATATCATATCTACAACATACAATATTTCATGAAAAGACAATATGTTTGTTATTCATTAAAGAGTTAAGAACACAGATAGTATCTTATAAGAATATGAGTGTCTCTATCAAAGAATCCATCAACGAAATTCTTACATCACTTCTTGTTTCACCATCTCTTTAATAATCTCTTCTATAACACGCACACAAACACTATTTCCAATTTGCTTATATGCAACACCCTTATTTGTATTTTTTATAAATGTTGAAGGATACGCCATTAATTTATAACATTCGTTTAAAGTTAGTCGTCTTACTCTTTTAGTTGATTCTTCATAAATATGATATCTACCTGAAGTCTCAGATGCAGCCAACGTAGGATGTGTTCCATCGCTACTATAAATCCTCATCAATTGTTTATGGACTCTTGATAAATGCTCTGTGTTTTCTTTTGCCCCGACCTTTCTTAGTTCCCCTTTTAGATAACCGCAGAACTTCAAACCACTTTTAGATTGTTTTTTAATTTGGGTATTTTCCAGCATTGTATATTTAGATGTATCAATATAATATTCTTCTGAGACATCTGTATCTAGAATATCTGATAACTTACAGATAGATGTCCTTTGAGATAAGATTGTAAAATCAAACTCTTTTTCTGATGCTGTTGCAACAATATACACTCTTTCTCTATTTTGAGGAATTCCAAATTGATGAGGACTTAGTAATTGATATGAAACTTTATAACCACGTGTCTTCAAAGAATTCAATAGAGTTTGTAAAACAGCACCTTTATTTATCTTTGTTAAATGTGATACATTTTCTAATAGAATACATTTTGGTTTATGAATATCAATTACTTTTAGAATTTCAAAGAATAACGTCCCACGCGGATCGTCAAACGCCTTCTTATCTTTCCATTGTGCAATACTGAACGCCTGACAAGGAAACCCTCCACAAATTAGGTTAAATGTAGGAATTGCGTTAATATCAATCTTTTTAATATCACCCACTGGTTTTAGTGTATGGTTTGTTTCATATGTCTTTCTTGCATTTTCATCAATATCCGATGCTAATACACACGATGATGTAGGGATAATATTTGTTAGTGCTTGATGAAATCCCCCAATACCACAGAATAAATCAATGTATTTTATATTTGTAATATCTGTGGTTGGAATAATATCTACAATACTTGTATTGACGATTGCGTTTTGTGGAGTAATTTCTGTAGGAAGTTTATGTGTAAGAAGTTGAATAATATCTTCCTTCTTCTTTCCACTATATCCCTTGATACTCTTCTCCTTACAAATCGCAATCAGTTCCTCTCGTGTTTTCTTTGAATAGTCCATAGTGTTTGACTGCATAATAGTCGTTGGTGTGGTGTCAATTTTTACCGCTCCCTCATTCGTTTTTGACAGAGCCTCTTGAACTTTCTTCTCTACAAGTGCTTCAATCGTGTTGTCCTTCTTACAGGGGCGTTTGCGATTGCTGTGGTCTTCAAGATGACCCTTCTGAGAGAAAACCTTCTGACAAGTTTCGCAGGTGTATTTCGCCATTTCGCCTTATACTATATACGCACAAAATCTTTAAACCTTTTCACGAACTTTAACGAAATCGTTGGATCCGGATGAATCAATTTTTATAAAGTTTGGGAGGTCGTCGGCGAGTCTTCCTGTCCTTCTTCAACCATTCAACATTAAAGGCGTGTATGAAATAGTTATGGTAGTGCTTCTCCTTGACCTGTTTTATGCTGTGTGCTAATGTCTTCTTGATGTCCTCAAAACTGATAGGCGATTCTTTCTTGATGTAGTGCTTGACCTGATTGAAATACTGCTCTATGGGGTTAGAGCGTGGATAATATGCAACGCTGTAAAGTATCTTGTTTCCTGATTCTTCTACTGCCTTCTTTACCTCTGGTGATTTGTGGAACATAGCATTATCCATAACGATAAGGTGGTCTTGAAATTTGCCCTTGATATTTTTGGTAATAAACTCTGCTAAGCGTTCTGAATTTACTGCTCCTTGCTCGTAGAGTTCGGTTGCGATAGTTTCTTTATTTTTTATAGCGACCAGCAGAGAATAATGCTTGAAAACTTTACTATCGGTAGTTTTTACATAGCAACGCTTTCCACTATCGCAACGAGCATAAGAGGGATGCAACGCAGGATACAGGGCAGTTTCATCTAAACAGATAATCTTATCCATAGAATACTTCCTTGCTTCTTGAATGAAAGTGCTTACCTCTTTTTGATGCTCTCTTGGTTTTCCTCTATATGTAGCAGGTTGATGTATTTTACGCAATCGTTTTCGTGTCTTGTTATTATCTCGTAATAATCTGCCTATATGAACGCTTGTAAGTGAAAGATCGGGATACTTCTTTTCAAGTAGTCCTTTCAAATCAGGCATAAAAATATCAGGCTTCTTTTTCAATTCTGCCCTCAGAAATTCAATATGTTCTTTATGCACTTTATAAGCAACTCTGTTCTTTCTTGTTTTCCTTACATGAGAACCCGTTTTCTGGTATAAATCAATCCAATCCTGTAAAGATGACCTTTTGCAATCAAAAACTTCACATGTTTCTACTTGATTGTCTGTTCTCAACGCATACTTCACAGCGGAGAGTTTGTAATCTTCGGTGTGGTGTTTTCCCATCTACTCTCTTATTTTATGTGCCGGTTTGAAATGTTCGTTGGTCTAATCTAATAATTATGAATTATTTTACTAGATATATTATATCATATGAGGACAGTTTTATAGTATTGCAGTCTATGATGTTATCTATTATATTATTGAGAGCTTTTGTAGAGATATTGTTTTATATTCCCTCTACATTTATTATGACTTGAATTGCAATACATGCATTTGCATAAATTAAAATAATTAGAGGGAATATATCTAGGTCTTATAATAACATAAAAGCTTTGGATTTTTGTAATCCTATATTGCTCGCCGTTTGAGTTGTTATACTAAATCGATTTGATAATAGTTCTAATATGTATATTATCAGAGCTATTAGTATCGTTAGAGTAAATAGTTTAGCAACATTAAACTTATTGTCCTGTATTAGCAATGCTACAAAAGCTATTATTAGAGCCTGAATAATTATTTTTAACATTCTGTATAATAGTATGTTGAAATCATCGTATTTTTTTATTGACATTTATTATTATCAAATATTTTATTTACAATTATTAAAATATATATAAGATTATAAATATATATTTATATTATAAGATAGAAGCAGTAGTGTAAAATGGCAGCAGTAGAAAATGGTGCAATGGTATCAACAAAAGAGGTAGATTATTTGGATGAGGACAAGCCTATTCGTGGCCAAAACTTTGTACTATTGTCTTTTTTGAGCCCCGAAGATGTTATTGTTAATAAAGAAGCATACATTTTTACCAAGTTTATTGAGAAGTTTTCAGATGATATGAAGAAGCTTCTTGAAGGCATTAAGGAAAAGAATCCTGAACAAAAGGATATGATTGATACGATTGCCGATAACCACTCATATATCTTTGAGCCCAAGGAAATGAATGAGCAGCTCGTGTTTTATAAATCAGTTAATAACGACGCTCTTGAAGCTGCTTATCACAAAGATAACAACTTCATTACTTCTATGCGCGGCATTAAAGTTCGTGGTACTTTTGATACTATTGAAGAGGCAAAAGTCCGTAGTGAGTTTTTGAAGAAGATAGATAACAAGTTTAATATCTATATAGCGCAAGTAGGCTGTTGGTGTCCTTGGTCCCCTAACCCAGAGTCTCTCGACAATCAAGAATATTCCGAGACTCAGCTCAACACTCTGATGAAAGAGTATAAGAAGAATATGGACAATCGTGATATTGTCTTTGAAAACAGGAAGCAAACGCTTGCTTCAAATGCTGCGCCTGTCGCGCCTGTCGGCGACAATGTAGAGGCAAGCAATGAAAACGATGATGGAGATATTGTGAGATTGGACGAAGTTAAAGAGGAAATTGAAAAGACTGATGTTTGGACTGAAAGAAATGTTTAAAAATAATCTATATTATATTATTAAGGATGAAAGCAATTGCTATATTTTTACTTTTTATAGGAGCTATACTAATAGTTCAAGGCTATTATGATAAAAAACTTACTTGTGGTAAGGAAAAAATAATAGTCAAATATATACCTCGAAGTACATATGAAGAGCAAATGAAACCCGAAGAAAGTCTTCAAACATTTTACAGGGGAATGTTTGAAGATATTATATTACCTTAATTATTTTTATCCTCAATATTATTAAATGGATATATTAAGAAATATTGAAAAAAAAATATTAAATATTGCCAATAATAATACTAATAGCACGAGCGAAATAAATAATTTAAAAAAAGATATTAAATTATATTTGGATATTTTTGATAAACGCGAGGAATTAAAAAGAGAGAAGAAAGGCATATATGAAGAGCTATATGATAACAAAAGGAAGGCTTATCATATAAGCTATGAAAACTATCTATCTGATAAAAAAGATTTAATGAATGACATTATAAAAGAAAAGACTAAGGGGGCAATTCGCAAATACTTAGAATGTAAATACGAAGATGAAGAGGCTGCTGTCAATATTCCCGCTATTTACACATACGAAAATATAAGACTACCAAATAATCGTGAAGATTTCGATATGCCATCGGCTCCACCAGCACTGCATGTGCAAACAGCGCAACCCTCTGTTCCTATAAATAGCAAAATAGACAATATAATACCTGCCAAGCCTGATAAGCCTGATAAGCACATGAAAAAAGTTGTAGCAAAATCAAATGAAAAAGAATGTCCTGATGGTAAGGAGATAAATCCAGTAACAAAAAGATGCGTTAATGTATGTAAGGATGGGCAAATAAGAAACCCTAAAACGGGGAAATGTGTAGCTTCTGCAAAAAAGACTAAGGTTGAACCTAAGAAGGAACCCGCAGAAGCTAAAGAGAAGGAATGTCCGGAGGGTAAAGAAATAAATCCTGTAACAAAGAGATGTGTCAACGTGTGTAAAGAGGGACAAGTAAGAAATCCTGAGACAGGAAAATGTGTTAGTGCTAAGAAGAAATAATGTATAATGCATCACCCCAACCCTTGTCTGTCATTATTGCGATAACTCTTGTAAAATTATAGCATCTCAGAAAATCATCTATCTCTTTTATACTCGGACAATTTTTATACAATTCTATTTCGTGTATTTTTATATATATGGCTTTTGCGTATTTCAAATAATTTATAGCGCCACGCAATGCCATTAGTTCAGCTCCTTGAATAGCTATATTCAAAAAGTTATATTCGTCGGACTTAATACCTGTAATATCAAGAAAGGTATCTATGGTTATACTTTTGGATTTTATACTATTAGCATATGATATATCAGGATAAACTTCTGTATGCCTTTTCATATCTAAAATACTTGATGAAGCTGTATCATTCGCCTTGTACAATATAACCTCAACATCATCTTTATCAGTTATTATATAGTTATGGACGAATATATTATTATTCTTAGCAACTGCTACCATATCATCATTTCCCTCTATCCATATTATATCATCCTTCGCGAAGCCCATTGTAATATATATAGGCAATTCTTCGCATTTATGAGCACCTATATGAATGCATTTGTTTATTTTTATATTATTAGTATTCAATAATTCTAATAAATAGCTCGGATTTAACAACATTATAATATACAAAATATAAAATTATTGCGTAATTATATTCAATATCTAAATATAATATAATATTAGGTTATTAAACTTAGTATAAATGAGTACTAATAATGAACATAATGATATAAATGATCCCGTGGTACAAGATGTTTTAAATGAATTCAGAGATGAATTATTAATATCTAAAAATAATAAAGATATGGGCTTAAATACGCCACCTCTTATAATACAAGATATGTCGGGTGGCAATCAATCCAATCCATCGTATCCTCCACAGCATCAACAGCATCAGCAGCCTCCTTATCCCCAACATCCCCAACATCCCCAACATCCCCAACATCCGCCTCATTATCCTCCTAACCTACCTCCTTATTCGCAACATTCACAACCTCCTTATCCTCAGCATTCTCAACAACAGACTCCTTATTCGCCATATGCTCAAATGAATAAAAATGATTATATGCTCTATATGGATATTGAGTTGATTAAGAAGAATCTCATAATAGTTATTATAGTATTTCTGATATATTTTAGCGGAATAATTAATAACGTTTATGATAGGATACCTGAATATTTGCAAGAAAATATATTACCCCTCGATGTCTATATCAAAACCGTATTGCTATTTATTATATTATATATAATATCATATGTCGGATATGTATGATATGTATGTATCATGGCCCAAGATATTTTTTAATATTTATATGAATAATTTACATCTTGTGCTACTGCTGTTGCAGCTGAACCAACCGCCTTTGTAGGAAGCATAAAATATTTATATAAGAAAAATGCACCTATGAAGAAAGTTAAAAATATAGAGAATATGGTAGTTCCAAATATTATAGTATAGCTTGATGAATCGTAAATATTTTTATTCATTACAACGATAGATATTATCATAACATTATATAAAACTATTATTAGTGAATAAACTACTATGAATAGATTCAAATTATTATAATATCCCCAAGCTAATGATATAACAATAAGTATACTTGTTATAGAATAGCCGAATATTATAAATACTTCCTTTACAATATCATCATTTTCCGCTTGTGAAACAAAAGCCTCTTTCATTTTTATATATCTAATAATTATTAAGATTATTATTACAATTATTAAGAGTTATTAAGCCTTATAAAAGTTTTTAACATCTATATTAGTTCTAAAAGAGTTCTTATCAACATCTATGATTTTTATACAGCTCAGTTTTTTTGCACGCGATAATGCAGTATATGATTGACCGCAAGTAAATATATTTGGTCCCAAATCTAATTCGAGGGCGTCTATTGTCATACCCTGAGATTTATGAATAGAAAGAGCATAGCATATTCTAACAGGCATATGTATTATATAAGAGCTTTTTGCCGAAACCTTGTTATTAAATGTATCGGTGAAATATTTAATAGTATGAATATTGCCATTGATATCGTTAATAATTACATAATCTGCTCCAAGATGTTTAATAACTCCCCTCGTTCCATTTACAAGAGATTCCTCGACACTTATATTTCGAATAATAATAACCTGAGCATTTAATGTAAGTTCAATAGAGAACTTTTCGCCTTCTTTTTCCTTGTCACAACTCGTAATTGCCGGATATATCTTAGATGTGTTTCCAAGTGCTTTTAGTTTCTCTATCTCAATATTATTGATTTTATCTACATTAACATTTATAGGATACAATTTTGTAGGAATAATACCATTTTCAAATACTGTATCTCGCAACCTATCTAAAACCTTGATGATATTATCAGTACATTTGCCTTTTCTTACAATTTTTAAAATCTTTTGAAATAGTTGGTCTTCGTCCTGTCTTATTAACTTTTCAAGCAATATAATCTTAATATTTATTTTATTCCATATATCAGATAAGAAACAATATTTTCCTTTAACGGGTGCCAATTGACAAAAGTCGCCTACTAAAATTAACTGAATATTACCAAAACACACTTCGTTGGACTTTATAATACAAAGGACTTCCGATATTTTTTCAAATAAATCCTTATCAATCATAGATATCTCATCAATAATCAGCACATCAAGCTTCAATATATTCTCATACTTTTTCTTGTTTTTAATAATATTACCAAGAATATCCTTGATACTTCCAGTTCCTAATCCGAGTCCTAAAAAAGAGTGTAATGTCTGTCCACCTATCATAACAGCAGCAGTCCCAGTAGATGCAGTAATAGCAAAGTTCTTATTGGCATTATTCAAATACTCTATGATATATTTAATAGTATAAGATTTCCCAGTTCCCGCAGATCCCGTTAATAAAATATTGTTCCCTTCCATAACACTACTTACGGCATATCGTTGTTCTTCGTTTAAAAGATTCATTATAAAAATAAGATAATATATATCTATATCATTTTTTTATTATATACCCTTAATCAAATTAAATGTCCCAATAAAAAGATTTAATTATGGCTTTCACAAGGAATCTAGTATTTTTTTAATCCCCTTATTCTTCTTATTATAATTTGATATGAATATATTATTCTTATTTTGTAATCTTTTAATAATATCATTGTGATATCGCTCATCAATTGTCGGCGAAAAGTTATAATACCACTTCTTTAATATCTCAATGTCTATTATTTTATTCGGATTACAATTGTATTCTTTGTACATATATAGAATGGCTCTTGATATAAAACCCCGCGAATCATTATTTGGCACAAATATCTTTTCCTTGTGATTTACATAATTATTACATTCTAATTCAACCCAATGTTTGTTCTTTGTATCATAATCTTCATGAAACTTATAATTGGATCTATTTGCATTTAATGTATTTAGCGTCTTTATGATATTATGCATATCATTAGATTGCTTGACATTCAATAAACATTGCGGATATATGTGCTCAGCCGATAAAAACTGTCTATTATAATTGCTTTTTGCCACTCCACGTGCAATATTTTTAGATATTTTAGAAGAAGTTAATGCATTGTCGGCATTATCGGCGATTCCGTTAATAATACACTTTTTAAGGTATTTATTAGTATATATCATAGGCATTTTAGGGTCGTTTAATATTGTATCTTTGATTATATTTGAATACTGCATTTTATGCTGTATTTTTGCAAAAGTACGCACATAACTCATTTGAAACAATAATAATAAGATTATTAATAGCATATGTAACCTTAATATTAAGAGAGATATTATCATTTTTTTTCTGCATTCGGGTATAATATTTTAAAAAATATATACATATTTTCGTGGATACTATATGTGCTATCTGGCCTGAACATTTTAAGAAGCTTTTTAGATTCAAAATCCCCGTGTATCCAATAATGGACCATGATGGGTTTTGAAGGATATTTGCCGCTTTTGACAGCCACCCAATCATTTGCTGCTGAGGGAATACCATCGAGCTTCAAATCATTAATAGGATATATTAGTTCCCTATCCTCTATTATAAAAACATCTAATTCTTTCTTTTCCTTATCATAATTAATTATGTTAGTTAAAATGTAATATCCACCAAATATATCAAACTTATTAAATATATCTTCGCCATGTCTATTTATATATTCAGGAATATTGCGCAAAAGTTTATGTAAGAAAGCATTGTTTTTGTTTGCAGCAAAGAATGCGTTACATATATATCTATCACTATTATATATCAATTTAGTTTGTTCAGCAGGCTCATAGCTTACATAAAAGGTTTCTCTTGTCATATCAATAAGCTCTGTAAAATCTCGCAATACTAATATATCCAAATCAATATATATACCACCGTAATGATATACTAATATTATTCTCGCAATATCCCCGCGCTGTACACCAGTTCGTGCCGAATTATATATTTTATAAAAATCAGGATAGTGCTCATTTATCAATTTTAATATCATATTGTCCGTCCATAAGATTATTTCATATCCAAGCGATTTCAATAATTTTGCGTTCTCCTCTCGTATATAATTAATTATTGGAGGCACCGGATCATCGCTCCAAGTTTGATGTATCGTTTTAGGTATCATTATATATTATATTATAATTAATAGCTTTATATCTCCTATAAAGATATATTCATAATCGCATTATCTAAGATATAATCCCATAAGATTATGAAATTTACCAGTTTAATATTTGAGAAATCAAATGATGGTATATAAATAGACATAAAATTGAAGTTGCCAAAAATATTAAGCGACCACATAAACTTAAATATAATAGTATATAAATACATATTTTTAGTATCATCACATGATTTATAATACATTAAAGTATCTTTATAAAAATACACAGGCAATACATGAAATATTATATTACATATTATATATTCTGTCTGTAATAGACGCTTTTCAGAAATGCCTCTAACAAGTTTATTAAGAATGAAGGGAGAATTATCTATTGTATGAAATAATATCCTACTATCATATATTATAAATGTGTGAAATAATATAAATATATTTAAAGAATTGTTTGCTATAAACTTGGATATCAACAGATTATTAATATTAAAATAATTTATCAATATATGATTCAAAAATATTAAATATATGTTCCAATTAGTATATTGATTTATTTTTCTCCGCAATACTTCAATAGTAATACTTTCCGTATATTTTTTGCTTATCATCATACATATAACTGTTGTATATAAGAACAACTCAAATTGATTACTATTCTTATTATATACCACCAAATTATTCATCATTATAATATAGATATTATATAATTATCTTATATAATATTTACAGCTCACGCGGGCTATATAATAATTTTATATATTTATATTATTTATATTTATATACATGAATTTTATTTCTATTGGTGGTTGGTGTGGAACAAAAATTGCTCTTACAGATTTAGGTTTATTTAATGAACCATCATTACCATTTGATAGTGTAAGAACTTCTATTGAAGGAATTATAGATTGTATTGAAAATAATTTTACTAATTATTTTCCAAAAGAAATAAAGAAAGATAATAGATTTCCAAATTGGGCTGGTTTTGTCGGCGAGTATGTAGGATTTTATCATCATAATCATAATTTATTAGATAATAATGTTATTGAAAGTTTTGAAAGAAAAATTATTCGGTTTGATGAAAAAATAAAAAAAAATAATTGTGTATTTTTACGAACAATAGTTAGAGAAAAATACGAGGATGAAATAAAATATTATAAAAAATTACAAGATGTAATTGATAAAAAATATCCCGGAATTTCTTATATTATTTGTTTTATCATACCTAATCAACCAAATACAGAATATTATAAACACTTAGATAACCGAACATTTTTATTTACACTAAATGATAAATCAAATGATAACGACAATTTAAAAAAAGAATATAAGCCTATTTTTGATTTTATTATAAATGAAAACTTATTTATTACTATACCAAAATCAAATGATATTAAAATAGATGAGAGTCTATCAACGAGATTATGGTTAGTAGATGGTTATCCGATGGTTAATTTTATTGAAAAATAATCGACATTTTTACACCCTTGAAGATTTAAAATTTTCTATTTTTATTAAAGTCTGGTAATTTTAAAAATCATAATGGTAATATAAATATCTTAGCAGCATATTGGTAACAGCTCAATATTTATTACATAAGTTTAGACTCATAGAAGTTATTGAGACACTAGAATATTATTATTTTTCATTTTTAATTTTGAGTACATCTTTCTGTTTTTTCTAATTTTTCAAAACTTTTTTAGAAATTACAAAATAAATCGAGAGATGTACTCAATTTTTAAAATCAAAAAATATCGATATTCCAGTGTCTCAATAACTGCTAAGAATCTTCTAAGTATTTTTATAATAATTATTAAAAGGCTATTGAGGAGTTATTACAAATATCCTGTATAATCTCAGTATTCCTTCGAGACAGCCTTTTCTATCACCTCTCAATAAAACCGCGTTGGAGGCGGTTTCCTCCATCCCCCAGTATTATTCTAATGGCGAAGATGTTATTGTCATGCCGCAATATTCCACATTTTTTACTTTAAACTCTTGTTTAGTATATATGCCTATATTTATTGACTCTTCTAATATCCATTTGAAATTATCCCAAAACTCCTCGGTATGCCCTATGCTTTCTGTGGATAAATGTGCGAACTCGTGTAATACGACGAAAAGCATTGTATTTAAATCAACCAATTTATCATTACTTCTAAGACATAGAACAATCTGCTCGCCTTTGTTTATAGAATAGCTCGTATATCCGGGAGTATCAACGCCCTCTTTTAATCGGTCGGGCCTAAAGTTCTTCTTTAATAATCTAACACGCTCATCATTTAGAGAAAATGATTTTTCTAAGTGTTCCATTAATACTACTAACTTTTCTCGTATCTTTGCGATTAAATTGGCAGCTTCGAGGGAATCGTCTTTAATCTGCACGGTGTATTCCTTATCATCTATTTTGCTCTTAACTTTCATTAATCCTATATTAGCATAATAATTGTAAATATAATATATTCCTATTATTGTCACAATTATTATAATTAATCCCTCAGTGTTTATTTCCATACTTCTATTACTTATAATAAATTAAAAATTGATTTCTATTATTTATATTTAAATAATTGTCATTATCTATTTAATATGGATAAACCAAGAAAAGATTACGAACCTCTTAATAAAAGTCCAGTAGAGTTTCAAATAACCGATATATATGTCCCTGAAAATGATAGAAATAAAGAGAAGGATTTTGATGAAACATATTCTATGATTTTGTATGGCGTATGTGATAACGGTGCTACTATCTCAACCGTAGTGAATTGTTTCAAGCCCTTCTTTTATATTAAACCGCCTGAATCATGGGAAACCCTTAGCGACAAGGTGTTTGAGGCTAAGGTATCGACATTCAAAAATACACTATTGAATGATAAATATACTGCACAATTCAAATGTAATAAATACGAAAAAAAAATTATCCCACATAATATGTTATCACATTTCTCAAACATATCCATAGTAGAAAAGAAGGATTTCTGGGGATTCACTAATAACAAGCTATTTCGCTTCATTAAAATCTCCGTTAAATCCTTGAAACTATATAACAATCTCAAGTATTATTTTAAAACCATTGAAAAGCAGGGATTCAAGGCTTACGAGAGCAATATTGACCCTTTCCTTAAATATATTCATATTCAAAATATCAAACCTTGTGGATGGGTAAGAATTGAAAAATACGAAGATGGCGATGATTCGTGCAGATGTAATTATAATATTAGCATAAATAGTAAGGATATTATTCCTCTTGATATCAATAAAATTGCACCTATTCTCATAACATCTTTTGATATTGAATGTTCCAGTAGCCACGGTGATTTCCCTGTCGCCATAAAGAATTATAGCAAAGTAGCACAGGATTTGGCATTGGTCGCAAAAGCTGGATACGAATATACAAGCGATTTTATAATTAGCTGGCTAAAAAACATCTATAAAAAGGATATTATAATTGATGAGGCTATTGACCTAAAAATCAATCGGGTATATGCTAAAAAGAAGCTACGTCCTAATTATATTGATAGTATTCCTGAGCTTCTTGTGGATAAAATGGATGATATTATATCAATTCTAGACAAAATATCAGCGTCTGTTGTTAAATCTGCAGAAGACGATGATGACGGAGACGCAGAAGAAGATAATGATGTAAATATGACTATTGCTCAATTGAATGAAGAAGAGATGAAGTTGGCAAAAATATTAGATACACTATTAGTTCCTCTTGAAGGAGACAAAATTATTCAAATAGGAACAACGACGCATATATACGGTTCTGATAAGATTGTATATAAAAATATAATTACATTAGATACTTGCGATTTAATTGACGATTGTGATGTTGTCGCATGTAATACAGAAAAAGAATTGCTGATAAAATGGAAAGAACTGATGAACGAATTGAACTCGGATATTGTTACGGGCTATAATATATTCGGTTTTGATATGCCCTATATATGGGATAGAGCAAAAGAATTAGGAATATTGGAAGAATATAGTATAGGCTGGGGGAGATTGATAACTCGCAAAACATCGCTTGTTGAACAAAAATTATCTTCTTCGGCGATGGGAGATAATATCCTAAGATACATTGATATGGATGGTGTAGTATTAATTGATTTGCTCAAAGTGATGCAGAGAGAACAGAAATTGGATAGTTATAAATTGGACAATGTAGCCTCGATATTTCTTGGAGATAATAAGAATGATTTGAAGCCACAAGAAATATTTGCCAAGTTTAAGGGAGATTCGAAGGACAGATGCGAGATAGCAAGATATTGTATTCAAGATTGCTGTCTCGTAAATCGACTTATTCATAAATTAAAAATTATGGAGAATAATATTGGGATGGGAAATGTATGTCTTGTTCCTCTCAATTTCCTATTCCGTAGAGGACAGGGCATCAAGATTTTCTCTCTAATTGCCAAGCAATGTATGGAAAAAAACTCTCTAATTCCTACAATTAAATCATATGATAATGATGTTATAGATATGGAAGACGGCTATGAAGGTGCTGTCGTCTTGGACCCGAAAGAAGCAATATATTTAAATGACCCGATTGTGGTATTTGATTACGGCTCTCTATATCCTTCATCTATGATTTCAAATAATCTTTCTCACGATTGCTATTTGATGGACGAAAAATATAGGGTTTCCGACCCAAACATAGAATATAAGAATATATATTATGATATCTACGAAGGCAAAGGAGATAAGAAGAAAAAAGTAGGTGAGAAAGAATGTACCTTCGTACAATACAAGGACGGGCGAAAGGGAATCATAGCAGATATCTTGGATATGCTTTTGATTGAGCGTAAAAATACAAGAAAAAAAATAGAATACAAGACAATCAAAGATGGCAAAAATACATATACGGGATTTTGTACGGACAAAGGCGATGTGTATAATATACTGAATATTGATACGGGAGAAAATTACAATATTCAAAAGGATACTGTCTTATCCATCGAAGATACCTATAATAGTTTTGAGCAGGATGTATTAGATTCGCGACAGATTGCCTACAAAATTACAGCAAACTCGTTGTATGGCCAAATTGGTGCGAGGACATCTTCTATATATTTGAAAGAAATTGCGGCCTGTACTACGGCTACCGGTAGAGAAATGATTATGTTGGCTAAGAAGTTTGTTGAAGATAATTACGGAGCCGATGTTATTTATGGAGATACAGATTCAATCTTCTGCAAGTTTCCTTTGAAGGATGAGGAAGGCAATATAGTATTGGGGAAGGACGCATTGCCCTATGCAATTAAGATGGGAAAAATAGTAGAAAAAGAGATAGCCAAAATAATGCCTAAGCCGCAGAAATTGAATTATGAAAAATCGTTGTATCCCTTTATATTGTTAAGTAAAAAGCGATATGTTGGAAATCTGTATGAAACAGATGTTAATAGCTATAAACAGAAGTCCATGGGTATTGTGTTGAAAAGACGAGATAATGCCCATATTGTGAAGAAAGTATATGGAGGTGTCATTGATATCATTTTGCAAAAACAGGATTTGGCAGCTTCTATTGAGTTTCTCAATGAAGAATTGAAAGACCTCGTGGAAGGCAAAACATCAATTCAGGAACTCGTTATTACTAAGAGCATAAAAGCATCTTACAAAGACCCTTCAAAAATTGCTCACAAGGTTTTGGCGGATAGAATAGGTGCGAGAGACCCAGGAAATCGTCCGTGCGTCAATGAACGCATCCCATTTGTATATATAAAAACAAATAACCCTAATTCTCTTCAAGGAGATAGGATAGAAAACCCAGAATATATAGTGGAGAATAATTTGACACCAGACTATCTCCATTATATTACAAATCAAATTATGAAACCCATTCTGCAATTATATGCCCTATGTATTGAACAGTTGCCTGGATATGATAAGGATGAAGAGTATTGGCAAAAAGTCGATAATGATTTACAAAATAAACCGATGTATCAGGATATGATGCGTCGAAAAAACAGATTAGATAATCTAAAATTATTAGCAGTAAAAGAGCTATTGTTTGACAAATATATCAACATATTGACCGGACCAAAAGAACCTAAAATTAGAAAAGCGACAAAGTCTGCAAAGTCTGCAAAGTCTCACGCAACAAAAGCAGAATCAGGCGAACCTGAAAGCGATAGTGTCGGTAGCAACGGGAACGAGATTATTAAGACAGAGAAGGAGAAAATGAAAAAGACTGATAAAAATATTGAAACAGGGACATTGAAGGTAGATATTAAAATTACTAAAAATATCAAGACAGGCCTTATTGTGTCGTCGGCGTATATTAGTGATGGGACGAGCAAAATATGGCAATACAATAAAGATAACTGTAAGGATAAGAATCGTGAAGCAATCTATATTATAAATAAGGTAATTAATTATGATAAAAATTATAAATATATTATTGCCCTGAATAATAACAAGTTTATTATAGAATATAATACAGCTCTCGTGTATTATAAGGAAAAGGAAGCATCTATGGAAACTAATATATTGAGTGATATATTCAATAGCCAAAACATTGGAGAGCTGAAAATTATTAATAATATCAGGATATTTCGCGATATTATTGCCGATTATAAGCTATTCTCGTTTGTCTCCAAATAAATACTTAACAATTGTAGCAGCTTTCTCCTTGCCTATGCCATCTATCTTACACAGCTCCTTAATTTTATTGTCATTGTCAATTAAACTCGTAATTAAATTGGGCATAGTGGGATATATCTTGGCAATATTCTTAGCAATTATATTTGATATATGAGGAATCTGTGATAACTGCATAATGTAGCAGGTATCCTCGTCTATATTATCTATTTTCTTTTTTTTAAGCTTAATATAATCAGTATAACAAGTCTCTCCTGACCCATTTTCTGACCTAGCAGTTACCGAAATAAACTTTTTAGGGTTCTCTATTATTTTTACAGCGATTGACAAGAGAAGTGTTGCAGTTTCACTAATCTTTTTGGTAAATAATACCCTTATATTATCGCGAAACATAGTGTTAATATATGCTCCTTGAATTGCTGATTTATTTGAATATATTTTAGATGATATTACATCATCCTCTTCTATAATATATGATAATTGAATAGTATTATATATAGATAACATACGAGCCTTCTGTTCTCTATATCTTCCGTCATGTATAGAAGAAATCAAATCCTTCACTGTTTTTCTTTCAAATATGTATAGAATATCATTGTATTTAATATGAACGTCCCCTATATCTAAGGGTGCCTTTGTTATATCTATTTTATCCTTGTAAATATCTAAATCTCTGTCAAATATATCATTATACAAGGAGTCCTCGCGAATATCAATAATAATTGTTAGTTTATTATCCATATATGATAATATATAAATATATTTATATATTATAGATGTTTGGCGATGAATAATTCATTAGATAAGCTAATAGGGAATGATGAATTACTAACATACATTTGTTTAATACTAGCTATCCTTAATACATTATTAATGTCTATGGTTATTAACGATACCAACTGCAATTTTAATATCTATATTTTTCTATTATTCGAAGCTCTTTTCTTAATATTTATAGTATATTTTATATTGAAAAAGAAAGATGTATATAGCAAAGATGATGACATAAAATATGACTGGTATTTTTATTTACGCATCAGCATAATAACACTCGTATTTTTCAATTTTGCCCTATACATATACAACATATCAAACGACTCCTCTACAAACCCCCGAAAAAATGGCGGCGGTGAGCGTTTAAAAAATTTACTCACTGGACTTTCTCTTTTTCAAAAAAATATCAGAAGCACAGTGAGTAACTTATTTAGTGGTATTAAAAGAAATAATAAGGTAGTTCCCGAACCACAAAATAATGCAACAAACATGCAGCGCGAACAATCTGTATTATCAGAAATTACGGAACCGCCCGAACCAAAACAATATGTATTATCAGAAACTATAAGTAATATAACATCAGAATTGAGTGAATTAATAAAAAAAGAATTAGAATTAAGTATTAAATTGAATACTAAAAAATTAAATCGTGTGAGTAATATTGCAATAAAAAATACCATCACTGAAACACAAAAAACAAATAGTGCCTATTATAAAGATATAAAAAGAGACACTGGTGAATTAGAAAATATTAGAAAAAATATAAGAAGGTTAAAAAGACTTTTAAAAGATGCAAATTTAAACCGGATTAAAGAACTAAAAAAAATAATAAAATTGCAAAACGACGCCGAGGTATCCACAGGTTTAACAGAAGATGATATTCAAGAGCAAAAAAATTTTCAGAAAGATATGGAAGCTATTGGCCAAAAAACAAAACAAATTATATCAGATGTAAGAAATAGAAGTAAGCAACAACAAATAGCCGACGCTATTGAAGCAGCTGTTGGTTCAAGTAAAATAATAATAGATGATGATGATGTTAAAAAAGAACTACTACAACTTGAACTTGCACTTGAAAATGATGCAGGTGCAACTAATAAAAAAATATAAAAAGTGATAGCATTTATACTATTATATGCAAATTATAATATGGATGCTACGGGAGCCGCGAGAATATCTTTGAGTAATGAAGAAATTATTATTCTGACAGAGGATTTTGCGAAGGATTATATGAAAAAGTATGATGATTCGCATAGTTTTGAGCATGCGATGAGAGTTAAAAATATGGCTACTACGCTGGCAATATCAGAGAATCTAAATGAAGAACAAATATTTATAATTCAATTGGCCGCGCTGACGCACGATATAAATGATAGCAAATATAGTAATAATAATGAGGACACGCAAGAAAATGTATTAAGGGGCTTCTTTAATAATTTAATAGATGACAAAAGTATGTTAGAAAATATTATAGAGGTTGCTTGTAATGTAAGCTTATCTCTTGAATTGACAAAGCCGTCGTCTTCATATAAATCTATTGAATTGGATTGCGTAAGAGATGCAGATCGCATAGATTCGTTGGGAGCAATAGGAATATCCAGATATTTCACATATGGGATTGTAAATAAACAGAGTAATATAAGCAGTATAATTGATAACATAGAAAATCGTACGAATATCTTGATGAATAACATAAATACTGATATGGGCAAAAAAATAAGCATAGATAAATATAGAATTATTAGAATGTTTATAGAGGATTATCGCAATACTATGCTTTATCAAGAGCTTTCATAGTTCTGTGAATGAACTTATTAATTATCGTGTTCAATATTAGCTTCGCATCATCGCATTTAATCTCATTATTAACTTTGTCAATCAAGTAATCACTCTCGCGCTTTATATTGACCTTTTTGATATATTTCTTTCTATTTTTTTCGGCAACAATATAGCTCTGAATCTTGCGAACAGCGTCCTTCTTTTCCGTATCAACTGTCAGAATATAAGTATTGCAGATAATATTATATACAAGCATTTGCACAGTAATATTATCCAATATCCTATAATTTTTTTTATAACAATAGACGGCATTATCAAATCCGTAATCACCAATTATATCATTAATATCGCGCATATGCATCGTTTTAATCTCTTCATTTACATAAATTGCAACGATATTCTTCAATTTAAAATAGTCTTCGTGCGATGATTCGTCATTCAGTTTCATTTTTGCAATAATAACCTTAGTAATGTTATTGAGCTTTTTGTGATTTGCAATATTAAGCTTGAGAATGTTTTCGGGATTGACATCAGCATAAAACATAGCGTCTTATAATAATATCAAAGTATTATTATCCAATCAATTTTTATATTCGTATGCGATTAGCCGCGATTAGCTGCGATTAGCCGTGATTAGCCGCGTTCTAGACGCAGTTGTCGTGGTCGCTTGTAAAGGTATTGACATAGATTGAGAAGGGGCCTTTATCACATTCTCCGAGGGATTTAAAATTAATATCAGCAGGACAATCTTTTTTGAAGTTTTTGGTGGTTTTTGCCTTGGATTGATAATCAAACAGTTCAAAAGAGTTCAATTGGTTTTTAAAAGTATCACTTATACCATATTGAAAAGTCCAATCGCCCTCGTTATAAAAGGGCTTTTTATAAATGCAACTCTTTTTGCCAACAGACATTCCAGATAAAAGCCCGTTCTCTCTGCCTTTTATATCGTCCAAATTATCAAAATAATATTGATGGCTATTGCACAATTCCATATTAATATTCGCATCAAATAGTAATCTCTGGTTATCAGTATATTTTTTTGATAATAATGACATATTCTTGCAGGATATTTTTGAACTCAATTCTTTCATATTATATTCATTCGATGCCTCTTGGACTCCGTCCTTTATAACTTCATAATAATTATTCATAATTCTATTTATATTAAGATAGATAAAATAATAATGCATATAAATAGAAGATTTGATTTTTGATGTTATATTATTTGAATCTTCATAATAAAAAAGAAGTTAATGATAGTATACTTGCAAGAGATAATTTTGTTATATTATATTACTCTGATATGTGCGGTCATTGTAATCAATTAAAACCTACTTGGAATAAACTGTGCAATAGCATAAAAGATAAAAAAGATATAACAGTCGTAAATGTAGAGGCGAATAACTTCGAGCATCTTCCTGAAAAATACAAGAAGAATATTGAAGGATATCCTACGATAATTAAGTATTCGTATGGAAAAAAATTTGAGTACAATGGAAACAGAGAATTGGCCGATATGAAAAAGTTCATTGCGCCTGTCGCTAAGCCTGTCGCTAAGCCTATCGCGAGACCCAAAGCAAGGCCTGTAAAAGGCACAAAAAAATAATTTAAGGATAATAGGCAATTATAATATATAATGGATAATTTGAATATTGTAGATGATATTATTAACAATAATAACAACGAACCTACGCCGGAAGAATTGGAAACTTTTAAAAATCTCGTGAATGACTGGTTTAAATATGATGACCAGATTAGAAAACTAAGTATTGCTATGAAAGAGCGCAAGAATTACCAGAGAGTTTTAAATAATAAAATAGAGGAGTTTATGTTTAATTATAAATATAATGACCTTAATACGCAGCACGGGAGGATTAAAACGAATGTTAAAGAATGCAAGGTTCCTATCAAAATGAATGATATTAAAACAAAAATAATTAAATATAATGAGCTTTCTGGCGAGGAATTGCTAAAAAAAATATTTGAAGATGAGCGCGAAACAGTTGTAAAAAAGAATATTAAGAGAATTATCCCCAAAGTATCTCTTACTCTATAATACTTCGTCTTCGCAACTCAAATTATAAGAAGCATTTGCATTTATTTTTATTATGAATAGCACCATCTACTATATCATATTCGCATGATGTTGAATAATATACATTTTTAATATTGTATTTAATAATAGTGCTCTCACAATCCAAGCAAGGTCGTGAATATTTCAAGGGATTATCTAAGCTATTGGGTCCTATTCTTACAACATAGATATCGCATTCATTAAGAATCCCCTTGTACTTTTTGTTAATTTTTGATATTGCAGATATTTCGGCATGCATACTATTTCCCTTTATATAAAAATTGTATCCTGATGAAATTATTATATCTTTATATACTATTATAGCACCGTGTTTGTGTGTATAAACAGGTGATTTTGTAGCAATTTTTGCTGCAATATTCAAATAATATTTTTGTTTATCATTAGATATCTTAATTACATTATCATCTCCCATCTTATACCTAGGTATTCTCTTAAGATGGTTTGCTTGATTTGCTCCACATGTATTCCCTCCTGTTATATTAGAGCCGTTCAGTGCATTTCTATCATCTGGCATTTTTTTACAAATTGATATTGTTAATAATATATTATATTATGATATCTGTTATATCTATTATCAATATCATTTTTTATTATAATTGTTATACCTTTTAGTCTAATTGTTAATAACAAGATTTTCATTATGGTTTAGTTCGTGTTCATAACATAGATTATGTACTTTGAGGGGAGCTATTCTTCCGACACGCTGTGCTCTCCCAATTGCTTGTTGTTTATCAGCATCCATAGAGTGTAATATGATGACATCAGTCGCGGCGCTAATATCAATTCCCGAGCCAGCATATTGTGTAGTTAGCAAAATAACATTGGTATTTCCGTATTTAAAGTTGTTAAGAATATTCATCATTTGATTTGTATTCCCTTTGAGACATGCATGGGTTATATTGTTAGTCGTAAGTATTTCAGTAATTTTAGAGAATGCAGCATCTACGCGACTGAATACAATGAATTTGCCTGTTATGTTATTCAATATCAATTCAATCAAGGTATCCTCTTTGCTCAATATGCCTTTACCAATAGAATCTTTGTTAGATAATTTTATAACCTCCTCTTTTCTCTCCGGAATAATTGCTGTCAAATTGTCAGTACTAGTTATTTCTTTGCGACAATTAGGACACCTCTTGATATTATCTCCGGTCATTCCACGGCTATTTAATAAATTAATGATACAACTGCCGCAAAATATATGAGTACAATCCAAAATTATAGGATGTGTTATATTATCCAAACAAATTGCACAAGTTTTACTTTCAATCTCCGATATTCTCTCTGTCAAATCCTTCAGTTTTTCATTCAAATTAATAAGCTCTTGGTCTATCATCTTCAATTTATTGGCCTTTATATCATCGGCTATATCTAGTAGTGTAATGTAATCTTTTTCTTTATATTTGTTCTGAATAGCCTTATTCATGTCCGCACATATTAAATTGGCTATTCCTGTCTCGGTTTCATTCTTACCCCCCAATTCTTTGATAGCCCCAGAAATATCATTTGCATTAATTTTTTCAAGAACATTCTGACTTATGTAATTTTTAATTACCTTCAAATATTTTGACATCTTACATAAATAAAATGTTTCTACAATCGGCGGGATTTTAAAACTCTCTTTTACAAACTCCTTATTGCACTTTACTAGCATAAAGTTCAAATAATCCTCCTTAATAAACTCTTTCATATTATGATGTAATGATATGGACGATGAATAAATGCGGTCGCATATATTTAAATAGGTTCCGCTAATTAACCAAATATATAAATATGACAGTCCCTCAATTTTATTAATAATATCATGACATTCATCAACTATGACACGCTTCCATTTATAGATATATGAAGAATGTTTTTGGTCTTTGTATAATGATAAATAATGAGGGTCGTAATATTTGAATAATATAGATAGCGTGGTATTTTTAATAAGAACAACATCATATTGATTGAAATAGTTGATAATTTCATCGCGGTCTCCGTCATATTTTGGCATATATTTATTTATAAAGTTTAGATTTTCAACAGCAAGATATTTCAAATTGGTATTATCCCGCAATGTTCTTTCCCATTGAACATACACGGGGCCGCGCGGAACTACAATTAATGTAGAATTGATGATTTTATTTAAAGTAGCTATATTTTTATTCGTAGAACTTAATTTAAAATAATTATAAGCCTTGGAACTATGATAACTAATAATTTTTTCATTATTAACCTTTATATTATCAAGATTATTATGAGCCACAATAGACAATGCTATTAGCGTTTTACCATACCCTACAATATCCCCTAAAATACCTATATTCGACTCTATTTCTTCCCCGGTAGTATATCTAATTTTTCTATGATTTTCCATCATAATAGCCTTATATAAGCAAGCTAATTGATGAGGCTTTAGCTGTTTCTTAATTTTTGTAGGCTGAGCACACCTAGGCGACTCATTATCTAATTCAATATTATAAATTACATTATCATAATTATCATTAGACATTATACATATATTATATTATAATATACAAATATATTTTATATACATTTATAATCTCTTCGTAAAATGATATAAGAAATAATATCAAATATTAAATATAATGAACGAAGAAAGCACAAATATATCTACTGAATCTATAGTATCAGTCCCCGAAACCCAAGTATCAGTCGCCGAAACCCAAGTATCAGTCGCCGAAACCCAAGTATCAGTCGCCGAAACCCAAGTATCAGTCCCTGAAAAACAAGAGTCTGTACAGACAACTGGTAATAATGTTGGGCCCGAAAAATTGAAGCGTATTATCTTTGCTTTGCCAGGAGATAATTTTAGTTCAAAGTTTTTAATTTCTTGGACTTCTACAATTAGCAAGGTTATGGATATGCGCAAATACGACATATTGATTTCGCCCGCAACAGGTTCATATGTTTCATTTGTAAGAATGAAAACGCTGGGTTTGGATACACTAAGAGGAGAAACACAGAAGCCTTTTAATAACGAAGACTTTGATTTGTGGATTACAATTGATAGCGATATTATATTTACGCCTGAACAAGTTATTGAATTAATTGAATCGGCAGAACATCATCCTGTTGTCGCCGGTATGTATAGAATGGCAGACTTGACAAATTATGCGTTTGTGAAAGACTGGGATATTAATCACTTCAAAGAAAATGGAACATTTAAGTTTAGCACTCCCGAAGAAATTGATGTGTGGAAAAAAGAGACTTCATTTAAATATTATCCTGTTGCTTATACTGGCATGGGATTTATGGCAGTTAAAAAAGAGGTTTTTGATAAAATGCAATATCCATATTTTGATGCTGAATTAAATATAATTATAGCAGATGATGGAAAAGTAATAAAAGATATATGTAGCGAAGATGTAGCATTTTCGAAAAATATTATCAAAGCTGGTTATCAAATTATGATTAATACTGATATACGCGTAGGACACTTAAAACAGTTGGTAATTTAAAATATCATTAAAATTATAGAATATAATGAATATTATTTTTTCATTAATAGAAAATGCTAATAGCTATTATCCGCTTCTAATAATTATATTATATATAATATATTATTTAATATCAAACTCATTCATGTTTTTAATATTAATAATTATAGGAATATTAATAGGATTCTACATAATATATATATTCAGACATAATATATTATATTATTATTCGTAATATATCTTTATTCTATATTATTAAATATTTTATTTATAATACTATTAAATCCTGTATCTTTATTTTTGGTATTATATCTTGTATTTGTTCGCATTTGACCACTGCCTCTTCCACGACCTCTTCCACGCCCCCTTCCTCTATTTCCCCCTATAATTTTGTTATCTTCTTTTTTTCCTGATTCCTTTTCATTTTTCTTAATATCTTCATCTTCTATTACAGACTCATCTATTACAGGCTCTTCTTTTACAGGCTCCTCATTGATAGGCTCCTCTTTTACAGGCTCATCATTGATAGGCTCATCATTGATAGGCTCATCATTGATAGGCTCATCTTTTACAGGCTCTTCATTGATAGGCTCCTCTATTACAGGCTCGTCATTGATAGGCTCATCTTTTACAGGCTCTTCATTGATAGGCTCCTCTATTACAGGCTCTTCTATTACAGGCTCTTCTATTACAGGCTCTTCTATTACAGATTTTTTTGTAACACTACCCCTTACAGTATCTTGCAATTTATTATTTTCTTGGTTCGATTTTTGAGAAAATGAAAATGGCATCATATAAGAATATTCTTGTTCTGCTTGTGGAACAGGTTTAGTTTGCTGAACTTGTTGGGTAGGCTGGAAAGAGAAGAATGAAGATTGAGAAGGTAATTCGGCTGGCGCGGATCTTACAAGAGGCTCTTGATATACGGAATTATTATTTAACACATTTATATCTGGTTCTGGTGAAGAAGAATAATAATAGTATATTAATCCACCACATATAATTAAAAATACAAATATTCCAATTCCTATTAATACCCATTTAAATTTCCCCATTATATCTTCTTCTTCTTCGTCTTTCTTTTCAGCAGTAGCAGGAGTAGCAGCAGTAGCAGGTGTAGCAGGAGTAGCAGGAGTAGCAGGAGTAGCAGGAGTAGCAGGAGTAGCAGGAGTAGCAGGAGTAGCAGCTTTGGCAGGTGTAGCAGGAGTAGCAGGTGTAGCAGGAGTAGAAGCTGTGGCCAATTTATCTTGTTCTTCTCTTGTTCTTATCGTATCATTTAGATTTCTTGTCAATTCATTATTATCTATGATAAAATCTTCAAAGCTCTTATTGAGAATATTTCCTAAATTCTTTATTATAGGATTGTTTTCTAATTTAGAATTTAAAATTTCGTCTTTAGTCATACCACTTTGTTTATTAGCACCTTCTAAGACATTTATTAAATCATTTATTAATAATGATGAATTCATAATTTATATTCTTCTATATTAATATATTAAAATAATATGTTTTTCTTCTTAATAGATTAGATATATAATGGAATTATTAAAGCCTATTATTGTCAAAAGGTGGATATCTGAAAATAAGTATATCAAATACATATTTGATAATAATATAGGCAACAAATATAAGTCTGATGATATTGTTATAAATCAATATATATTTCAGGATAATAATATAAAAGACGCTTTAAATAAGATAGCATATCATATATATAATTATGAAAATAATAGTAGAAAACAACAACCGTCGCAGCTAACATTTCCTTATTATTGCTGGGATGAAACTTTAGGTAAACCATTTCTTTTTGATATTAAAGAGATTTATTGGAAGGGTTATGATGTTAATCCCATGAAATCCAAGGATAGGGCCTCAAAGAAACTTGAAGAATCTATAGAGTATATCAATAATGATAATGATGAATTGTTTAATAATGATTTAATCAATATAGTTTTTCGTAATGATTTTGACTATGATAATAAATATTATTTTAATAAAAACGAAGAGGTCAATATTGAAGCAATAGCTAAATTGATTAAGGAAGAAGATTCTATTGTAAAGCTCTATAATCTCCCTGTACTGAAAGTTGTAGAACAGAACGAATATTATAACGAGGTTATATTTGAGTATAGAATGGAAAATATAGAGCCGCTAATGGTATTATTTGATACACTTAAAACTGATGAAGAAATCCAGTTGATACAGTTTGCGAATAATAACAATGCAATATATAAATTGTATAAATACCACACATTCGATAAAAAATATTTGGATTACAGATTTAAATCGAGCTCTACCAAAAAAGAAGGCAAGGATATATCTGTTATAAACCTTTATTACAAGAATAAGAATATCAAATTATCAATATTTAAAGACGGGGTTTTCAAATTGGCTTTTAAATATGACATAGATAATGGAGAGAATAAGAGTAATATATTACATATTAAAGATGATATTGTAAGATATTTAAAGAAGTTTAATATAAATATCTTTTTAAAAGAGATAGATATTAACCTCAGAATAAACTATTCAATTGACAATTTAGAATATCAGAAATTAATAAAAAAAATAGGAACATATACCAAAATATTTGAGGATTTTGTGCTTAATAAGAAAAAATCTAAGGGAGTTTTTAAATACAAAAGAATTGCAGGCAATTCCATGAGGTTTGATTTAGATAACTTTATAATTAATAGACATGAAATACAAGATTCTACAATAGAAGAAATCTTGGCTGTGCTAAAAGATATGGGGATAAATACTACTATAAATTATATCAAAGGTGTTATTAATAAAAAAGCCGAAATACAAAATATAAAGCCTAATAATACCGATACCGACGAAAAAGAAGAGACCATTATAATAATCAAGGAATACAATAATAATATAGACTTCTATGTTGATATTAAAAAGACGAGTTCTTTCGTAGAGTTAGATAATTTAAAATATTGGCTCTCACATATCATTGAAGATATTAGAAACGAAAGGAAACCAGGTCCTGGTCCTAAGAAAAAAATAATTACCAATATTGTTTTACCTGAACCCAAAAAAGCTTCTTCAAAATCATCGTCAAAATCACCTTCGTCCAAAAAATCCTCATCAAAATCAAGTGATAGTTTTAAGTTTGACGAAGAAGAGTTTAACAAAGATAACTTTAATAATAGAAGTTCGGGCGGTGATAAGAATAGTAAGAATGATAATAATTATTTGATAAATAAATTAAATAATGCTGATAAAGAGCTATACAAAGACCGCGGAAAAGGCAAAAATCCTGCAAGAAAATGCCAGAAAGAGTATCAGCCGCTTGTTCTCAAAAAAGAAGAGATTGAAATGTTAAAAGCCAAAGGATACGATCCATATGATAAGAAGGTTTTTGATAATTATATTGAATACGGAAGTAGCGAAGATAACAAGAACTTTTATACTTGTCCGCGCGTATGGTGTCCTATAAGTAATATCCCGCTTGACGAAGCCCCCTCTGTACCTGGCGAATCTCTGAAATGCCCAGAAGAAAATGAGAAACCAATTATGATGAATGCAAATATGAAAAATGAAAATAAATCGCGATTTGTTTATTTACTTAAAGGAGATATAGAGATTCCTTGTTGTGGCAAAAGAAATCCTGAAAAAAATGCTAATTTGGTTGATAGCAAAAAGATAGATAAACTACCATCTAAAAAAGCTATTAAAGATTTAGAAAAGAAGAAAAAGGCCGATAATAAGAATAAGAAAAAGAAAGAGATTGAAGAGATTGAAGAGATTGAACAAGAAAATGATGATATTGTTTATATACCTGAATCCCCTGGTGCACCTAAGACTAATGGAACACGCGATAATGGAAGCGATGAGAACGATAAGAATTATATAATGAATAAAATACCTGTTCCTAAAAATCGCTTTGGTGGAATACAAAAAGAGTTGTATTATATATTATTTGATGATTACAAAGATTATACAAAAAACTGTTTATCTAATAATAATATAAATAAGCACAATTGTGTATTAAGAAAAGGCTTGAATAATACAACTAATATTATCAATTCAATTGCTTATTTATTGGGAATTACAAAAGATGATTTTATAAAAAATATAGAGGATAAGCTGGATATCTTGAAGTTTTTATCCCTTGAAAATGGAAATGTATTCAAGGATTTTTCTGATATAGAACCAGTTATTCCCGAATTAAACAAGGAGTTATATACAGAGTTCCTCCTTAAATACTCTAATGCCGACAAGACTATTAATATTCCTGATATGAATGATAATCGCGAGAAATCCCTTTATCAAAAGTCCCGATTATTATGTATATATAAATCTTATAAAAAGTTCATTAATTATTTAAAGACAGAAGAAAATCCCTCCGGAAATGTCATTCATTATTTATATACATTAGTCGCAATCATATATAATAAACTAATTGTATTGTGGGATGTTGAGATTGGGCAACCAAATAGTGATGTAAGCATTGTATGTCCTCGCTATTGTGCGATAAATGATCTGCTTTTATATCTCGGGAAAAAAACGAAGGTCATTATGTTAATGACTTCATCCGAAAATAAAGCAAAGGATAACGAGGTTGCCTATTATGAACCTATAATATCAAAATCCCTAAATAAAAAAGAGAGCCTATTTTTTAATCTTGATAATCACAAAAATATAGTTAAAATATTAAATAAATGTTCTGTTAATATCAACGACGCTAATAAGAACTTCTATACAAATCTAGAAAATATGAAGGCTACAAGGCAGCAAATTATAATAAAAACAGAAGGACAGAAAGACGATGTTGAAAAAAATCAAATATATAGAACATTAATAATCAACAAGGACCTCTCTATCAATAGAATAATATTGAAAAAAGACAATACAGTGTTATGTATTATTAAGTTCGAAAAACTCTCAATAATTATGCTTGATTTAATCATTAAACGCCTGAATATTAAAGATGTTATATTTAGCGAGGATATTGATGGCGATAACTTCAAGATTTATATAAATAAAGCATTGCATTCTTTTATTGTTAAAAGGTTTGAAAAAATAGGTATAGCAGTTGATATTGGGGAAATAGCTAAGGAAAACGAAAATACAATAAGGAGCAATTTATTATTTAAGGACGAAGCTTATAGCAAGGACCGCGGAATTATCAGCAATATCTTGAATAAATATAATGATACAGGTAAATATTCAAAAGAAGAGAAAAAATGGCAAGATATGAGAAAGCACATATACGATAAATTGCTTGATGCGAGATTTGATGATAATTATTATAACGAGCTTTCTAAAAAATCCCGTAAAGAAATTATAAAAATCTTGTTGAATAATATCGGCAGCAGCGGCAGTAGCGGCAGCAGCGGAGCCAATAAAAGAAAATTGAGAGGATTACAGATAATACTAGAAGGCATTGATATATATTCGAGGAAAAATATTAAAGATTGGTATTCCAATGATTTGGCTTATTCAAGATATAATTATGTTCATGATATTTCAAATAATATTAAAGAAGATGGTGATGATTTGATATTCACACAGTACTTGGTATCAGATAGAGTGCCTGATAAAATAACTAATAATGGGGATTATTTGCCTAATACAAATACGAACGCCTATGCAAATACGAATATTGGTTTCTATGAGCTTAAAAATAATCTGCAAAAATCGAAGTCTTCTGATAATAGTGATATGCAAAATGGGAAAAAAAATCAATATCAGTATATTCCAGAAAATTGGAAAGGAATTGAAAAAGTTCTTGCGAGAAAATGGACAAAATATAAGAAAAAGATATGGTCTAAGTTGCGCTATATAGATTCTACTTATACTGATACTAATATCTATGAACTATTTAAGTATCTGCTTAAATACGATAATAACCTGATAAATAATATTATAACTTTTGAAGATATCGTGCAATATACTTACAAGGAATACATGGATTTATTATTAAACAATACACCAGACATTGATTTGGATTATAAAAATGAGATAGATATGTTATTTAAGGACCCGCATTTCAAAAATACATATATAACTGCGATGAATATAGTAAATAATACTAATAAGACATTTAAGACGACACGAATATTCTTGGAAGATTACTTTTACAAGAGTTCCCCCGATGAGCGTAAAAATATATTGAATATCATAGAATCTACAAAAGCCATTAAATATTACGGTGATATACTATTAAAACAAATGTCTATCAATTTAAATATCAATATTATGGTTATACATCACCGTGTAGATTATGGCAAGGGTGTTGAAGTATCTAAGAGAGCCGGAAGCAAAGATTTAAAAGTATCTATTAAGTTTTATAATGCCGGTGATAATAATAATCACGCTGAGATATTAAAGAGGCCTCTAATTATTTTATATAGAAAAATAGAAAAGACATTCATAGGCTATTATTTAATAAAACTTATAGATGATAATAAGATTATCTATAACGAATTGAATGAAGCCGATGAAGATATAAAAAATATATTGAAACACCCGAACTCACTTGATAAAAGCAGTTCCCCCATAACTATTGCGCCGTTTGCTTAATGAGTTTTTGTTTGCAGAAATGTAAATGATGAACATCTTTTTCTTTTACTTTATTAGATTAACTGTGATTAACAACGCTTATGACAAAAAAAACAAAAGGCGGAACTATTAATGATGATTATGAAAAATCCTTTTATTTGAAAAATATTGATACAGAAGAATATTTAATTATTTTATCCGACAAAAGATTCGTAAATAAATATAAAATGAAACAAGATGATTCGGGCAATATATATATACACGATTCAGACAATGAAAGAAATATAGTAATTTACAACATAAAAGATAAAACATATTCATTTAAAGATACTCATCATGTCGAAAGCTACTTTGAAAAAATAGATGTAGATAATATCCGTCACACAAAATCAAATAATAATTTTATATTAGAGTTAATTGATGAAAATAATGCAAAGCAAAAGCACTTTGAAGATATGCAAAACATAAGAGAGAAATTATGTGATAAAATGGTAGAATATGTATTGAATGAAAAAGGCAAAGTAAATAGTAATGAAAATTATTATAATGCTATAACTTGTCCAAGGCCAGATGGTAGTAATTATGAACATTTAGGAGAAGAATTATGTAAATTCTTTGATACTTTATTTATATATACTAGATATGATAACATAAGCGGTAAACTATATTTTATTATTAGAGATATTTTTTTACAAGAAAAAGATTTGAATATTGTAGGGGGTAGACTTGCTTATGCTATTATTCAAGGAATTAAAATGGGCATAATATTGTTAAAAGCTATGGATATAGAAAAAAAATACATATTTGGTATATCTTCACCTCTCCTTGCAATGAAAAAATATTTAAAAGCAACTGAGAAATTAGAATTATTAGGTCGTTATGGTATATATATAGAAAAATGCAAAGATGAAAAGCATTTTTACTGGGAATACACTACAGACGAAGCAAATTCTTCTCCAGAATCAAAATCAAGATTTGAAGGAAATGGCAAATTTCCTTTAATAATAGCAGGCAAGGAACCTATATTTGCTCCTGGTAGTGCTACTGCAAATGCAATTAAAGATCATATTATTTCACTTATTATTAAAAATATGAATAATATAAAAGATACCCCCTTTTGATTTTTTAAATGATATATCTGATCTATTGGTTCAGACTGTTTTTGATAAATTTATTATTACAAAGGTATCACGCGACTTAAAAATTGAATTTAAATATAAGCAAATGTTTATAAGAATTGATATATTAAATAATGTAATAAGTGGGCTTATGCAAAAACATTATAGTATATTAATATCTAATAACATCAATAGTATTAATGATAATAACATCAATAGTATTAATGATAATAACATCAATAGTATTAATGATAAAAGTTTAAGCAATTATAGGAGATTTATTGAGAATATTAAGAAGTTTGGTAATTTTTTTAAAAAGAATATAGGTGGTAATAAAGGAAAAAAGGAATATAAAAAAGATATTCTCGGTAATTTAAGATGTATCTATAAAATACCCGGAGACCGCAAGGAATATGTAAAACACAATGGTATGTTAATTACTGTTAAAAATTATAAAGATATAATAAGTTCTAAGAAAAAAATTAAAAAATATAAAAGAAATAATATATAAATCTTTATGCGTAGTAATCTACCTATATAAATCTACCAATACCTACCACCAAATAAACCATTAAATGTATTTTATTTTTTGTTCTGGCAATTTATAACATTTGCTAATCATACCTTCAATTCCCTTATTGAGATTGAACTCAATCTGCAAATCGTCTTCGTTAAAGTCTTCACGCTCTTCACCTGTTTCACCAGCGTCGCCTGCGTCGCCTGCGTCGCCCTCATTTATGCTTGTTAGAATATGATTTGTATCTTTGACATCCTTCAATAGCTCTATCATATATTCTTCATCAATCAATATCTTGCTATCTCCGGTACCGCAAGGAGGCTGTTGGCCTAACATAACATTTGCAGATACTCCGTTTACCTTGTCATATTCTGCGAAAATACTTGCATTAATAAGCATATCAGTGGTTTCTTCAAAAGAGGATTTGGCAAGTGGTCCAATGTCTCCTCTGTTAATTCCATGTCTGTCAATTGACATCAATTGACCTTTGTATGTCATAGTATCTATGAGTAGCGACATATGCCTGTAATTCATAGAACCCTCATTCGTAACAATTAGCAGCTCTTTGTATAATGCGTATCGTGCCGCTTCAATACCAAGTGTATCATAGATTTCGCGGATATCATTTGAAATAGTGCGAGTACTATCAATATTCGGATTTGACAATAATTCTATCAAGTTTGTTCCGTCAGTATCCAATACCCATTCAAGCATTTCATCAAAATTGTTAGTATCATCATTGTATCTATAATATTTCTTCTTGTCTAGCGATACCTTCTTAATTCCCTTATAACCCTTCAATAATATTTGATGCACAATATTATGCTCAATCGCCTTGATTGTAGCAATCTCATCTCCGTCTTTGAGTGCACTATCAGTAAGCTTGATGCGAAACACACATTCCTCTGCATTATCATCGCTATATACACATTCAATATATTTATCATAAGCCGTATTCAGTTTTGTATAAATATCAATCATCTTCAAATTATAAGAGAGCATTTTGAACTTGTCAAATACCAACCTGAGAACCCACGGCGAAGAGCTCTTAGACTTCGCAGCATTTCCGTTCAATTCTTCAAACTCTTTGTATATATTCATAATACCCTTGTCTTCTTCAATATTCGTCTCGTAATATTCGCCATTATCCCAGTATATCTCAGTATATTTTAGAATATCCGACAATTTCGTAATCTCAATAGAGTTTTTAATATTCATTGCGTGATTCTTAGTAATATCAATTCTATCGTCCTTGAAATTGCCTTCTTCGTCCTTCAAGGGATTAATGACACAAGAAATATCGTTCTTCATATATATCGTCAAAGTCGGCGTTTTAGTCTTCTTGGTAGCCGACAAGATTTCTTTGAGACGAGGAACACCCGAAGTAGCCTTTACAGCAGCAGCAGTACCAGAAACATGGAATGAATCAAGGGTCATCTGTGTCCCCAATTCACCAATCGTCTGTGCGGCAATTATTCCCACCATTTCTCCGGGCTGTGCAATGGCCTGGTTGAAATACTCAATGATTTGCGAAATAATCCAATCAAATATTTCAACAGTGAAATGATAATGAAATATAATTTTTTTAGGATTTAGATATTGTCTCAGCAAAATGTGGAGATATCTCATCCCTTGTGAGCGATTTTTAATATACAATTTGTCCACAAGATTATCAATGTTATCCAAGATATAATCAGGTGTTAAATCCGTCTTGATAGCCGCAATGTTAATAGATTTGATTCTATTGTGAGCCGTAGTAACAATACGGCTAAATGGTATAGGATAATTAATGACATTCTTTTTATCGCGATTATATATTTTCTTAATCAAGAAAAGTTTATCATCAATCATCTTATCAAAGTGCTCATTGCACCTGACATATGTATTGGGTGTGATAGTCTTAAAAGCGTCATCTGTAATATGGATATTAATATTGTCGGTGCTTTTAAGATTATATTCAAAGTCCAGTTCAATATTATTTTTATAGATAGTGTCAATTACCTGAACCTCAATTTTACAACCATCCATTCCATCTTCTCCGTAAATATATTGGATGATTGTGCCGTCAGCAGTTCTCACAGTATTATCATAATGAATCTTGGAATCTTCCATAGCTTTTACTAATCTCCTTTGAATATATCCGGTCTCTGATGTTTTTACAGCAGTATCAATGAGACCCTCGCGGCCACCCATAGCGTGAAAGAATACTTCGTGTGGTTTCAAGCCAGATATAAAGCTATTTTTGACAAATCCTCGTGCCTCAGGGCCGTCATCGTATTTTGTAAAATGCGGTAGAGTTCTGTCAGTGAATCCATATGTAATGCGTTTGCCATCGACATTCTGTTGCCCTACACATACAATCATCTGTGAAATGTTAATCTCTTTGCCCTTAGAACCTGATTTAACCATATTAATCATACGGTTTGTTTTTTCGTCAATTTGCGAGAATCCAATTTTTCCTACTTCGCTCGTTGTCTCATTCAAGATACCGATGAGTTCTCTCTCAATATAATCCTCGTTATTCAAGATACCATTGTTATCGTGTGTACCTCTTCTAATTTCGTCAAGCTTATTATAGGCCTTGGTTTGCATTTCCTTAATTTTGTTTTTGAGATGTTCGTCAGTCTTTTTATCTGTTACTAGGTCACTGATACCAACACTAAAACCCGCTGTAAGTAGCCATCTGCACACAAGACGCTGGGTATTATCCAAAAACTTGCGAACTTCAAATGGGCCATAATCGTGATAGATAACTGGAACTAATCCTGTTGAAATACCATGAAATACCACTTTGTCTAGATTACCACTCTCCAAAATACTGTCATTTATAATTACTTTCTCGTCCTTCTTATTTTTTCTATTTATGAAGAGGCCGGGTGGTAATATTTGAGAATACGCCTCCTTTCCGTTATAAATATATTTATTTTTAGGTTTAGGCAACCTTCCTTTAAAATAACTATTAACCATTTGAATGTTTGCCATGGTTTTATCGTGAATCTCTGTAAAATCCTTAGTTAGGCGATAAGAACCAACAAGAGTATCTTGGACTACCTCAATGATTGGTTTGCCATCGCGGGGTGCAAGAATCATATACGGGACTGCTGCAATATCCATAAGTTCGTTCATAGTCTGGATACTTTGCGGACAATGCAAGTTCATCTCATCTCCGTCAAAATCTGCATTATATGGCGGAGTATCCAAAACATTTAGACGAAATGTTTGGTAAGGCATAATAACTACCTTATGACACATCATAGACATCTTGTGTAGCGAGGGCTGTCTGTTAAATAGCACATAATCGCCATTAGACAAGTGGCGATGAACTGTGTCGCCGATTTTCAATTCTTTTGCAATTGTTTCCAAATCCTTGGAATATTTAAGATTGATTGTAGTATTTGGTTTTTTAATATACTTGGCACCAGGCCAATGGTATGAGCCGTTCATAATCAATTTACGCATATGCTCTATATTATATTTATTGACAATTTCGGGAAATGTAATATTGATGGCGACTTTGATAGGAACACCAAGTTCATCTATGCTGATATAAGGGTCGGGAGTAATTACAGAGCGCGCTGATTGATCTACACGTTTGCCGTTCAAATTACCGCGAATACGTCCTTCCTTCTTCTTCATTCTGTCAGATACCGATTTCAACTTGCGCCCATTTCTTTGTTGCGCGGGGGCCAATCCAGGCATTTGATTATTAATGAAGGTAAATACATGATATTGTAATAGAATAGTATAATACCTAACAGTCTCTTCGGTAGCTCCCTTTTTAATTTTATCTTCAACTTGATTATTCGCCTTGATAATATCACTCAATTTATGCGTCAAATCATCTTCGCGGCGTTGGCCATTCTCTTCAATAATACTGGGTCTTACAGCGGGCGGAGGAACGGGGAGGACAGAGCATATCATCCATTCTGGCCTATTCCATTTAGGATTGAACCCCATCATTTCCATATCTTTCTCACTAATCCGCTTGAATATTTTGAGAATATCTTCGGCAGTGAACTCTTGGCGAACATTATCTTCAAGCTTCTTATCTTTCCATTCAGCAATGATTTTCATAGAGTTTTCTTTGTTGATTTTTGTAGGACGGATAGCGCCACAACCGACTACTTCATCATCGCCGCATACCTTGAGCTTGGTTGTAGTATTACAGAGCTTGTAATATGCCTCCCATCTTTTCTGGTTATTCTTAATGGACAAGATTTTATTGATATCATTCTTAAAATCTTTGTGAGGAGTATTTGGAGATATGAGACATTTTGAACATTTATAACATACGCAATTTAAAATTTTTCTTACAATATCAAAGAACATAGCGTGAAATACAGGTTTGGCAAGAACAATATGCCCGAAATGTCCTGGACAAAATATGTTTTTCTGTTCACAAGTAATACATGTTCGGTTATGTTCAAGAACTCCCATACGAGAGTCAAATAAACCGCCAATAATAGGTTCACTTCCAGCATATGTATCCGTTTTATTAATTTCAACAACTGACCTTTTAATAATTTCATCCGGACTTAATACACTAAATTGAATACCTTTTACTTCCTGAATTTCAACCTTTTGATCGTTATAAGATAGTTCGGGATAAATTGACATATCTCTTAATATTAGTAGTTAAAATAACTCGTCTTATGTTTAAATAATATAATCAATTTTTACAATTAAATATAGAAAATTAAAAATGTATAAAATACTGTAAATAATCCTTCATTTAAGCATCAGTAATCCGAAATACTCTCTTAGGTCTCACAGCGCCTCTTGCAGCTCTCGCAGCTCTCGCAGCCTGAGGAGATTTTGATGGGCTTGTAGGGCTTACATCAGTAATCCTAAATACTCTCTTTGGCTTCACGGCGCCTCTCGCAGCTCTCGCAGCCTGAGGAGATTTTGGTGGGCTTGACGGGCTTACATCGGTAATCCTAAATACTCTCTTAGGCTTCACGGCGCCTCTCGCAGCCTGAGGAGATTTTGGTGGGCTTTTCTGGTTTACATCGGTAATTCTAAATACTCTCTTAGGCCTGACGCCTCTCGCTACCGGAGGAGATTTTGACAGACTTGTCAGACTTGACACACTTGACAGACTTGACACGCTTGGTAGGCTTGATGGACTTACATCAGTTATTCTAAATACTCTAACTTTTCTTACTTTAATTGATACAGCAGCAGGAGGAGATTTTGGAGGACTAGGGTTTGTCGGACTAACATCGGTAATCCTAAATACTCTCAATGATTTCGGAGATTTCTTGTTTAATGGCATTCTTAACTTAATATAAGAATAAATATAAAAATAATCGCTGCTAGCAGGGATCGAACCTGCGACCACTCGATTAACAGTCGAGTGCTCTGACCAACTGAGCTATAGCAGCAGGTATTGCTACCCAACTATATATATAGTTTAATCTTTATATAAGTTTTTAATATTATAATAGATAAATAATGAATGTCGAAAAATGTGTAGAAGATAATGAATGTTTAATATGTTGTGATGAAAAAGCTACTGATAATTTGAATTGTTATAAATGTAATAAAATAATATGCATATCTTGTTGTAATAAGTTGGACACAAGGACGTCCTTGTTATATCTTGAGAGTAAGCATATATTTATTAAATATTGTTGTCCATTTTGCAGATATTGTAATAACAAACATATCAAGCTATTTAATAAAAATGAAATAGTAGCAATATATACCGAGACACTAACGCAACTATCAATATTACAAAAATACAATGATACATTGGTTAATAATTACAATCAAATATATAATGAAAATAAGAGATTACAAGACGAGATTACTAACAAAAACGCAGAGATTACTCAAATTACCGAGTTATTAAAAGGCGAGGTTAGAGAGGCCGACGAAGCTGACGAAGGTGACGAGGTTGATGAAACACGAGGTTGACGAAGCTATGCGCTTGACAATATAGATAAAAATATAGAAGGCTAATAATATCTTGGCAATTTACATTTCATATAACTTAATAATGATATATTGTGATGGACATGAAGAATAAAATGAATAAACATATATTTATGAAACTTTTGAAAAAAGAGGGTACATTGAGCTACTAAAAATTAAATGAAAATAATAAATAATATTTTGGTGCCTCAATCAGGTAAGAATCTAAGCATACTTATAATAGCGTATGAGAGGCCTTTAAGAGGCTGCCGATAGGCTCGTAAGTTATTGCAATATCATTGCGATGCCATAAAAAGAAACCAGATTTTTCTAAAAAATGAAAATAAAAATTGAGTACATCTCTTGATTTATTTTGTAATTTCCAAAAAACTTTTGAAACTTTTGAAAAAACAGAAAGATGTACTCAAATTAAAATTAAAAAATATAAATATTATAGTGTCTCTATAACTGATGAATCTAAGTATATAATAATTATTGAGATGCCGTCAAGAGTATGATGTAATGAATATGCATATATATGAATATTATTACTATATAATAAAAGTAAGCTAAATGGATTTGATTACAGGTGAAAAAATACAGTTATTATGTGATGTTTTTATAGGAACTACTGATGATTTAAATTCAAACCCCAATATAACAATAAATCACCCAAAATCCTATAATATAATGAATATTAATAGTACCTATGATAATCCGCGAATAGTTTATTATAAATCATGCAGTCTCAGAGAATTGAATGCAAAAATACATTATTTCACAAACCCTTTCATTTTAGTATCACACAATAGCGATGAAAATATTGTATATAGTGGTATATTTAAAGAATTACTAGATAATCCAAAAATAATAAAATGGTATTCGCAGAATCTAACATTTAAGAATGATAAGATGAGACTACTGCCAATAGGAATAGCTAACTCTCAGTGGTCTCATGGAACCTTAAAAATAATCCAAGAAGCTATTGAATCTCAAAGATATATATTTGGAAATAATAAGCCAAATGATGTATATTTCTATTTCAATATAGCTACAAACCCTGACAAAAGAATTGAATGCTATAATAAAATAGCAAAATATATTAAGTTCGGTGAAGAATTAAATGTTACAGACTATATAAAAGTACTATCTAAATACAAGTTTGCTATATGTCCTGATGGTAATGGAGCTGATACTCATAGATTATGGGAATGCTTTTATCTAAAAGTAATACCTATTGTGTTAGATAGCGATTTTATAAGAATTGTTAAGGATACCTATAATCTACCCATGATTATATTAAAAGATTGGGATGATATCATAAGAACCGAGCTTATATACAGGGATTTTGACAATTCAATATTGGATTTGCAATTTATAAAAAAAGAATTAAGAAGCGAATAAGGAAGCTGAAAATAGGCTCTGATAGATATTAAGTTTCAACCTTCCTCTTAATATTATTCAATACGCTTTGAAAAACTACGTTAAGATATTTTTCTAATTCATCATTGATTATAATAGGAATATTCACTTTCACTGCAACATCTATCCTTGTTTCTCTAACATTTATATAAGTAAGCGATACCTTCTCTTTTATCTTGACAATTTTTAAGGTACATAGAGCCTTTATGATATATAAATAACCTAATTTAAGATTGGTTATTTTATTCTTCGTTACGATAACCTTGTATTTTTCCCCATCATTAACAATAGTGTGTTTACGACGCATTCTAATATAATTATCATCTTCAACTACAACATCTTTTAGATATTTAGGAAAATCATTTACATATATATAAATACTCTCTATTTTCCTTCTTCTCCCGTTAATAATATCCCAATTATTATTAATATTCCATTCTAAGATTTTATATAAATCAGAATTTATATTAGTAGAATCTTTCATATCTAAGGCAACCCGAGAATCATTTGAATCATTGTCATTATCATTGTCGTTATCATTGTCATTATCGTCTTCTTCATCATTTATATTACCATTGTCTTTTTCTGAGACTCCTGTGCAGCTTGAATAATCATCGGGGACTTCATATATTAACTTAAACACCTTGTCTATGGGTTTATTTACGGAAAAATTACTATTATATATAAACATAATAATTATATTATATAACTATATCATTTATATTTTTTATATATATTTCTTTAATTTTGTTATATTTCTCATCAACAATTATTTTTTCATCATATAGCCATTTTTTGGATAATATGTTGTATTTATGATGTTCATTAAATAGGATGTGAATGAATACATATATTACAAATATCATTATAATGCTATTTGTCAAGCTTTTAGTAGACATTAATATAATAGAAAATAATATGATACTCTGAAATATAGAGTTGTTTATTAGCTTCTGTTGTGCTGGTGTCAAATCTATCTTGAGATATCTTCCACCCAATTGAACAATGATTAAAAATAATATAGATAGAGGCTCTAATGTACCCATACCTCCAACTTGCTCCATTATTTCTTTTATAATCCTATTTTTTATGAAGAATATATATATTCTTTGTATGAATACCAATAATATCTTTTATATTTTAACGAATATATACATTAACAGATGTTTTTTTATTATAATTCTTATCAGTATATTCCTTAATCTTGTTAAGTATTATATCATTAATATCCTTGTATCTATTAAATATTAATGATATTGCCTTGCCACCCGGAGATGTTATATGCGTCGAAGAGCCTGTAATAGGCGAAACTTGTTGATTAGATGGAGATGTCTTTGTATCACCATTTTCATTAAAGTTCTCTTTATTATCATTAATACTATAAAATATTTTACCTTCTGTAAATATTATAATATCTAAAATTAACGCAATTATTGACAAAAATAGCAATAATCCAATTGTTAAATCCCATTGTATTACATAAAAGTTGATGAGAAATAATATGATAAATATCCATGGATTATCTATAATATCAAGCATATTATCTGGATATAATGCTGCTGGGCGCAATCCAAGTATTACCAAATACGCTATCAAAAAACCGGTGATAAGACCTTTAAAAATATTATATAATATCTCGTTATTATATTCAGAATCTTTCATATGACTTCTTTACAATTATATTATATAAATATTTTGTTTTTTCTTTCCTTTTTGTATAATAGAGAATATAAAATAATAAATATTAAAATGCAATATTCAACAATTCAAGAAGCATATAATATTGATTCTTTAAAACCTACTAAAAAATCTACGAAAACTGCATCGCAATCTTCAAATAATTCTCAACCATATAATATTGAAAATAATTCAGTAGCTTCAAATAAAGAATCTGTAAATTACAATTCAAAAGGCAGTAGCTGTTCGCCTATACAAGCACCAACATATAATATACCAATTTCAGGTGATTGTAAAAAAGAACGAGATGCTGCTATGAAAACATATATAGAAGAAAACTTCAAGGCCGATTCAGCAAATGGTTCGACTAATGGCGCAGGTACATCTCCCATTCCAGGAGTAGGGAATACATTAGAAAATAGAAGTAGTAATAATGGAAATATTTTGACAAATAGACAGGATAATATTATGCCGTTTTATGACGAAGATATGGAACAGTATTTTGATATTAATAATTTAACAGACGAGGTTAATTATAAATCAAATGATGGTACAAAGGCATATAATTATATGCCCAATCACAATAAAAATTCATATACTAATAATAATACTGGCGAATATTCAAATAGCAATAATGCGAGCAAAAACGGCGTCAATCTATTAAATACATCAGAATACAATTTAAGCACAGAAGAGCGCAAGAAGGCACAAGAGGCATTGGAGTATTTAAAGAGCATAGAAGACAAGATAAATAATGATGATAATAGGACTGCAAATGAAACATTAGATAAAATTAGGCGATCTAACGATACTGGACCGGGAGGATTTGGAAAAGCAACCTTTGATAATAAGAAGGATATTGAAAACGATAAAAAGGCGACAGCAGCGACAGCAACAGCTATTCAAATGAATAATGAAAATGAAAATAAACTTATTGAAAGTATCAAAGAAAATAAGAAAACAGAAAATATGTTCAATATGATTATTAATATATTTATATTTGTTTTTATCGGAGCCTTTATTATATTAATATGCGATTATATAACTGAATTGGCTATTCAAATAGGAAGCACAAAAACCTCAAATGTTCTCGAACCCTATATAAAATATAACATATATATGCAACATCATTTTCAACACCTACAAAATATGCAAAATATGCCAATGCCAAATATACCAATGCAAAATATGCCAATGCAAAATATGCCAATGCCCCAAAATCAAGGATTCGCCTATAATATGCAACCGATGCAAGGAATACCTGAAATCCCCTCTCCTATGGGAATTGCAAAATAAAAAGAACACTATCGATTCATTATTTTTATATCTATATAAAATGTTCAATAACCTATTATATAAGATTTATTTATTAAATAATAATTAAATGCCAATAAATATATACGATCTTGTAAAATCAACAACTGTTATAGGAGATGATACTATTAAAAATAAAACATCCGAAAATACAACAGTCGAAAAAAAAACAGAACCCGAATACAATGGATGGTGGAAAAAATCCAGCAATGGAAAAAAGAGGGTTATGTTATGTGGAACATATCCTATTGGGACTAGCAATGGATATTCAAAAGTAGTATATTATATTTCAAAATATTTGGGAAAATACGAAGATATTGAGCTAACAGTTTATGGATTTCAAAATGTAAATAATACAAACGATAAGGATTTGCGCAATGATATCCCTTCTTCTGTTAAATTATATGATGTGTTAGCTGCTGAAAATCCCAAGAGAAATGGATTTGGTGAATTAGAGATTGGTGATTTTATTAAGAAGAATCCGCAAGATGTCATTATTATTTTTAATGACAATATGATTACTACTGCGCTAACAACAACTATTATAAAAGAATGTGGTGACGAAAAGAAGAATTATAAGCTTATTTCGTATATGGACCAGGTATATCCTTACCAAAAGAAGGATTATATTGACCTACTAAACACATATTATGATGGTATAGTTGCATTTACCCCATATTGGAGAGATATTGCAAGGAAGCTTGGTATTAAAGAGAGCATCCCAATATATGTTTTTCCACATGGGTTTGACTCTACAATGTATTATCCTATTCCAAAAGATATAGCCAGAACATATTTTAAATACAATATTGATGATTTTATGGTTCTTAACTTAAATAGGAATCAACCTCGCAAATGCTGGGACCATACTATGATTGCATGGGTAGAGTTTGTTGAAATGCACTATAATGTAAATGTCCGCGAGACAATCAAAAAAAATAAGAATAACACTAGGCCTATTAAATTAATTATAGGAACGCAAATTAATGCCTTCTGGAATCTATGGGATGTATTAGAGAACGAAGTTAAGTTTAGAGATGTTCCCTTAGATTATGTAAAAAATACGATAATTGAGGTTCCGATGCCTCAACAATTGTCTGATAAGGAAATTAACATATTGTATAATTCATGTGATGTCGGCTGTAATAATTGTAATGGAGGCGGATATGAGCTTACTGTATTTGAATGTCTTGGTTTAGGTATTCCACAGGTATCCTCTTATGTCGGGGGAATACGCGAATATCTAAGTGAAAATAATTCAATTCCTATTAAATCTACTATATATCAATATCTTGATAATAAATCGAATGGTATAGGTGGTAAGGCTGAAATTACAGACCCTCACGAGTTTGCGCTTGGATTCTGGAAATATTTCAATAATCCCGAGTTGGCTCTTAAACACGGCAAAAATGGACGTGAGAATATTTTAAAGAATTATAGGTGGGAATCCTTGGTGGAATACTTTTATTCTAAAATACTAACTAATATATAAAAATTGACTGCGAGTATATATTATATTATCACTCCAACAAGACAAAAAAGAATGGCTCTTTTCATTGACACGGAAACTAACGGTTTGCCCAATATGAAAGATATGGTATGGGGGAACTATCCTGACTTCCACGATTCAAATAAGTATGACAGCGCCAGGATTGTACAGCTGTCCTTCATCGTAACAGATAAACAATATAACAATCTTGACTTGCAGGATTACATCATTAAACGCGAGGGGTTTGATATCAATAACAGCGAGTTTCATTCTATCACGAACGAGGTATCTGACAAAGAGGGTGTTGATTTTGACGAAGCCTTCCTTGCTTTTTACGAAAGCCTCAAAAAAACTGACCACATTATCGCACACAACATTGCATTTGATATCTCTGTTATTAAATCTGAGTTGTATCGCAGAAAGCTTTTCCATATCATTGAAGAGATTGACAAAAAGAAATTGCTTTGTACCATGAGACATACTAGGAATATTATCAAGATTATCAACAAGTTTGGGAAATATAAATATCCTTCGCTAAAAGAGCTGTACCGATATTGCTTTGACAAGGAAATTGAAAATGCCCACAATTCCAAATATGATGTTATCAATCTCTATGACGCAATTAAAAGGCTCTATGATAACAAGACGCTATACTATAATCTGTAATCTGAAATAGCTATCACAAGTATCTCATATATTATCTATTTTTATATTTTTTTTGTTATTAGTAAGTAAAATAATTATAGTGTTTGCATGATATTTTCAATAAAAATACTTTAATAATATAGAATAATATAGAAATATGATAAATTCTAAATCATTAAATAGAAGGAGAGAAATCCGTAAAAATATTAAGCCATTGCCACTGCGTAAATCATTGAATATATCAAATAGTAAAACAAAAAACAAATCTATTAAGATTAGTCCTTTACAGACATCTTTAAACAATAAAATGGTACTTAAAAAATTACCTGTAAAAATAGAAGATATTAAAAATATATTGAGTATTCCATTTAAAAAAATAGATCATAATAATAGTGTTATTAAATCCTTATTATTTAAAAAATATACAAGTAATTATGATGTGAATATAGAACTGTTAAGAATAAATATAGAAAATGGCAGAGATGGGGAATATAAGGAATATTATAAATATTTGGAAAAAATAAGAACACACCTTGATAATTATGATATTTTTAAAATAGTTAATGAAATTGAAGATTCTAATAGCGCTTCTTTCTATAATGAATTGAAGTCTCTACTACATTCATATGACCCTTTAAATATAAACAAGGAGCAATTGATAAAATTACAAAACTTTTTATTTAGCGAGAAATGTATTAAATTGTATAATAATATAATAATTCATGAATTTAGGAATGCTATTATTCATAATACAGGTGGTAGGGTTACTAAGAATACATTAAAAAATAAATTGAAAGAAAGAGCAATTACTTATTATACAATTCAATTTATATCAAATATTATTAATAATCTTTATTTAAATATTTTAAACGGAAATATTATTGAAAAAATAGAACTAATTAATATATTGGCAAACAACCATAATTATATATTAATAAATAATCCTCGAAAAGATACAGCATTTGATAATTCAAATCTACAAAATAGTTCGTCATTAGATTCAAATACATATATTAAGGTTAAGAGAAATAAGGAGAAGGAGCAATTTTTAGCATATTTAAAAAATAATAGGGGTTATATCAATGAAATAAATGATGCCGATTTTATTACACATACCAATTGGGAAGATATGCCTTTGTCAAAATTAAGACGTGTTATTAAAATATCTTATGTAGATAATAATAAGAACTTTTGCTACGCCTTTGATTCAAAAGCCTTGTATAAATTATGGAAATATAACTATTATAGCGATAGGGAATTTAAAAACCCTTATTCGCAAAAAGAATTCACAGAAGAAGAGATGAATACTATATTAATAAAATTAGGCAAAAGAGATTTTAGATATGATGAAGACGAGTACATATCTGCTATTAATACAAGACACGATGTAAAATTAATTATATCAGCTATTGAAAAAAATGACAAAGTTTATTGGGAAATTAAAATATTGTATTCGCTTGATAAAGGCCTCATAATATACAAGGCAAATAGCGATTCTTTCAAGCTTATAAGAATAACTATTAGCGGCGAAATGCCAAATATTAATAATTTATTAAATAAAATTCATTCGCTGTATGATTCTAATAAAATAATAAGCAAAATGATTCCATTTAGATTCCATCCAGCTTTTGTTAAACACAATTTTGCAACAATAGATGACGCAGATACATATGATGATTTTTATGATATGATATTTACAAACTATTAGATAATACACTGCTGTTGACATATGGTGTGATTTTTATAAGATATCTCTAAATATCATTGCCATATATCGGTAAAACTCTAAAACCTGTTTTTAGATTATTAATCTATATATAATATATAAAAATGATATATTGTTGTATAATAAAACCATTAATGTATATTTTACAGCAAAACATTTAAAAAATTTATTATCATTTTATGCAGTTAAAACTTTAAATTTACTTAATAATTTATATTCTTTATTTATTTTAATATAATTAACATTATTAGAATTTTTATAAATAGTTTTTATAAAAGATTTTTTATTAATAATAACATTTACTTTATTTTTAGTTGATTTATATTCTTTATTATTTTTTTGCCCACCTGTCCTTGAAAAAAATCCTTTTTGCGTTGGGGTTGTTGTTGTTGTAGCTGAGTGGATTATATTATAATCAGTATTATCAGTTAAAAACTGTTTAAATAAAGCAGAAATTTTTCCAGCAGAACTAGGTAATAAATTATTTAATATAATCTATCTATATACTATATTTTTATCTATATTCAACGAAATACAATACAAAGAAATTTGTTTATTTTATAGATAATATGGATTTTAATGTCTACTAATGTTTTTATTTTATCAGTTTGAATTTCACAAGGATTTTTATTAGTTAAGTGTTTATCGTAGTGTAATTTTTGAGAAAAAGTGAGCACATTTTTACAACTATATTTACCCATTTAGTTATATATTTTATATTTATATTATTTAATAATAAAATTTTCAGCTTGTAAAATCTTCAAGGATGTAAAATATAATTCATAGACACGCAAGAGATATATTACCCAACAATAATGTTATAATATTTATATAACGGTCCTTCTCTACCTTCTTCCTTGTTTATTATAAAGAGCAATAGGTCTCTATATATACACAATATATCATCGCCAACCGCTTTGATATATAGGATATATATTAGTACGATTAAAACAGAGAATATAATATCACTATGTTTCATTCCAGGATTATTATTGTATATTAGTATAAATATTGGTATTTTTCCCAAGAAATTAATCACAAAATAATAGAATAGATTACTATTTTTATTATGATAATATAGAGCTATAATAACTGCAACTGCAAAAACAATTATAGATACTCCGAGCAATACAATAGGATTATAAGGAAATATTTTTAATGCATAACCAAATGAATATAATACTATCCAAAATGATAAAAACTTATCTAATGTTATCTTGCCCATCAATTATATTATATAAAAATATAATTATATATAATAACAAATGATATCTAATATATTCCTCTTAATACTCGCATCTTGTTATATATTATCGTCAGACTCATTCATTCCCTATAATGCCAATAATTATCTATTGCGTGTTTTAAATATTGGGTCGACAAGATCCGGATTCCAGAGGCATATCAGAGTCCCGAAAGCCCCAATATGCAAGAAAGATATAAATAATTGCAAAATGAGATATATGAATGATATAAGCAGGCGTAATATTCTAGAATTATTGCCATATTCTGTTTTTCCTCTTGTAATTCATCCTAAATATGTATTAGGATACAAAAATACGCTTGCAGATATTAAAGATGATATTGTAATAAATAAGGTTGCTGTATTTGGAGCTTCTGGATATACAGGAGGGGATACTGTGCGAACTTTGCTAAATAAAAATATTAATGTCGTAGCTATTACGAGGAGAAATGTTGAAATTGTAGATAGAAATAATGCGAGAAGCAATACGCTTGTAATAGATAATATCAAAGACAAGGATAAAATTAAAAAGGTCGCTGGCGTTGATGTAGTAAATCCACAATCTCTTGTTGGTATATTGGATGGCTGCGATGCTGTAATTTATTGTGCTGCTTCAAGGCCTGCTGTTAAAATTACAGGAACACCAGGAACCGAAGCATATGATAGGATGCTCAATTATACCAGCCAAAATAGCCAAATAGCTGAACCAAGTAGTAACGTAGAAGATATTGGGTTGGTTAATGTTGCAAAAGAGGCTATTAAGGCAAATGTTAAACGGTTGATTATAGTTTCTTCAATATGTGCAAAATGTCAACAGGGAAAAGAGAATTATGGAGAAACAATTGACCGGGGTTTTGCGACATGCGATAGCTGTTATAAAAAACAGACGGGGGAAGAAAGAGTTCGTTTATTGTATAAGAATGTCCCTGCAAATATGAGCTATACTATTGTAAGGCCTGGAATGTTATCTCCTGGCGAAAGAAGAGGCCCAAAAGAAGTAGAGTTTAACCAAGGAGTTTCAAAAAGCGGCATTATATCAAGAATTGATTTGGCAGATGTTTTAGTAGCAGCCGCAAAAACCAACAAAGGTGCACAAAAAACTTTTGAAGTATATTACAAAGATACAGCACAGCCGGTAGATATGTACAAATCTCTAAAAACTTGTAAGGAGATGGGAAAGAGTGTTAAAGAGTGTTTCTTCGGCGAAGGCTATAATAACACAGAACCATTATCGATTGATAAAATGCTCAATACAACTATTAAAGGTACTATATTTCCATCGGGAAACGAAGTGTCCGGAGATAATTATGAAAAAATGTTAAATAGTCTTACAAAAGATGTATATGAAAGCTATGACATAAATGTCTTAATGTCAAAAGATATCATATAATAATGTATCGCAGTATTGTATTCATATCAATAATATATATCAATAATATATATAAATATTATAACACATATATATAAAATGAATAAGTATATTATTTTGTCGCTATTGTTAATCAACGAATCTCTTTCATTTTCAACAATATCAAATCTAAATAATTTAAGACTTAGAAAGAATGTCGCTGCACTTAGAGATAGACCAAGTGCTTCTAATATACAACGAAGGGAAGTTTTTAGAATTGCAAGAGTTATTACAATTCCATATGTATTCGGTAATTTTATTGATATTGCAAATGCAGCAAAAAAAGAAGATAAAAGCATTGAAACACTAAGAGAAGAAGCTAACAGAATTATTGAGATTATTGAAGTACAAAAAGACACCTTTAATCTGCCAGCAATTGCAGAAGCTAACAAAAATATACTGAGAGACAGCAATAGTGCTGCGAATGCTGCGAATGCTGCGAATGCGGACGTAAACGCAGTTGCAGACAGGGATAACTTTGCTACTATTAAGGAGGCTAAAAATATTAGCGAGAAGGAAGAGATTAGGAATACCTTGAATATTATTCTTGATGACTTTAAAAAGAAAGGCAATGAGAAGCCAGAAGAAGCTTTAAAAACTCTTCAATCTTTTTGCGCTGACTCTAATGTCATTAAATCAAAAGAAGCATCTAAACTAACGCGGCTATTTGCCGATGGAAAATATGGGATTTTTCTGGGTAAGTTTGATAACTACTATATTACAAATTATAACAAAATATATGATACAGATGATGAAAAAACATATTACGAAGTAGATATTAAACTTGAAGCTCCATATAAAACAATGATATACAATAGTATTCAATTTGACGAGATGTATTATCCCGAAAACGCAGGAGACCCTTGCTATATCATTTATAGATGGATATTTGTAAAAACAAATGATAAATATATGATTGATGGTTGCTATCTTCTCCGCAAACAATAGCTGACAAAATGACTTTATAAACGAGGCTGTATAGCAGGCTCAATGTTTTTCAGAGGAATATTAACATTAGTTGCAGCATCAGCAGATTCGGTATTTACTCTCTCGTTTTCTAATTGTGTAAAAGTAGTTCCTTTATAACTTCCCAATTTTAATTCGCTCTTTTTTATTTGATTATCTCGCAAATATTTAACAATTACCTTGTCGCCAGGTCGGTATTTCTTCAATATTACATTCAAATCATTAGGTCCGTCTATATCACTGTCGTCAATAGATAATATAATATCCCCTATGCTATCTACTCTCTGTGTTTTATTATTTCTTACAACTCCTCGCAATCCTGCGTCATATGCAGGTGATTTATCAGGAACTTCAAGAATTAGCAAGCCCTTCTCAATTATAGGGATGCCACTTTTTTCAGATTCTAATACAGAAGGATTTCTTTCCATATATGATATTCCCAAAATAGCCTTTTTTACAAAACCAGTTTCAATAATATCTGTAATAGATTTCAAAGCATTCGCAATAGGTATCGTAAATCCTATGCCAGCAGAAACACCAACGCCAAGAGATGCTGTATTTATCCCCAACAATTCACCTTTGCTATTTAGCAAGGGTCCCCCGCTATTTCCTGGATTTATTGCCGCATCTGTCTGTAAAACATTATATATCTTGCGACCCGTAGGCGCAGTAATCTCCCTGTTAGTAGCCGAAATTATACCAGCAGTGAATGTATGGTCCTGACCAAAAGGATTCCCGACAGCATAAGCATTTTCGCCTACACTCGGTTTAACATTATTATTGTATTTAATAACTTGTAAATCGGTCTTGCTATCCACGTCAATTTTGAGAACGGCAATATCAAGGTCTGGATCAATTCCTGTCAATTTTGCTTTGTAATTCTTCTTAACATTATTTTTATCCGTTATAGTTATTATAGCATTATCTACCTTATTTATTACATGAAAGTTAGTTATAATATGACCCTCTTTGTCCCATACAAAGCCTGTTCCAACTCCCTTGGGCAAATCCTCCTTATTCAGATTATATTTATCAGCCATCGCAGTATATTCGGTGCTTATATAGCAAACTGAGGGAATTGAATTATAAAATATATTAGATTGCTTCTTCTCAATATTAGGCAAAACATTATTATACAAATATATAGAATTGATACCCAATAAGTTCGTGCCCAAATACATTAACAATATATTACGTCTATCATAAATCTCACCCGCTCCACCGGCTCCACCGGCTCCACCTGTCTTATCAGACGCCTTTTTACACATTTTAAGAGCCATTGGTTGTCTTAGCATTTTTTTATACGGATATAGGTAAGATTCTCCAAAACTTGAAAATAATAAAAAAACACATATTACAAAGTTCAAGCAATTACTAAACATTCTTTTCTAATATAATTATTATTGCTGTAATATTTATATAATTACAAAGATATTAAGAGATTTGTTTCCAGGTTTCTCCGCAATGTTCGCATACATATAGATATTTCATATTCTTATTGTCATATTTGATATATATTACTTGCTTTTTGTCATCGGGAGCATTGCAATTCTCATTGGGACAATTAATTAAAGGGTCCTTGATTCTTCTAAGAGTAGGATCATAACGCAGATACTTATTGACATGCTGATTATACAATAAGTCATCGCCGCTGTAAAAAGTTTTTGAGATATTAATAGCAGTATTAACAGTCTCTACTTTTTCAAAATCACAGTGCTTGCAAAACTTTACCAACTTTTTTTCCTCATTTGATTTAACATATAACATATTGTCGCATATTTCGCAGAACTCCATTTTATTATAGTAATAAGAAAATTAAATCTTATATAATCAATTTTTATCATATATCATATCTCATATATCTGAATATTATATCTCAATTATCATCATCTTCATTATCCAATTTATAGGCGATTCCTCGCCATCCCTTGTTATCATATGGAACGCATAGAAGTTTCTCAAAATACGCCTTCAATTGATTCCTATCAGGACACTTTTTACCCTTTACAACATTAGAAGTGCACCAAATACGGAAATCGTTATATAGTTTAGTAATAGTAACTCTCGGCTCTTTAATCTCCTCGTCAATAATAATCTTCTCATTAATAAATTGTCCAATAACATCATTATTCTGTTTATAACTCTCTGTTGCTATTCTTACCTCAGAAGGCTCTATGATAGAAGATGGGTTAATATGCTTATGTCTCTCAATTAGCATACTTATGAAAACCTCCTTCCACTTATCGAACTTATCAGTCAATTCCAAATCCATATGAAACTCATTTTTACTCGGAACAGGATTTTCACAGAATCTACTAGAGAAATTGCAAACCTTAATACGCCTCCAAGTACCACCATCATCACTAGGAACCTCTGGCAATTCATTACATGTCAAAATCATCTTAAATTGCGGCTTAAACTCATAAGGCTCTTTAAACAATGTTCTTACCAAAATCCTGTCCTGTCCCGAAAGCTCCTTCATAAGACCTATATTAAGTCTTTCATTCTCACTCGGCTCCTGCATAACTGCAAATCGTCGCCCCTTAGTTCTTTCTAATTCACTTTGTGCCGCATTACTTGCAGCGCGTTTTTGCGTTAAAAGAGCAATCGGTAAGATACAATAATATTCACCGATGGCCTTTTGAATTAAATCCAACATTTTTGATTTCCCATTACTGCCCTGTCCAGTAAATATATAAAACCTCTCTTGCGAAATGCTACCATCAAGAATACACGATAGAATATCCATAACATAATTTCTCAGATTTTTATTAGTAAATATCTTCGCAAAGAAATCATTGATATCAGCAATCTCAGGAAGGTCGCTATTATATTTGACATAGCTATTTTTAGTAGACAACAATATATAATCATCGGGCATCCCATCGCGAAATATATGAAGCTTCAAGTCATATACACCATTCTCAAATCCTATCAAATGCGAGCGACTATCTAACAACTCCTCAAACTTATCATCGATAAATAGCGTCCTACATTCTTTCATAATAGAATCTTTGAAACTTGCATTTTTCAATTGTTTAGCGATACTTATACATTTCTTACTTCTTTCTTCGTTTACCGCTTTCATAATAGGTTCATCGCAGTGTTCGGCGTAATGCTGACTTCTTTCCATAAATTTTTTACATATATCAGTGCTCAATATTTTTCTCAATTCAAGACCTTCGCGTGCCCTTACCCATTTATGTTTTTCTCTATCATATTTATACCAATTATCCTTTGTAATCGCCTTAAACTCATCTTTAAATATCGCATGAACTACACATGCGATATCAAAATGCGAACCATCACTGCCCAAAGCATCGTCAATAAGTTTAATAATCGATTTATTTACTACGTCATTATACTTTGTCAAATTGTCTTGTTTTGCCCACCATCTCAACGTCCCGATGCCCATATTATCTTTTCGCATCTTGTCCCACAATTGCTGACATTCGCCCTCAATATATACACTGCTAATTTTGGAGAAATCTACCCAAGTTTCCAAGAGCCTGTAATCTATATTGCGCAATACCCAACCAAGATTAATCCAGTCGGTATAATTATCCGCCCGGCTCGTCGAAAGACATTCATTCACCAGCTTTTTAATAAATATCAATTCATCCTCTGACACATACCTCTTATCATTATTCAATGCCTTGCCCAAAATATTGTTCTGAACCTTGCTTTTCAATTTTTGGTCAAGGGCCGGTAAAATATGCTTGCTATACTGGGTAATTTCCGTAGCAAACTCTTCTTTAATACAATTGATATCATAATTCATTTTTTTTCGCATAGAAAATAGCTTGATGAACTTGATTTCATCGCGAGCATTTAAAGTATATTCTATCTTCTCAGTTTTATCTCCCGCATATTTATATATTGAAGATACACGATAAGTGTCGCAATCTGGCTTTTTACTACCATACATTTGCCAACAATTTACATCAATAATTGCCTTATCTACAATAGATTCATAGTCATTGCAAATTGGCAAATCTTTAAAAATAACATCACCAATATCTATAATCTTTCTTCTAATAAAATGCTGAGCATTATTAGCTATAATAATATTTGGAAAGATAATATGAATACCATCTTTCAATTTATTTCTAAACTCAACGGGATTCGGTTTTTCCATAACATACGCAATTTTATCCTCGTCGGATATATTCAAATATTTATTAATTATGCTAAAATAACTATCAACGATTTTGTATATATTTTCATCTCCATATAATCTTTCATATTTTCTGTTATTATTTAAGGAAGAGTTTGAAGATTGGGAACTGTAAAGTCCCGATTTATCATCAGGAATAGTAAAACGAAAATCAATATCTACGCGTAAGGGACTCGGTTCCAATGGTTTTTCGGTGAAATACAAAGAGACACCATTCGTCAAGGCTAAACTATATAAATTGATGAACTCTTCGTAATTTTCATCAGGTATATTTAAACTAACTTTTGGTGAACCTATACTCGTATTTGTGAATATTTTCACCCCTTTCTCCACACGATATTTATTTATAAAAGAGCGTAAATCTTCGTTTATACCCATACTTATAAATATATTACTTTATATATATATCAATTTTTATTTTTATACATATTTTGACATTTCAATATTTTGATTTTAGAGACCTTCCTATAATATTTTATAGCAATAATATAGATTATAATAGTTTTTATTATGGAAAAAAATGCAGATAAAGGCTTAAAGAATACCAAATATTGTAGTCCCAAAAATATTAACAACCCAACACTATTTAATAAGAAAACGCTAATATTATTAATAGATACTTGGAATGCCAGCAAGGATAGCAAAGGCGGAACAGCAATTGCTGATAAAATAGAATATAAAAAGTCATTTAATGTCGCTAAATTATCTGAGCTATTGAATGCTAAAATAAAACCTATATGTAATGATAATGAATATTGGTGTTGGCCAGGTGCTATAAAAGAAATGACGAAAGATTCGAAGACGAAAGAAATTATAAAAAAAATAGAAGAGAATGAATTGCGCCCAGAGATGCCTATCGAATGGTACAAGAATCCTATTGAATGGCTATCTAATTATGATATAGAGGACGTAATGATACAGTATAATAATGATAAAAAATATAAATATTGTTTTTTAGGAGTTTTTCCAATTGATTTCTCAGAACAAGATAGTTTTGGAAGATGCTTGTACAGCCAAATATGTTCACTTGATATCAATAAGTATATTAATAAAAATATAAGATATCTCGGGCTGATTACAAATCTTGATAAACACGATGAACCCGGGTCTCACTGGACTTCTACATTCATCATATTAGACCCTAAAATAAAATGTTATGGAGCTTACTATTACGACAGTAATGCTATAAATACCCCTTCTTATGTTTCAAAGTTTATTAATAATATAAAAACACAATTGAAAAAAAAGTATCCAAATAATGTGTTTAAAATACATAATAATAATATTAAGCATCAGAGGAAGAATACTGAATGCGGAATGTTCTCTATGGCTTATCAAATAAGGTGGTTAAATGGTTTGTTAAAATATAAGGAGTTGAATTTTAAATCTCCACATGAATATTCAAACTTTGTTGAATATATAATTAAAGATAATAAAATTAAGGACGAATCTATGGAAGAAAGCAGAACATATCTATATCGTCCCAATTTCAAGAAATACATAAAAGACCGAAACATAACCATCTAATATACAACATTATCTATGATATAAACATCTATTTTCTATATTATATTATAATAATGGGGGTAATAGATGATTTTAGACAAGATAAAAACAAAATAGCAATAAATATAGCTACTGAGAAAATGATAATGGATAAATATAATTTAAATATAGATAAATTAGAGTTGAAGGGAATCGTAGAACAAGTTATAATTTCAATATGCAATGATGCAATTTTAATAAAAAGAATTGGCAAATTGATAGAATTGAATACAATAGCCTTAACAAAAATCAAGGATTATATAGAGGCCAATATTATAAATAAAAGTGCGAATACCGCTATAAGTGAAGAATTAAAAACAGCCGACGATGTTCTAGATAGCATTAGTAAATATAATACAGACGAGCTATTATCAAAAGTAATAGAGTTAGAAGAAAAAAGAAAAACTGTAAATACGCTTGCATCTAGTGAAAAAAAAGCAGCAATCGAAAACATAAACTCAAACATTTCTTCTGCTACGGCTTCTGCGACATCAGCAACATCTACGAATGCAGCAACATCAGCGGCATCAGCAGCATCAGCAGCTACCACAACAGCTTCTGCACTATCATTTTTACCAACACAAACATCACAGAAATATTCGCTTGTTAATAATGTTAACGTTGAAAATCTTGAAACAATTGCTTATATTATTGAAAAAATGGAAAGTATTATGAATAGCAAGAAAAATATCAATTATAAAACCCTTATAATTAATAGCTATAATAGAGACTGGACTATATATAATAATAGAAATAATTTATCATTATCTATAAATATTGATTTAACTAAAAATGTCATTGAACCTAAAAAGCTGTTGATGCCCAAATATGTCAAAAGCATAACACCCTATATCACAATGACTATTAATGATGGAAAAAAAACACAAAGATTTCAATTTATTCTGAGCATATCATCTACACCATCATCTGTTTTATCGGCGAGTGGAGAAATTACAAGTATAAGCACCGAGGGAAACTGGGATACATGGATAATAATGAATAATGAATTGGAGACAATAAATAATATTGTACAGCTAAACAATAAAGAATGGCTTATATCGTTTACCGACTTTTTAAATAATGAATTGGATTTAGGTAACGACTGTATAAATATAAATAGAATTACCAAAACATTCAATGATAATCAATATAATATTATAACAGAAAAAACAGATATGTTAGGATACAGTGGCTATCATCTTGATTTAATTAACAAATATGATAATATCTTGTTAAAAACGAGCGATGACAACGATATACTATTAAAGGTTTTAGAAATTGAAGATAACAATATAACAGTATTATATAATAAGTCCAATGGTGTCGAATATGTCGGAGGAGATATAACCGATATAACCGAGGCGTATTTGCTCAATTATAAGGCTCAATATAGTATAATATTAGCTTATCATTCGCGCATATATAAATAATTAGTGCAAAAGGCAATTACATTAGTAATACAAGAGTTCCTGAGAATATAAATATAAGCATAGATATTATATCAAGTCTGTATTGTAATTTTATTTTTTCTTCTTTTGTAATGTTATTTTCAAATTCGCCAGATAATATATTATCAAAATTGAATGTATATATATAATTATATATATATGTGTAATCTAAAATATCTCCTAAATTGTTTACAAAGTTATCCGTTTGTATTATTATTATAACAAGAAGGGAAAATATTATAAATAGCATGACATGTAATATAATTCCTGGCGTATTTATGTGCATATTTAAATAATTAAATACAATTCGTAGCTTATATGAATCAAGATTGATAAATACAATAAATAATAATAATATTAAAATGTATAATGTTGCATATATTAATATAGCATACCGCAGGGATTTAATAAGATTATAATCTATTAAAAACTCAAATAATACCATAATAATTGTGCGAATTAAAAACATTAATCCGAGGAAAACAACTTTGTCTTGAAAAGTAATTTTAAGAACTATTTCAGGATCCAAATCATATAATATTAGCTTATTTTTGAGTTTCTCGCCTTCGTTAATATATGTTAGGGGATTCTTGCCCTTTTCATTATTATAATAAGCCTTAACACCATCATTATATTCATTCCATATCTGCTCATATAATGTTTCATTTTCACTATATTTTTTCCCAGAAGGATTATTAGAACCTACTGCGTTATCATCGTCGCTATCAAATAAGGGTTTCAATTCTTCTATAAATGCGAATAAATTATTATTTTTGTGGTCATCATCTCTAATTAATTTATATAAGTTTCCATCCAATAATTTTTTTAATCTATTCTTTTCTTTTTCATCTTCTTTAATTCCTCCACCATCTGCATCGTAATCAGCCTGATTTTGTCGTTGATAGCCTCTACCTATATTACTAGCTTTTCTATTATCTGCTCCAACAACATCTTTTATATCATTAATTTTTTTACTATTAGAAGAAATATCAATTTTGATATCTCCCAATTCCTTATCTATCCTATATATTTCCTTATTATAAACTTCAATAATATCATTATTATTATTAATCTGCGGATTATCATCTATTATATATTTTAGCTGACCAACCTTTATGATATATTTAACAAAATCATTGTATTCTGTTGCATAAGGCAGATTTATATCTATGCATGCTTTGTATAATTTTTTCAATTCTTCCTTAGTAACTTTTAAAGAAGCCGTTAATTGTTTTTTTCTTTCTTCTAGATCTTTACTTTTCTTCTCATTTTCACTATTTTGATTTTGTAAATCATAAAGCTTTTTCTTCGTCTCTTCGCTTTTCAATTCATTCGCGCCAAAATTAAATTTATGCCTAAAATTTTTAATTAATGAATTAATTTCACTCTCTTGTTCTAATAAAGTTTTTGACAGTGTATCAAACTCTTTTTCTATTTCTTGTATAGTTTTCCCTTTTTCAGTATCTGTTTGCTTATAGTTATTCTTAATCTCCGACAATTTATTATTTTCAATATCATATTTATTTTTTAAATTTGTAATTCTTAAAATATCATTTCCCATATCTGTATTAGAATTATGTGCAGGACTTTTTGAATGTTCAGTTATTTTTTGTATATTTCTAGTAATTTCTCCAAGAGCCGTCTGATGAGATTCTATAATGCTAGTAAAAACAGCTACTTTTGTAACTTCATCGTTATCTGTTTCTGTACTTGCTGCCGCATCTCCTGTATCATCTTTGCTTTTAATAACTGATTTAATTAATCTTTTTGATTCTTTTTCATCATTTGTAAATTTACCATATTCTTTTGCCAAATTTATATATATATCTGTTAGATTTTTAAAATATTCCTTCCCTGAATTTTCTGACATTTTATCTCCAATACCTTGCTGTTGATTCCCCTGATTTCTAATATTACCAGCATTTTCTTTCTGCCCACCTACTAGTATGTTCATATCTTCAACAGATGTATTCTTTATAATATTTAAGGATTTTATTATTGCTAAATATCTATAACTGTCTTCAATCATCCTGTCTTTAATTTTTTCTATAAATTTATCAAAAGTTTCAAATGTAATCGTTTTTAAATCAATCTTACTGTTTATTTTTTTAGGACTTTTCTGAAAAAACTTTTTGGTAAAATCTGCTACTTTACTTAAAGATTTTGAGTTTTGCAAATTAGTAATATGGTCCTTAAACTTCTTATCATTAATAAACATTTCTAATATATTTTTATCAATTTCTAAATATGTTTGATATCTGCTTTTTGTATCATCAGATACGGAAGATAATAATTTATCGGTTATTTGTTTTATTTGAGCCGCAGTTCCACCTTTTGTTTCTTTATTACCACCCTTCTTCAATGTAGTTAAATTATTAAATATTTGAGCCCTTTTATTAATTTCACATAATATTTTATTAAAAATAGTAGAGCCGCTATCAGATTCAGATATAGAACATATTTCCTTAGGTGTTTTAGTAGTAGTACCTATAATTTCTCTAATGGATTTTTTAATTATTTTGTTGTTTCTTCCAATTTTAAGCTCATATATTATAGAAAGTTTATCATAAATATTATCTATTAAATCGTATTTTATATCATCATCGCCGCTAATAATATCGTCCTTTAATTTTTCTACCTTTTTAGTAAAATCTTTGTAAAAATCTAAAATTACTAAATTATCTAAGTCACTGTAATTACTTTTCTTAAATATACTATTTAGCTTATTTAAATCGTCATATATTTGCGATTTTTCTTGAAAATCATAATTTGTGTAATTATATTCCAATAATGGTTTAAAATAAACAACAGTTCCATCACCCTTAGTTATCTTAATAATTGGTATGTAACCTTCGTTTATCGAACTATCTCTATAATTTTTTCTCAATGCTATATCGCTATTAAATATTTTTTCAGGTATCTCAATATCATCACTATCATTGGGCTTTTCATTATATATATTTGAAATATATTTTATCAATTTATTAATTGCTATCTCATCATCACCTTCTCCTTGAATAATTGTATATATTATATTATCTTTGTCATTAGGGTCACCGCTATTATGGTCTTCGCTATTATGGTCACCGCTATTATATATTGCCTCGTCACTTATGTCTTCTTTTACCCATCTTCTGTAATTGTATCTGTATTTATTTTTGAATTCAAGCTGAAAGTATTTTATCAAATCTTTAATCAAATCAACTCCAATTTTCGTATTATCCGATAGAGTTATATATTTTGAATTATAATCATTTTTGTTTAAACTATTTAATGCATCAACTCTTTTGTCTGGCATAATTTGATAAACTCTATTATAATTAATAGATATAACTTTTTATTAAAACTTCGTCGCTATTATACTTGTTAGTACCCAAATAAATATAGTAAATAACGATAATGATTTTGACAGCTTCTTTCTCTCTTCATATGATATAATATCCTTGTCCTTATCTTTGTTTTCTTCTTCAATATAGGTGTTTTTCTTTATATTTAAAATTATAGGAACTATTAATAGTACGCATATTATACAAGAATGTACTAATAATCTCGTTATTCCATTTGTTCCCATATAGAAATAATAAAATATAGAGCGAATGCTATTCATAAAATTATCAAAGTTCATATAATCTACCTTCGTCGTATTATCAATATTTACAAATAATACTATAAACCAAAATATAGCAAGATATATAACGGCATAATAAAAAAATCCTTCTTCAAAACTCTTAATTATATTAATATCAACTGACCATTGAATAAGTATTAGCGATAAATATCTAATAAAAAATGTAGTTATTATAAATACTAATCTATCTTCTACTGTCAATTCTAAATAATTAAATGTATTATCCGGATCATTCTCAAACTCTATTATCTTTTTCTTAATTTTATCATCAAGATTTTTTATATCTGTCTTATGTTGATTCTTTTTAACAGGATCACTTTCATTATATAGGTCAGCTTCTTTTTCATCGCGTTCATCATAATAATCATCAATTTGCTTATTAAAATCTGTTATTTTATCACCAGTTTCTTTGCTTGGATCTTGATTCCTTTCATTAATGTTTACATTAAGTTTTGATATATTAGGCATATCATAGTCTTTTTTTAAGACATCTTTCAATTTAGATTCTTTATAATTGGTCAACACGCCACCACCCCTACTGCTGCTACATCCTTTGCAATCTTTTCTACCACATCTGCCACAAGAGCTACATCCTTTGCAATCTTTTCTACCACATCTGCCACAAGAGCTACATCCTTTGCAATCTTTTCTACCACAGCTGGTGCAAGGGCTTTTACCGCTGCCGCCACCTACTGTTTTATCTAGTTTATTGTTATAATAATTTAGTTCTGTTAATAATTTTTTTTCCATACTATTTAAATCTTTTATGGCATTCAACTTTGTATATACTTTCTTAATAATCTTAGGGTTCTTGTTATATATTTTTAAAAGCTCTGTATAGAATCTATATCGTGAATTATAGTTCTGTTTCAAATCTATATCTTGAATCAATATATCAGCCGGAGATATATTATAGATATCTTCATTATCGTCTTTGTCAGGTTCATATGTGTTATTATTGAATATATTAGCGAACTTAATTTTTTTATCCATTATTAATTAAAAATAATACTTCCTTATAGGTATTATAGATAAAAATAAAAATTATAACTATCGAAATGAGTTATTGTTAATTATGAACTATATAGAACATTTTGAATATTATAGCAAATAGAAGCAGTGTAAATAGTATAAAAGCTAAAATATAATTAAATGCAGAATAATAATAATAGAATATATACATAAAACTCAATATTACTATTGTCCAGAATATTATTAGTATTATAACAAAAGGCGTAGTATATAAATTATTATATATTGAGTGTTTGCTGCTAAAACGCTTAATTAGCTTATCTAATTTTGCCGATAATTCCTTTTTATAATCCATGCCTGGTATGAACTCTTTTGCATAATCTTCTTTTGTAAATGTATTATTTTTAGATATTCTATTGAAGTTTCGCGATAACTGTTTATAATTAAAAGGTATATACGAAGCAGGTATATTATCGCATGGAAATATACCAAATAAATATAAATATTTCATATCATCTTTTGGACTATATGTTGTATCTGCAAATATATTAGTAAGTAATCTATATCTATAATCTTCGTTTATATTTTCTTCCTTAGAATACAACATATAATTGTAAGGTTGTTGAAATTCCCTTAATATTTCACTATCCGCCATTATTATAAATGCCCTCTTTATTTAATGTATTAAAATATTTTATTATTATGTAATCCAATTGAATAAATAATTCCTAACATTATCAAATTTACCGTATAGTTAGTTGCAAAATCATAACTTATACACTGATTGGCTTTGTGTAAAATATTAATATTATTATCGTGCGCATCCCCGTTTTTATTTTTTATATTACTTGTGCCTACTTCTGCGCCGGTACCTCCTTCTTCATTCATAATAACATCTCTATTATCAACTTGGTAGCATATAGTCTTAATTACATTCTCTAAATAATTATCACTAATATTAGATACATTTATTTTATAGGTTTCTATAATATTTGTATAAACATACATAACATCACCTACATCAATCACCTTATCACTTGTCAAAGCAGTTGTAGTAGTATCAGTACTAGAAGCAGCTTTAGAATATTTAAAAGTATCTTCGGCCAATTCAAAAGTCTTTTTATCAAAGCTTTTATCAAAGCCCTTTGTATTAGATATTAAGGAAATTAGTCTCTTATTTTTATATTGATGTAAATAGTTATTTGGTTTTATAATTCCTCTTTCAATTGCATTTTTTTTTATCTCTATTTTTATTTTATCGGTATCGGGCATACTATCATAGCTAATACTTAAAATGTAATTATATTGGAATAGTGAAATTATATTCATATAATTATTAATAATATCTCGTATTTTCTCTTTTTTATCTCCCTTACCAATATATATTTTAATATCGTTATCAATTTTAATATATGGCATTTTAGCATCATCATAAATCTTATCAAATACTGATTGTTTAAATCTAAACTTGTGAGGTATCAATTTGCCACTCTTATCTTTTTCAAAATAAAAGTTATCCTTAACAAATGCACTCTTTTTATAAGCATCCCTATTATTTCCAAATAATTCTAAACATATCAATATAATATTTAGAATTTTTGTTTCAGAATATGTTATAAAAGATTCAACAAATTCTTTATAATCAAACCCTTGTTTTGTAATATATTCCTTAGTGTATGGCACATTTCCTTTTTTAATATTTTTATCTATATACAGGTATAATTTGTGAAGATTTTTATCAGAATTGGGATTTTTAATTTTATCAAAATCATCTTTAAACTCTTCGTTTATAATTATAAATTGGTTATTGTAATATTTTTTAAACTCATTATAATCTATTGTTTCTTCTTTGCTATATATACCATCAGCTATTTCGTTTTTGTGGTATATTGTTTTATATTTCGGCGCTGTATCATAGTTATTGTCGCTATATAAGAAAGATGCAAGTACATTTGTTATTATATATAAATCGTAATAATCGTTATCGTATTTATCTTTGCTATTGCTATGAAGTTTAATAAAAGGAATTATAAGATTATTCATATCATTTAAATCACGTTTGTACGAACTGTCAAATATGCCATATATTACATTCAGATTATAATTTGTATTAAAGTTCATAAATAAATATATATATATTACAAATATAAGCAATATCAATAAAGGCATAATTATATCATAAGAAAATGCCATTAATGACGCATTTTCATTTCTGTATAAAAATATTATTAATAGGATAGCTATTAATATAATTATTATTATAAAGTATATTAAGAACTTTATATTTTTAACAAAATATCTTCCTATTTTATATTCTACATCAGATGCACTGATATCATTATTTGAAATATTAAAATATTGTTCATAAAATGTATTTGAAGAGCTATATGATATATCTGCTGAGAAGTTTTCCTTAATCTCTGTAATATTACTCAAAATATCATATTCTTTGCCAAAAAACGGCTTTTTATTATTAGAAGCCTTTGCAACCTTGTCATATTTAGAATAGTTTGTTATCTCTTTAATCAAATTATCTTTTAAAACAGAAACAGTATTTTTATCCATGGCATCTGATGTAATTTTTTTGCTATTTGCTCTCTGGTATTTTAAATATTTAATTAAATTCAATAAATATGTATGCTTATCGTAATCAGGATATATTGTATCCTTTATGTACTGATAATTGGTTGAATTATCATTATCATATATATCCTTGCTTGTATATGTATTCCAATAATTTATTTCATTAATGCAAAAATACATTAAAACATCAAGTAATACATTGTACTTCTTTTCAAAATCATCCTTTAATGTTATAGTAGCAGAAGTCGGGGTAGTAGTAGGAGGAACAATATAATTAAACAACATCAATATTTTATTTAATTTTATATTATTATCATCATTCTCCTTGTTAAAAAGCCCGATTCGTATATTATCTATCATATAATATTTATTGTACGATGTGTCAATCTCTTTATAATTATTTATTATTGTTTCTGGTGAATCTACATTATTTTTTAAAGTATGTATATCATCTTTATATAGTTCATAATTTATTCTATATTCAAAATATCTTATATTGCCTACTATATTATCTTTTAATTTATCAGTTATTTTATAAGGGATTAATGGTGAAATGTACTTAAAATAATAATTAATACGAATATTTTTTAATTCATAATCAGCTGCTTTATCTTTTTTATCCAAATAGTCTATATCGTCATATAATACAGCTTGTATATATTTTTTATCTGTTTCTAATGTATTTACTGTAACTCCATATTTTATATTTTCTACTTTGTTATCATTAGAATGCATTATATCCAGCCCTGTATGTATATCTGGTCGTGTTGAAATAGTATTTGTATAACAACTTGATAATATATTTTCTCTCTTTAGTTCTACGTTTTCAATTAATACCTGCTTATAATTTTTTGTTATAATATCTCTATAGTTATTGTTATTCAATTTAGGATATTTATTGTCTGCGAATGACAGTAGTATATTCATAATATTTAATAATAAATATGTCAACAATATCGTAATTATCAGATAACCCATACTCATATTTTGATTGATTGTCGCCAATTTATTAACTCCCAATGGATATGTATAAATATAGTTATTACACCATGTTGTGCTAAAAATATATACGAAAAATATTGTAACTATTACAAGCATAATATAATTATATATACTGTTAATGTGAAACACTTTATTAAAATCGCTAACGATTGGATTATCTATATTAAAATAGTTTCTATATCCCTCTGTTTCTGTCGGGGCATATCTCGCAATAAGAATCACTATTATTAGTACTAATGTTAAAAATGCAAATATATATGGAATGTTTTTTATTATTGTTATACATATCGTTCCTCCGTCATTACTTATGTATGGATAATATAAATTATTATATTTAATAAGGTTATAATATGTATTAATATAGAATATTATGATTATTAGCAATATCATAAAGTAGTATGTTTTAGTGTTATAGAAATCGTTTGGTAAGAGAAGTTTATAGCTATTCTTAGCTATATTAAATCTTCCCGTCTCAGCTTCGCAATAAATATCGTTGCAATGCTTTTTAATGTTGATGTCGGCGACATCTTTAATATAGTTTATTTGAAAAAAAGATGTCGATATATTTTTTAATTCATTTATAAAAATTATTATCATCATAATAAATACGATAAATATAATGATACGCATTTTAATAAGTATAAAGAAAAAAAGAAAATGAATCTATTCAAGTTTTTTTTTAACAATATAGCCCGATATAAACAATACGAATACTATAATCGTTATTACTGCAATTGTTGTAAAGTTGGATTTAGAAGCTTGTGAAAGCATATAGACGGGAAAGAATAATATTATGAAATATACAATAGTGAATCGCGTTACATCTTCAATCTCTTCGTTGCATTTTTCTATTGTCTCTTTATTATTATAATACCAAAAGTTATCTATATTTTCTAATGTTATTTTATAATTGTTTATATTATGCAGATATTCGCGATTATCCATGATATTTCTATGTAAAATGACGAGTTCTTCTATCAAATCTTTTGTAAATATAATTTCGGCGACAGAAGATATATCGTCTCCACTGTACCTTTTTATAATAGTCATAAACTCATTATTTGGGAAAGCTGGTTCCGTTTTATTTTCTTTTATCAATATATCAAATTCTTTTAAAAGCATTATGTATTCGTATGCTTTTGTATCAGCATATATCTCGGTTATTTTTTTTAGGATTAGTGAAAATATTATAGTTATTACGGCAACGTGTAGAAATATATAACTAGATGAATGTAAAAAATAGTCGTATTTAAAAATACTGTCCTTGTTTTTAATATTATATGATATGTTAATAATATGTAATATAAAGAATATCCACATTACGATAAATAAAGGTAAACTGCTATGTAAATAATCGTTATATACCTTCATAATATTGAACTCACCATTAACAATGCTCAGGTCACGATTGATATTTATAATATCATTATGTTTGTCAGTAGGCTTCTTCTCAGTAGTATAATTTTTAAAGTTCTTCTGAATTACATTAAAATCGAATAGATGATTGCATAGATTCCACATATAAGTATTTTTAATATTAATATCAGATTCATAGATATTTTTCTTAGAATCGCATATATTGTTATAATTATTTATATTATTATTTAAATCCTTAGCATAATTTAAGTAAATTAGAGGGAGGAAGCTTATTATTGATAATATCAATATTAGTAATGATATTAATATTAATTCAATATTTTCAATCATTTATATTCTAATATATATTATTATATTATATATTTTCTACACCCCCCTCCTACTTTCATCACTTTCATATATAGGTGGTGTGTTTTTATCAATCTCGTTTTGTTCATTAATTTTATTATTATATGATTTATCTGCAAAGGGATTTTCACCATTATTAATCATATTAAAAAAATCGGTAGCTGCTGTTGTAAATTGTTTAATATCTTTATTATCGCTCTGAAAACTTTTATTACGACTATAAACATTTTCCGGATTAGCTATAATATCTCTCAGATTTTCAAATGACATTGTTGGAATACTCATTTTATTATATTATTATTTTATTATTTTACTCAGATAATCCTCATCATCATGAAAAAATATCAAAAACTAAATACTTCCTTATCAAAAATGTAATAAAAATGAGTAAAAATTATAAAAATTGATTGTCATTTATAAAATGATTATTACCATAAACCACGATGTCTGCCAAAACTCTCTCCGTTATTTACAAGGAAAAGATTGTCGAAATGCCCGATGCTATTGATGATGCAAAGGAAGTTGCAAATTATCACAAAGAAGCTCTCAAATATGCCGTTGAAGAAATGAAGAGTAAGAAAGTCAACGGAAAAAGCAAGAAGGTGGCAGCTGCTGAAAAAGACGAGAATGGCGAAGAGAAGGTCAAGAAACCTCCTACGGAATATCAGGTGTTTGTTAAGGAATATCAACAAGTCATCAAGGAAAAGTTTCCGGATTTGCCGAGCAATCAAAGATTCGGTAAGATTGCCGAAGAATGGAAGAAGCGCAAGGAAGAAAAAGCCGGTGTAGCTCCTGCTCCTGCCGTTGTAAATAATTTCATGAATGTGGAAGAAGTATCTCCGCCAACAACCGACAACGAAGAAGAGCCTAAGGAAAAGTCCAAGCTTACTCCCAGGGCAAAGGTGGCTCTTCTCAAGCAGTGGCGTATGAAGCTTGGCGAAGCATCTCAGCCATCAACCGACAAAGAAGAGGAGCCTAAGGAACAGCCTAAGTCTCCAAGTGAAGAACCAGACGAAGAAGCTGTGGAAGAGCCTCCGGTGCCCTTGAAGAAAAACAAGAAAACTCTTCCGCCCATCAAAATCCCAGCCAATAAGGTTTAAATCGTTGCTGAGATGGTTGCGATGTGTGTATTAGCGAGTAGTAGCAATTAAATGATAATATTAAGTATTATATGTTATATATTTTTCTTATGAATATGCAATATATCAAATAAAAGATTTATTGGCAAAGAAAAAATAGGCTTGTGGGCGCGGAGATAACCTATATATTTTTTATAATTGTGTAGAATGTTGCAAATCCGTCAGCTATGTTAACATTATTATTATAGTTTGACATTCTGATATCAAAATGGCTCCAGTTATTCCTATATTTTTTTGGTATAAAGTTCATCAAGAACAAGCTCGCCATTAAACCCTCGCTGTTTTTACATTCATATCCAGAGTTCTTTACATCTGCTATATTGGATTTAATGAATGATATATATTCAAGCCATGCAGGTATTCTTATATTTTTTTCACAATATTTATTGCCATAAGCCTGTATATTATCTGCGATTTGTTCGTTTGATGTAAAATATGTGAAACTGCTATGACAATTGATTTTCTCTGACCACCCAGTTAATGTCGCAAAATCAAATAAATAATCTGGTTTATATTTATTACACGCGTATGTAAGGGTATCTGCTAAAATTAATCTTCCTTCCGCATCAGTATTGACAATTTCCACAGTCTGGCCATTATATGCCTTAATTATATCGTTGGGTTTCAGAGAGCCTCTTGATACTATATTTTCTACGAGAGGACATAAACATACTACGCGATTCTTATATTTTTCCTTAGCCAAAGTATATAAAATACCGATTGATATAGCTGCACCCTCTTTGTCCATATACATATTAATCATACTATCGGGCTTTTTCATAGAATATCCGCCAGTATCTATCGTAACCCCTTTGCCAACTAAACATACAGTCTTCTTTTTCCCCGAAGGACCCGGTGGATTATAATCTATTATTAAAAAGCGTGGTTTATTTTGCGAAGAATTGCCCACGGCATTTATTAGATTTAATCCCATCTTCCTCATATGTTTCTCGTTAAATACGGTTATCTTGGTATTTCTAATATCCTTAAACATATACCTTGCGTGTTTTGCGAAATTATCGGGTGTAGCTATATTAGAGGGTTCATTTATTATATTCCTTGTTATATATGAACCGTTAATTATATTATTAATATTCTTCCTGTTTTCGCAACTCATTCGTGGGACATAGAAATAAAGAACAGCTCTTTCTAGCTTGGCATTTTTATATTTATCAAAATAATAATTGCCCTGTAATATCCTATATATAAATGCTTCAACAAAGCGATTATCCAATTTTTCCAAATTAAATATGACTTTCTTCTTGAGATTATTATTGTAATTCAATAATGTCTTGATTTTTGTAGATATACTTATAATATCCAGGTGATTCTTAATATTGATATCACAATTCTTTTTATTCGTAGCTACTTTAATAACATTCCGATTATTATTATTTATATTATTTACAAAATATATTTTCATATTCTACATATTCTACATATTATATCTTTTATTTTCCTTATTATTTCATTGCTCTTATTCACCGCTTATCTCTTACCTCTAATATTTTTTATTCTTTATTTCTTCTGTTACATCTGTCAAAGCCGAGTTTTCAAATCTATATATTTTATCAGCCAATTCAAGAGCCGACCTCCTATGTGCTATTATAATCATAGTTATGCTTTTGTCATCAAAGCATTCTTTAATAGTATTTTGGACCAATTCCTCGCATTCCGGGTCCAATGCAGAAGTCGCCTCGTCAAATATTAATATATTGGGGGTTCGTATCAAAGCCCTTGCAATAGATATACGCTGCTTCTGTCCGCCCGATAGCGAACTAAGCTCTGTTCCTTCCAATTGCGTATCATATTTATTAGGAAGCTTTGAGATGAACTCGTGAGCATTTGCACGGATCGCCGCTTTAATAATATCTTCTTCTTGCGGATTCTCAATACCATATGCAATATTATTTGCTATTGTGTCGCTAAATAAAATGCTATCCTGCGCTACATACCCAATCCTTTCTTTCAGCCATTTATTATCATATATTCCTGCGTCTATATCATCTATATAGATATTGCCGCCATTTAATGAAAGAATGCCCATCAAACATTTTACAATAGTACTTTTCCCCGAACCTGAATTGCCTATAATAGCAATTTTCTCGCCTGGATTTATTTTAAAATTGAAATTGTTGATTAAATTGCCCTCGGCCTTCTCATATTTAAAAGATACATCTGAAAACTCTATTTTTCCCTTTAAAGTATTATCTCTCGGAATATAGTATCCTTTGTTTTTTTTATCGGAATCAAGCAATTCTGTTATGCGCTTATAAGGTTCTTTACATTTAATGAACTCGTTATTATATTGTATGATTGCCATAACATTCTCATACAAGCTTTGATTATGGAGAATGAACGAAACAAGCCCCTCGGTATTATTCAAATATTTCGCGGCCATTATAATACCTATTGTGGTTAATGTAGGCAAATTACTGATTAACAACAGGTTCGCACCATATAACAGCGTTTGTCTAAATATATATCCAAGCTGTTTATCGCTCATCGTATTATGCTTTTTCATCGCGATATCTTCAACTGCGTATGTTTTCATAATAGATATGTGTGAAATGGTTTCGTGGATATATGTACCTACACTTTTATTCAGTTCCTCATTGCCTTTCATAACAATTTTATTGGCTTTCTCGTATAACTTTGATATAGCCATATTAAATGGAATGAGCAAGCAAGCAATTATAGTAAGCTTCCACGATATTTTATTGAGCATCCATATAGTAGCAATGACATGAACAGAAGACCGCGATATAACATTGACATTTAGAGAAATGCTATCAGATACTATACGCACATCATTATTTATATATTCCAACAGTTTATTAACAGGGACTGTTTCGTAAAATTGCGTTTTCTGATTAATTAACTTATCATATATAATCTTGCGTAATCGGATATTCATACAGTTTTGCGAATATGTAAAACAGGCGCCGCGCAATGAACATGCGATCATTGCAATTACATTAGAATAAAAGAGCATTAGTAATCGCTCTTTTGAGAAATCTCCCAACATAATTTTACTCACATGTTCATTCGCATAGACGCTATAATATGAACCTGTACATCCGAATATTAAACCGGCTACGCTATATTTTTTATCACTTTCTATCAAAGATATATATCTTTTAATTAATTTCATTTTTTTAATGTATAATAATATAATTATAATATACTTTTTATATATTTATATATCGTAGCTTTTGGCTCAGGCTCAGGCTCAGACATTATATATTTATATAATAGGGTTTTTTGTTGATAATATTGCGCGGTCTCTTTGATGATTTAAGAGAGCCGTCGGAATCAAAGTCGGTTATAAACATATCATTTAGCTGATATTTTTTAAACACTTCATTTATAATAGTACTAAAAATATCCTTCTGTATTTTTTTAGGACTTGATTTGCTTCCTTCGGCTCCCATCGTTTTATATACTTTCATTAGAGTACCTATGATTTCGTTTAACTCGTTTTTTACATTACTGTCCGGTGATAAGGATTTATCATTCTCATAATCTTCGTTTAAGAATGCTGGGATTATAAGTAAATAGTCGTCCATTATTTTTTTTATATTATTCTTCTTAATTTTTTTAGAAAATGCATAATCGTATATCATAACGTTGTACTTGCAGGCTTTTAGATACAGGTTCTTGCCATTAAAGATATAATGATAGTAGCCACTCTCGTTGTTATAATGCCATAAGAAGTTGCCTCCGTGGCAATCGCTATGAATATGACCAATTAGATTGTGGAATGTCCCAATAGATATAAATGTTTGAAACAAGATGTTATATAATAATTCTTTATTAAATATGACGTCTCTGTTATTTATTAGCATATTGATGTCGCCATTCGCTATTTCATTAACAGATACTAAGTTTGCTATTGATTTACTATAATCTTTTTTCTCACACAAACAGGATTTGTACATTATTAGAAAATGCTTGGATATTTTCTTTCTTATTATATCGCGAGTAATATCTGACATCAATTTAACTTCATATAAATTATCATCAGACTTATTCATTATCTTACTTGCTATCGGAAAAACGCCCACGGCATTCTTTACAGAAGTCCTATAAACTTCGCCGCCAAAATTATTACTACTTATCTTCTTCTCTAAGTTTAATATGTTGCGAACAGTATATCCTTCGCTGTGAGAATAACTTTTTCTATCTAAACAATCATCTTCCTTAATCTTTTCCAATTTCTTTCTAATATAATTACAATAGGAAACTCGATTATCAAGTGTATATTTATCAACTATAAGTTTGCTTTTAAGAAACTTAGATATTTTATTGGCATTTGCTGTCGTCAAGCTATTCGCTAAGCTACTCTTAATATAATCCTCGACAAATACTGATTTTGAAGATGATTTCTTAGACGAAGATGATTTCCTTAGAGACATCTTACGCCTAATATTTGCCTGAATAATTTTTAGAGATTTATCAATGTCCATTTATCTACTAATGCAATATAAATATAAATATAAATATAAATATATAAGCGATAACAGAGTAAAATAAAAATGATGAATCGTTTTATAAAAAGCCTTTTTTACTATAATAGTGATGATGAAGATACCGAGGTCAGCACTAATACAAAAATAAATACGGGAGGGGGCAATAGTGGTGGCATAAATACTAACATTACATATACTATACCGCCATATCAATATAACAGAATCTATGCATATCCAAGAGCATATAAATAATATCGAAAGGAATTGCGAGGAATTGCGAGAGCTTTATAAGCGACATCTATCTTTTGTGCTTGCCTTGATTTCAGCAGCAGAGGCTATGAAATTATTGTTGCTTATATCCACATCTTCTGGTATATTTTCTTCTAATAATTTCTTATACATAATATCTTCTAGCTCTTTGTCTAAATAGGTATCGCTAATATCAAATGTATTTTTTCTGCTATTTTTGGTATCATTATCAACCATACCATATTTCATAGGGACGAATTGATTAAAGTTATTATTTTTATTAGTATTAACATCGTGTCCTTTATAAGGGAACAGTACGATATTATCCTCAGATATTACTCCAATTATTTTTATTAATATGATGTTTATTATGACGCCATTTGTAATAGCAATAGCCTTTATGTGTTTTCCTTGAAACTTGCCGGCCCTATACAAAATCATGTCAATATCAAACATATAATATTCGGGATATTCATTGTGTTGTCTATAATTATTCATAATATCGTGGACAATCTGAATATTATTTTTAATACTTTCTCCTGGCAAATCCATAATACTATTAGTGTTCAATTTATTATAGATAAAATCGTAGATTCCCTGGTAATATTTGAGCAATGTCTTAATTTTATTATCGTCATCTCTAATCATTTTCGGATTTTGCCATTTGCTCCACTTGTTACCTTCTACTGCTATTATTAACTCTTCGCAAGTATTTTTAAAAACCTCTTTTAATTTTTCGTTATATGTAGTATTATCATATTCATAATAATATACATTAATCGCCTCCTTTTTAACATTAACATCATAGGGAATGCTTGAGTTTATTATATGCCTGTTCCAAGGATATGTCCCCGTATTTTCATACATAATTCTAGTATTTGAAGGCATATATTTGAACTTGTTATTATAATGAATATCGGCATCTTTCATACTAAAATACTCATTTCCTACATTATTACTGTATCCTATATCATTTAATAAATACCTATGGATAACTAAAAAATATATGATAATTATTATAAAAATAGATATAAAATTATATATGAATATAATATTAGTATCCTTCATATGTTATATGCTTCTATAATCTAATAAGGAAATTATTGTATTTAAATTATTTTTATTTCTATCCTCTGTATCGTTTTCAAATACATAATCATTATTTATTCCTACACCATTTTTATCTTGGAATTCTTTAATATTTGCACAACAATTTAAATCAGTCGTATCTTGACAATTATAACATAGCGCTCTATTATATTCTTCGTCATTATATTTGGTATAGCCTATTTTTTTTACACCTACTGGAAACTCGCAATTTCCTTTAATACAACCGCCTCTGCTATTTTCATACCTGGTATTTTTCTTATAATAAGGACATTCTTCGTTCGTAGCACATTTTTTATCCCAGATACTGTAATAATCTTTGGGATTTCCCTCCTTAGTATAATATGAATCGCATTCAAACTTATTAACTATTTTATTATTTCCATAACAGCCATAATTACCGCTGTTACCGCTACTGCTACTTCCTTCATAAGATTCATCTATTGCTTCTAAATAATCTTTTGGCATTTCCAATCTTGTTATGAAGTTTTCTATGTTATCTACTATATCATAATTCATAATTGGTAAGAGCATTTTATCATTGTTTAAATATAAATCGTAGGTGGTATCTTCTGTATCTTTATTAAAATAAAATCGGACGCTTTCGTAGTTTGCTTTAATTACTGGATAAAATGCTTTTATCCTAGATATATCCATATCCTTGAGACCGCTTATAAAATATTTGGAATATTTCAATTTTTCCATATATTCGCTGCCAATAACAACATATGTAAATAAATAATCAAACTGTTTATTTGTACTATTTAAATCTTCTAATTTAATTTTACGCAATCGTATATTTTTAATATTTTGTCTATATCCTTTAATAAGCGCTTGAATAAATATATAATCGCTCATATAAACATACGCTACTACCTTATTAGTAAAGTCCCATATACATTGTTCTATTCCAAATCTAGTAGGACTCATACAGATGAATATACCATCTTTATATATATTTGTATTGCTTAATTTATTATTCAATATATACTTATTTATGTATGGGTCTATTAGCAATTTATAATCATCTGTACTTACCCCCAATATATATCTCGTAATCTTGTTATTTCTTTTCATATAATCTATTGATTTTACCATCACATCACTTGATATAGCAAATGTTGCATTTTTTTCTGTACTGGCTGTCGCGGTATTTGTCGCATTTGCTGAATTGGCTCCTGTCGTATTTGATATTATATTTCGGTCATTTAGGTTATCTATGTTATCGCTAATATATACTGTTTTGTTTACAGTGAACTTCTCTTCATGACTTTCAATATATGATATGTATATTAAATAAATGGTTATTAGTGATAATAATATTAGAATGATTATTAACATATATTTCATTTTTTTCTTTCCTTATTAAAATAGTAGATAAAGAATGTTTTCTAGAAAATTAATAACGCTCTCAATATATTTGCTAATTGTAATATCAATATTTACTACGCAACCTAGCTTAATGTTTAATTCTAATGGCGAAATGAAATCATTCGGTTATTACAATAATGATGCAACAACTATAATGCCGGTAATTTTATTTTTGCCAATTTTAGCTTTAATATTATTTATTGCCGTATTAATAATTGAATGTATATATACTTAATACTTAAAATATATAATAATTATATGAATAATGCGAAGAATATTAAGAAAGATAATAAGATTGGGAAACCGGATGCGAATAATACTGAGAATAATCTTATAATTCCAGATGTAAATTGCAATGACCTAGAACAAGACGGGGATAACAAAATTATGAAGGAATTATGTGGTAATAAAGAGATATATAGTAGTATAATATCGTGGCTGCGCAATTTTAATTATAAAATAAAGATATCTACTGACAGCTGTATTATAGTTACAGGTAAAACTTGTGTAGGCAAAACATATTCTATAAATAAAATATGCGACTATTTAAATTATGAGATTATAAATATTAACAATAATAACTGTTTTAATTCTGAACAATTAAATGATGTTATTTTTAAAAGTGCGACATCCTCGCTATTGCAGGTATTAACAGGGAACACACGAAACAAGGTAATTGTAATTGATAATTTTGATTGTATCTATATATCGGATAAAACTATTAATACTACGCTTTTAAAAATATTAACAGACGGTAAAATTAGAAACATTCCTATAATATGTATATCAAATAACGAGATTATTAAAAAGATAGGGGATATTAAGAAAAACTGTAAGATATATGACATTGTAGTTCCTACGAAAGAAGATGTAATAGATATGATGCATAATGATGAGCATTCTAAGAAAGAATTAGAGCATTTATATAAGATTTCTAATGGGAATATGGAGAAGATATTATGTGATATCAAAAGAGATAGCAATGAGATATTATACAAGGAGCATGTAGAGAATGATTGTGATATTAATATATTATATTTGAATATATTTGACAGAAATCAGGTTATCCGTATAATTAACAAGGACCCGTGGATGATACCCCTCAAATTTCATGAAAATATTATAATAGAATTAGAAAATCGCAAAATATCGCTAAAAAATAAAATAGAATATTACAATAACTTTATAGAGATTATGTGTCTATATGACTATTATATGTTTAAAAATAATAATGAAGCATGTATTACCATATTTGCATCAAATGTTTATTATTTATCATTATTAAAATACAAAAAGGGCGCTGTATCAAATATAGGTAAATTCACTAAAATGCTAAGCTATTTATCTTTACAAAAGAAGAATATTAAGCAAACCTATAAATGCAATAATTTTCCTTTATATCAAGTTTCAAACTATCATATTAATTTATGCAATAGAAAATTTATTTCCTTTAAATAGATAATCAAATAAATATGAGCGGGGTAGTTGCTGAAGCTAACAAAGGGGTTCTTGATAATGTCAAAGATAGTTTATCTGATTTTGTAAGCAGTTCTAAGGACGGTATAATGAATAACGGAGTAGTAAATAAAGGATCCGAGGCTATATCTGCGAGTACTCAAATAGTATCTACGGCTGTAAGTAATATATCAGTAGAAAATACAAAGGATGCCATAATGAACGCTATGTCCGACAGCTCGAGTTCGTTATATTTTATAATAGTCCTGCTTGTTATAGCCGCATTTGTCTGCTATATCTTGTATTATATTATAACTGACACAGTTATAAATCAGCAAAAAATATTAATACCGGGAACTGAAATGCCGATAATATGTACTGAACACAGAGTATTTCCATTCACGCAAAAATTAGAAAGTGGTAATGGGAATAAAAGAACCTATTGTTTCTGGTTATATATCTTTGATATAAATGCCGTAAATGGACAATATAGACATGTCGCTCATATAGCGAAGAAAAATGAGGGCGGCGATTATGACATTAAAGATTCCACGATATATATTAGATTGAAAGAAGATAGAAATAAGATACAGGTAAGATTTCCGTTGAATAAAGAAGACAGTGATTTAAAAATTAATGCAAGTGAAGAAGAATTCTTAGTTCATCGTAGAACTGGTACAGTAACAGGTGTAGAGATTGAGTATATACCTTTACAGAGATGGGTGCATGTAGGTATTGTAATAAATGATATTGGTGGCGGCACTATTAATGTATTTATAGATGGAAACTATTTAAAAACAGAAAATAACCAAACGGTACAAGACAAGAATAATGCTAATGGTGAACGCAATTATTACAAGCCTACAAATTATCTAAATGTCAGTAAATTAAACTTAAATAATGAGGGCGAGCTACATATTGGAGGTGATAAAGTAGGTAGCACAAGTTATGGATTTTCTGGTTTAGTAAGCAAGTTCAGTATATTCAATTATGATATGAATAGAAATGATATATATAAGGAGTATAGCGCTGGGCCAATGAAAGGTGTATTAGCTTCTATGGGATTATCAGCTTACGGAATACGAAACCCAATATATAAAATAAAGGGTTCCGATACTTTGGAACAATAATTCTAGATAATCGGATAAATGCAATTAACCGATAAAATTATTATTTTTATTTCCATATTTTAAATAGATAGAGATAAACAAATTATGGAGTATAACCCTGTAACCCAAGTTATTATAGCGTTAATAATATTATTATTAATGGGATATGTCGCATATAATATATACCTTATTGAATTACATCATATGTTTAAAGGAAATAATGATATTAGAAAAGAGACGGAGATATTTAATGGCATTATAGATTTTAATGATATAAGAGAATTGAAATATAATACGAAGAACCGAGCGCACGAAAAATACAGAGATATATCCCCTTCTATAAATCAGCAAGGTGGCGCCGAATATACTTATAACTTTTGGTTATATGTAGACCAGGGAAAAATAACGCAATTGAAAAACGACAGTAACAAAGATATATTGCTGTTTCTAAAAGGCGAAAAGCACTTTTATTATAACAATGATTTTAATTATAATTGTATGTTTAAAAGTACAGATAATTCAAAAATCAAGCATCCAATTTTACTTACAAAAAATCCGCTCGTAAGATTAAGTGCTGATGGTAAAAATTTGGCAGTAGATTATAATAATATATTATCACCCGAATCATATCAAAATAATTCTAAATATAATCGCTGTGATAACGTAGACAATAATAAACCTTGGTGGGATAGAAATAAAAACATGATAGGCGTCTATGATATAGAGTTCAGCAATAAATGGTTTATGGTTACAATTGTAATGAAAGAAATAGCGGATAATAATAACATTTTGACTAAAAATCGCGCTATATGTAGAATATATATTAATGGATTACTTGTATTTGAAAATAAATTAGAGACCGTTTATGGTAGCAACCAAGATATTTATTCAGCAACATTTAAAAATAACAATTCGCCTCTTTATATCAATCCAATTTTTAATATGAAATACGAAGCTACCAGTGCTGGTCGTAAAACATCAGGGGATGCAATGAATATTATAGAAAAGAACTTGCCATATTTAGATATGAATTTAATTAAATATGATGAAAAATATAATAATGAAAATCCTAATGATATTTCTGGAATTATTAAGATGGGTGACTTAAAATATTACAATTATGCACTCGAAGCTGATGCTATAAATCAGCTATTTAGAAATGGTCTCAAGAATGTCAAATTAGATGTTAATAAAGATGTGAAATACACGAACCTCAATATGTTATCTGCATATGAATTAGAGAAAAATGAAATTAAGGAGTTATAATATGTCTGTGAATATAAGATTATATAAAAAATATATATAAATATTAAACCATGCCTCCTAAAATATCATTAGCAGAACTATATACATTGAAGGACAAGAAGGAGCTTTCAAAATATGTTACTTTTGATAGTATAATTAATATATGTCATAAGAAAATTAAGAATACTGCGACTATTGGTGGTATGAATATATTTTATGAGATACCGTATTATATATATGGAAAGCCGCTATATAAAATAGAGGACTGTGTAAAATACATAGTAGAATCTTTGAGAAATAATGGCTTCTTTGTTCAAATACTTCCCGAGCCAAATATTAACATGATATATGTTTCATGGAATCCTGGTGAAATTAATAAGAAAAAGTTATTAACTTAATATTTTTTATTATATAATATTAAATGAATATTGTATTATATTTATCTATACTTATTCCTGTAATCTTATTGATATCTATTAACTTTTATATGAAATATAATAATATCTTATTAGAAGACGGGGATTATTCTGATATTCCAGGAGAGTTCAGAGAATACATTATATTAGGTATATGGGCTATATTGATAGGCTTATTGGGATATTCTTATTATTTAATGCGGAATAATATATCTTCTGTGGCTATTATAATAATCATAATATATACCTTGACATATCCTTTCATAACACTCGGAAAAAATCGTGTCCAAATTGAATCCCTAAATATAATTTATATTCTAATAACCTATATAATATTCTTACTTGTTCTGAGCGAAAACTCAAACGCATCTGTCTATATATTACCATTATTGCTATGGATTATCTATATATTCATTACTTATAGTATTTTAGAATAATTTAGAATATTATAGAATTATTTAGAATATTATAGAATTATTTATATATATTTAAATATAATAGTATATAATAGATAAGTTTAAATACAATGTCATCGGGGCAAGGGTCGTCGGGGCAAGGGTCAGCAATATCATATATAGATGTTGATTCTGAGTTTTGTCCAGAATATTTTTCTGTATGTTTAAAAAAATTAATAGACGATACAATTTTAGAAATAGTTTCTGAATTAAATAATCTCAAACCTCCTCAAAATGCTCAAAAAGCAAACGATATTATAAATCAGATATTTAATAATTTTAATGATAGTAATAATGAAGTTTTAAAATATTTTGCCGATGTTTACTATTATAATTATCCTCCTCCTCCTTCTCCTCTTCCTCCTCCTCCTCCTTCTCCTCTTCTTCATCATCCCTCCCTTTCTTTACCAACTCCCCCATCTTTATTTGCTAAGATAGCGATTGCTATTACTAATGATAGAAGACATGATTTAAATGGCGGCGATCGTTGTGAAGAAGGCTTACCGCCAGAAACAGTAGAAAATTTAATTAAACGTTTCGAACTAAACTTGCCTAATGATAAATTGGAAAATATAGGATATTATGCTCGTGATACGACCAATGATAATATAAATGAAAAAAAAAAAGATATGAAACCTTTAAATTATATTGCACAGATAGCAGATACTGCGAATCATACTCATTATGAGTTTGAAAATAAAGACCATTATATTATCGGACAGAAAAATCCGAGTTCAAATAGTATAGTAGAATTATTTGTTTTTAATCTTGGTTATATATTTTATTCTAGTTTTCAAAAAAGCTTAAGAAACATTATTAATAATATTCTGCCACAATCGCAAGTATCTAAAAAATATTTATTTTTTAGATATAAATTTAATCCCTATGTTTTGGAAAAAAAAAAATTCACGTATAGTGAAAATAATAATATTTTTATTACAACAACCCTTATTACGATAGGTGGTAGTGTTAGTCATTCAGATTATTTTGATTTAGAATTAACTAGTAATTTATTTGAAGTTCCTGCTATTTGTAAATTTTTAAAAAATAATAGTTTGACTAATGATTTTAAAGATGATTTTATAGCTGGGTTAGTAAAGATATTTTCTTCTAACAACCCTCATTTGTTTTCAATAATATTTTTACTATTTCTTATATTTAATAAAGGTTTTGGCGATTTTGGTCAAATAGTAGAAAATCTTGTATTTAATGTTATTGATAATTATACTGGCGATCCTACAAATTTTATTAAAGATAAGGCTTGTATATTAACAACAACAGACACGTATTTATTTGTTATAGCACTTTTAATGAAATGTCCTGTTATGATTGGAACACCCAATTATAATTGTGTTTTATTAGACCCTTGGAATTTATACAAAAATAAAAAATTATTAACAGTTCATAATCAGTATAGTTTTCCTTTAATAAAACCCGATTCTGACGATGATGATGATATTCCTGATGCCGATGTCGATGTCGCTGCCTCTGCCGATGATTATGAAATTAACGATGATGGTACATTAAGAAAACAAACTAAAAACCCATTAAAGTTTACAGAAATGCCAATAAATAATATGTCAAAAATAGCCGCAAGATTTTTTACAACAACAATATGTGAAATACTTTTTACAATAGAAACAGATGAAGACAAGGTTTCAAATAAAATTTTTGGAGTTGCGGCAGCAGCAGCAGGAGGAGCGTTACGAAAGAAAAAGGGAGGGGCTTTACCTGTTGATGTTAAATTGGCTATTAGTGAAGAGTTGAAATCATTGTCTGATAAAGAAATTTTTCATGAGAAGTTTAATTTTGATCAATTAAAAATAGATATATTATTAAAAATAAGCTCAAATCTAAGAACAACTTTTAGAAACCATTATAATCATAATCACTATATTACGTTTAAAAATTTTATGAAAGAAATTATGTTAAACTTTTTAAATGACACCGATTTTGATATGAAGGATGCAGGCACAGAAGTGAAATATAATATTTCACCGCCAGAACTTCGCACAAATTTTTATTTATTTCGCGATAAATGTTTAACCTATGCTTTAAATTTTATTAATAAAAATATGCATATTAAATATGAAAAATCATCTGGTTCTGAACATAAATACATCTTATTTATTAAGAAAGCACAAGGAGCAGCACAAGGAGCAGCACAAGGAGCAGCACAAGGAGCAGCACAAGGAGCACAAATATATGAAAATATGGGTATAATAAAACACTTTTATAAAACAAAATATGATAAAATATTTCCAGAAAAAATTGCAGAATTAACTAAATTAGAATTTGAACCAGTTAAAAAAAACTATGAAATAGTAAAAAGTATGCATTTTCCATACAATATATATATTTTGTATAGAACATATACTGAAATATATTTAGTTTACATATTTTACCCGCATATTATATTTTATATGATTAATTACTTAAAATGTCATGCTTTTGCAATAAAAAATCAAATAATATTTAATGAACAATTATTTAAATTACCTATTCTATTAAATGATTATGGTCTTCATCAAGCATCTTCGATGGTAGCATCTTCTGTAGTACATACGGTAGATTATTTATCATCGGGAGAAGATTTGCCTATGGAAGAATCTCATCCTACGGGTGTGGATTTTAATTTAGCTAATACAGTTATATCATCTTCTAGGAAATCGAGCTCACGAATTACTTTAAGAGAAGCATATACTTTTCCAGATAATTTAAAATTAGAAGATTATTTAAATCCAAAATTATCCAATTATCATTTGTTTATATTATTATTAAGTTTACAACAATTACCCTCCTCTTTTAAACAAAAAAATCCTGTATTATCCGAATATATAACTTCTTTGAATGAAAAAAAAACTGAAATGATTTATGAAACAAAAGATTCAAAATCAACTAACTTAGATTCAATTACTTTAATTGAATTAATTAAATTAATTAATTTTGAAACGTCGAATTTAATCAATATATTTTATAGTAGTGATGATAATAAAATTAAAAAAGAACTGGCTTTTAAATATAAGATATTTATAGATAGATTTTTTTCAGCATTATTATTTAAAGATATAAAATTCATAGAACTAACAGAAGAACCACATTTTACACTACATTACTCGCAAGCAAAAGTATCTGGTGAAAATAAACTTTTAATATTAAAATTTCCAACTATTTCTAAATCATTAAACGATGTGATAGGCAATGTGGTTTTTTATAAAGATTATAAAAGCGAAATAGAGATATCTCCTTATATATTAGCATCTACGGCTTATGATAAATTATATGGATATGACACTGATGTAATTATATATAGAAGAATCTCTAATATGCTTTACATAGTGTATGAAATTAGCACTAAAAAAATAAATAAAAGTCCATTTTATTCTATTATGAAAGAACTCAAAATATTTTGTTCACAAAATCAAAATTTATATGATTTATTAAGCTTATTTAAAATAGATTTTACAAAAATAGTTAATAATTTTGCTTGTTGTTTAATTTTATATATTAAAAGAGAAGAATGTTGTAGTGATGATAATCAAAAGAGAATGTTATTAATACTGTTTAAAAAATATCTTAAAGTTTTATATTTGTCTCATATATATGTAGATAAAATATATGAAAAATTAACACATATTTTATCTACTTTTGAGAGTGTTCTTAAACATATTTATGGAAGCGAGAGTGATTTAATATTTGTACAACAAAAGATCGGGGCATCTATTGGTCAATTTCAAGATAAAATAAATGTAATTAAAAAAGAATTTCAAGATTTATTTAAAAAATCAGGATCAGGATTAAAACAGAAAAATGATGTATTAAAAAAGTTGTTATTTCCATTTTATGAACTTTTAAATGAGTTTGCAACTTTTAATGAAAAAGGGCATAAGGATTTTATTTCATTATACGAAAACTTACTTGTATTAAAAAAAGATTACGACGTATTACAAAAATATTACAATCTTTTAATAAATACATTAGAGATATCATCATCAAAATCGTTTGTTAATCATTTAAATTATAATCAAGATAATATTGAACTTTCTGAAAAAGAGAAATATGATGCTGAACTTAATGAGATTTTTGATAGTATATTAACTAATTTTCCAAAAACAAAAAGTGATTTAATGAGTATTAAAGAGTTGGGTATAGATAATATTAAAGAAGATGAAAATAGAGTTTGCGGAGGTAAAGCTGAACCAAAACACAAACCAAAACGCAAACGAAAACAATATTCAGGGGGCACTCACAAAACTGGAACAGATGTTAGCTCGATGATTCTTGATCCAGGAGCTGTTAAAAGAGCTGATCCAGAAGCTGTTCAAGAAGCTGTTCAAAGAGCTGTTCCAGGAGCTGATCCAGAAGCTGTTCAAGAAGCTGTTCCAGGAGCTGTTCCAGGAGCTGTTCCAGAAGCTGTTCAAGAAGCTGTTAAAAGAGCTGATCCAGAAGCTGTTAAAAGAGCTGATCCAGAAGCTGTTCAAGAAGCTGTTCCAGATCCTCGAATGAGTCGCAAAGGCACTTTATTTTCAAGAGTTGCTAATATTAAATTATATGGATTACGTGATATACGTAATTGTATAGAAATGTTGCTAAACAAATATAAGGTAGAAAAGAAGTATCATAATGATATTATAAATATGTTTAAAGATATAGATGACCAAATTATTTTAAAAAAAGGTATAGGTGACAAAACTATTTTTAAAAAAAAGCTAATTGCTGAATATTTTAAAATTACTAAAATACTACATACCGATGACGAAGAAAAAAAGGCAGACAACTTAATTATGGAAATAATAAGTTTATTACGTCGTAAAATCAGTGTGATGAAACTTAAAGGTGTTGTTGCTAAAATCATTATGCAAAATAAATTAGAAAAAGAATTAAATGAATCAAAAAATGAACTTGGTAAAGCATTTGAAAAATTAGTCAAAAGAATTGATGATGGCGATGTTAATGATTATGGAATAAAAGACAGTTATGATTATGATTATGATTATGATAGTGTGTTTGATATAGAATCTTTTAAAAAAAGAGTAAACTATCTATATAAAAGTGATAATAATTATGAATTGAAACAATTTATAACGATTGTTTATGAAAATAATAAACAAAAAATAAAAGAATATATTAAAAAAAAAGAGGAAGAAGCAAAAATTATATTTTCTATTTTAAATTTTATAGATAATGACTATTACGAAAAAATACTCGAAGAGGAGGACGCGCTTCTACGCGAAGAAGAACGTAAAAGAAAGGAGGCTATTCGAAAAGCAGAACAAGAACGAAAAGCAGAAGAACAAAGACTTCTTCAAGAACAAGAACGAAAAGCAGAACAAGAACGAAAAGCAGAAGAACAAAGACTTCTTCGAGAACAAGAACGAAAAGCAGAACAAGAACGAAAAGCAGAGCAAGAACGAATAGCAGAACAAGAACGAATAGCAGAACAAGCAATAAGAAGTCTTCGAAAAAGAAAACAACCGATAGGAGGGATGTTATATCAGCCATATAGATATACAAAAAATCATCCAAACAAAGGTTTTATAAATAATAGTGCAATATCACCAAGGCCAATACCAAAGATAACAAAAGCATCTAGCAAAACACAAAAAGATAAAGAGATATTGCCAAAGCCTAAGCCAAAACCAAAGATAACAAAAGCATCTAGCAAAACACAAAAAGATAAAGAGATATTGCCAAAGCCTAAGCCAATACCAAAGATAACAAAAGCATCTAGCAAAAAACAAAAAGATAAAGAGATATTGCCAAAGCCTAAGCCAAAACCAAAGATAACAAAAGCATCTAGCAAAACACAAAAAGATAAAGAGATATTGCCAAAGCCTAAGCCAATACCAAAGATAACAAAA
>Ga0247832_1000070_pt1 | contig 175148 bp, 178 predicted proteins | sample LaCruzMarch2015__10_FD_192407 | JGI IMG/M metagenome (GOLD analysis project Ga0247832, IMG submission 192407) | Freshwater microbial communities from meromictic Lake La Cruz, Castile-La Mancha, Spain - LaCruzMarch2015_4m | ecosystem: Environmental > Aquatic > Freshwater > Lake | place: Spain...
TCGCGCCACCGGACTTCGCCAGCGTGATCGTGATCGCAGCCGTCAGCGTCGTCTTGCCATGGTCAACGTGACCAATCGTGCCGATGTTGCAGTGCGGCTTGTTACGTTCAAACTTTTCCTTGGCCATGTTCTAGCTCCTGGTCCCCCAAGCGGGGTCCTTACGTTTGGGGGATGGGTTAGGCGTACTTCTTGATCACTTCGTCGGCGACGTGTTGCGGCACCGGATCGTAGTGGTCGTATTGCATCGTGAAGGCGGCGCGGCCCTGGGACATGCCCCGCAGGGTGTTCACGTAGCCGAACATGTTGGCCAGCGGCACGAAGGCGTTCACCACCGTGGCGTTGCCGCGCATGTCCTGGCCCTGGATCATGCCACGGCGACCGTTCAGATCGCCGATGACCGAGCCGAGGTACTCTTCCGGGGTCACGACCTCGACGGCCATGATCGGTTCGAGCAGCTTGGGAGCGCCCTTCTCACGCAGCTCCTTGAACGCGGCGCGCGCCGCGATTTCGAAGGCGAGCACCGAGGAGTCGACGTCGTGGTAGGCGCCGTCGATCAGCGACGCCTTGACGTCGATGACCGGGAAGCCGGCCAGCAGGCCGTTTTCCTTGGCCGATTCCAGGCCTTTGACGACGCCCGGGATGTATTCCTTGGGCACCGAGCCGCCGACGACGGAGCTCTCGAACACGAAGCCCGAGCCCGGCTCGCCCGGCTCGAACACCAGCTTGATGCGGGCGAACTGGCCGGTACCGCCGGTCTGCTTCTTGTGGGTGTAGTCGATCTCCGCCCGCTTCCCGAGGGATTCACGGTAGGCCACCTGCGGCGCGCCGATGTTGGCCTCGACCTTGTAGGTGCGCTTCAGGATGTCGATCTTGATGTCCAGGTGCAGCTCGCCCATGCCCTTCAGGATCGTCTGGCCCGACTCGTGGTCGGTCGAGACGGTGAAGGAGGGGTCCTCCGAGGCCAGCTTGGCCAGGGCGACGCCCAGCTTTTCCTGGTCGGCCTTGGACTTCGGCTCGACGGCGATCTCGATGACCGGCGCCGGGAATTCCATCTTCTCCAGGATGACAGGCGACTTCAGCGGATCGCACAGGGTGTCCCCGGTGCGGGTGTCCTTGAGGCCGGCCAGGGCGACGATGTCGCCGGCGTAGGCTTCCTTGATGTCTTCCCGGTTGTTGGAGTGCATCAGCAGCATGCGGCCGACGCGTTCCTTGCGGTCGCGGGTCGAGTTCAGCAGGCCCATGCCGGTTTCCATCTTGCCGGAATAGATGCGGCAGAAGGTCAGCGAGCCGACGAAGGGGTCGTCCATGATCTTGAACGCCAGGACCGACAGGGGCTCATCGTCCGACGCGCGGCGCACGACGGGCTCTTCGGTCTTGAAATCGATGCCCGGGGTCGGCGGGATGTCCACCGGCGAGGGCAGGTAGTCGACGACGGCGTCGAGCAGGGTCTGGACGCCCTTGTTCTTGAACGCCGAGCCACAGAGGATCGGGTAGAAGGCGCCGGTCAGAACGGCCTTGCGGATGCACTTCTTGATGGTGGCTTCCGAGGGCTCTTCGCCGCCCAGGTAGGCTTCCATGGCATCGTCGTCGAGTTCGACGGCGTTCTCGATCAGGTAGTGGCGCGCTTCGTTGGCCTTTTCGACCAGGTCAGCGGGGATTTCCTCGTCGCGGAAGTTCGCGCCCAGGCCGTCGTTGTCCCAGATCACGGCCTTCATGCGAACCAGATCGACCAGGCCGACCAGGCTGGTTTCCGAACCGATCGGGAACTGGATCGGCACGGCCTTGGCGCCAAGGCGGTCGCGGATCGACTCGACCGACTTGTCGAAGTCGGCGCCGATCTTGTCCATCTTGTTGACGAACACGATGCGGGGCACGCGGTACTTGTCGGCCTGGCGCCAGACGGTTTCGGTCTGCGGCTCGACGCCGGCGTTGCCGTCCAGCACCGTCACGGCCCCGTCGAGCACGCGCAGGCTGCGTTCGACTTCGATGGTGAAGTCGACGTGCCCGGGGGTGTCGATGATGTTCAGGCGCTTGCCTTCCCAGAAGGCGGTCGTCGCGGCCGAGGTGATCGTGATGCCGCGTTCCTGCTCCTGGTCCATCCAGTCCATCGTCGCGGCGCCGTCGTGGACTTCGCCGATCTTATGGTTCTTGCCGGTGTAGTACAGGATCCGTTCCGTCGTCGTCGTCTTGCCCGCGTCGATGTGGGCCATGATTCCGAAGTTACGGTAGTCTTCGATGTTGTGATTGCGGGACATGAGATCGCCTATCGGCCTGCATAATGTAAGCGCGGGCGGGTCTTTCGAACCGCCCGCGCCCAAGAAGGTTTCGGGCTGGGTGTTACCAGCGGTAGTGCGAGAATGCCCGGTTGGCTTCGGCCATCTTGTGCGTGTCTTCGCGCTTCTTCACCGCGGTGCCGCGGTTGTTGGAAGCGTCCAGCAGCTCAGCGGCCAGCTTTTCGGTCATCGTGTTCTCGCCACGCTTGCGCGCGGCGGTGACCAGCCAGCGGATCGCCAGGGCGCGACGACGGTCCGGACGGACCTCGACCGGCACCTGGTAGGTGGCGCCGCCGACCCGGCGCGACCGGACTTCGATCGCCGGAGCGACGTTGTCCAGGGCCGAGTGGAAGGTTTCCAGGGGACCCTGGTCCTTGCGCTTGGACTCGAGGATGTCGAAGGCGCCGTAGATGATGTTCTCGGCGACGGCTTTTTTGCCTTCGTACATGACGTAGTTCATGAATTTCGTGACGATCAGGTCCCCGAACTTCGGATCGGGCAGAACCTGACGCTTCTCGGCGCGACGGCGACGGGACATTCTTCTTTTCCTTACTTCGGACGCTTGGCGCCGTAGAGCGAACGACGCTGCTTACGATCCTTGACACCCTGGGTGTCGAGGACGCCGCGCAGGATGTGGTAGCGGACGCCGGGCAAGTCCTTGACGCGGCCGCCGCGGATGAGCACGACCGAGTGCTCCTGCAGGTTGTGACCTTCGCCGGGGATGTAGCAAACGGCTTCGATGCCGGTCGTCAGGCGGACCTTGGCGACCTTACGAAGCGCCGAGTTCGGCTTCTTCGGGGTCGTCGTGTAGACGCGGGTGCAGACGCCGCGACGCTGCGGGCAGCCCTTCAGGGCGGGCACCTTGTTCCGGACCGGCTTGGGCTGGCGCGGCTTGCGGATGAGCTGGTTGACTGTAGGCATTATCTCTTTTTTGCTCGTGGAGGCGTGTGCCTTTCGGCCGAAGCGCCTCGGGGGTCCTGGTGAACGTACTTTCCGGCTCTGAACGCCCGGTCGGAACGCGAAAACTCGCCGGCGCGCGTATCTGGGCGTTCCGGCGGGCCTGATCGCCCTCGACAGGGACTTCAGCTTCAACGGGCGACGGGCGCAAACCCGGCCCCCGAAAGAGGCGCGCTAGATACTCGTCGGGGCGTGCAAGGTCAAGGCTTTGGAAAGGCTTGACGCAAACTGGTCTGGATCGGGGATCGCCTTGCCCTTCACCGCCGCGCCCGCGCCATCGACTCACGGTCGACTCTGGGTCGACTCGCCCTGGACTCGGGGCTCGGTCACCGATCAGCGGTCCGTCAGTGTTCAGACCGTTGAACGCGGCGATGGGGCGCCCCGCAAGCCCCGGAGTGAACGTACCTCGGTCACGTTTTCGCCGTCCGACGGGAAAGGGCCCTGAAGGCCTCCATCCTCGCAGGGTCCACCGCGGGGTATGCTCTGGTGTTCGCCCTTATCGGACTGAACGTCCCGGAGGTGCGCGAGCGCGTCGTCGAGGAGGCGGAGCAGGCGATGATCATCGACCTGTTCCGGCCGCCACCCCCGCCCCGCGCGCAGCGCCCCGACGCGCCCGCCGCGCCGAGGCCGCAGGCGTCAGCCGTTCGCCCCCGCACCGTCACCGCCCCTGCCCCCTCCGCCGTCATGCCGCTGCCCATGGCGCCGGTCCCCGCACCGGCGGCGCCAGCCCCGGCCCCGACGGACGGCGCCGGCCCGGGCGGGACCGTACCCGGCCCGGGAGCCGGCCTGCCGGGCGGCGACCTCCGCCAGGCGCTGCGGGGCTCCACGGTCGGCTGCGCCAATCGCCGGGCGGTCGGGTTGAACCGGCGCGAGGTCGACCGCTGCGACGAGCGGCTGGGCGGCGGGGCGACGCAGGCGCCCTGGATCGCCGCGCCGATGGAGGCCGCCAAGCGCAGCGGCTTCGACGCCGAGGCTCGCCGCAAGGAGATCATCCGCAAGCGCAAGGCGGCGCCGCCTCCGGTAGGAGTCACCCCGGGCAACGCCGGCGGCACGCGAACCGACGGGATCGGCATCCTGGACTACTAGCCGGGGGCTCAACGGAAAACGGCCCGGGATTGCTCCCGGGCCGCCTTGTCGTTTCCTGCGGGATAACCAGCCTTAAGACTCGGCGTCCGCCGTTTCGAGGGCGATCTCGACCGGCAGCGGCTCCATCGCCTCTTCGCGGGCGGCCGACAGGGCCTCGTCGCGCTTGGTGGCGATGCGCTGCAGGCCGCGCAGGTAGGCGCCGGTGCCCGCCGGGATGAGCCGGCCGACGATGACGTTCTCCTTGAGGCCTTCGAGGGTGTCGACCTTGCCGTGGACCGAGGCGTCGGTGAGGACGCGGGTGGTCTCCTGGAACGACGCCGCCGAGATGAAGCTGCGGGTCTGCAGCGACGCCTTGGTGATGCCGAGCAGGACCGGCTGGGTGAGCGCCGGGCGTCCCTTGCGGGCTTCCGCCTTGGCGTTCTCGTAGTCGACCTCGGTCTTGTCGAGGTGGTCGCCCTTGATCAGGCCCGTATCGCCCGGCTCCAGGATCTCGACCTTCTGCAGCATCTGACGAACGATCGTCTCGATGTGCTTGTCGTTGATCGGCACGCCCTGGAGTCGGTAGACCTCCTGGATCTCATCGACCAGGAAGTTGGCCAGCGCCTCGACGCCCAGGATGCGCAGGATGTCGTGCGGATCCGGGTTGCCGTCGATGATGTACTCGCCCTTGTGGATCACGTCGCCGTCGTGGACCGCGATGTGCTTGCCCTTCGGGATAAGGAACTCGGCCGCTTCACCGCCGTCTTCCGGAGTGATCTTGATGCGGCGTTTGTTCTTGTAGTCCTTCCCGAACTCGACCCGGCCGTCCATTTCAGCGATGACCGCGCAATCCTTGGGACGACGGGCTTCGAACAGTTCGGCCACCCGCGGCAGACCGCCGGTGATGTCGCGCGTCTTGGCGCCTTCGGTGGGGATCCGGGCGATGACCTCGCCGGCCTTCACCTCGTCCCCGTCGGCGACCGAGAGAATGGCCCCGGCGGACAGCAGGTAACGAGCCTCACCGCCGCTGGCGAGGCGCTTGTAGGCCCCGTCCTCGCCGATCACGGCCATGGCCGGACGCAGGTCCGAACCCCGGGCCGAGGCGCGCCAGTCCACGATGACGCGGTTGGCGATGCCAGTGGCCTCGTCGGTTTCCTCACGGACCGAGAAGCCGTCCACCAGGTCCTCGGCGCGAATCCGGCCGGGGACTTCGGTGATGATCGGGGTGGTGTAGGGGTCCCACTCGGCCAGACGCTGGCCGCGCTTCACCTTGTCGCCATCCTTGACCTTCAGGCGCGCGCCGTATGGCGGCTTGTAGGCCTCGCGATCCTTGCCATCGACCTGAACGGTGATGGCCGTGTTGCGGCTCATGACGATGAAGTCGCCGTCGGCGGCCTTGACCATCGGGCCGACCACGCGGGCGACGCCGGCGTTGCTGCTTTCGAAGAACGACTGCTCGGCCACCTGGGCGGTGCCGCCGATGTGGAAGGTCCGCATCGTCAGCTGGGTGCCCGGCTCACCGATCGACTGGGCGGCGATGACGCCGACCGCTTCACCGATGTTGACCGGCGTGCCCCGCGCCAGATCGCGGCCGTAGCAGGCGCCGCAGACGCCGGCCTTGGCTTCGCAGGTCAGGACCGAGCGAACCTTGACCGACTGAACGGCGGCCTTCTCGACGAGGTCGATCTGGTCTTCCACGAGGTAGGTGTCGGCCGGAACGATGACTTCGCCGGTGTTCGGGTCCTTGATGTCCTCGGCCGAGAAGCGGCCCAGGATACGCAGGCCGAGCGAGACGAGGACGTCGCCGCCCTCGACCACCGGACGCAGGGTGATGCCCCGCGTGGTGCCGCAGTCTTCCTCGGTGATGATCGAGTCCTGCGCCACGTCGACCAGACGGCGGGTCAGGTAACCCGAGTTGGCGGTCTTCAGCGCGGTGTCGGCCAGGCCCTTGCGGGCGCCGTGGGTGGAGTTGAAGTACTCCTGAACGGTCAGGCCTTCCTTGAAGTTCGAGACGATCGGGGTCTCGATGATCTCGCCGGACGGCTTGGCCATCAGGCCGCGCATCCCGCCGAGCTGCTTCATCTGGGCCTGAGAGCCCCGGGCGCCGGAGTGGGCCATCATGTAGATGGCGTTGATCTCGCGCTCGCGGCCGTTCTCGTCCGTGTGCCTGGTCTGCAGCTCGGCCATCATCTCGTCGGCGACGCGATCGGTGGCCTTGGCCCAGGCGTCGACGACCTTGTTGTACTTCTCGCCCTTGGTGATCAGGCCGTCGGCGTACTGCTGCTCATATTCCTCGGCGAGCTTGCGGGTCTCGTCGACGATCGCCGTCTTGCGCTGCGGAATGATGATGTCGTCCTTGCCGAAGGAGATGCCGGCCTTGGCCGCTTCCTTGAAGCCCAGCGCCATGATCTGGTCGGCGAAGATGACCGTCGCCTTCTGACCGCAGTGCCGGTAGACGATGTCGATCAGATTGCCGATTTCCTTCTTGGTCAGCGCCTTTTCGATGAGGCGGTGGCCGATCTGGGTGTGACGCGGCAGCAGGGCGGCGATCTTCATGCGGCCCGGCGTGGTGTCGATCACCTTGCGCAGGGTCTCGCCTTCCGGAGTCATCTCCGTGAAGCGCGCCTTGATCTTGGAGTGCAGGGTCACGACGCCGGCGTCGAGCGCCATCTCGATCTCGCCCAGGTCACCAAAGATCTTGCCTTCGCCCGGCTCCCCGTCACGCGATTGCGACAGGTAGTAGAGGCCGAGCACGATGTCCTGCGAGGGCACGATGATCGGGCGGCCGTTGGCGGGACTGAGGATGTTGTTGGTCGACATCATCAGCACGCGCGCTTCCAGCTGGGCCTCAAGGCTCAGCGGGACGTGCACGGCCATCTGGTCGCCGTCGAAGTCGGCGTTGAAGGCGGCGCAGACCAGCGGGTGCAGCTGGATGGCCTTGCCCTCGATCAGCTTCGGCTCGAACGCCTGGATGCCCAGACGGTGCAGCGTCGGCGCGCGGTTCAGCAGGACCGGGTGTTCGCGGATGACCTCTTCGAGGACGTCCCACACCGCCGGCTGCTCGCGCTCGACCATGCGCTTGGACTGTTTGACGGTGCCTGACAGGCCCTTGGCGTCCAGCCGCGCGTAGATGAACGGCTTGAACAGCTCCAGCGCCATCTTCTTGGGCAGGCCGCACTCGTGCAGCTTCAGCTCGGGACCGACGACGATGACCGAACGGCCCGAGTAGTCGACGCGCTTGCCGAGCAGGTTCTGGCGGAACCGGCCCTGCTTGCCCTTCAGCATGTCGGCGAGGGACTTCAGCGGGCGCTTGTTGGCGCCGGTGATGACCCGGCCGCGACGGCCGTTGTCGAACAGGGCGTCGACGGCTTCCTGCAGCATCCGCTTTTCGTTGCGGATGATGATGTCCGGCGCGCGCAGCTCGATCAGGCGCTTGAGGCGGTTGTTGCGGTTGATGACCCGGCGGTAGAGGTCGTTCAGATCCGAGGTCGCGAAGCGGCCGCCGTCCAGCGGCACCAGCGGGCGCAGCTCGGGCGGGATGACCGGCACGACGGTCAGGATCATCCACTCCGGCTTATTGCCGGACTCGATGAAGGCCTCGATGATCTTGAGGCGCTTGCTGAATTTCTTCTGCTTGATCTCGGACGGGCTGCCGGCCAGGTCCTCGCGGAGCTTTTCGGCTTCCTTCTCGAGCTCGATGCCCTTCAGGAGGTTGAAGATGGCTTCGGCGCCGATCTCGGCGGTGAAGCTGTCATCGCCGAACTCGTCCTGGAACCGCATCTGCTCGTCTTCCGACAGCAGCTGGTGCACCTTCAGCGGGGTCAGGCCCGGCTCGGTGACGATGTAGTGCTCGAAGTACAGGACGCGTTCGATGTCCTTCAGCGGCATGTCGAGCATCATGGCGATGCGCGAGGGCAGCGACTTCAGGAACCAGATGTGGGCGACCGGCGAGGCCAGCTCGATGTGGCCCATCCGCTCGCGCCGCACGCGGGCGAGGGTGACTTCCACGCCGCACTTTTCGCAGATGATGCCCTTGTACTTCATCCGCTTGTACTTGCCGCACAGGCACTCGTAGTCCTTGGTCGGACCGAAGATGCGCGCGCAGAACAGGCCGTCACGCTCGGGCTTGAACGTGCGGTAGTTGATCGTTTCCGGCTTCTTGATCTCACCGAACGACCACGACCGGATCTTTTCCGGCGAAGCCAGGGCGATGCGGATGCGGTCGAAGGTCGGAGCGGCCTGGACCGGATTGAAGATGTTCAGGACTTCCTGGTTCATCTTGGTTCCTTCAGTGCGGGATCACCCGCGAAAATGTCTGGATGGAGAGGCTGGCGGTCGCCCCTCCCCCGCCGGGCGGGAGAGGGGTTCGGGAACCGTCAGGTGTTCTCCAGCTCCACGTTCAGGCCCAGCGAGCGCATTTCCTTGACGAGCACGTTGAAGCTCTCGGGAATGCCGGCTTCGAAGGTGTCGTCGCCGCGCACGATGGACTCGTAGACCTTGGTCCGGCCCGCCACGTCGTCCGACTTCACCGTCAGCATCTCCTGCAGGGTGTAGGCGGCGCCGTAGGCTTCGAGAGCCCAGACCTCCATTTCCCCGAAGCGCTGACCGCCGAACTGCGCCTTGCCGCCCAGCGGTTGCTGGGTGACGAGCGAGTACGGGCCGATCGAACGGGCGTGGATCTTGTCGTCGACCAGGTGGTGCAGCTTCAGCATGTAGATGTAGCCGACCGTGACCGGCCGCTTGAACTGCTCGCCGGTCTGGCCGTCGAACAGGATCGACTGGCCCGACGGGTCGAGGCCGGCCATGCGCAGGTGATCCTCAATGTCCCCGATGTGGGCGCCGTCGAAGACCGGGGTCGCGAAGGGCACGCCCTTGGACAGGTTGCGGGCCAGTTCAACCAGCTCGCCCTCGTCGTCGGGAAGCTCCTCGTCGGGACCGTAGATCTCGCGCAGGCGCTTGGTCAGCTCGGCCTTCTGTCCGCCGTTCTGCCAGGCTTCCAGCAGGTTGGCGATCTGCTTGCCAAGGCCCGCGGCCGCCCAGCCCAGGTGGGTTTCGAAGATCTGGCCGACGTTCATGCGCGAAGGCACGCCCAGCGGGTTCAGAACCACGTCCACCGCGGTGCCGTCGGCCAGGTGCGGCATGTCCTCGATCGGCAGGATCTTGGAAATGACGCCCTTGTTGCCGTGACGGCCGGCCATCTTGTCGCCCGGCTGAAGCTTGCGCTTCACGGCCACGAAGACCTTGACCATCTTCATCACGCCCGGGGGCAGTTCGTCGCCGCGCTGCAGCTTGTCGACCTTGTCCTCGAAGCGACGGTCCAGACGCTTGCGGGCTTCGTCGAACTGGCGGCGCAGGGCCTCCAGCTCGCCCATGGCCTTCTCGTCGTCGAGCGCGATCTGCCACCACAGGCCCGGCGCGATCTCCTCGAGCTTGTCAGCCGAGACTTCGCCGCGGTTCAGGCCCTTGGGACCGGAGACGGCCGTCTTGCCGACGATCAGCTCGCGCAGACGCGAGGTCATGTTGCGGTTCAGGATGGCGAACTCGTCGTCGCGGTCCTTCCCCAGACGCTCGATCTCGGCCCGTTCGATGGCGAGCGCGCGTTCGTCCTTGTCGACGCCGTGCCGGTTGAACACCCGCACCTCGACGACCGTGCCGGCGACGCCGGGGGGCAGGCGCAGGGAGGTGTCACGGACATCGGAAGCCTTCTCGCCGAAGATGGCGCGCAGCAGCTTCTCTTCCGGGGTCATCGGGGACTCGCCCTTGGGCGTGACCTTGCCGACCAGGATGTCGCCCGGCAGGACCTCGGCGCCGATCGCCACGATGCCCGCTTCGTCGAGGTTGCGCAGGGCCTCCTCGCCGACGTTGGGGATATCGCGGGTAATCTCTTCCGGGCCCAGCTTGGTGTCGCGGGCCATGACCTCGAACTCCTCGATGTGGATCGAGGTGAAGACGTCATCGCGCACGATGCGCTCGGAGATCAGGATCGAGTCCTCGAAGTTGTAGCCGTTCCAGGGCATGAACGCGACGAGGGCGTTACGGCCCAGCGCCAGTTCGCCCAGGTCGGTCGAGGGGCCGTCGGCCACGATGTCGCCGGCGTTGATCCGGTCGCCCACGCGGACCAGCGGACGCTGGTTGATGCAGGTGTTCTGGTTCGAACGCTGGAACTTGGACAGGCGGTAGATGTCGACGCCGGACTTCGTCGGGTCGGTTTCCTCGGTGGCGCGGATGACGATACGCGTGCCGTCGATCTGCTCGACCACGCCCTTGCGGCGGGCGATGACCACGGCGCCGGAGTCCCGGGCCACGACGTCTTCCATGCCGGTGCCGACCAGCGGCGCGTCCGACTGGACGAGCGGCACGGCCTGACGCTGCATGTTCGAACCCATGAGGGCGCGGTTGGCGTCATCGTTTTCGAGGAAGGGGATCAGCGCGGCGGCGACCGACACGACCTGCTTGGGCGAGACGTCCATCAGGTCGACCTGGTCGCGCTGGAGCAGGCCGGGTTCGCCGTTGATGCGGCCCGGGACCAGATCCTCGAGGATCGAGCCATTGTCCATCTTGATGTTGGCCTGGGCGATAACGTGCTTCGCCTCTTCCATGGCCGACATGTAGACGACCTCGTCCATCGGCTTGCCGTCGGACACGCGGCGGTACGGGCTCTCGATGAAGCCGTACTTGTTGACGCGAGCGTGGGTGGCCAGGGAGTTGATCAGGCCGATGTTCGGGCCTTCCGGCGTTTCGATCGGGCAGATCCGGCCGTAGTGGGTCGGGTGCACGTCGCGGACTTCGAAGCCGGCGCGCTCGCGGGTCAGACCGCCCGGGCCAAGCGCCGAAAGGCGACGCTTGTGGGTGATCTCCGACAGCGGGTTGGTCTGGTCCATGAACTGCGACAGCTGCGAGGAGCCGAAGAACTCCCGCACGCTGGCCGCGGCCGGCTTGGCGTTGATCAGGTCGTGCGGCATTACGGTGTCAATGTCGACGGACGACATGCGTTCCTTGATGGCGCGCTCCATGCGGAGCAGGCCGACGCGGTACTGGTTCTCGAGCAGCTCGCCGACCGAACGGACCCGGCGGTTGCCGAGGTTGTCGATGTCGTCGATTTCGCCGCGGCCGTCGCGCAGGCCCACCAGGACCTTCAGGACTTCCAGCACGTCGTCCTTGCGCAGGACGCGGACGTCGTCGGCGACGTCCAGTTCCAGGCGCATGTTCATCTTCACGCGGCCGACGGAGCTGAGGTCGTAGCGCTCCTGGTCGAAGAACAGCGACTTGAACATCGCCTCGGCGGCCTCGACCGTGGGCGGCTCGCCCGGACGCATCACGCGGTAGATGTCGAACAGCGCATCCTCGCGGACGACGTTCTTGTCGACCCGCAGGGTGTTGCGCATGTAGGCGCCGACGGTGACGTGGTCGATGTCGAGCACGTCGATCGACTTGAAGCCCTTCTCTTCCAGGGCCTCGATGACCGCCGCGTCGAGCTCGTCGCCGGCTTCGGCGTAGATCTCGCCGGTTTCCGGGTTCACTTCGTCACGGGCCAGGTAGCGGCCGGTCAGGGCCTCCGGGCCGAGCAGCAGCGTCTTGACCGTGTCGCCCAGCTTCTTGGCGGCGCGGGCGCTGATCTTCTGGCCGGCCGGCGCCACTTCCTCGCCGGTGTCGGCGTCGATCAGCGGGAATTCCGGCTTCACGCCACGCCAGCGCTCGGGCTTGTAGGGGGTGGCCCAGCCGCCGGTGCGGCGTTCGAACGGCACGACATCATAGAAGGTCGTGAGGATCTCTTCGCCGTCCATTCCCAGACCGTAGAGGAAGGTCGTGGCCGGCAGTTTGCGGCGGCGGTCGATGCGGACATAGACGATGTCCTTGGCGTCGAACTCGAAGTCGAGCCAGGAGCCGCGGTAGGGGATGACGCGGGCGGCGAACAGCAGCTTGCCCGAGCTGTGGGTCTTGCCCTTGTCGTGGTCGAAGAACACGCCGGGCGAACGGTGCATCTGCGAGACGATGACCCGCTCGGTGCCGTTGACGATGAAGGTGCCCTTGTCCGTCATGAGCGGGATGTCGCCCATGTAGACGTCCTGCTCCTTGATGTCCTTGACGGACCGGGCGCCGGTTTCCTCTTCCATCTCGAACACGATGAGACGCAGCTTCACCTTCAGCGGCGCCGCGTAGGTCATGTCGCGCTGGATGCACTCCTCGACGTCGTACTTGGGCTCCTCGAACTCGTAGGAGACGTACTCGAGCACGGCGCGCTCGTTGAAGTCCTTGATCGGGAACACCGACTTGAAGACCGCCTCGATGCCCTCGTCCCGGCGCTCGCCGGCGCGCACTTCGCGCTGGAGGAACTGTTCGTAGGAGGAGCGTTGAACCTCGATGAGGTTCGGCATCTGCACAGCTTCGGGGATGCGGCCGAACGACTTGCGGATCCGCTTCTTGCCGGTGAAGGATTGCGCCATCTTTTTCCCTGCGTGCGCGGAGGGACTCCGCGCGTAAATGTGTCTTGTCGCGTCCACCCTCGGCTCTTCCGGCGGTGCCGGAAGCGGACGCAAGACCTTGCCCCTGGCGTGTCAGGGGCGCCCCATCGCACCGGTCGGAGGGCATTGACCGGGCTGTCGGGCACGCGCGCGCGGAATCGCGTCTCAGTTGATCGGTTTTTCCGCGAGGGAGCGGATATAGGGGAAAGCCGTGGATAAGGGAAGAGGCGCCGCTGGACTTTCGTCACGCGGAGTCGCGGTCCCTCCGGCGGCGGGCGGATCAGGTCTTTCGCAGCGCCTTCATGGCCAGCGTGACGACCAGACCGATCAGGCAGACGAAGAAGGCGATCCTGGCCAGCCCCCCCGCCACATCGACGACGAATCCGAGGATCCCGGCGATGATCATGACAACGAGGAAGACGCCGGCGAGCTTGAGCATCCGGTCCTAACGCGATGTCCGGCGCGGGAGTTCCAGTGCGACAGGCGCCTACACGACCAGGGGCCAACGACAACGGGCCCGGAGGTTTCCCTCCGGGCCCGCGATCGTGGTGCTGGTCCTGATCCCGACACGAACGCCGGGAGAGTTCGATCCGGGCATGGCCCGGAAGCGACCTACTTGATCTGGACGGTCGCGCCGGCTTCGGTCAGCTTCTTGGCGACTTCTTCGGCGGCTTGCTTGGAGACGTTTTCGACGACGTTCTGCGGAGCGCCTTCGACCAGGTCCTTGGCTTCCTTCAGGCCGAGGTCCGGACGGACGCCGCGGACTTCCTTGATCACGTTGATCTTCTTGTCGCCACCGGCGGTCAGAACAACGGTGAACTCGGTTTGCTCTTCAACGGCTTCGACCGGAGCAGCGGCGCCGCCGCCGGCGGCCATCATGGCGACCGGAGCAGCGGCGGAGACGCCCCACTTTTCTTCAAGCATCTTGGAGAGCTCGGCGGCTTCCAGGACGGTCAGGGCGGACAGATCGTCAACGATCTTTTCAAGCTTCGACATGGTGCGATTTTCCTTGGGGTGTTGGGAGGTAGGCGGAGATGACCGGGACTAGGCCGCGTCCTTCGTGGCGTAGGCGTTGAAGACGCGGGCCAGCTGGGCGGCCGGAGCCTGAATGACGCCAGCGACCTTGGTCGCGGGAGCCTGCAGAAGGCCGATAAGCTTGCCGCGGAGTTCGTCCAGCGACGGCAGCGTGGCGAGAGCCTTCACCGCGTTCTGGTCGAGAACGTCCTTGCCCATGATGCCGCCAACGAGGGTGAACTTGTCGTTCTCCTTGGCGAACTGGGCGGCGACCTTGGCGGCGGAGACGGGGTCCGGACCGTAGGCGATGGCGACGGGGCCGGTGAAGAGGGCGTCGCCCGCCTCACCCAGCGAACCACCAAGAGCCTTCTGGGCCAGAGTGTTCTTCACCACCTTGATCGACGCGCCTTCCTTGCGGAGGCGGAGTCGAAGGTCGGTCATTTCCGCAACGGTCAGACCCATGTAGTGGGTCACGACCACGGCGCCGGCATCGGCGAAGACGCCCTTGAGCGTCTCGATCGATTCCGCTTTTTGTGCGCGGTTCATTGCGGTCTCCTGGTTCACGACGCCCGGACCATCCGGACGCCGAAAGCATGTCGCCCGCACGCGGGATCGCTCCCGAAGGCGGGTGACGGTAGACCTGTCCCAAGGAAAGCATCGGCCGCGCCCGCAGCTTGTGCGGTGATGCGGCGTCTCGTTTCCCCGTCTCCCTACGCTGAAGGGGGGCTCCCCTTCTGTTACGACGCAGGTGACCCCGACGTCGCGTAGCTCTCGGACAGGACCAGCGACGGGCAAGCCCGTTCGCTGGAAGAGCGCGCGTATAGATCAAGGCGAAGGGAAACTCAAGCCGGGACAGGAACTGATCCGCCGGCCGGGACTTGGCGTAGGGTTGTTACCCGAACCAGCCAGGGATCCACCCATGTCCAGCCTTCGCGCCGCCATCCTGATCCTCGCCCTGGCGCTGGCGGGCTGTGCTTCAGGGCCGAGCGGCAACGCCGCCGTGCCGCAACCGGCCAAGGCGGTGGACCTGGAGCGCTATCTGGGCCGCTGGTACGAACTGGCCCGCTACGAGAACCGCTTCGAGCGGGGCTGCGAGGGCGTGACGGCGGAATACAGCATGCGACCCGACGGCATGATCAGCGTGCTCAACACCTGCCGCGACGGCGCGCCGGACGGCAAGGCCCGCGCCGCTGAAGGGCGAGCGAAGGTGGTTGAGGGCGGCGACGGCGCCAAGCTGAAAGTCGCCTTCTTCGGCCCCTTCTTCGCCGACTACTGGGTGCTGGACCGGGCCGAGGACTACAGCTGGGCCATCGTCGGCGAGCCGTCCGGCAAGTACCTGTGGATCCTCAGCCGGGACCCGACGCCGGGCGAGGCGGTGATCGAGACCCACATCGCCCGCGCGGCCGCCCTCGGCTACGACACGGCTCTGATCCGGCGGGTCAAGCAGCCGCCGGCCTGAGTTGTTCACCAACCATGTCACGGATTTAATTGGGAAACACTGGAACTATCCACAGGGCATCCCCATTTGGAAGGTGATCGCGAAGACGATCTTTAGCCGGATCGGCGAGGCCGAACGCCTCGCGTCCCGCCCGATCGAAAGACCAAGCCCATGTTGCTGGGCCCCATCCAGACCAGCCCCGATCCCTGGACCGCCGCGCAGGTGCGCGATCTGCGACCCTTCACGCCGGAGCCACGCCAGACCGCGCGCGGCCGCCACGCCCAGCTGCTCACCATCGCCGCCGCCCGCCGGCTGCGATGTGTCGAGCGGAGCGGCGTCGGTCGCTCCGAGGACGCCGTCTATTGGAAAGCCGTGGCCCCGACCGCCGTGTTCAAGGCCGCCGAGCTGCGGACCGGCGACGACTTCGCGACCCTGCCGAACTAGACCCCCAGACGCAAAACGGGCGGGCCCTTGCGAGCCCGCCCGTCCGGTTGTCTTCCGACGAAGGTCCGGCGCTTACGCGCTGACCGAACCGGTGTCGATCTTGAAGCCCGGGCCCATGGTCGAGGACAGGGCGATACGCTTCACGTAGGTGCCCTTGGCGCCCGACGGCTTAGCCTTGTTCAGCGCGTCCACGAGAGCGCGGACGTTGGCCAGCAGGGCTTCCTCGGTGAAGGAGACCTTGCCGATGCCGGCGTGGACGATGCCCGCCTTCTCGACGCGGAACTCGATGGCGCCGCCCTTGGCGTCCTTCACAGCCTGACCGACGTTCGGGGTCACGGTGCCGACGCGCGGGTTGGGCATCAGGCCGCGCGGGCCCAGCACCTTACCCAGACGACCCACGAGGGCCATCATGTCCGGCGTCGCGATGACGCGGTCGAAGTCCATGAAGCCGCCCTGGATGCGCTCGACCAGCTCCTCGGCGCCCACCACGTCGGCGCCGGCGGCGAGGGCTTCCTCGGCCTTGGCGTCCTTGGCGATGACGGCGACGCGCACGTCACGGCCGGTGCCCGAGGGCAGCGAGACCACGCCGCGGACCTGCTGGTCGGCGTGACGCGGGTCGACGCCCAGGTTGACGGCGATCTCGACCGACTCGTCGAACTTGGCCGTGGCGTTGGCCTTGACCAGCTTCACGGCGTCCTCGACCGAGTGCGTCGCTTCGCGATCGCCGGTCCAGGCCTGAATGCGCTTGGCTTGCTTGGGCATGGTCTTAAGCCTCCACGACTTGCAGGCCCATCGAACGGGCGGAGCCCTCGATGATGCGGGCCGCGGCGTCGATGTCGTTGGCGTTCAGGTCCTTCATCTTGCTTTCGGCGATCTCGCGCAGCTGGGTGCGGGTGATCGTCCCGGCGCTGTCGCGGCCCGGCTTGGTCGAACCGGACTTGAGGCCCAGCGCTTCCTTGATGAAGTGGGTGGCGGGCGGGGTCTTGGTGATGAAGGTGAAGGACTTGTCCTGGTAGACGGTGATCACCGTCGGCAGGGGCGTGCCTTTCACTTCCTTCTCGGTGCGCGCGTTGAACTCCTTGCAGAAGCCCATGATGTTGACGCCGCGCTGACCCAGAGCCGGGCCGATGGGCGGGGAAGGCGTGGCCGAGCCAGCCTTCACCTGCAGTTTGATGTAGCCCAAGATCTTCTTGGCCATCTCTGTCTCCGTTAAGCGGCGCTAATCAAAGCGCCTATGCGGCCGTGGTGCGGGCAGACCCCTCCCACGGATTTGACGCCCGGTGGTTTGGGCGAGGCGCGCGTGTAGCAGAGAAGGTGCGGGCGGACAACTGCTTCCCCCTCCCCTGAGCCGTCATTGTCAGACTTGTTCTGACGACCCATGCACACCGCAAACGACGAAGGGGCGCGACCATCGCCGCGCCCCTTCAGAAAACTCATCACGCCTGGATCCTCGGAACAAGTCCGAGGATGACGGGGGTGGCGTAAGGTCAGACGACCTTTTCGACCTGGCTGTATTCCAGCTCGACCGGGGTGGCGCGGCCGAAGATCGAGACCGCGACGTGCAGGCGCTCGCGGGCCTCGTCGACCTGCTCGACCGAGCCGTTGAAGCTGGCGAACGGACCGTCGGTGACGCGAACCTGCTCGCCGATCTCGAAGCGGACGGTCGACTTGGGACGTTCGACGCTTTCCTCGACCACGCCGATCATGCGGGCCGCTTCCTTTTCGGAGATCGGCTGCGGCTTGCTGGCCGAGCCGAGGAAGCCGGTGACCTTCGGCGTGTTCTTGACCAGGTGGTAGGCCTCATCGCTGAGGTCCATCTTCACCAGCACGTAGCCGGGCAGGAACTTGCGCTCGGCGTTGACCTTGCGGCCGCGGCGGATCTCGACGACCTCCTCGGTCGGCACGAGGATCTCGGAGAAGGCGTCTTCGAGACCCTGGGCCCTGGCCTGGTCACGGATGTGGTCGGCCACCTTCTTCTCGAAGTTCGAGTAGGCGTGGACGATGTACCAGCGGTGGCGCGGGTTGGACGGCCGGGCTTCGACTTGAGCGTTCATGGATTATCCGGCGTTCGCGAGCTTCAGGACCTGGGACACGATGAACGACAGGCTCGTGTCGACCACGAAGAAGAACAGGGCGGCGATGATCACCATGATGAAAACCATCACCGAGGTGATCCAGGTCTCCTTGCGGCTCGTCCAGGTGATCTTGCGACCTTCGGCGCGGACCTCCTTGCCGAACTGCACGATGCTGAAGGGTTTCTTCGGCGTGGCGGCGGCGGCAGCCTGACCGGCAGGCGCGGCGACAGCGGCGGCGCTCCTGGCGGCGCGCTGTTTCATCGCGGAGAGATTGCCCGTTTTCTTGGCCATCGGACGGGTCTGACGCTCTTTCAACTGGCCGAAGCGCGACCATCGCGCTCCGCATATAGGAAGCAGGTGGCACGAGTGGAGGGATTCGAACCCCCGGCCCTCGGTTTTGGAGACCGATGCTCTACCAGCTGAGCTACACTCGTAGACGTCCACCCTGTCGGGCAAATGCCCTCCCGTGAACCGAACAGCGAACCGTAGGCGGTGATACCCGCCGGTCAGCTTGTCAATTCACCGGAAGCGCGCCGTTTAGCAGGGACAGCGGCGGCGGGCAAGCAAGCCGGCGCCGGATCGAACCTTCTTCCACGACGTTTTGCCGGGAAAGGGAGACTCCCATGACAGAACGCCCCGGCAATCGCGAGACCGAGAACGAGAACCTGCGCCCCGACGGCGACGGCCACGCGCCCCGTCCGGCCAACGAACCGGCCGGCTGGAAGGGGTCGGTGCAGACCGAGAAGACGGTGACCGATCCGGGGAGCGGGGAGGGGGACCATGCGGAGCATGGTGGTGGGGTAGCGCCGGCGACTGACGTCGCCCCTCTGAAGACGCCCCTCCTGAAAAGCGCGCGCCGCCCCCTCCGACCTCGCTCCGCGAGGCCACCTCCCCCTCGCTGCGCTCCTGGGAGGACTGTCTCAGAACCAGCATCCCTCAACGCCGCCCCAGTCTTCCTTGCGTTGACATGATGCTGCGCCGCATCACATGAGGAGCAGCATCGACCCCCTGCGGGTCGCGAGGAAATTCAATACGATGTCGACAGCCGACCTTCAGGCCGCGCCGGTGAAGGCGAGCCCCTTCTTCGAGGAGAAGGTGCTGTGGGTGAAGCACTGGACCGACCGCCTGTTCAGCTTCGCCATCACCCGTCCCGAGAGCTTCCGCTTCCGGTCCGGCGAGTTCGTGATGATCGGCCTGCCAGGCGTCGACGGCGCCAAGCCGATCCTGCGGGCCTATTCGGTCGCCTCGCCGTCCTGGGCCGAGGAGCTCGAGTTCTTCTCGATCAAGGTCGAGGACGGCCCGCTGACCAGCAAGCTGCAACTCATCCAGGAGGGTGACACCGTCCTCCTCGGCAAGAAGCCGACCGGCACCCTGGTGCTGGACGCGCTGAAGGGCGGCAAGCGCCTGTTCCTGTTCGGAACCGGCACGGGCCTGGCCCCCTGGCTGGCCGTGGCCCGCGACCCGGACGCCTACAGCCGCTTCGAGCAGGTCTATGTCTGCCACGGCGTCCGCGAGATCGCCGAGCTGGCCTACCGCGACTTCTTCACCGCCGGCATCCATGACGACCCGCTGGTCGGCGAAGAGGCGAAGACCCGGCTGCACTACTACCCGACCGTCACCCGCGAGCCGTTCGAACGCCAGGGCCGGTTCACCGACCTGATCGCGTCCGGCCAGCTGTTCCGCGACCTCGGCCTGGCCGGTGAAAAGTTCAATCCGGACGAAGACCGCATCATGCTGTGCGGCAGCATGGACTTCATCAAGGACATGGGTGCCCTGGTCGAGACTCACGGCATGGTCGAGGGCTCCAACGCCGAGCCTGGTGACTATGTCCTCGAACGCGCCTTCGTCGGCTGATCCGCAACGCAGGCTGAAGGGCCTGAGCGTCGAGGACGCCCGGGCCCGCATGCTGGCGCGGGCCGCCGTCCTGCCCTCCGAAACCGTTCCGTTGGCCCAGAGCGATGGCCGCGTGCTGGCCGAGGCCGTCACCGCGGTCCGCGACCAGCCGCCGTTCGACGCCTCGGCCATGGACGGCTGGGCCGTGCGCCGCGCCGATGTCGGGGAAGCGACCACGCTGCGCATCGTCGGCGAGAGCGCCGCCGGGCGCGGCTACGAAGCACCCCTTCAACCCGGCGAGGCCGTCCGCATCTTCACCGGCGCGCCCGTGCCGACCGGCGCCGATCTGGTTGTGATCCAGGAAGAGGCGACGCGGGAGGGGGACGTCGTCCGCCTGGGCCCCGTCGCCGGCGGCAGCCACATCCGCCCGCGCGGCGGCGACTTCCAGGCCGGCGCCGTCCTGCACGAGGCGGGCGTCCGGCTGGACCCCTGGCGCCTGTCGCTGGCCGCCGCCGCCGGCCGCGCAACGCTGGCCTTCGCCCGCCGCCCCCGCGTGGCGGTGCTGGCCACAGGCGAGGAGCTGGTCGCGCCCGGGGCCGCCGCCGGGCCCTTCCAGATCTACGAGTCGGGCAGCGTCGGCCTGTTGGCCATGTTGGCCCGCTGGGGCGCCACCCCCACGCGGCTGGCCCCGACCGGCGACGACGCGGCCGCTATCGCCGCCGCCGTCCGCGATATCCAGGCCGATGTGATCGTCACCGTCGGCGGCGCCTCGGTCGGCGACTACGACCTGGTCAAGCCGGCGCTGGCGACGCTGGGTCTCGAACTGGACGTCGAGACGGTCAATGTCCGCCCGGGCAAGCCGACCTGGTTCGGGCGGCTGGGCGACGGGCGTCTGGTGCTGGGCCTGCCCGGCAACCCAGCCTCGGCCTTCGTCTGCGCCGAGCTGTTCCTGCGACCGCTGGTGCTGGCGCTGCAGGGTGCGACGACGCCACACCGTATGGAGAGCGCCCGGCTGGCGACGCCCCTGCCCGCCAACGGCCCGCGCGAACACTGGATGCGCGCCCGCCTCGGCCCGGACGGGGTGATCCCCTTCCCCGACCAGGATAGCTCGCTGGTCACCGTCTTCGCCGCCGCCGACTGCCTGCTGCGCCGGCTGCCGGGGGCGGAGGCGGCGACTGTTGGGGATGAAGTGGAGGTGCTGAGGCTGGAGCGGGGGTAGGGCTGCATCGAAAGCCCTCCTCCTCGATGGAGGAGGGTTGGGTGGTGGTGTGGCCGCCGAGCTTGCGGAAGGGCTCTCCGAGGCGCCGGCGCCGTACAGCGCTTTCCCCGCACCGCCAAAGCTACACCACCATCCCCGCCCTTCCTCCATCGAGGAGGAAGGGAGAAGAGGGCCCCGCCCCCTCCGGTAGACGATGCCCCAACCCGTGCTAGCCTCCCCGCAGAACAGGGGGGAAACACCATGGATCTGGAGCTGATCTTCTCGGCCATGACCGGCATCGCGGTGCTGGGATGGCTGTGCCTGGTGATGGCGCCGCTGCGGCGGCCGGCGCTGGTGACGGCGGCGCGGGGCGCGGCGGCGGTGCTGAGTCTGGCCTATGCGATCCTGATGATCCAGGCCATGGGCGCGCCGGACGCGCCGCAGGGCGGCGGCTTCGGTTCGCTGGCCGGGGTGATGATCCTGCTGTCGACGCCGATGGTCATGCTTCCGGCCTGGATCCACTACCTGGCCTTCGACCTCTGGGTCGGGACCTGGCAGGTCGAGGACGCGCCGAAGGCCGGCGTGCCCCACTGGCTGCTGATCCCGATCATGGTCCTGACCTTCATGCTCGGCCCGATGGGCCTGCTGGCCTACCTGATCGTGCGCTTCGGCATCACGCGGCTGAAGCCGAAGGCGGCGTAGGCGCCCATCCACCTGCCGTCATCGTCGGACTCGTTCCGACGACCCATGAACACGGCGGCGGATCATGAGGCGTCGGACGCACGAGTCCTGCTCGTCGCGCTCACCACGCATAGGTCGTCGGAACAAGTCCGACGATGACGGTTGAGAGAGATCATGGGGAGAGAGCTACCGGCGATGCCGGAAGCCGTCCCCTCACCACGCATCCACCCAGCGCCGCGCGGGCTTCGTCCGCGCCGGGCAGCTGTCGAGCCCGCGGACGACCCAGCGGCGCGTCTCGGCCGGGTCGATGACGGCGTCGATCTCCAGCGCGGCGGCCATGCTGGTCGCCTTGCCGGCGGCGTATAGGCGGCCGACCAGCTGCTCGAACAGGGCCTTGTTCTTCTCCGGGTCGGTCTCGGCGGCCAGCTCCTTGGAGTAGCCCAGGCGCACAGCGCCTTCGAGGCCCATGCCGCCGAACTCGCCGGTCGGCCATGAGGCGATGAACACCGGGGCGTGGAAGCCGCCGCCGGCCATGGCCTGCGCCCCCAGCCCGTAGCCCTTGCGCAGCACGATGGTGAACAGCGGCACGCCCAGCTTGGCGCCGGCGATGAACATGCGGCTGACGCGGCGCACGGCCCCGGCCGCCTCGCTGTCGGGCCCGACCATGAAGCCGGGGGTGTCGCAGAGGCTGAGCACCGGCAGGTCGAAGGCGTCGCACAGCTGCAGGAAGCGGGCGGCCTTCTCGGCCCCGTCGCAGTCGATGGCGCCGCCGAGGTGACGCGGGTCGTTGGCGATCAGGCCCATGGGCCGACCCTCGATCCGCACGAAGCCGGTGATCATCCCCGGCGACCAGCCGCGCCGCAGCTCCAGGAATGAGCCGTCGTCGACCAGGGTCTCGATCAGCGGCCGTATATCATAGACCCGCAGACGGTTTTCGGGGATCGACCGGCGCAGGCCCCGCTGGTCGGCGGCGGTCCAGTCGGCGACCCTGCCCTGGAAGCTCGACAGGGCCTGTTTGGCCAGCGCCGTGGCGTGGGCCTCGTCATCGGCCAGGATGTCAATGACGCCGTTGGCCCACTGCACCTCGCTCGGTCCGATGTCATCGGGCTTGAACACGCCCAGGCCCCCGCCCTCGATCATGGCCGGACCGCCCATGCCGAGGTTTGAGTCCCTGGTGGCGATGATGATCTCGCTCAGGCCCGCGATGGCCGCGTTGCCGGCGAAGCAGCGGCCGGCGACGATGGCGATCTTGGGCACCTCGCCCGACAGGGCCGCGAACTTGCCGAATGTGGTGACGTCCAGGCCCGCCACGCCCGTGCCGTCGGTGTCGCCCGGCCGGCCGCCGCCGCCCTCGGCGTACCAGACCACCGGCAGCTTCTGCTCCTCGACGATGTGCAGCAGCCGGTCGGTCTTCTTGTGGTTCATGTTGCCCTGGGTGCCGGCCAGCACGGTGAAGTCGTAGCTCAGGGCCGCGACCCGGGCCCTGTCCGGCGTGAACAGGTGACCGTTGATCGCGCCAATGCCGGCGATCAGGCCGTCGGCGGGGGTGGCCTTGATCAGGTCCTCCAGCGTGCGCCGGCGACGCTGGGCGGCGATGGTCAGGGCGCCGTATTCGATGAAGCTGCCCGGATCGAGCAGGTCGTCCAGGTTCTCGCGCGCCGTGCGGTGACCGGTGCGCCGGCGCTTGGCCACCGCCTCGGGACGGTTGGCGTCCAGGGTGAAGGCGTGGCGGTCGATAACCTCCTGCAGGTCGGGGCGGATATGGTCAGGGTCAATCTCCGCCGCCGCGGCCTCCGCGCCCGCGGCGACGTCAGCGGGCTCGAGGATCAGGATGGGCGCGCCCTTGAGCAGGGTGACGCCCTTGCCGGCCAGGATGCGGACCACGCGGCCGCCCTCGGAGGCGGTGACAACATGCTCCATCTTCATCGCCTCGAGCACCGCGACGGTCTGGCCCGGGCGGACCAGGTCACCTTCGGCGACCTCCACCGAGCCGACGGTGGCCTGCAGCGGCGCGGTGACGGCGACCGTGCCGTCGTCGGAATGGGCCGCGACCTCAGCCTGTTTCGCCGAACTGGCAGAATCTGGCGCGTTCTGGCCGGACTTCCCCGGATCTCGCGGCGCCCTGCGCTGAATCCGCCCGGCCTTTTCCAGAATGTCGGCGAGGCTTGTCTCAAGGAACTTCGTGGTCGCAGCGCCTGCGGTCACGACCGGCTCGGCGAGCACCACACGAAGCAGGTCGGCGTTGCTGTCGACGCCCTCCAGCCGGAACTCCGCCAGGGCCCGGGCCGTGCGGGCGCAGGCCTGCTCCAGGGTTGCGCCGCGCACGATCACCTTGGCCAGCAGGCTGTCGTAGGACGGACTGGTGACGTAGCCGGCGTAGCCCGCGCCGTCGACCCGCACCCCCGGCCCGCTGGGCGGCTCGTAGGCGGTGATCAGCCCCCCGCCGGGCAGAGCGCCGCCGTCGGCCGTCAGGGTCTCCAGGTTGACCCGCGCCTGCACCGCGAAGCCTTGCGGGGCCGGGGTCTTCGTCAGACCGACCTGGGCCAGGGTCTTGCCGGCGGCCAGCTCGATCTGCACCCGGACCAGGTCGAGGCCGGTGACCTCCTCGGTGATCGTATGCTCGACCTGCAGCCGGGCGTTGGCCTCGATGAAGGCGAAGCCGCCCTTGCCGTCGACCAGGAACTCGATGGTCGCCAGGGTGCGGTACTTGGCTGCCGCACACAGCTTCTCGGCCGCCTCGTGCAGGGCCTTGCGCAGCGGGTCCGGCAGGGTCGCCGGGGCGATCTCGACCAGCTTCTGGTTGCGCCGCTGGACCGAGCAATCGCGGTCGCCGGCCGCCACCACGGCCCGGCCGTCGGCGACGACCTGGACCTCGATATGGCGGGCGTGCTCGACCAGCCACTCGGCGTAGACGGCTCCGTCCCCGAACGCCGCCAGCGCCTCGCGGGAACAGGCCGCCAGCGCGAACTCGATCTCGGCCTCGGTGCGGACCACCCGCATGCCGCGCCCGCCGCCGCCGGCCACGGCCTTGAGCATCATCGGGCCGTTCTTCTTGAAGAAGGCCCGGGCTCCGGCCAGGTCGACGGGCCCCGTCCCGGCCAGCACCGGCACCTTGGCCTTGGCGGCCATGGCGCGGGCCTTCGCCTTGTCGCCAAAGGCCTCCAGCGCGTCCGGCGAGGGGCCGATGAAAGCGATCTTCGCCGCCGCGCAAGCCCGGGCGAAGGCGGCGTTCTCGGACAGGAAGCCGTAGCCGGGATGGATCGCGTCGCACCTGGCCGCCCTCGCCGCCGCGATCACGCCATCGATGTCGAGATAGGCCTTGGGCCCCGCACCCTTAAGCGCCACGGCCTCGTCGGCGGCCGTCACATGCGGCGCGGCCGCGTCGTCCTGCGCATGGACCGCCACGCTCGCGATCCCCAGATCGGCCGCCGCCCGGGCGATGCGGATGGCGATCTCGCCCCGGTTGGCGATGAGAATGCGCTTGAAGGCCACGATGGTCCGATCCCTGAAGTCATACAGTCGTTCGAAGCGGCCACCTTAGCGACGTTCGCGGGGCCGCCATAGCTTGCGACTTGACTCTCCCCCCTCAAGGGATGAGAACAAAAGTGGAACATTGGAGAACATCATGTCCGGGTCGCGCGCGGCGCGTCTTGCGGTCCTGAGAGACCAGGTCGCCGCTCTGGAAGCGGGGACTCGGACTCCATCCCTGGTCCAGCCGTTCGGCGATCCGCGCGTCGACGACTGCCTGCCCGGCGGGGGGCTGCCGCTGGGGCGCTGGCACGAGATCGTCGCCGAGGGGATGGAGACCGAGGTCTGCGCCGCAGCGGCCGGCTTCGGCGCCATGCTGGCCCGACCGCTCGCGGCGACCGGGGCGGTGATCTGGGTGATGCGCCGCGACGACCTCTACGCCCCCGGGCTGGAGAGCCTGGGCTTTCCCGCCCGAAGGCTGATCCAGGTGCGGGTGCGGGACGAGGCCCAGGCGCTGATGGCGCTGGAGGACGCCCTGGGCTCGGCCGGCGTCGCCGCCGTGCTGGGCGAGACCGAGGACATCGACCTGACCGCCGGCCGACGGCTGCAGCTGGCCTGCGAGAAGCACGGGGCGACGGGGCTGATCCTGCGACGACGGCCGTTCGGCGGGGCCTCGCGCAAGGCCGCCACCGGCTCGGCGGCGGCGACGCGATGGCGGGTCAGCTCCGCCTCCAGCCACCCTCCGCCCGGCGAGCCCGGACTGGGTCCGCCGCGCTGGAGCGTGGCGCTGGAGCGGTGCCGGGGCGGTCGTCCCGGCGCCTGGATTTTCGAGTGGAACGAGGCGGCCGAGCATGACCCGCATCCTCTCCGTCTGGCAACCGGACTGGCCGGTGACGCGCTTGCGGCGGCGGAGCGCGTCCGGAGAAGAGCCTAGCGCTGGCTTCCCTCCCCTTCATGGGGAGGGTGGCTCTCCGAAGCCGCAGGCGAAGGAGAGACGGGTGGGGGAGCAGACGGCCACCCGGAAGCCCGGTGATCTGTCCCCTTCAAGCCCCACCCTGGCCGCTTCGCGGCCTGTCCCTCCCCATGAAGGGGAGGGAAAAGCGCTTGATCCCCTCGCCCTCCTCATCACCGACCGCGGCGCGCGGCGGCTCTATGCCCTGAACGACGAAGCCCGGGCGCTGGGCCTGTTCGCGGGGCAGAAGGCCACCGACGCCGCCGCGCTCGTCCCCGGGCTGGTCACCCACGAGGCCGATCCGGCCGCCGACGCCGAAGCGCTGGAGGCGCTGTGCGACTGGTGCGTGCGCTTCTCGCCGGCCGTGGCCGTCGATGGGCGGGACGGCCTGTTGATGGACATCGCCGGCGCCTCCCACCTGTGGGGCGGCGAGCAGGCGATGGCCGACGACCTGCTTCAGAGACTGGCCGCGAACGGGATCCCAGCGCGGATCGCCGTGGCCGATACCGCCGGCGCCGCCTGGGCCTTGGCGCGGTTCGCCGCCGCTGACGGACAGGCCCTCATCTGCCCGCCCGGCGCCCAGGCCGAACCCCTGTCATCCCTGCCCGTCGCCGCCCTGAGGCTGGACGAGGCCGCGGCCGCCCAGCTGGCCCGGCTGGGGCTGACCCGCATCGACCGGCTTGTCGGCCTGCCGCGCGCCCAGCTGACCCGGCGTTTTGGCCCCCAGGTCGTGCTGCGGCTGGACCAGGCGCTGGGCCACGCGCGGGAGGCGCTGACCTTCCGCAGGCCGCCCTCCCCCTGGATCGACCGCCTGGCCTTCGCCGAGCCGATCAGCCAGCTGGACGACCTGGTCCGTGTCGCCGGCGACATCGCCGGGCGCCTCTGTGAACGGCTGCGCGCCGAGGGGCGCGGGGCCCGACGGTTCGAGCTGACCTATCACCGCCTCGACGGAAAGGCCTTCCCGGTCCAGGTCGGGCTGTCGGTCGCCGGTCGCGACGCCCGTGTCCTGACCCGGCTGTTCGCCCCCCGGCTGGAGACCATCGACCCCGGCTTCGGCATCGAGGTCGTGACCCTTGCGGCCGAGGATGTCGAGGTGCTGTCCGCGGCCCAGGGCCGGCTCGACAACAGCCGTGCGGCCATGGCCGAGGAGGGCGTCTCGGCCCTGGTCGACCGGCTGGCCAACCGCCTGGGCGAGGACGCCGTCTGGCGGGCCGAGGTGGTCGAGAGCCATGTGCCCGAGCGGGCCTCGCGCCCCGCCCCGGCGATCAGCGCCCCGCACGCCGACGGCTGGGACCCGGACAGGCCTCGCCCGCTCCGGCTGCTGGCACACCCCGAGGTCATCGCGGTGATGGCCAAACTGCCCGACGACCCGCCGCTGCTGTTCACCTGGCGCGGCCAGCGACGGCGCGTGCGGCTGGCCGAGGGGCCCGAGCGCATCGCCGAGGAGTGGTGGCGCAAGGCGGTCGGCGACATCGGCCCGGGCTTCGTGCGCGACTACTACCGGGTCGAGGACGAGGCCGGCGGCCGGTTCTGGATCTTCCGCGCGGGGCTCTACGACGACGCGGACAATCCGCCCCGCTGGTGGCTGCACGGGGTGTTCGCGTGAGCCCCTCCCCCATCCGCTACGTCGAGCTCCAGACCACCAGCAACTACAGCTTCCTGCGCGGCGCCTCGCATCCAAGGGAGCTGGTGCGGACGGCCCACGCCCTGGGCATGCCGGCGCTGGGAATCACGGACCGCAACAGTCTGGCCGGGGTGGTGCGGGCCTGGGCCGAGGCCCGTGAGCGGGGGACCCGCAGCCTGACCGGTTGCCGTCTGGACTTCGCCGACGGCGCGCCCAGCCTGCTCTGCTATCCGTCAGACCGTGAGGCCTACGCCCGGCTGACCCGGCTGCTGACCATCGGCCAGAGCGGCGCCGAAAAGGGCGAATGCGTTCTGCTGCGCGACGATTTCCTCGACCAGTCGGAGGGGCAGCTGGTGCTGATCGTGCCGCCGACGCGCCTGGACGAGACCTTCGAGGCGCAGGCCGCGAGTCTGGCCGCCGCCCTGCGCGGCCGCGTCTGGCTGGCCGTCTCGCGCGCCTATGGCGCCCGGGACGCCCGGCGCATCCATCGCCTGGCGGGGCTGGCGGAACGGATCGGCGCGCCGATGGTCGCCACTGGCGATATCCTCTACCACGGCCCCGAACGGCGCCCGCTGCAGGACATCCTGACCTGTGTCCGCGAAGGCTGCACCATCACCCAGGCCGGCTTCCGGCTGGAGGCCAACGGCGAGCGACATCTGAAGACGCCCGCCGAGATGGCCCGGCTGTTCGCCCGCTGGCCGGGGGCGGTGGAGCGCTCCGCCGAAATCGCCGACCGCATCGCCTTCGACCTTGGCGACCTTAGGGAAGAGTATCCCGACGAGCCCGTGCCCCCGGGCAAGACGGCGATCCAGCACCTGACCGACCTGGCCTGGAGCGGCGCCCACTGGCGCTATCCGGACGGCGTGCCGAAGAAGGTCACCGACCTGCTGCACAAGGAACTCAGGCTGATCGCCGAGCTCAACTACCCCAACTACTTCCTCACCGTGCACGACATCGTCCAGTGGGCGCGGGCCCGGCCACAGCCGATCCTGTGCCAGGGGCGGGGCTCGGCGGCCAACTCGGTGGTCTGTTTCTGCCTGGGCGTCACAGCCGTGGACCCGACCAGGAAGGATCAGGACCTGCTGTTCGCCCGCTTCCTGTCGAAGGAGCGGGGCGACCCGCCCGACATCGACGTCGACTTCGAGCACGAGCGGCGCGAGGAGGTAATGCAGTACATCTACCAGCGCTACGGCCGGCACAGGGCGGCCATCTGCGGTACGGTGATCCACTACCGCCCGCGCAGCGCCATCCGCGACGTGGGCAAGGCGCTGGGCCTGACCGAGGACATCACCGCCGCCCTGGCCAATACCGTCTGGGGCAGCTGGGGCGGCGAGATCGCGCGGGACCACATCCGCCAGGCCGGACTGGATCCCGACAATCCCGAGATCGTCCGCGCGGTCACCCTGGGCAGCGAGCTGCTCAACTTCCCGCGTCACCTGTCGCAGCACGTCGGCGGCTTCGTGCTGACCCGGCGGCGGCTGGACGAGACGGTCCCGATCGGCAACGCGGCCATGAAGGACCGCACCTTCATCCAGTGGGACAAGGACGACATCGACGCGCTCGGCCTGATGAAGGTCGATGTACTGGCGCTGGGGATGCTCAGCTGCCTGAAGCGCGGCTTCGACCTGCTGAACCAGCATCACGGCGAGACCCTGACCCGTGAGCACGGCGGGCTGTTCAGCGACATCGCCCACATCCCGCAGGAGTGTCCGAAGGTCTACGACATGCTCTGCCGGGCCGATTCGGTGGGCGTGTTCCAGGTCGAGAGCCGGGCCCAGATGTCGATGCTGCCCAGGCTCAAGCCGCGCCGGTTCTACGACCTCGTCATCGAGGTGGCGATCGTCCGGCCGGGGCCGATCCAGGGCGACATGGTCCACCCCTACCTGAAGCGGCGCGACGGGATCGAGCCGGTCGTCTACCCCGCGCCGTCGCCTGAACACGGTCCGGCCGACGAGCTGAGGGTGGTCCTCGAGAAGACCTTCGGCGTCCCCCTCTTCCAGGAACAGGCGATGCGCCTGGCCATCGAGGCGGCGAAGTTCTCCGATGACGAGGCCAACCAGCTGCGCCGCGCCATGGCCACCTTCAAGAACCTCGGCGACCTCAACGACCACCAGGACCGCTTCATCGGCGGCATGACGGCGCGCGGCTATGATCTGGCCTTCGCCACTCGCTGCTTCGAGCAGATCAAGGGCTTTGGCCACTACGGCTTCCCGGAGAGCCACGCGATCAGCTTCGCCCTGCTGGTCTACGCCTCCTCCTGGATGAAGTGCTGGTATCCGGACGTCTTCTGCGCGGCGATCCTCAATTCCCAGCCGATGGGCTTCTACCAGCCGGCCCAGCTGGTCCGGGACGCCCGCGACCACGGCGTGACGGTGCGCGAGCCCGATATCCTGCACAGCGACTGGGACTGCACGCTGGAGCCGAACGCCGATCCGGCGGCGCGACTGAAGGCGGTGCGGCTCGGCCTGCGCCAGATCAAGGGGCTGCGGCAGGACGAGATCCTGAACCTCGTGCAGGCCCGGCGGGACGGGGCCGCGACCCTGCTGGACCTCGCCCGCATGGCGAGGCTGTCACGCCGGACGCTGGAACTGCTGGCCGAGGCCGATGCGTTCCGTTCGCTGGGCATGGACCGCCGCGCCGCCCTGTGGGCGGTGAAGGGCGAGGCCGCCGAGGTCGCGGCGGACCGCAACTCCATGCTCGACGGCCTGCCGCTGTTCGAGGCGGCGGTGAATCTGCCGAAACTCAACCTGCCCCAGCATGTGGCGGAGGATTACCGCACCACGGGCCTGTCGCTGAAGGCGCATCCCTGCCGGTTCTTCAGGCCGCTTCTGGACCGGCACGGCTGCGTCCCCGCCGGTGAGCTGGGACGCCTGAGGGACGGGGACCGGGTCTCGGTGGCCGGGCTGGTCCTGATCCGGCAACGACCCGGCACCGCCCATGGCATCGTCTTCGTGACGATCGAGGACGAGACCGGTCCGGCTAACGCCATCGTCTGGAAGGACGTCTTCGCGGCCAACCGGCGCACGGCGATGAGCGCCAGCTTCCTGATCATCCATGGCCGGCTCCAGATCGCCCACGGCGTGATCCATGTCGTCGCCGAACGGTTCACCGACCTGACGGACGAGCTGGGGCGGATGCGGGAGGAGCCTGCGCCGACCCGGCCCGGCGACGCGGTGCGAACGCGTCTGGTGCGGAGTCGCGACTTCCACTGATCTGAACGGGTCATGCCGGGGCATATCGGCCAGAACTTCGGGGGCTGCTGCCTACGCCGCCTCGGCCTCGGCGGGCGCCTCGACCCGCGCGGCGGCGTCGGACAGGGCCGCGAACAGCTCCTCCAGCGCGATCGGCTTGCGAACGACCCCGTCGGCGCCGGCGGCGCGGTAGCGGTTGACGTCCTCGTCGTAGACGTTGGCGGTCAGCATCCAGACCGGGATCAACGATCCCGACGCCCGGATCGCCCGCAGAGCCGTCAGGCCATCCATGACCGGCATGTTGGCGTCCATCAGGACCATGTCGAACGACGCCGCGGACAGCGCCTCCAGCGCCTGGGCCCCGTCCTCGACCAGGGTCAGCGAAACGGCGAGCGGCTCGAGCAACGCCTGCAGCACGTGGCGGTTGCCGGCGTTGTCCTCGGCCGCGAGGACCCGCAGCGGACGGCCCGCATCCAGGCCCTCGGCCTCGACGGCGTCCTCCCGGGCGTCCGAAATCGCGCAGACCGGCGCCTCGAACACCGCCTGGAAGACCGCACCCCCGCCGGGCGCGTCGATGACATCGATCCCGCCGCCCATCAACGCGAGATTGCCGACGCAGATGGCCAGACCTAAGCCGGCGCCGCCCAGGGCCCGACCGGCGTCGGTCTGCTCGAACACCTGGAAGATCCGTTCCCGGTCCTGGGCCGAGACGCCCGGGCCCTGGTCAATCACCTCGATCTTCACGGCCAGGCTGGCGCTGTCGGCCCCGGCAGCCGCGCTCACACGAATGATGACCTTCCCGCCGCGCGGGCTGAACTTCAGGGCGTTGGACACCAGGTTGATCAGCACCTGCTCGACCTTGCCGCCGTCAGCGACCAGACCGCAGGGGCTCGGCAGTCCGTCCAGTTCGCAGACAAGGGTCACCCCGTGCTCCCGGGCGCGCGGCGTCCAGATCCGCGCCACCGTCTCCACCGCCTGTCGCAGATCGAACGGAGCAATGCTGAGCGTGGACTTGCCGGCCTCGATGCGACCGATGTCGAGCATCGAATCCAGCAGGCGCTTGAGCAGCGTCCCGGCGTCGACGACGCCTCGCGCCATGTCCTTCTGCCGGACTGTCAGGCGCGAGCGGTTCAACGCCTCGGCGAGCCCCAGGACGGCGTTGAGCGGCGTCCGGATCTCGTGGCTGGTCATGGCCAGGAAGTCGGACTTGGCGCGGCTGGCGGCCTCGGCCTGGGCGCGGGCGGCCTCGGCCTCCGCGACCAGCGCAGTCAGGGTGGCGTTCTTCTCCTCAAGGGCGAGGCGTACGTTCGACAGGGTCCTGTCGGTAGCCTGCTGCCGCCAGCTGGCCGCCACGACAGCCACGACGAACAGGCAGATAGCGATCGCGAAGTGACCGCTGGCAACGCCGGCGGAGCCGGAACTGCCATTGGCGCCGATCCAGATCAACGAGGCGATGGACGGCGCGATGGCCGCCGCATAGCCGAGCCGGCTCATGTGCACCTGAAGGGCGGTGAACATAAGGACGCCAATGATCAGAAGGCCGCTCTCAAGGCGAACCACCAGGGTCGTCGCCGACTCGCGGACCTCCAGCGCCATGGCGCAGGCCTGCAGCGAAATCAGGAAGGTGATGAGGCCTGTCCGAATCGTAAGCTTGCGCAGGGCCAGTTCCTGGTCGGGATCCCGCGCGGCGACCTCGACAGCCCAGAACAGCACGCCGTAAAGCGCCAAGTGCAGCAGGCCGAAGCCGATCGCATAGGACGCGCCGGCGACGATTCCGACAATGGCCGACAGGCCGAGCGCCATGGCGAACCGGACAAAGGCCATGCCGCGGTAGTGGCGGACGAAGCCGTCGACTTTCAGCGCCGCCGCCGTTCGTTGCGGGTTTCCCATGGACCCGCATCCGACCACAGGTGTGTGAAGATGCGCCTAAACGCCGCACCTTTTTCCGCATGGGCGCCGACAGGCTGTGTCGCCCCTCAGGCAATGATGTCGGGCGTCAGCTGGTTCTCCAGCTTTGTGATCTGGTCGCGCAGGATCAACTTCTGCTTCTTGAACCGGGCGATCTGGAGCTGGTTGGGCAGCGGCTGGGATTCGAGCGCGGCGACGGCGGCGTCGAGGTCCTGGTGTTGCTGACGCAGCTCGACCAGGCGCGCGCGAATCTCCACGTTGGGCAGCGTGATCAGCCGTGGATCATCGTCGTTCATGCGTCGCGCTCCCTCACCCGACTCTCAGGAATACAGCCGGGCGTGACGCTACGCCAAGGCCTTCGCAAGGCGATCAAGCGCCGCAGCCGGCGCCGCCCCGCTCCAGGCCATGGCCGCACGTCGCAGGGCGGCCGGCGCGTCGACAGTTTCGGCGGCCCCGGCGAGCGATTCGAGCGCCTCCATCAGGACCCGCTCGGCGCGCAGTTCGGCCGCCTTCACATCTTCGCGCAGGCCTTCCCGGGCGCCATCGTCGAAGGGCGCGCGGGGCGCCTTCAGGGTCCGTCGTACGTTACGCAACGGCCAGAGCACCGTCTCGTCCCAGGCCACGGTGGTCTGCACCCCGTTGGCCAGCGTCTCGGGGTCGGGGTCGGCCCATACCGCCCACAGCAGCAGGGCGGTGCTGAAGCCGTGTTCGTCCTGCAACGCAAGGGTCGCCTCCGGCACGCCCGGCCGGGCGTAGGCGGACAGGGTCCAGTCCCAGAGCGCTCCGCTCACTGGCCCGAACCCGTGATCGGGGCGATATCCTCGCCCCAGCGCTTCACCGGGGTCCAGTCGAGACCAAAGAGGTCGAGCGCCCGGCCCACGGACTGATCGACCATCTCTTCCAGCGACGTCGGATGGGCGTAGAAGGCCGGCATCGGCGGGGCGATGATCGCCCCCATCTCCGCCAGCCGGACCATGGTGCGCAGGTGGCCCAGGTGCAGCGGGGTCTCGCGCACCATCAGGACCAGAGGCCGCCGCTCCTTCAGGGTGACATCGGCGGCGCGGGTGAGCAGCGACGAGGTCACCCCGGTGGCGATCTCGCTCATCGTGCGGATTGAACAGGGCGCGATGATCATGCCCAGAGCCCGGAACGAGCCGGAGGCGATGGAGGCGCCCACGTCGCCGACCTTGTGCACCACATCGGCCCGGCCCCCGACATCTGCGACGGTCAGCCCTGCTTCCTGGGTCAGGGTCAAGGCCGCCGCGCGCGACAGGATCAGGTGGCTTTCGACGTCCAGATCCCGGCAGGCGTCGAGCGCGCGCAGCCCGTAGGCGGCGCCCGAGGCGCCGGAGATTCCGACGATGAGTCTTCTGCGGGCGGCTGCGGTCATGATCCCTCCCGGCGCGGACGCGTAAACGTCCAGATCGCGCTTTCGGCCTTGCGGCGCAAGCGCAACGATATGTGATCTGACTCTTGCGCCTTGCGGGTGTTCACTATCGTCAGTCTAAAGAAGAGGAGACGGACGTATGGCGCTGGATGCCCGTATTCGTGAACTCGGTAACCGTCATCAGACCCTGGACCGGCTTATCGAGGACGAGTTGCGACGACCCGCTTCCGACGACATTCGCCTGAAGGAACTCAAACGACAGAAACTCCGCCTGAAGGAAGAGATCGAGAACCTCAGGCTGCGGGTTCACTAGGAACGACAAGGGCGCTCCCGGCCAGGCCGGAGCGCCCTTTTTCGTGATGGGGACATGCGCTTCAGGGCGTGTCCCCGGCAGCTTCAGCAAGCGGCAGGGGACACGTACCTGAGGCGGTACATGTCCCTTGGCCCGCCTAGTCTTCGTCGTCTTCGCCGTCATCGCCGAAGTTGGCGAACACGTCCGAGTCGGAGACCCGGCGCTTGAGCAGGTCTTCCTCGACCTCGGGCTCGGGCTCGGGTTCGGCGACGGGGCGCAGCGCGTCGGTCGGCAGGATGCCCTTCTTGAGGTCGTCCTTGGCCTTCTTGTCGGCCGCCTTCCGGACCACGCCGTCCAGTTCGATCTGGGTGGTCAGGCCGAGCGTCACCGGATCGACCGGCTTGATGTTGGCGCTGTTCCAGTGGCTGCGGTCGCGAACGGACTCGATGGTCGCCTTGGTGGTGCCCAGCAGCTTGGAGATCTGCGCGTCGGCCACTTCCGGGTGGTTGCGGACGAACCAGGCGATGGCGTCCGGACGGTCCTGGCGGCGCGACACGGGGGTGTAGCGCGGGGCCTTCTTCACCGGCTTAAGCAGTTCGGCGTGACGGCTCTTCTGGGCCAGCATGCGGTACTTGGAGTCGGCCGCGGCCTTGTCCAGCTCTTCGCGGTTCAGCTGGCCGTTAGCGATCGGGTCGGCGCCGCGGATGTCCCGCGCGACCTCGCCGTCGGCGATGCCGCGGACTTCAAGCGGGTGCAGGCCACAGAAGGCGGCGATCTGCTCGAAGGTCAGCGAAGTGTTGTCCACGAGCCAGACGGCGGTCGCCTTCGGCATCAGGATTTGGTCGGACATGACGGGCTCCAGAAACGACGGCGCCCGGCCTCTCGGCCGGGCGGGGTATTGGATTCCATCTATAAGGGCGATCACGGACAAAGGAAACGGCGATCGTTTGCCTACCTGTGATCCGAACTTCCCGGCGAACGCCGGGGTGAGCGGAGTGTAGGAGCGCTAAGCCGCTTCCACCCCGAACTGCAGCTGCGCCAGCCGCGAGTACAGCCCGCCCTTCTTGACCAGCGCGGCATGCGTGCCCTGCTCGACCACGGCGCCGTCCTCCATCACCACGATGCGGTCGGCGCGCAGGACAGTGGCCAGGCGGTGGGCGATGACCAGGGTGGTCCGCTCGCCCATGGCGCTTTCCAGCGCCTTCTGGACCAGGCGCTCGTTCTCGGCGTCCAGGGCGCTGGTCGCCTCGTCGAGCAGCAGCACCGGCGCGTCGCGGACCAGGGCGCGGGCGATGGCCAGCCGCTGCTTCTGGCCGCCGGACAGGGTCTTGGCGCGCTCGCCGACCGGGGTGTCGAAGCCCTCCGGCAGGGCCTTGATGAAGCCCTCGGCCTCGGCGGCGCGGGCGGCGGCGAACACCTCTTCCAGGCTGGCGTCCTCGCGGCCGAAGCGGATGTTCTCCAGCGCGGAGCCGGAGAACAGGGCCGAATCCTGGGCCACCAGCGCCAGCCGGGCGCGCACCTCTTCCGGGTCGGCGTCGCGAAGGTCGACGCCGTCGAGGATCACGCGGCCCTCCTGCGGATCATAGAAGCGCAGCAGCAGGCGCAGCACCGTGCTCTTGCCCGCGCCCGAGGGGCCGACAAGGGCCACCGTCTCGCCCGGCTTCACGGTCAGGTCGAAGCCGCGCAGGGCGGGCAGGTCCGGGCGGCCGGGATAGGCGAAGGTCACGCCCTCGAAGGCGATCTCGCCCCGGGCCGGCGACGGCAGGGTCTTCGGCCTGGCCGGCGCGGCGATCCCGGGCCTGGCGTCGAGCAGTTCACCGATGCGCTGCATGGCGCCGGCCGCTTTCTGGACGTCGCCCCAGACCTCGCCCAGGGCGCCGACGCCGCTGGCCGCCATCACCGACAGGAAGACGAACTGGATCAGGTCGCCCGGCGTCATCCCGCCGGTCAGCACCGAATGGGCGGCGCGCCACAGCACGAAGGCGACGCCGCCGAAGATCAGGCCGATGACGATGACGGTCATCAGGGCGCGGGCCCGGATGCGGCTGGCGGCGGCCTTGAACGCCACCTCGACCGAGTCGCCGAAGCGGCGGTCGGCGGTCCGCTCGCGGCCGAAGGCCTGCACGGTCTCCAGCGCGTCGAGGCTCTCGCCCGCGAAGCCGACAGCGTCGGCGAACCGGTCCTGGGCGGTGGTGGACAGCGTCCGCACCCGGCGCCCGAAGATGAACAGCGGCGCGATGACCACGGGGGCGAGGGCCATGACCGCGAGGGTCAGCATCGGCGAGACCGTGAACATCACGATGGTCGCGCCGATCGTCGACAGCATGTTGCGCAGCGCCACCGAGGCGGAGGTGCCGACCAGGGTCTCGATCAGGGTGACGTCGGTGGTCAGGCGCGAAAGCACCTCGCCCGTCCGGGTCTTGAGGAAGTAGGAGGCGTCCAGCGTCAGGATATGGCGGTAGACCGACGTGCGCAGGTCGGCGACCACCCGCTCGCCCAGCAGCGACACGAAGAAGAACCGCCCGGCCGTCGCGATAGCCAGCACCGAGACGACGCCCATGCCGATCAGGAAAGTCTGGTTGAGTTGCTCGGCCGAGCCAGAGCCGAAGCCCCTGTCGACCACCAGACGCGCCGCGGCGGTGAGGCCAAGGGTGGCGGCTGTGGAGAACAGCAGGAAGAACCCGGCGGCGGCCGCGTAGCCCCAATGGGCGCGGACGAAAGGCAGCAGCCGGCCCAGCGTCTTGACGTTGCGGCTGCGGGGCCGTTTGGCGGCCGCCTCGGCGATGCCGGCGGCCAACTCGGCCCCCGCGCCCGGCCGGCCGTCGGCGACCGGATCGCTCGCGGCTATATCGGTCATCAGTTGGGCCCCTTGCCTTCCACGCGCCCGTTCTGTATAGCCGCCCGTCTTCGACCGCACCGACTTTCTCGGCGCGCGTCACACTCATTTCCTCCAAGTCGGTTGGACCGCCCGATGAAACAAGACACCCATCCCGACTACCACTTCATCACGGTGGTTCTGACGAACGGCGAGTCCTACCAGACCCGTTCGACCTTCGGTAAGGAAGGCGCGACCCTGAACCTCGACATCGATCCGTCGACGCACCCGGCCTGGACCGGCGGCAACGCCCACATGCTGGACCGCGGCGGCCGCGTGTCGCGCTTCAACGCGAAGTTCGCCGGCTTCACCACCAAGAAGTAGGCGTCACGCCGCTTCGACGCGATATCGAAAGGCCGGCCGCAGCGATGCGGCCGGCCTTTTGGCGCTTCAGATCGTCTTGGCGTCCGGGCCTAAGCCGTATCACTGGGAGGGGTCCACACGAACGAGACCTCTCCCATTTCAGGAACCTCGAAACGCCACTCGCGTTCGGCGTCCTCCATCAATGTCCGCGCAAGCTCATGCGCAAGCGCAGAGGCCTGAAACGGAAACGCGCCGTAGACCAGGCTCGTGAACTCGATGGCGCCCGACAACTCCAGACTACACGAGTACCCACGCCTAGGATCAAATCCTCTGGGCTCCAGCCGGATGGTGCAGGGCAGCCGCCGATCACCGTTTCGTTCGATCGCCATGAGCTCGAAGTTCACGCGGTCCCTCCCGCTGGCTAGGTCGATTAGGGGAGGCGCTTGCAACGAGCATAGCAGATCCCGGCGGTGATATTTGCAGAAGCGTAGCAGGCCCCCCGCTGGGACGGGAGGATGCCACCTCGGCCGGAGAGGCAGGCGAGGACGTCCTCGTCGTAGGCTTGTTCACATTCCTTATCGCATTGCTCTCTCGGGGAGGGACAACTACCGCCGAACCCAGCGCCTGGGCACGCCATGCTGCCGCCCAGCGCTCCAGGATACCCCGCTCGCCCAGGAAGCCCCCAGGACCCCAGCGACTCTGGCCGTGAGTAGTCTTCGTCGCCCCACGGCGTCGCACTTTCCCATGGATGTGCAGAACTGGACGTCGAAATTGCCCCCGCCATCAACGCAGTGGAGGCTAGCACGCAAAGAAGCCTTCTCATGGTCTATCTCCTCTAAGGAGCATTAACCATGATCGCTACTTTTAGTGCAGTCAATAGGAGTGCAACTTTCGGGGGAGCTACGCCCCCTGCCCGCCGAACGCGCCCTTCAGGCGGTCCATCTGGCTGAGGACGGCGTTGGGCGTCTCCTCGAGCGAGGGCTCGACGTACATGCGGCGGTCCAGATGCCGGACGCGGTCGTAGAGCCGGCCCGAGCGATCGAGCAGGTGCAGCAGGGAAAGCGGCAGATCATGCAGGGCTTCACTGTCGCCCGGGTCAGCATCTTCCTGGTCGACCCGGTAACGGTCATCGCAGGCCGCTTCCGGCGCCATGTCGCCCTCGCGCACCGCGCGCTGCACCAGCAGCCACGAGGCGACCCGCATCAGCCGGGTGGTCAGCCGCATGCTTTCGGAGGCGTAGGCCAGGGCCGCGCTGCGCGACAGCAGCTTGGAATCCTGCCGTCCGCCGCCGTCCAGATAGGCGGCGGTCTCCTCCACGAGGTCCATGCCTTCCTGGAAGGTCCGGTCGAACAGTTCCGAGCGGGCGAAATCGCTGATCACGTTCGCACGCCACGGCGTCGACGCCGGCGCACTGAAATCGCTCATGGACACATTCGCCCCTTAATCTCATCCGCGGGACGAACTTGCCCGCCTGGCCACAACGGCTGCAACGCCCGTGCCAAGCTGTCCGTCCGCGGATCGCCCCAGTTTTCGTCTGTCAGGTCTTGCCCAGATTGAAGAAGGCGTCGGCCGCCGAGCGACCCGCCCGCTTCTTCTCGATCTGGCCCCGCACGCGAGCCAGTTCGGCCTCCAGCAGCTCTATGCGCTCCTCGAGTTCGGACACGCCGAAAAGGTCGAGGTCCTCGCGGGTCACCGCCAGCAGCGCGTCGCCGCGCCCTCCGCGAGGGCCTGCCGGTTCTTCCAGCATGATCTGACCTCCCTATCGCCAAAGCCGTGTTTCACATATCTGACGCCTGCAAGCGCCAGGGCGCAACCCCGCCGGAGAAAGCGACCATGTCCCAGACCATGATGACGGCCATCGCCATCGAGGGCGGCAAGGGGGGCGCCGAGGCGCTGAAGCCGGTGCAGATGCCCGTTCCGGTTCCGGTGAACGGCGAAATCCTGATCCGGGTCAGGGCCGCCGGCGTCAACCGCCCCGATATTGTCCAGCGCCTGGGCTTCTACCCTGCCCCTCCCGGCGCGCCGGAGACCCTGGGCCTGGAGGTCGCCGGCGAGGTGGTGACGGCGGCGGGCCGCTGGACGGTCGGCGACCGGGTCTGCGCTCTGCTCGGCGGCGGCGGCTACGCCGAATACGCCGTGGTCGACGCGCGCCACGCCCTGCCGATCCCCGAGGGCATGAGCTTCGAGGCGGCCGCCGGCCTGCCGGAGACCGTCTTCACCGTCTACGCCAACGTCTTCGAGCATGGGGCGCTCAAGGCCGGCGAGACCCTGCTGCTGCACGGGGCCACCTCCGGCATCGGCACAACGGCCATCCAGATGGCCAAGGCCGCCGGCGCCACGGTAATCGCCACTGGCCGGGGCGCCGACAAGGCCGCCCAGGCCCTGGCGCTGGGCGCCGACATCGCGGTGGACAGCTCGACCGAGGATTTCGAGGCCGTCGCCAGGGCCCACGGCGGCGTTGATGTCGTGCTCGACATGGTCGGGGCGGCCTATTTCGAGAAGAACCTCAACGCCCTGAACACCGGCGGCCGCATCGTCTACATCGCCTCGCTGGGCGGCGGGACGATCGAGGTTCCGATCATGAAGATCATGATGAAGCGGGCCACGATCACCGGCTCGACCCTCCGCCCCCGCTCCGCCGACGAGAAGGCCCGCATCACGGCCGAGGTCGAGCGGGTGGTCTGGCCCTGGGTGGCGTCCGGCAAGGTGAAGGCGGTCGTCGACGCCACCTTCCCGCTGGCGGACGCGGCCAAGGCCCACGCGCACCTCGAGGCCGGGGCGCATGTGGGCAAGGTGCTGCTGATCGCCTGAGGGCCTAGTTCAGCAGATCCGCCGGCGTACTGGGCTCGCTCAGCATGGCCTCCATCGCCTTCCAGCGCTCCGCCTGGCCCGGTCCGGCGCGTTGGACATGGTCGCGCACCATCTTCAGGCCCAGGCCATAGTTGATCACATAGCTGCGGTACTGCTCGGCGAAGGCCACCGTCTGGCTGGCGCGCTTTTCCGATACGAGGCCGTATTTCTGGGTCATCCCAACCGCGGTGGCCCGGTCCATGCGGCCGGCCAGATACTCGGCGGCGATGGTGAAGCGCGCGCCCGACAGCGCCTGCTGCGCCGTCTGCAGGACCAGGTAGCGTCCGGCGTCCTTCGGATCGAGGCCGGCCAGCGGATAGAGCACCCTGGCCTCGAACGCGGCGCGCTCCTCGCCCGGGAAGGCCAGCTCAATACCGTAGTTGGCCGAGCCCTCGGCCAACAGCGACTGCGGCGAATAGAGCGGATAGACGGTGAACTCGACCCAGCCGCGCCCCCTGGCCAGGCGCTCCTCGAGCAGAACGTTGTAGAGGTGGTGGCCGGGGTAGCCCTCGTGGCAGCCCAGGTCGACGGCCCGGCCCAGCCGCACCGGCAGGTCGGTGTTCACCTGGATCAGGCTCTCGGCCCCGCCCTTGTACCAGTTGTAGCCGGACCAGCTCTTGCCGGTGACGAACTCCAGCGTGAAGCGTTCGTTCGCGGGCAGCGGAATGAAGGCGAGCGTGCGGCGGCGGCACTCGGCGATGGCGGCGTCCATCACCGCCTTGAGCCGGTCGGCGGGCACGACGAAGCGGTCATTGAAGGCGTCGACCCGCTGCCACAGCGGCCCCTCGCCCGGGACCAGTTTCTCGATGTCGGCCAGCACGGGATCGTAGGCGGCGAGCGGCTTCAGCACCGGCCGGACCCCGAACAACCCCTCCGCCTCGTCCTCGAAGCCGAGCTTCTCGCCCTGCATCATGCGCAGGCGCGTCCGGGCGGCGATCAGCTGGCCGCGCAGGAAGGCGATCCGCTCGTGGGTGAGCGACCCGCTGGTGTCGCCGGCGGTGTCGGCGCCCGCCTCGTCCTCGGCCAGCTCGGCCAGCAGAAAGTCGACATCCCGCGCCAGCTCGGGGAGTGTCCGCTTCGACGCCTTTGCCGCCGCCTGCCAGGCCGGGGGGCCGTAGTAGGCGTCGATGTAGCCGTCCTCATGCTCGCCGATCTCGAGGCTGAGCTGCACATAACGCGACGCGATGTCGCCGACGTGCGCATGGGCCGGCGCCGGACCGGTGATGAGGGCGAGGGCCAGCACCGCCGCGGCGGCCAACTGCCGGATCACGAGTAGATCCAAGCCTTGCGGGCGTCGTCGGCGAGGCCGGGGGAGTCGCAGAAGACCCCGTCGACCCCGGCCTTGAACAACGCCTCCAGCACGGTGTCGACCCGGCCATGAAGGACCATGTCCGCGTCGGCCGTCGCGCCGGCCGGGATGCGCAGGGCGGCCGGCAGGAAGTAGTTCTCCGCCCGCACCGTCCAGGGATGGACCTTCAGCCCGGCGGCATGGGCGGCGCCGACAAACGTGGTGGCCGGCAGCAGCGTCTGGCCGTCCGTCGGCACGACATAGCCCTTCTCCGGTCCCACGCCGTCGGCATAGGCCGCGATCGCCTTCAGGCCGGCGGCGCTCGTCATTTCGGCATAGCTGAAGCCCGGCGCATCGGCGGGCGCGCCCTCGCTGTCGATCAGCTGCACCAGTTTCGCCTTCGTCAGCGGCCGAAGCGTCTTCAGCGGCGCGACCTCGAAACACTGGACGAAAACCTTTGCGTCGGCGCTGTCGAGCCGGTTGGCCTTCAGCGCATCGGCCATCCGCTGTTCGAACGGCAGGCTGATCGAGGCGAAGTACCGGGGGTGCTTCATCTCGGGATAGACGCCCACGCCCATGTCGCGGGCGATGGCGCAGACCTCGTCAAAGGTCGGGATCACGTCCTGGCCGTCGAAGGCGGTGTTGCCGGGCCGCAGCTGCGGCAACCGCTCGCGGCAGCGCAAGGTCTTGAGCTCGGCGAGGGTGAAGTCCTCGGTGAACCAGCCCTCCACGGACTGCCCGTCGATCACCTTGGTCGCCTTGCGCGCGGCGAACTCGGCCCTGGCGGCGACATCGGTCGTGCCGCCGATCTCGTTCTCGTGCCGCGCAACGAGGTGGCCGTCCCGGGTGATAACCAGATCCGGCTCGATGAAGTCGGCGCCCTGCTCGACCGCCAGCCTGTAGGCCGACCTTGTGTGCTCCGGCCGTTCGCCGCTGGCGCCGCGATGGGCGATGACGAGGGGTCGAGGCTTGCCGCGCGCAAGGACGGGCGTGGCGGCGAGGGCGGCGGAAGCAGCGGCGAAGGCGCGACGGGTCAGGGTCATGGCCCGGGATTAGCCACGGCCTGTGACGCCTTAGTCAAGCGGTGAGGCGATTTCGTCGAACGGGGGCTTGCGCTCCGGCGATGACGGCCCCAACTCAATTGTCGCGGCCCGGGCCCCTCTGACGATGCATGGTCATCGTGATGTCGGACCGCATCGGGTGCGCTCGATGCATGGGTCCGGTTCCCCCGCCGCCCTCACCCTGCGTCGAGCGCCCCGGTCCTGCTTTGAGGAGGGTGCTTGCATGGATGGTCTCGGATCATTGTTCCTGGGTCAGCCGGTCTGGATGTGGCTGACCTTTCTGGCGGCTGTCGTGGTCCTGCTGGCGCTGGATCTCGGCGTGCTGCACCGCACGGCCCGTGAGATCGGCGTGCGAGAAAGCCTGCTGATGTCGGCCGGCTACATTGCCCTGGGCCTCGCGTTCGGCGGCTTCGTCTGGGCCTCGCTCGGAGCGCAGTCGGGCGTCGAGTACCTGACCGGCTTCGTGGTCGAGAAGAGTCTGGCGATCGACAACGTCTTCGTCATCGCGATGATCTTCACCTACTTCGCCGTCCCGCGGGAGCTACAGCACAGGGTGCTGTTCTGGGGCATCCTGGGCGTCATCGTGCTGCGGGCGATCATGATCGGCTTCGGCGCGGCGCTCGTCTCGGAGTTCGGGTGGGTCCTCTACATCTTCGCCGCCTTCCTGGTGTTCACCGGCGTGAAGATGCTGTTCTGGAAGGGGCAGGGGAAGGACCTGGGCGACAATCCGCTGCTGCGCCTCGTCCGGCGGCGCTTCCGGGTCACCGATCAGCTGCACGGTGAGCGCTTCTTCGTCCGGGCGCCGGACCCTGTCAGCGGCAAGCTGGTCACCTGGATCACGCCCCTGTTCCTGGCGCTGGTGATGATCGAGATCGCCGACCTGATCTTCGCCGTGGACTCGGTTCCGGCCATCTTCGCCATCACCACCGACCCCTACATCGTCTACACCTCGAACATCTTCGCCATCCTCGGCCTGAGGGCCCTGTACTTCGCCCTGGCCGCCGTGCTGCACCGCTTCGCCTACCTCAAGCAGGCGCTGGCCGTGCTGCTGATCTTCATCGGCGGCAAGATCTTTGTCGCCGACCTGATGGGCTGGTCGAAGTTCCCAGCCGAATGGTCGCTGGGCATAACCTTCGCCATCCTTGCCTCCGGCATCGTCTACTCGATCTGGCGAACAAGGACGCCGGCGACGGCCGTTGATCGCGCCGGGTGATCGGAGCGGCGACCCCAGACGACGAGCCCCGCGCAAAAGCGGCCTCGCGGCATTGAACAGCGCGCCTGTGCGGGTCTAAGTCCCCGATCTGGACCTGCATCGGCGACGCAGGCCTCAGACGGAACTGGAGGCTGACTTGATGATGCGCGACCTGCGACATGACGCTGAGGGCGGGGGGAGATGCTAGAGACCGCCCTCAACGCGGCGAGCGCCAATCTCCTGGCTCCAGCTCTGCTGTTCTTCGCGCTCGGCGCCCTGGCGGGGTGGGCGAAATCGGACCTGTCGATCCCAGACCAGGCCGCCAAGGCCCTGTCCCTCTACCTGATGCTCTGCATCGGCTTCAAAGGCGGGGTGGAAGCCCAGGCCAGCGGCCTCACCGGCGGTCTACTGGCGGCCGGCGGCCTTGGACTGGCCTTCAGTTTCCTTGCGCCGTTCGCCGCCTACATGGCTCTGCGGACGCTGTGCGGGGTCGAACGTGTCACCGCCGCCGCGACCGCGGCGCACTACGGAAGCGTCTCGGTAGTCACCTTCGCGGCGGGCAGCGAGTACCTGCGCACGCTCGGCGTCGAGTTCAGCGGCCATATGGCGGCGGTTCTGGCTCTGATGGAGACTCCGGCCATTCTCGCCGCCCTGCTGATCGTCGGCTCAAGGGCGCGCGATCCTGGCGCCCGCTTCAAGCCGGAGCTCTGGCGCGAAGTCCTGCTCAACGGGGCGGCGGTCCTCCTGGTCGGCAGTTTCGTGGTCGGTCTCCTGACCGGCGAGCGGGGCATGGACCGGCTGTCGGGGTTCGTGAGCGGCGCGATCTTCCAGGGCGCCCTGTGCCTGTTCCTGCTCGACATGGGCATCATCGCGGCGCGACGGCTGGCGGACGCGCCGATGCGCAGACCCGGCCTGGTGGCCTTCGCCGTCGTCTGGCCGATTCTGAGCGCCACCGCCGCGCTGCTGGCCGCCAAGGCCGTGGGCATGTCCGTCGGCGACGCCACCCTGTTCGCCGTGCTGGCGGCCTCGGCCTCCTACATCGCCGTACCCGCCGCGATGCGCATGGCGCTGCCGAAGGCCGACGCGGGGGTCTACATCCCGATGTCGCTTGCGATGACCTTTCCCTTCAACCTCGTTGTCGGCATCCCGCTCTATCATGCGGCGGCCCAACTTCTGGTGAGCTAGCCCCGTGGACCTGACGCAACGAAAGAAGCTCGACATCTTCATCGAGAAGCATGCGCTGCATCACGTCGAGGCCATGCTCGGCGGGGCGGGCTTCAAGGGCTGGAGCGTGTTCCTCGGCATGGAGGGCGCCGGCGCGCACGGCGCCTGGCGCCAGACAGGCGTCGCGGACGCCGAAGCCTGTCTGGTCATCGCGATCGGCGGGGAAGCAGCGACCCGGACCGCGCTCGACTGGCTCAGCGACTACTTCAGGACCTACCCGGGCGTCGCTTCCGTGAGCGACGTGTCGGTCATGCGCGGTGAACGCTTCTGATCGGACGCCCCGGCGACGCCCTGCCCCGCTGACGGTCGCGGTCAGGCGGCCGCGTCGAGCTTTTCGAGGATCAGCGGGTGGAGTTCCAGGTTCGAGGCGAGGATGCTTCCCGCGCCGGGGACATAGGGCTCGCCTCGCAGGTCGGTGACCTTGCCGCCGGCCTCGGTGACCAGCAGCAGGCCCGCGGCGGTGTCCCAGGGCTTGAGACCCCGCTCCCAGAAGCCGTCGAAGCGGCCGGCCGCGACCCAGGCGAGGTCCAGCGCGGCGGCGCCGTAGCGGCGCACGCCGGAGACCCGCTGGCTGATCTGATGCAGTTCCTTGAGGAACTGGCCGTGGCCGGGCACGCCCATGAACGGGATGCCAGTGGCCAGCAGGCTCTCGTCGAGTGTGCGACGGGCGGCGACGCGCAGGCGTTTCTCGTTGCCCAGCCACGCGCCGCGGCCCTTCTCGGCCCAGAAGGTGTCATGGGTGATGGGGTTGTAGGTCACCGCCGCGACGATCTGGCCGTCGCGCTCGAGCGCGATGTTGACCGCGAAGTGCGGGATGGCGTGCAGGAAGTTCGTCGTGCCGTCGAGCGGGTCGACGATCCAGCGGTGGGTCTTGTCGGTGCCCTCGATCTCAGGCCGCTCCTCGCCGAGGAAGCCGTAGCCGGGGCGCAGCTTGGTCAGGGCCTCGAACAGCACCTGCTCGGCCTTGATGTCAGCGGCCGAGACATAGTCCGCCGCGCCCTTCTTCGAGACCTGGAGCTCGGTGACCTCGCCGAAGTCGCGGGCGAGGCCCCGGGCCGCCTTGCGGGCGGCGTCGATCATCGAGGCGATAAGGGAGGAGGCGGCGGACATCTGTGATCAGTCGGCGCGGCGCACGTATTCGCCGGTCTCGGTCGAGACCAGCACCCGCTCGCCCGCTTCCATGTAGGGCGGGATCAGGATGCGCATGCCGTTGTCGGCCTTGGCCGGCTTGTAGGACGAGGACGCGGTCTGGCCGTTCACCACGGCGTCGGCCTCGACGATGGTCAGCACGACCTGCTCGGGCAGCTCGATGCCGATGGCGCGCTCCTCGTGGAACTCCACCACCACGGTCATGCCGTCCTGCAGGAAGCGGACCTGGTCTTCGCCGACGAAGTCCTTGTGCAGGGTGATCTGCTCGTAGTTTTCCTTGTCCATGAACACCAGCATGTCGCCCTCGGCGTACAGGTAGGTGTTGTCGCGCTGCTCGAGCGTCACGCGCTCGACCTTGTCGTCCGAGCGGAAGCGTTCGTTGAGCTTGCGGCCGTCGATGAGGTTCTTGAGCTCGACCTGGGCGAAGGCGCCGCCCTTGCCGGGCTTCACATGCGCGGCCTTCACGCAGACCCAGAGGCCGTTCTCGTGCTGGAGCACCATGCCCGGTTTGATAGTGTTGCCGTTGATCTTGGCCATGGGATTAGGGTTCGCGCAAAGGGGCTGGAAATTGGGCGCGGAACCTAGCGATGAGGGGGGGCAATAGCAAGGTGGGGGACTCATTGCGTGCTTCGACACGCGACCTGCGGTCGCTGCCCAGCATGACGTGGGTGGGTTCCCCTTCCGACCACGTCATCCTGAGCAGCCGCGCAGCGGCGTGTCGAAGGACGCAGGGCCTGCCCGCCCCCGCTACGCCCCCGCGATCGCCGCGTTGATGGCCCTGACCGCCGCTGCCGGACCGTCGGGATGAGCCCACAGCCCGGCGCTGACCGCCGCGAAGTCCGCCCCGGCCGCGGCCACGATGGCCACGTTCTCCGCCGTGATGCCGCCGATGGCGACGCAGGGGACCTCCATGGTTTCCTGCCAGATGGTCAGGATCTCCGGCTCGGCCTTCGTGGGAGCGTCCTTCGTCGTGGTCGGGAAAAAGGCGCCGAAGGCGACGTAGTCGGCGCCGGCCTCCGCCGCCTCCATCGCCAGGTGCCGGCTGTCGTGACAGGTGACCCCGACGATCCGCTCACTGCCGACCAGTTTGCGGGCCTGGGCGTAGCTGGCGTCGCTCTGGCCGACATGGACGCCGTCGCAGCCGTACTTCGCCGCAAGGTCCGGCCGGTCGTTGAGGATGATGGCCACATCGCGGGCATGGGCGATCGGGGTCAGCACATCGACCGCCGCCGCGATGACCTCGTCCGGGACGTCCTTGAGGCGGATCTGCAGCGCCGACACATCGCCGGCGTCCAGCGCGGCGGCGAGGGTGCGCGCGAAGACGGCCAGATCATCGATCCGGGGCGGGGTGATCAGGTAGAGGCGGCAGGACGCGGTCATGCCGTCCGTCTACACCAGCAGCGCCTTCAGCGCATAGGCGACGACGCTGATCGCCCCCGCGCCAATCAGATGCAAATGAGTTGCAACACCGTCCGAAAGGCGTTACATGCGACGCATTCGCGTTGAGAGGCGAGTCCAACCGTGTACGTCTGCAACTGCAACGGCATCCGCGAGCGTCAGGTCCGCGCGGCCATCGACAGCGGCGCCCGCAAGCCGGCCGAGATCTTTCGGGCGCACGGCTGCAAGGCGCAGTGCGCCCGGTGCGTCTGTGAAATGCGCGAGATGATCGACCAGTCGCGCGAAGCCCTGCGCTACGCCGCCGAGTAGCGTCCGGCCGGGATTTTCCGCAGTCGAGAAGCATTCGCGCGCTTTTCCCTGAAAGCGCGAAACACTTGCAGACATTGGAGTTGCGGCGGTCCGGACATCCGTTCAGGGTCAAGGCGACTCAATCCCGAAAGGAGCGCGCCATGAAGGGCGACCCCGCCATCATCCGGCTTCTGAACGCCGTGCTGACCAACGAGCTGACCGCGGTGAACCAGTACTTCCTGCACGCACGGATGTACCAGGACTGGGGCTTCGCCCGGCTGGGCAAGATCACCTACGACGAGTCGATCGGCGAGATGAAACACGCCGACAAGCTCATCAAGCGCATCCTGTTCCTCGAAGGCCTGCCGAATCTGCAGGACCTCAAGAAGCTGAAGATCGGCGAGACGGTGCCCGAATGCCTGGCCGCCGACCTTGCGGTCGAGGTCGGCGGCCGTGTGGACCTGATCAACGGCGTCACCGCCGCCGAGATCGCCCACGACTACGTTAGCCGCCAGATCTTCAAGGAGATCCTGTCCGACACCGAGGAGCATATCGACTTCCTCGAGACCCAGCTTTCGCTGGTGAAGTCGCTGGGCGAGCAGAACTACCTGCAAAGCGCGCTGGGCGAGCTGGAAGGCGGCGAGGGCCACTGACCCTGCCCGCCATGCCGCCGCCGGAGCTGCTGCTGCCCTTCCTGGCGGCGGTGCTGCTGGTCGAGCTGACCCCCGGCCCAAACATGGGCTACCTGGCCATCGTCGGCGGCCAGTGGGGGCGGCGGGCGGGCTTCCTGACCATCCTGGGCGTCACGGCCGGGCTGGCGGTCTACATGCTGGCCACCGTCTTTGGCCTTTCCGAGATCATCCTGCGGGTCGACTGGCTCTACCAGTTGCTGCGCTGGGCGGGGGTGGCGTTCCTGCTGTGGCTGGCGTTCGACACCTGGCGCGGCGGCGCCGCCGACCCGGCGGCGGCCGACATCGCCCGCCCCTCTTCCGGCGCGCTTCTGACCCGCGGCTTCCTTGCCAACATCCTCAATCCCAAGGCGGCGGTGTTCTACATCGGCCTGCTGCCCGGCTTCACCGATCCGGCCAGACCGTTCGCGGGACAGGCGCTGACCCTGGGCCTCATCCACATCGCCATCGCGCTGGTCATCCACATCATGATCGTCCTGACCGCCGCCCGGGCCATTCCACTGCTGGCGAAGACGAGCGGCGGCGGCGGGCGGACGATCCGCGTTATCTTCGCCCTCACCCTGGCGGCCATCGCCCTCTGGCTCGGCTGGGAGACCCGGCGGTAGCGGGACGGCGCCGCGATCCATTGAGCCGGCAGGCCTCCTCGCGCTAGCTTCCCTGAAAAGGGCGGGGGAACGGCGATGGCGAGCGAAGGCGAACCGTTGAAGACGCGGCATGGAATGGTGGTCGGCGGCGCGTCGGTCGGCACCATCTTCGAATGGTACGACTTCTACCTCTACGGCTCGCTGGCCGGGTTCATTACGAAGCACTTCTTCAGCGGCGTGAACGAGACGACGGGGTACATCTTCGCCCTGCTCGCCTTCGCCGCCGGCTTCGCGGTCCGGCCGCTGGGCGCCATCGTCTTCGGCCGGCTGGGCGACCTGTGGGGCCGCAAGAACACCTTCCTGATCACCATGCTGCTGATGGGGTTGTCGACCTTCGTGGTCGGGCTGCTGCCCTCCTACGAAGCCATCGGCGTGGCCGCGCCCATCCTGCTGATCCTGATGCGGCTGATCCAGGGCATGGCGCTGGGCGGCGAGTACGGCGGCGCGGCCACCTACGTCGCCGAACACGCTCCGCCGGGACGCCGCGGCCTGTACACCAGCTTCATCCAGACCACCGCGACCCTGGGCCTGTTCCTGTCGCTGGTGGTCATCCTGCTGGTTCGCACCCAGATCGGCGAGGAGGCTTTCGCTGACTGGGGCTGGCGCATCCCCTTCCTCGCCTCGATCCTGCTGCTGGGCGTGTCGCTGTGGATCCGGCTGCGGCTGAACGAGAGCCCCGTCTTCCAGAAGATGGTCGACGAGGGGAAGGGCAGCAAGAAGCCGCTGACCGAGTCCTTCCTCGAGCCGGGCAACCTCAAGCTGGTCATCCTCGCCCTGGTCGGCCTGACCGCCGGGCAGGCGGTGGTCTGGTACACCGGACAGTTCTACGCGCTGTTCTTCCTGGAAAAGACGCTGAAGGTCGACGGGGCCCTGACCAATGTTCTGGTGGCCATCGCCCTGCTGGCCGGCACGCCCTTCTTCATCGTCTTCGGCTGGCTGAGCGACAGGATCGGGCGCAAGCCGATCATCCTGACCGGCTGCCTGCTGGCGGCCCTGACCTGCTTCCCGCTGTTCAAGGCCCTGACCGTGGCCGCCAACCCGGCTCTGGCCGCCGCCAGCGCGTCCTCTCCGGTGACGGTGATCGCCGACCCGGCGACCTGCAGCTTCCAGTTCGACCCCATCGGCAAGACCCAGTTCCGCTCGGCCTGCGATGTCGCAAAGTCGGCCCTCGCCTCGGCGGGCGTTTCCTACGAGACCCGCCCCGCCGCCCCGGGCGAGGCGGCCTCAGTCCGCATCGGCGGCAGATCCGTGCCCGCCTTCGACGGGACTGCCCTGTCGTCGAAGGCCTTCGCCGAACGGCAGACCGCCTGGCGCAAGGACCTGGGCGCCGCGCTGGCCGCCGCCGGCTACCCGGCCAAGGCCGACCCGGCGAAGGTTGACCGCCCGATGGTGGTGGGCATCCTGTTCATGCTCGTGCTGCTGGTGACCATGGTCTACGGCCCGATCGCCGCGGCGCTGGTCGAGATGTTCCCGGCCCGGATCCGCTACACCTCGATGAGCCTGCCCTACCACATCGGGAATGGCTGGTTCGGCGGCTTCCTGCCGACCACGGCCTTCGCCATGGTCGCCGCCACGGGCAACATCTACTACGGCCTCTGGTACCCGGTGGTCGTCGCCGCCGCGACCACCGTGATCGGCGCCCTGTTCATCCGCGAAATGAAAGGGGCCGACATCGAGGCCTGAGACCCCCGTTCGGGGGGCGCGGGCCGGTTGCACATCTTCTTCACTTGCCAGGACGCGGAACCAGGATCACGGTTCCGTGAGCACGGTCATGGAGACTTCGGCATGCGCATCCTTCACCTGGCGGTCGTCATCGGCGCGCCCCTTCTGCTGCTCGGCGGCTGCGCCACCCTGAACGAGGACCAGTGCCGGGCCGGCGACTGGAACGGCATCGGCTACACCGACGGCGCCAACGGCTACACCCCGGGTCGCTTCGGCGACCATGTGAAGGCCTGCGAGAAGTTCGGCATCCTGCCGGACCAGTCGGTCTACCTGCAGGGCCGCGAGCGCGGACTGCCGGTCTACTGCACCCTGGAGCGCGGCTTCCTGACCGGTCGGCGCGGCAACACCTACCAGGGCGTCTGCCCGGCGCCGCTGGAGCCCCGGTTCCTGAGCGGCTACGCCGACGGTCGGGTTGTCTGGGACGCCCAGCAGCGCATCGACCGCGCCGAGAGCGACATCAACAACGCCCAGAGCCGCTGGAACGACGCCGACAGCCGCCTGCGCGAGGAGGAGCGTCGCCTCGCCGATCCCGCCACGCCCGACACCGTCAAGCCGGCCATCCGGGAAGCGCTCAAGCGCCTGCGCGACGACCGCCGCCAGGCCGACAGCGACCTCAGCGACGCCCGCTTCCGCCGCGACGACGCCGAACGCGAGATGAACCAGCTGCGCTACCGCTTCGGGCCGACCTACGGGACGTGGTGAGGGACAAACGCTGTCATCCCGGCCGTAGCGCGAATGCGCGAAGAGCCGGAACCCAGCGGCTGAGTCCCGGCGCTTCTGGGTCCCGGATCGGCCTGGCGGCCGTCCGGGATGACAGTTGCTGGAGGTCTACTCCGCCGCCGCCCGGCTGACGCCGATCTTGGCGTCCAGTTCGCCGGCGGCGTAGCGCTTGGCCATCTGGGCGGTCGACAGCGGCTTGATCCTGCTCGCCTGGCCGTCGGCCCAGAACTCCTTGAAGCGCTGCTCGCAGACCTTGCGCATCGCCTCCTTGGCGGGCTTGAGGTAGGCGCGGGGGTCGAACTCGCCCGGCTTCTCGGCCATCAGCTTGCGGATGGCGCCGGTGATGGCCATGCGGTTGTCGGTGTCGATGTTGATCTTGCGCACGCCGTGCTTGATGCCGCGCTGGATCTCCTCGACCGGCACGCCCCAGGTCTGGGGCATCTGGCCGCCGAACTGGTTGATGATGTCCTGCAGGTCCTGCGGCACCGAGGAGGAGCCGTGCATCACCAGGTGGGTGTTGGGCAGGCGGCGGTGGATTTCCTCGATCACGTTCATGGCCAGCACGTCGCCGTCCGGCTTGCGGCTGAACTTGTAGGCGCCGTGGCTGGTGCCCATGGCGATGGCCAGGGCGTCGACCTGGGTCTCGCGCACGAAATCGACGGCCTGGTCGGGGTCGGTCAGCAGGGCCGAGTGGTCGAGCTTGCCCTCGAAGCCGTGGCCGTCCTCGGCCTCTCCCATGCCGGTCTCCAGCGAGCCCAGCACGCCCAGCTCGCCCTCGACCGACACGCCGCAGCTGTGGGCCATCTGGACGACGCGACGGGTGACGTCGACGTTGTAGTCGTAGTCAGCCGGGGTCTTGGCGTCTTCCTTCAGCGAACCGTCCATCATCACCGAGGTGAAGCCGTACTGGATCGCCGTGGCGCAGGTCGCCGGGCCGTTGCCGTGGTCCTGGTGCATACAGACCGGGATGTTGGGATAGATCTCGACCAGGGCGTCGATCATCCGGGCCAGCATGATGTCGTTGGCGTAGCTGCGGGCCCCGCGCGAGGCCTGGATGATCACCGGCGCGTCACAGGCCTCGGCGGCCTCCATGATGGCCAGGCCCTGCTCCATGTTGTTGATGTTGAAGGCGGGCAGGCCGTAGTCGTTCTCGGCGGCGTGGTCGAGAAGCTGGCGGAGGGTGATGCGGGCCACGGTCGGACTCTCTTGCGCTGATATTGTTCTGGGTTTTGGGGGGTCTTAGCACCGGATCACGGAAACGTCAGCCCGTGGGAAGCGCTTCCCACCTTACGGAAGCTACCACTTTCTCCGTCATCCTCGCGCTCGTCGCGAGGACCCATGAACACCGGAGATCCGGAAGGGAACGCGGCCCGCGCTGCAAGTCGCCGTCAAACGCACCACGCATGGGTCCTCGCGACGAGCGCGAGGATGACGGAACTTGGGTGCCGGCGTCGGTGAAGGCTAAACCTCCAGCGCCTTCACGCCCGGCAGGACCTTGCCTTCCATCCACTCCAGGAACGCCCCGCCGGCGGTCGAGACGAAGGTCATCTGGTCCGCCACGCCCGCGTGGTTCAGGGCCGAGACCGTGTCGCCGCCGCCGGCCACCGCCGTGATCCTGCCGGCTTGCGCCAGCGCGCCGGCCGTCTTCGCCGCCGCCACGGTGGCGATGTCAAACGGCGGGACCTCGAACACGCCCAGCGGGCCGTTCCAGATCAGGGTCTTGCTGGCGTCCATGGCGGCGAGCAGGCGCTCGACCGTCTTCGGACCGGCGTCGAGGATCAGGTCGCCGTCGCCGACTTCGTCCAGGCTGAGCGTGCGCGTCGCCGTGCCCGGCTTCACCTCGCGCGCCACGACCACGTCGACCGGCAGCAGCAGCTCGCAGCCCGAGGCGGCGGCCCTGGCCATGATCTCGCGCGCGGTGTCGCCCAGGTCGTGCTCGCACAGCGAGCTACCGACCGGATGGCCCTGCGCGGCCAGGAAGGTGTTGGCCATGCCGCCGCCGATCGCCAGCCGGTCGAGCTTGGCGACCAGGTTGTTCAGCAGGTCGAGCTTGGTCGAGACCTTGGACCCGCCGACGATGCCCAGCACCGGCTTGACCGGCGTGCCGAGCGCCGCGTCGAGCATGTCCAGCTCGCGCCGCATGGCCAGGCCGGGATAGGCGGGCAGCAGGCGGGCCAGCCCCTCGGTGGAGGCGTGGGCGCGGTGGGCGGCGCTGAAGGCGTCGTTGACGTAGAGGTCGCCGTTCTTCGCCAGTTCGGCGGCGAAGGTGGGGTCGTTCTTCTCCTCGCCGGCGTGGAAACGGATGTTCTCCAGCAGCGCCACGCCGCCGTCCGGCAGGCCGTCGATCACCGCCGCCGCGTCGGCGCCGATGCAGTCGTCGGCGAAGGCCACCGGCTGGCCGACCAGCGCCGACAGCGCCTCGACCACGGGCTTCAGGCTCATCTCCGGCACGCGCTTGCCCTTGGGCCGGTCGAAGTGGACCAGCAGCACCACCTTGGCGCCCTTGCCCGACAGGAAGTGGATGGTCGGCAGGGCCGAGCGCAGGCGCGTGTCGTCGGTGATCTGCCCGCCGTCCATCGGCACGTTGAAGTCCACGCGAACGAGCGCGCGCTTGCCGGCGAGATCAGCGGTGTCGAGGGAGCGGAAGGTCATCTCTTGCTTTCGTTCTGTGCGTCCTTCGAGACGCCCGCCAGTGCGGGCTCCTCAGGATGACGAACTCAGCAAAACGCTCGTCATGGTGAGGAGCGGGCCGTCAGGCCCGCGTCTCGAACCACGCAATGCCTACAGGAACTTCGCCATCACGAGCGCGGTGTCGCTCATCCGGGTCGCGAAGCCCCATTCGTTGTCGTACCAGGTCAGCACCCGGGCCAGCTTGCCGTCGACGACCTGGGTCTGCGGCAGGGCGGCGGTGGACGAGGCGGCGACGTGGTTGAGGTCGATGGAGACCAGCGGGTCGCCCGTCACGGCCAGCACGCCCGACATCGGGCCTTCCGAGGCGGCGACCAGGGCCTTGTTGATCTCTTCCACCGTCACGTCGCGGCCGGCCACGACCTTCAGGTCGACGACCGAGACGTTCGGGGTCGGGACGCGGATCGAGGAGCCGTCCAGCTTGCCCTTCAGCTCCGGCAGCACCAGGCCCAGGGCCTTGGCCGCGCCGGTCGAGGTCGGGATCATGCTCAGGCCGGCGGCGCGGCCGCGGTAGAGGTCCTTGTGCATGGTGTCGAGCGTCGGCTGGTCGCCGGTGTAGGCGTGGATCGTGGTCATGTAGCCACGCTCGATGCCGAACAGGTCGTTCAGCACCTTGGCCACCGGGGCCAGGGCGTTGGTGGTGCAGCTGCCGTTGGAAACGACGATGTCGTCGGCGGTCAGGGTCTCGTGGTTGACCTTGTAGACGATGGTCTTGTCGGCGTTGTCGCAGGGGGCGCTGACCAGCACGCGCCTGGCGCCGGCGGTCAGGTGGGCGCTGGCCTTGTCCTTGGACGTGAAGATGCCGGTGCATTCGAACGCGATGTCCACGTTCAGCGCCTTGTGCGGCAGGTTGGCCGGGTCGCGCTCTGCGGTGACCTTGATCTTGCCGTGGCCGATGTCGATCCAGTCCTCGCCGGTCGTCACCGTGCCGGGGAAGCGGCCGTGCACGCTGTCGTAGCGCAGCAGGTGGGCGTTGGTCTCTACCGGGCCCAGGTCGTTGATGGCCACGACCTCGATGTCCGTGCGGCCATGCTCGGCGATGGAGCGCAGAACCAGACGGCCGATGCGGCCAAATCCGTTGATGGCGACGCGAACAGTCATGGTTTTGGGGCTCCCGACCACTTTTTGTGAATGCCCGGGGGTTTTGAGGACGGGGGCCCGGAAGTCAACCCCGGGCGGCGGACAGCGGGGTCACATCGGGTGAGGGTTTGTGACGGTTTTCGCCAATCCTCCCCGCTCGCACTTCATCCGTCATCCTCGGGCTCGTCCCGAGGACCCCTCGTTCAGCTTCACTGTGAGAGGACGATCACACGCTCACCTGCGACCGATACAGGGATCCTCGCCACAAGGGCAAGGATGACGGCCGTGGGGGTCGACGGGGCCGTGCGTCCTTCGACACGCCCGCTGCGCGGGCTGCTCAGGATGACGTACTTTGAAAGCTAACCACCCACGTCATGCTGAGCAGCGACCGCAGGTCGCGTGTCGAAGCACGCAGGGCCTCTCAGCCCTTCACCACCCGCACCCGGCTCGCCGCTTCCCACGCATTCGCCCGTGCGACATCCATGTCCGCGTGCCGCGCCAGGGCCACGCCCATGCGGCGGCGTTCGAAGGCTTCGGGTTTGCCGAACAGGCGCAGGTCGCTGCCGGGGACGCTCAGCGCCTCGGCCACGCCCTCATACGCGACACCAACGGCCTCCATGCCGCCGTAGATCACCGCGCTGGCGCCCGGCTCGCGCAGGCTCGCGTCGACCGGCAGGCCGAGGATGGCGCGGGCGTGCAGCGCGAACTCGCTCTGGACCTGGGTGGCGAGGGTGACCAGGCCGGTGTCGTGCGGACGCGGGCTGACCTCGGAGAACCAGACCTCGTCGCCCTTCACGAACAGCTCGACCCCGAACAGGCCGCGGCCGCCCAGCGCGGCGGTGACCTTGCCGGCGATGTCCTGCGCCCGGGCCAGGGCGACGGGGCTCATGGGCTGCGGCTGCCAGCTCTCGACATAGTCGCCCTTGACCTGCCGGTGGCCGACCGGGGCGCAGAAGGAGGTCTCGACCTCGCCCGAGGCGCCGACCGCGCGGACGGTCAGCAGGGTGATCTCGAAGTCGAAGTCGATGCGGCCCTCGACGATGACCAGCGCCGTCTCGACCCGGCCGGCCGACAGGGCGTAGTCCCAGGCCGCGCCGATGTCGGCCGGCGTCTCGACGTAGGACTGGCCCTTGCCCGAGCTGCTCATCACCGGCTTGACGAAACAGGGGTAGCCGACCGCCGCCGCGCCGGCTTCCAGCGCCTCGCGGCTGTCGGCGAAGGCGTAGGGGCTGGTCGGCAGGCCGAGCTCCTCGGCGGCCAGCCGGCGGATGCCCTCGCGGTTCATGGTCAGCTGGGCGGCGCGGGCGGTCGGGATGCACACCGCGTCGCCGGCCGCTTCAACTTCGGCCAGCACCTCGGTGGCGATGGCCTCGATCTCCGGCACGATCAGGTGCGGTTTCTCCAGCGCAATGACGGCCTTCAACGCCGCCGCGTCGGTCATGGTCACCACATGGCTGCGGTGCGCGACCTGCATGGCCGGGGCGTCGGCGTAACGGTCGACGCCGATCACCTCGACCCCCAGCCGCTGCAGTTCGATCGCCACTTCCTTGCCGAGCTCGCCGCAGCCCAGCAGCATGACGCGCGTCGCGGAAGGGGAGAGCGGGGTGCCGAGTTTCATCATCGCTCCTCAACCGGGGACATGCACTTCAGTGCGTGTCCCCAACAGCTGCGAGGGACACGCACTGAAGTGCATGTCCCCGATCGCGGCTCAGCCCAGCTTCGCCTTCGCCGCCTCGACCACCGCTTCGGCCGTGATGCCGAATTCCTTGTAGAGCCGCTCGAAGGGTGCGCTGGCGCCGAAGCCGGTCATGCCGACGAAGACGCCGTCCTCGCCGATGAAGCGTTCCCAGCCGAACTTCACCGCCGCCTCGACCGCCACGCGGACGGGCGCCTTGCCGATGACCTCGGCGCGGTACTTGGCGGGCTGGGCCTCGAACAGCTCCCAGCAGGGGGTGGAGACCACGCGGGTCGGGACGCCGCCGGCCTGCAGCAGCTGGCGGGCGGCCATGGCGATGCCGACTTCCGTACCGGAGGCGAAGATCGTCACCAGGGCCGCACCGCTCTCGGCCGCCGCCAGCTCATAGGCGCCCCTGGCCGACAGGTTCTCAGCTGAGGCGACCGTGCGGGCCACCGGCGTCTTCTGGCGCGACAGGGCCATGATCGACGGCGTCGTCTTCGTCTTCAGCGCCATCTGCCAGCACTCGGCCGCCTCGACCGCGTCGGCCGGGCGGTAGACGTTGAGGTTCGGCATGGCGCGCAGGGAGGCCAGATGCTCGACCGGCTGGTGGGTCGGGCCGTCTTCGCCCAGGCCGATGGAGTCATGGGTCATCACATGGATCACCCGCACGCCCATCAGCGCGCCCAGCCGGATGGCCGCGCGGCTATAGTCGGCGAAGCACATGAAGGTGCCGCTGTAGGGGATGACGCCGCCGTGCAGCGCCATACCGTTCATCGCCGCCGCCATGCCGTGTTCGCGCACGCCGTAGTGGACGTAGCGGCCGGCGTAGTCGGGCGCGTCGAAGGCAGCCATGCCCTTGACGAAGGTGTTGTTGGAGCCGGTCAGGTCGGCCGAGCCGCCGATCATCTCCGGGATGGAGGGCGTCAGGGCGGTCAGGGCCGCGCCGCTGTGGATGCGGGTGGCGTTGGCGGCCGGCTCGGCGATGTTGGCGGCGATATGGGCCTCAAGCGCCTCGAAGGCGTTCGCTGGCAGGTCGCCCTTCATGGCGCGGGTGAAGTCGGCGCCCTTGGCGCTGGCCTTCAGGCGGGCGTCCCACTTGCGGCGCTGCGAGCCGCCCTTGCGGCCGGCCTTGCGCCAGGCGGCCTCGATGTCGGCGGGGATTTCGAACGGCGGCGAGGTCCAGTCCATGGCCTTGCGCGCCTCGACCGCCTCGGCGTCGAACAGCGAATAGCCGTGGCCGTGCACGTCGCCTTCCTTGGGGCCGGCGCCCTTCGAGATCTTCGTCTTGCAGGCGATCATGGTCGGGACCGACTGCTTCGTGGCCCAGCGCATCGCCGCGGCGATCTTGCCGTGGTCGTGGCCGTCCACGGCCTTCACCGCCCAGCCGGCGGCCTTGAAGCGCAGCATCTGGTCGCCGGTCTCGGAGATGGTCGCCGCGCCGTCGATGGTGGTGTTGTTGTCGTCGAACAGCACGGTCAGCTTGCTGAGCTTCAGGCGGCCGGCGAGGCTGATCGCCTCCTGGCTGACGCCCTCCATCAGGCAGCCGTCACCGGCGATGACCCAGGTGCGGTGGTCGACCAGTTCGTCGCCGTAGCGGGCGTTCATCGAGCGCTCGGCCATGGCCAGGCCCACGGCGGTGGCGATGCCCTGGCCCAGCGGGCCGGTGGTCACTTCGACGCCCGGGGTATGGCCGAACTCCGGGTGGCCGGCGGTGTTGCTGCCCCACTGACGGAAGTTGCGGATCTGGTCCATGGTCACGGCCTTGAAGCCGGACAGGTGCAGCAGACTGTAGATCAGCATCGAGGCGTGGCCGGCCGACAACACGAAGCGGTCGCGGTCGGCCCAGTCCGGCTTGTTCGCGTCGTAGCGCAGGAACTTCGTCCACAGCACCGTGGCCACATCGGCCAGGCCCATCGGGGCGCCCTGGTGGCCGGATTTGGCGGCGTGGACGGCGTCCATCGAGAGGACGCGGATGGCGTCGGCCATCTTCACGGGGCTGACGGTCATGGCGGGGCCTTCGGACTGAGTCTGTGTTGCGCGGATGGCGCCCGTTCGCACGGGAGGGCGTTTCTTTCAACCCGCCTTCCTGTCGCGTCCCGGTGCAGGCTATAGAGATTCAGCAGATCAAGGAGCCGCCGGAATGACGGGAGAGGCTGAAGGAAGCGCCCTCGACCTGGCCGCGCGCCGGCTGGAGCGCGCGGTCGCCATGCTGGAAGGCCGCATGGCCGAGAAAATGGCCGTGGCCGGGGCCGAGGCGGGCGGCCTGTTCGACCAGGATCGCGCCCGGCTGGCGACCGAGCTGGACGCCGCCCGCGCCCGCGAGCGCGCGCTGGAAGAGGCGGGGGCCCAGGCCTCCGAAGCGCTCGGCCGCGCCATCGAGGAAATCCGCGCCGCCCTTGGCGAACCCGCCGAAGCGGAGGCCTGACCGATGGCCCAGGTCATCGTCAACATCAACGGCAAGCCCTACAGCGTCGGCTGCGAGGACGGCCAGGAACGCCACCTGACCGAGATCGCCAGGCTGTTCGACCAGCAGGTCCGCCAGGTCAGCCAGGACGTCGGCCAGCTGGGCGAGACCCGGCTGTTCCTGATGGGCGCCCTGCTGCTGGCCGACGAGATGACCGACCTCAAGCTACGCCTGACCCACCTGCAAGGCGAGGTCGCCCGCCTGCAGACCGACCAGGCCAAGGTGGAAGTGAAGGCCGTCGCGGCGCTGGAGAACGCGGCACGGCGCATCGAGAAGATCGCGGGGGGGTAGGCGCCCAACCTCCGTCATCCTCGCGCTTGTCGCGAGGACCCATGCGTGGTGAGCCGGCATCATGGGGCTCCTGTGCAATCCGCGCTTCGTCCGCCATCGCAGTGTTCATGGGTCCTCGCGACAAGCGCGAGGATGACGGCTTTGACAGCCGTCCCTTTCTTTCGCCCCCCCGACCCCCTATCTTGCGAGGTGGCGGGTCTGCTGCGGCTCTCGTCGAAGGCAAACTAATCCCGGGGACCTTAATTCACCTCTAGGGAGCTGTCCCTGCTTGGGTCCGTGGACCCCGGCAAACGGCGCCCACCTGTCCACGACAGGTCCGAGGGGATTGAAACGCCTTCACGGCTCTACGCGGCGCCGCCACCCTTCATCCTGCATCAGTGCAGTGCGTGGTTCGCGACACTCGCCTGCGCTCGTTCCTCACCATGACGAATGTGGAGGGACTGCACAGAGTTCGTCATCCTGAGGAGCGATCCCTTCAGGATCGCGTCGCGAAGGACGCAGAGTTGATGACCGACCCCCGCCTCGCCGCCGCCAAGGCCACGCTGCGGCTCGATGCGCGGGCGCGGCGCAAGGCGTTGATGGTCGAACGCCCCGAAGCCGACTGGATGGCCGCCGACCATGCAGGCGCCATGTTGACGGCGACGGGCCGCCCGCGCCCCGGCGTCGTCGCCCTCTACAAGGCGCTGGGGGCGGAGCTGGATCCCCGGCCGCTGGGCGAGACCCTGCGCAAGGCCGGCTGGTCGCTGGCCTTGCCCGCGGTCGAGGCGCCAGACGCCCCGCTGGTGTTCCGGGCCTGGAGCCCGGGCGAGCCGCTGGCCAAGGACCTGACCGGCCTCGCCGCCCCCCTGCCCTCGGCGCCGGAGGTGCGGCCCGACCTGGTGATCCTGCCGCTGCTGGCCTTCGACCGCCGCGGCGATCGGCTCGGCCAGGGCGGCGGCCACTATGACCGGACGCTGGAGGCCCTGCGCGGCGAGCCCTCGCCACCGGCCTTCGTGGGCCTGGCCTACAGCGGCCAGGAGCGCGGCGATCTGCCGAGAGAGCCGCACGACCAGCCGCTGGATGGGATTTTGACCGAGGCGGGGTATATAGCCGTCCGAAAGGACCTCTGAATGCGCTTTGCTTTCTTCGGCGACGTGGTCGGCAAGTCGGGCCGCGATGGCCTGGCCGACCATCTGCCCGGACTCCGCCGCCGCCTCGGGCTCGAGTTCGTCATCATCAACGCCGAGAACGCCGCCGCCGGGTTCGGGATCACCGAGAACACCGCGCGGGAGCTGTTCGACGCAGGCGCCGACTGCCTGACACTGGGCAACCACAGCTGGGACCAGAAAGAGGCGCTGACCTATATCGTGCGCGAGCCGCGCCTGATCCGGCCGGCCAACTACCCGATCCTGTCGGACGCGCCCGGCCGCGGCGCAAACCTGTTCCAGACCCGGAGCGGCAAGACCATCTATGTCGTCAACCTGCTGGGCCGGGTGCACATGGACGCCATGGACGACCCCTTCGCCGCCGCCGACCGCGAGCTGGACAAGGCGCCGCTGGCCCAGGTGGCCGACGCCGTGGTGGTCGACATGCACTGCGAGGCCACCAGCGAGAAGATGGCCATGGGCCACTACTGCGACGGTCGCGCCTCGCTGGTGGTGGGCACCCACACCCACGTCCCGACCGCCGACTGCCAGATCCTGCCCGGCGGCACCGGCTACCAGACCGACGCCGGGGCCTGCGCCGACTACGACAGCGTCATCGGCAACCAGAAGGAAGAGCCGCTGCGCCGGTTCACGACCAAGATCAGCCAGGGTCGCTACCAGCCGGCCTTCGGACCCGCGACCGTCTGCGGCGTCTTCGTCGAGACCGACGACCGCACGGGCCTGGCCCGCCGTATCGAACCGATCCGCATCGGCGGCCGGCTGAGCGAGCATGTGCCGGTGGTGGAACTCGCTACGGCCTGAGTGATCTCAGCCCTGGACGAGCCTGGTCTCGCCGTTCGGAACGACCCAGGTCGCCCGCGTGCTCAGGGTTCCATCGCGGCCGGTGACCTTGTCGAGCACCTTGAACTCGGTCTGCCACCGCTCGGGCGTCACGTCGCAGACGACATAGCCGCGCTGGGCGTTGTTGAACTTCAGGAACGGGTTCTGGGCCTGGTTGCGGACGCCGTCGGGCCGCTGATCCACACCGTCGCCCGAGGAGCTGATCGAGGTGGTGACGAACTCCGTCGCCACCGCTGGGCCTTCCGGCTGCCGACCGTCGAGGTGCAGTTCGCCGGCATAGTTCTGATGCTCGTCGCCGGTCAGCACGACCACGTTCCTGACCCGGCGGTCCCGGATGTGGCGCAACAGCCGCTCACGGGGGATCTGGTAGCCGGCCCAGGTGTCGAGGTTGTAGCCGAGCCCGCCCTGCTGATCGCGGTTCAGGTCCATGACCATGACCTGCTGGGCCAGCACCTTCCAGCGGGCGTCGGACCCGGCCAGGGCGCCGAACAGCCAGCGCTCCTGCGCCTCGCCCAGCATCTGGGCGGCCGGATCGCGCGCCGCGGGGCAGGTCGTCGCCCAGCGGCCCTCGCAAGGCTGGTCGCTGCGAAACTGACGGGTGTCGAGCAGATTCAGATCCAGCAGGTCGCCGTAGCGGGCGCGACGATAGATCTGCATCGCCGAGCCGCCCGGAAAGGCCGAACGCCGCAGAGGCGTGTTCTCATAGTAGGCCTGCATCGCCGACTGCTGGCGCAGGCGGAAGACAGCGGGATCGGTGCCGTCCTGGTCGATCGCCTGGGCCCAGTTGTTGTCGATCTCGTGGTCATCCCAGACCGAGAACCAGGCCGCCGATGCATGAGAGGCCTGCAGGTCCGCATCCATCTTGTACTGGGCGTAGCGCCGTCGGTAGTCGTCGAGACTGTAGATCTCGCCGCCCAGGTGCTGGCGCGGGTTCTCCCGGGGGCCGTCCGGGCTGTTCCAGAGGCGCGACCCACGGCCCTCATAGATGTAGTCGCCGTAGCAATAGATGAAGTCGAGGTCTTCGCCTGCCGCCTTGCGGTGGGCGGTATAGTAGCCCTGTTCGTAGGACTGGCAGCCGACGACGCCGAACCGGACCCGGGCGACCTTGTCCCCGACCGCAGGCGCGGTGCGGGCCCGGCCGACGCCGCTCCGCTCCCGTCCCGCCGTGAAGCGGTAGAAGTAGGGGCGTCCGGGGCTGAGGCCGTCGACCTCGACATGGACGCTGTGACCCAGTTCCGGCCGGGCGACGGCCTCGCCCTTGCGGACGACCTGGGCGAAGGCCGCGTCGCCGGCCACCTCCCATTCGACGGCCATCGGCGCGGACGGCATGCCATGACCGGGCTCCAGAGGGCGCGGGGCCAGACGGGTCCAGATCACGAAGCCGTCGGGCGCGGGGTCGCCCGCCGCCACACCCAGCTGAAACGGATAGTCGGCGAACACAGGCTGGGCCAGGGCGCGGCCCCAGGCGAGAGTCGCGCCGCCGCCGACCAGGCCCAGCAGCAGACCCCGACGGGACAGGTGGTCGGATACAGCCGACATGCTTTCCTCCGCGCGTTTCTTCCCGCCTACCTTGGATTTGTGACAGTCCGCGCATGAACCCGGGGCCGCCGATTGCGGGTTCCGTGACAAAACGGACGGCTTGGGCTAGACGGCCCGACCTGAGCCCGGCGACCGTACCCGCCGGCGCCCGACAGCAGAGACGAACATGGCCGGCCACTCAAAATTCAAGAACATCATGCACCGCAAGGGACGCGCCGACGCGGTGCGATCCAAGCTGTTCTCCAAGTTGTCGCGGGAAATCACCGTGGCCGCCAAGACCGGCCTGCCCGATCCGGCCATGAACCCGCGCCTGCGCCTGGCGGTGAACAACGCCAAGGCCGAGAGCGTGCCCAAGGACGTCATCGAGCGCGCCATCAAGAAGTCGCAGATGGGCGACGCGGCCGACTATTCCGAGATCCGCTACGAGGGCGTCGGCCCGGGCAGCGTCGGGATCATCGTCGAGGTGCTGACCGACAACAAGAACCGCGCCGCCGCCAACGTGCGCTCGCTGTTCTCCAAGCTCGGCGGCAACATGGGCGCGACCGGCTCGGTGGCATTCAACTTCGACCGCATGGGCGAGATCACCTACGCCGGCAAGGTCGCCGGCGAGGACGCCATGATGGAAGCCGCCATCGAGGCCGGCGCCGCCGACGTGGAGTCGGACCTCGGCGATGAAGGCTCGGGCCACACCGTCTACACCGCCTTCGAGGACCTGAACGAGGTCGCCACGGCGCTGGAGGCCGTGTTCGGCGAGGCCTCCTCGACCAAGATCATCTGGCGCCCGAAATCAACGGTCACGGTCGAGGGCGAAAACGTCGCCACCCTGATGCGCCTGCTCGACGCCCTCGAAGACGATGACGACGTCCAGAACGTCTACTCCAACGAGGAGATCAGCGACGCGGACATGGCGAAGCTGGGGTAGGCGCGTCCGCCCTGCGTGCTTCGACACGCGCCTACGGCGCTGCTCAGCATGACGTAGGTGGATAGCCTTCTGACCGCGTCATCCTGAGCAGCCGCGCAGCGGCGTGTCGAAGGACGCAACGACTCACTTCTGCTCCGCGTAGTCCCTCACCAGCAGGAACAGAAAATCCCGCGCGTCATAGAGCGACTTCACTCGGATGCGCTCGTTGAGGCCGTGGGTTCCGCCGCCGGTGGCCTCGGCGAAGATGCCGGTCAGGCCGTAGGTCGGGATGCCGGCGGCGTTGGTGTACTTGCCGTCGGTGGCGCCGGTGGACTGGAAGGGGACGATCGGCACGCCCGGCCAGAACTGCGCGCCCCGCTTGCGCAGGGGCCGCATGACCGCCTCGGACAGCGGCGGCGGCGGCGGGGTGAGCAGGGTGGTCGCGTCGGCCACGATGGTGACCTTGTCGTCGCCGATGACCTGGGCCAGCCGGGCGGCGGTCTGGGCGGTTGTGGTCCCCGGGAACATGCGGCAGTTCACATTGGCCCAGGCCCGTTGTGGCAGGGCGTTTGGCGCATGGCCCGCCTTGGCCTGCGTCGGCACGCAGGTGGTGCGCAGCATGCTGTTCCACATCGGATTGCGCGAAATGACCGCCGCCGCCGCCGCATCGGACGGATCGGCGACCAGCGCCCGCATCGCAGCCCCGCTCTCGGCGTCGACCAGCGGGGCCATGGCGGTGAAATAGGCGCGGGTCGTCTCGTTGAGCTGCACCGGGAAGTCATCCTGGCCGACCTTGATCAGCGCCGCCGACAGCCGGGTGATGGCGTTGTCCTTGTAGGGACGGCTGGAGTGACCGCCGGGGTTGGTCACCTCGAAATGGAAGTCCTGGTAGACCTTCTCGCCGGACTGGATCGACAGCGAGATCGGCTTTCCCGCTGCGTCCATCAGGCCGCCGGCGCCTTCGTTCAGCGCAAGCCCGGCATCGATCAGGGCGCGGTGTTTGGTGACCAGAAGGTCGGCGCCGTTCAGAGCGTCGTCGCTCTCCTCGCCACAGGTCAGGGCCATCTTGATGGTCCGGCGCGGCTTGTAACCCTCGGTCTTGTAGCGGATCAGGGTGTCGACCCAGATCGCCGCCTGGGCTTTGTCATCGCTGGCGCCGCGGGCGTAGAACCAGCCGTCCTCCTCGATCAGGGTGAAGGGGTCGCGCGCCCAGTCGGCGCGGTTGGCCTCGACCACATCGATATGGGCCAGAAGCAGGATCGCCGACGCCCTGGAATCCTTGCCGGGCAGGATGGCGACGAGGTTGCCTTCCTTCGGGTGGGTCGGCTCTACGATCAGGTGCAGGTCGCTGTCCGGGAAGCCGGCGGCCTTCAGCCGCGCCGCCATCCGCTGCGCGGCCAGGGTGCAATCGCCGACCGAGAGCGTGGTGTTTGTTTCGACCAGCTCCTCATAGAGCTCACGGAAGGCGGCCTGATCGGGGCGGATCGTCGAGCCCTGGGCCCCGGCCAGACCCGGCAGCGCCGCCGCCATCACCGTCGCCGCCAGCACCTTGCACAAGTTCCGCATCACTCAAACCCTCCAGACCTGCGCCCAGTTTCGGACGGACACCGCGTGGCGGGCAAGACGCAAACGTCGGGTCAGCCTTTCCGCTTCGTTCAGGATTCCCGGCATTCTATAGAACACATGATGAACACGCCGATTCGCATCCTCGGGCTCGACCCCGGCCTGCGCCGCACCGGCTGGGGCATGGTGGCGGCCCAGGGCTCGCGCCTGACCTGGATCGCGCACGGAGTGATCGCGCCGCGCGACGCCGCGCCCCTGTCGGAGCGGCTGCTGGCGCTGTTCGAGGGCGTGGCCGCCGTCGTCGCCGAGCATGCCCCGCATGAGGCGGCGATCGAGGAGACCTTCGTCAACGCCAACGGCCAGTCGACTCTGAAGCTCGGCCAGGCCCGCGCCGCCGCCATGCTGGCCCCCGCACGGGCGGGACTGGTGGTCGCCGAATACGCCGCTCGCGAGGTCAAGAAGGCCGTGGTGGGAACCGGCGGCGCCGACAAGGACCAGGTCGCCTTCATGATCGCCCGCCTGCTGCCGACCGCCGGGTCTCCAACCCGGGACGCCGCCGACGCCCTGGCCGTGGCCATCGCCCACGCCCATGCCCGCAAGGCGCCGCGCCAGCCGGGCGGAACCGCCGCCGCGACCGCCCTGGCCGGCCTGCTGGCCCGCGAAAGGAAGTCCGCATGACCCTCTTTCGCCAAGGCTTCCCCCTACGCCAGGGCTTCGGAGGACAAGCCGCCAAGGGACTTGTCCTGCGAAGCTCCCTTGGGAGCGAAGCAGGATGATCGGCCGGCTACGCGGGATCGTCGCCGAGGTCGGCGAGGAGGAGATGCTGATCGACGTTGGCGGTGTAGGCTATGTCGTGCGCTGTGGATCGAAGACGCTGGGCCGCCTGCCCGCCGTCGGCGACGAGACCCTGCTGCATATCGAGCACACCTGGAGCGAGGCCCAGGGCCCCCGCCTCTACGGCTTCGCCTCCCGCGATGAGCGCCGGGCCTTTGTGCTGCTGACCGCCATCCAGGGCGTCGGGCCCAAGGCGGCGATGGCGGTGCTGGACATCGCCTCGCCCGCCGAACTGGCCGGCGCCGTGGCCCGCGACGACAAGGCCCTGGTCGGCCGCGCCAACGGCGTCGGCCCCAAGCTGGCCCAGCGCATCGTCACCGAACTCAAGGACAAGCCGATCACCGACGGCCCGGTCGCGGCCTTCCATGCCTCGATCCCGTCGCAGGAGCCTGCGAAGCCGTCCGCCGCCGGCGAGGCCGTGGCAGGGCTGATGGGCCTTGGCATCGCCGAACCTGTCGCCCGCCGCGCCGTCGAGCAGTCGGCGCTGCGGCTGGGCGAGGACGCCGATGCCTCCGCCCTCATCAAGGCGGCGCTGCAGGAGATCGGGCGGTGAGGGGCGACCCTAAGCCCCCCTTCCTCCTCGATGGAGGAAGGGCCGGGGATGGTGGTGTGGCCCAGGCGACATGGGGAATGCGCCGTGTGGCGGCGGAGCCTTGCAGAGCCTTTCGATTCGATGCGGCGGCCACACCACCACCCAACCCTCCTCCATCGAGGAGGAGGGCTCTCCAAGACCGGCATCAGGCGACAATGGACCCAACCAGTCGAGGAGTCGGGGAGATGACCGCCCCATGACCGACCGCATCATCTCGGGTGAAGCTGCCCCCTTCGAACCCACCGACAAGGCGCTGCGCCCGCAGACCCTGGCCGAGTTCGTCGGCCAGGCGCAGACCAAGGCCAACCTAAAGGTCTTCATCGATGCCGCCCGCGAGCGGAACGAGGCTCTGGACCATGTGCTGCTGTTCGGCCCGCCGGGGCTGGGCAAGACGACCCTGGCCCAGATCGTCGCCCGCGAGCTCGGCGTGAACTTCCGCGCCACAAGCGGCCCGGTGCTGGCCAAGGCCGGCGACCTGGCCGCCATCCTGACCAACCTCGAACCGCGCGATGTGCTGTTCATCGACGAGATCCACCGCCTGGCCGCCAACGTCGAGGAGATCCTCTATCCGGCGATGGAGGACCATGTGCTGGACCTGATCATCGGCGACGGGCCGTCGGCGCGATCGATCCGCATCGACCTGGCCCCCTTCACCCTGGTGGCGGCGACGACCCGGGCCGGCCTGCTGGCCACGCCGTTGCGCGATCGCTTCGGCATCCCGCTGCGGCTGGAGTTCTACACCCCGGCCGAGCTGCAGCAGGTGCTGCTGGGCGCGGCCCGCAAGATGGGCGCGCCGCTCAGCGAGGACGGCGCCGCCGAGATCGCCGCCCGCGCCCGGGGCACGCCGCGTGTCGCGGGCCGCCTGCTGCGCCGGGTACGCGACTTCGCCGCCGCCGACGGCGCGCCGTTGATCGACAAGGGCCACGCGGCCCGCGCCCTGGCCCGGCTGGAAGTGGACGAGGCGGGCCTCGACAGCCTCGACCGCCGCTACATGCGGGCGCTGATCGAGAACTACGGCGGCGGCCCGGCCGGGGTGGAGACCCTGGCCTACGCCATCGCCGAGGCCCGCGACGCAGTCGAGGACGTCATCGAGCCCTTCCTGATGCAGCAGGGCTTCATCCAGCGCACGCCGCGCGGCCGCGTCGCCTGCGGCAAGGCCTACCTGCACCTGGGCCTGACCCCGCCGCCGAACGCGACCGGCGGGCAGTCGGGGCTGTTCGAATAGGGGGCAGGTTCAGGCCTCCGCGAGCGGCGAACTGAACACCTGCAGCCCCCGGGGGCCGGGCCGGGACTCGTCGCCGGCCAGATGGCGAAAGAGATAGTCGACGGCCAGAACCATGTCCTGGACGCTGTAGGGCTTGGGCATGGAGGCGATGGCCGCCTCGCGCGACGAGTCAACGCGCGAGGTCTGGCCGCTGATGAACACCACCGGGATGCCCATCGCCGTCAGTTCCCCGGCCAGCGCCGCGCCGTCGTCGTCGTCGGCCAGATCGATGTTGACCAGCGCCAGATCCGGTCGGGTCTGAGCGACCGTGTCGAGCGCCTCCTGATGCCGGATCGCCAGATCCAGCACGCGATAGCCGTGGTCCTCCAGCGCGTCGCGCACGGTCATGGCCAGCAGCAGCTGATCCTCGACAATCAGGATAGTCCTGGGAACTGGGGCGGTCATGGGCGAACTCCGGTCACGACGGTAACCGGTCGGAGGGGCGGATGGTTCCAGTTGGAGCGTTCGGAGCGGTCGCTTCGCTCTCCGCTGAAGCGCGACTAGCCCAGTCATCCTGAGCAGGCGGCGCAGCCGCCGTGTCGAAGGACGCACAGCCTCACTGCGTGGTTCGACACGCCCCTACGGGGCTGCTCACCATGACAGATAAGGGAGACGCCCCAACCCAGTCATCCTGAGCAGCGCCGAAGGCGCGTGTCGAAGGACGCAGGGCGCTCGACCCGCTACACAATCCATGATTGCATCTACCGCATGGCTGTCTGGGTCTACATCCTGCGCTGCGCTGACGACAGCTACTACACCGGCCTGACGACCGACCTTGAGCAACGCCTCGGCCAGCATCACGCCGGCACGTTCGAAGGCTACACCTCGACCCGCCTGCCCGTGGAATGCGTCTACGTCGCCGAGTTCCAGTCGATGTACGAGGCCATCGCCTGGGAGCGGACGGTGAAACGCTGGTCCAGGGCGAAGAAGGCGGCGGTGATCGCGGGGGCATGGAACAGCTTGCCCCTCCTGGCCCGGAGCTATCAGCACCATGGCCGACCCCTTGCGTCCTTCGACACGGCGGCTTCGCCGCCTGCTCAGGATGACTAGGACTTTATGCGTCTAGCTCAGAGAACCGCTCTCTTCTAAGTCATCCTGAGCAGCGCGCCCTTGCGCGCGTGTCGAAGGACGCAGGGCCAAAGGTGACAGCCACCCCCGACTCCCCCTCCGCCGGCCGTTTCGACGGTCGCGAGCACATCCTGCCGGTTCGGGTCTACTACGAGGACACCGACTTCACCGGCGTGGTCTATCACGCCAACTACGTCCGCTATTTCGAGCGCGGGCGCAGCGACTTCCTGCGGCTGGCGGGGGTGTCGCACAACGCGTTGGCGGGCCGCGAGGACCCGGCCGCCTTCGTGGTCACCCGTATGGAGATCGACTTCCGCAAGCCGGCGCGCATCGACGACGCCCTGCGGGTGGTGACCACCTATGACGCCGTGAAGGGCCCGCGCCTGTTCATCAGCCAGCGGATCATGCGTGGTGAAGACCTGATCGCCACGGCCGAAGTCACCGCCGCCTGCATCACGATGAATGGCCGGCCCAGAAAGCCGCCATCGGGCCTCATCGAGGCCGTGAAACCGTTCTTGCGTGAGGCGAATGGCTAACGACCGTTAACATCCGCGCCTTAGTTTCACCAAAGCCGCCGATAAGATCGGCGATGGACAGACCAAACCGGGGATTGCCGCTCGCATGGACGCTTCGACCATTTCCGCCGACACGTTCTCGCTCGTCTCGCTGTGGACCAACGCCGACTGGGTGATCAAGGGCGTCATGGTGGGGCTCGCCCTGGCCTCGCTGTGGTCCTGGGCGGTGATCATCGACAAGGCGGTGCGCTTCACCACGCTGAACGCCCAGGCCAACAAGTTCGAGGACAAGGTCGGCTCCGGCCGGCCGCTCGAGGAGGTCGCCGCCGAGTCCGGGGCCGACAACAAGCAGCCCCTGCCCCGCCTGCTGAACGCGGCGCTGCGCGAGTGGCGCGACGCCCGCGGCAAGGGTCCCCTCGGCGACACTCAGACCGCCCTGCTGATCCAGCGTATCGACCGCGTGCTCGACAGCCTCATCGCCCGCGAAAGCCAGAAGACCGAGGAGGGCCTCGGCAGCCTCGCCATCGTCGCCACCGCCTCGCCCTTCATCGGCCTGTTCGGCACGGTCTGGGGCATCATGCACGCCTTCCAGAACATCGCCCTGGAGAAGAACACCTCGCTGGCCGTGGTCGCCCCGGCCATCGCCGAGGCGCTGTTCGCCACCGCCATCGGCCTGGCCGCCGCCATTCCGGCCTACATCGCCTACAACAAGTTCTCGACCGACGCGGGCAAGTTCGGGGCCCGGCTGGAAGGCTTCGCAGACGACCTGTCGACGGCCATCCAGCGCCGGCTGGCCGAGAAGGTCTGAGCCATGGCGCTTTCCGCCAACGACGCCTTCTCCGCCGGGGGACGCCGGGGCCGACGCCGGGGCCGGCGCGGTCGCGGCGCGCTGAGCGAGATCAACGTCACCCCGCTGGTCGACGTGATGCTGGTTTTGCTGATCATCTTCATGATCTCCGCCCCGCTGCTGACCAGCGGCGTGCAGGTCGAGCTGCCCAAGACCGAGGCCGGCGCCATGCAGGACCAGGCCGAGCCGATCACCCTCACGGTGAAGGCCGACGGCAAGCTGTTCCTGGCCGAGACGGAGATCCCGTTCGCCTCGCTCAAGCCGCGCCTGGAGCGCCTGTCCTCGGCCGGCTACGACAAACCGATCTACGTTCGCGCCGACGGCAAGGCGTCCTACGAGGTCGTCGCCCGGGTGATGGCCGCCCTGTCGACCGGCGGCTTCACCAAGATCAACCTGATCACCGACACCGGAGGCCCCACCTCCGGTGAAAGCGTTGGACCCGCCCTGAAGGAGGGTCAGTGACGGCATGAACCGCCGGGAGAGGACAGGCATTGCGCCGGCCCTCGCGGTCTCGGTCGCGCTGCACGCGGCCGCGCTGGCGGCTGTCGTCTTCCTCGGCGGCCTGTTCCAGGAACCCTTCAAGCTGGGCGGCGGCGTGCCGGTGACCCTGGTGACCAGCGGCCCGCCGGAATTTGTCCAGGCCGAATTGTCCGACCAGGTCCAGGAGGCCCAGACCGAGGAACCCGACCCGGCCGCAGAGCCCGAGCCGGCGCCGCTGCCGACCGCGGCCGCCGCCGCTGTCCCGAAGCCTGACGTCAAGAAGCCCGTCCCGACGCCGGTCAAACCCGGCAGGACCGGTCCCCGGGCCGAACTCGATCTGGACAGGCTGCTCAGCGACGTCGAGACGACCAGCAAGGCCACGACGCCTCCGAAAAAGGCTGGTGGCAAGAAGGGCCCCAGGAAGGACGCCCTCACCGTCCAGATCGGCTCGGGCAAGCGCGTCTCCGCCGCCACCAAGGGCTATCTGCTCAATCTCGGCAACGATCTGAGCCGCCGCTGGAATCCCAACTGCCTGGTCGAGGGCGGGGCCGATGTCCGTGCGGAGGTCACCTTCCGCGTCTCGTTCGGCGGCAAGCTGCTGGGCCGGCCGAAGTCGTCGGAAGCCGGCACGAAGGACCCGATGGTCCGGGTCGCGTCCGAGCGCGCCATCCGCGCCGTCTACGCCGCCGAACCGTTCGACGAGTTTCCGCCGGAACTCTACGGTGAGGAACTGATCTATCCTTTCGACGCGCCCGCCGCCTGCGCCAACCGCTAGTCCCGGAGAGCCCCGATGATCTTCCGATCCGCCCTCGCCGCCGTTCTCGCCTGCGCCGCCCTTCTGGGCGTCGCCGCGCCGACGGTCGCCACGGCCCAGCCGCAGGTCGGCTCGACGGTCAGCTCGGGCGTGGTCGAGCCGCTGCCCATCGCCGTTCCGGCCTTCAGCGGCGCCGGCCGCGGCGCCGAGATCGCCCAGGTCGTCACCGGCAACCTCGAGCGGTCAGGCCTGTTCAAGACGATCGACCCGGCCGCCTTCCCCGAGCGCAATCTGGACATCGGCATGCAGCCGACCTTCGACGCCTGGAAGACCATCAACGCCCAGGCCCTGGTCAACGGCCATGTGACGATCGAGGGCGACGGCCGGCTGCGGGTCGATTTCCGTCTGTGGGACGTATTCTCCGGCGAGCAGTTGCTTGGGCTGCAGTTCACCTCCACGCCCGAGAACTGGCGCCGCGTGGCCCACAAGATCAGCGACGCCGTCTATGAGCGGATGACCGGCGAGAAGGGCTATTTCGACAGCCGCATCGTCTTCGTCGCCGAGAGCGGCCCGCGCGACAACCGCATCAAGCGGCTGATGATCATGGACCAGGACGGCGCCAACCCGTCCAGCCTGACCGACGGCAGCTATATCGTCATGACCCCGCGCTTCTCCTCGACCAGCCAGGAGATCACCTACATGGCGCTGCGGCCGACCGGCTCGGCCATCTACCTGTTCAACATCGAGACCGCCCGCCAGGAGACCCTCGGCCGCTTCCCCGGCATGGTCTTCGCCCCCCGCTTCTCGCCGGACGGCAACCGCGTCGCCTTCTCGGTCGAGCGCGGCGGCAACAGCGACATCTGGATCATGAACCTGACCAGCCGCGCGCAGGCCAAGCTGACCAGCGATCCGGGCATCGACACCTCGCCCAGTTTCTCGCCGGACGGCTCGCGCATCGTGTTCAACTCCGACCGGGGCGGCAGTCCGCAGCTCTACATCATGGGCTCGGACGGCTCGGGCGCCCGGCGCATCTCGCGCGGCGGCGGCATCTACACTACGCCGGTGTGGAGCCCGACCGGCGACTTCATCGCCTTCACCAAGCAGCAGGGCGGCATGTTCCATATCGGCGTCATGCGGCCCGACGGCAGCGACGAGCGCATCCTGACCACCAGCTATCTGGATGAAGGTCCGACCTGGGCGCCGAACGGCCGGGTCTTGATGTTCTTCCGGGAATCCAGGGGCGGCGCCCCGCGTTTGTGGACCGTGGACATCACCGGCCGCATCCTGCGCCCGGCGCCCTACCAGGGCTCGGGCTCGGACCCGGCATGGTCGCCGCTGCTCAACTGAGCGGTGAATTGTGGTTCTGGGGCTTCACGCTGACGTCATTGTGAGGCTTAGTCTGAGTTTCCCGTCGCGTATTTCCGTCATCTCACGTCACTATTGACATGAGGGACCCAACTCCAAGGAGGAAGCCTGCATGAGCTTCGACGCAAAGCGCGCTGTCAGACTGGCGCTTGTCCTCGCCGCCACCGCCTCGATGGCGGCCTGCGCCTCGACGAAGCCCCTGCCCGAGCCCGGCCCGGGCCCCGGGACGCCTCCCGGCCCCGGCGCCGGCTACAAGCCCGGCCCGGCGACGGGCCCGGTTGACAGTCGTCCGATCCCCGGATCGACGCAGGACTTTGTCATCAACGTCGGTGACTTCGTCTACTTCGACCTCGACAGCTACGACATCCGTTCCGACGCCATGTCGGTGCTGGACGCCCAGGCCGCCTGGCTGGCGCGCTATCCGGCAGTGCAGATCCGCGTCGAGGGCAACTGCGACGAACGCGGCACCCGCGAGTACAACCTCGCCCTGGGCGCCCGCCGCGCCAATGCCGTCCGTGACTATCTGGTCAGCCGCGGAGTGGCCTCCGGCCGCATCGCCACCCTGTCCTGGGGCAAGGAACGGCCGGTCGACCCGGGCACGGGCGAGGACGCCTGGTCCCGCAACCGCAACGGCCACACCGTGATCATCGCCGGCGCCCGCTAGGCTCCCGGCCATCGCAAGCCAGCGGAGGGGATCGCGTCGCGCGGTCCCCTCTTTGCTTTCGGCCCATTCCTTGCTTTGGGTCGGGCGCCGTAATTTCGTCGCTGACACAACCGCATCATCGAGCCCATGACGCGCAAGATCCTGATCGCCTCCTCCCTGGCCCTCGCTGTCGCCCTCGCCGGCGGCGCGGCCTGGTCGCAGACGCCGATGCCCGACCCGCTGGACGACCGCTCGGTCAAGCGGCTTGAGCGGATGGAAAAGGTCGTGCGCGAACTGCGCTCGATCGTCTTCCAGGGCCGCGACAGCGGAAAGCCCGTGGTCGTCCAGCCGGCCGAGACCGAGGGACAGCTGCAGGGCCTCGCCCAGCGGATCGTCGATCTGGAAGAAACCCTGACCGCCCTGAACCGCCAGAACGAGGGGGCGACCTTCGAGCTCGACCAGACCCGGAGGGCGCTGGCCGAGGCCCAGGCGGCGAACCGGGCGCTGGCCGACCGCCTCGCCGCGCTCGAAGCCCGCACCGGCAAGATCGAAGCCGACGCCCAGGCCATCGCCGCAGAGGAAGAGGTCGCCGAGGCGGAGGGTGATCCGGACGCAGAGTTCGCCGCCGCCCGCAAGCTGATGCTCGATGGCGACTATGACGGCGCTTTCGTCGCCTTCGACCGCTTCGTGAAGCAGTACGGCGACACGCCCAAGGGCGCCGAGGGGCGCTACTGGCTGGGCAAGACCCTGTCGGTGCGTGGAGACCATGGCGGCGCGGCCGGGGCCTATATCGGCGCCATCCGCGGATGGCCCAAGACGACCTGGGCGCCCGACGCTGTGCTGGAGCTGTCGCGGTCGCTGATCGCGCTGAAAAAGCCCGCCGACGCCTGCCAGACCCTGGACGAGCTGGCGCGTCGCTATCCCAAGGCGCCGGCCGGCGTCCTCAGCAGGGCCGCCACGGCCCGCGTGCAGGCGAAGTGCGCGGCCTAGACGCCGTTCTCGGACGCAGACTGCGGACCCACATCACCGCGCCGCTGGCGGTCGCCTTTTCGGGCGGTGGCGACAGTCTGGCGCTGCTGCTGGCCACCAGGGCCTGGGCCGACGCCAACGGCCGGCGCCTGCTGGCGTTCACCGTCGACCACGGCCTCAACCCCGACAGCGAAGTCTGGACCCGCCGATGCGGCGAAACGGCCGGGCGGCTGGATGCGGCCTTCCAGGCCCTGCGGTGGGAGGGCGCCAAGCCGAGGACGGGCCTGCCCGCCGCCGCCCGCGCCGCCCGCCACGCGATGCTGGCCGATGCCGCCCGCAAGGCCGGCGCGCGGGTGATCCTGCTGGGCCACACCGCCGACGACCTGATCGAGGCCGCCGCCATGCGGGCCGAGGGCTCGAGCGTCTCCGACCCGGCCGAATGGGCGCCCTCGCCCGCCTGGCCGCAGGGCCGCGGCGTCTTCCTGCTGCGCCCGATGCTGGATGTCCGGCGGGCGGAGATCCGCGACTGGCTGCGGGCAAGAGGCGAGACCTGGATCGATGATCCAGCCAATGAGGACCAGAGGTTCGCCAGAGCGAGGGCGCGCAAAGGCCAATCCTCCCCGGAGCGAAGCGAGGGGGAGGGGGACCATGCGGAGCATGGTGGAGGGGGCGGCTCCGAGCCTGCAGGAAATGGCGCCTTCGGAGGGGCGACGTCCGTCGCCGGCGCTACCCCACCACCATCCTCCGGATGGTCCCCCTCCCCCTGTGAAGGAGGATTGGCGTTGACGGCATCGGCCCCCGCCGCACACATCGCCTCCGCCTGCCTCTGCGCCGGTGGGACCTCTCGTCCGCCGCGCGGCGACCGGCTTCAGCATCTCGTCGCCCGCCTGCGGTCGGGAGAAGCCTTCTCCGCCACCCTGGCCGGCGCACGCATCGCCTCGGACGGCGAGACCGCCGCCTTCACGCGCGACCCCGGCCGCGCAGGCTTTCCGGAGCTCTCCCTGGCGCCCGGCGAGCCGACCGTCTGGGACGGCCGGTTCGAGATCGAGACCACCGTCCCCGTCACCGTTCGAGCCCTCGGCGGCCTGTCCCGACGGCTGCCAAGGGCCCAGCAAGCCGCCCTTCGCGCGCTGCCCGCGGCCATCCGGCCGACCCTGCCGGTGATCCTGTCCCGCGACGGCGCCGTCTGTTGCCCGATCCTTGCAGATCACCCGTCGGTTCGCGCAAGCGCGCTGGTTCTGCCCCGTTTCGAGGCGGCCATCGGCCTTGTTGACGTCGAACCCGCTGTGTGACGAATGGCGCGCATGGCGAAACCGGACCGGCCGCCCTATGTTCTGGGCTGACTGGCACAGGAAGAGTTTGAGCGAATGAACCTGCGGAACATGGCCATCTGGGCGGCGATCGTTGTCGTCGCCTTCGGCGTCTGGAGCATGATGAACCCGGGCTCGGGCGGCGCACGCGCCACGAGCAGCGAAATCAGCTACTCCGAGCTGGTCAGCAAGGTTCAGTCGGGCGAGGTAACCCGCGCGATCTTCCAGGGCTCGGCGGTACAGGTCAGCGGCGCCGACCCCAAGGTGGTGTCGACCGCCGTGGTCCCGGCCGACTCCAGCGACCTGATCAAGCAAATGCAGGCCCAGAACGTCAATGTGACGATCAAGCCGGCCGAGCGGCTGTCTCTGGTCGCCATCCTGCTGAACGCCTTCCCGGTGCTGCTGCTGATCGGGGTCTGGATCTTCTTCATGCGCCAGATGCAGGGCGGCGCCCGCGGCGCCATGGGTTTCGGCAAGTCCAAGGCCAAGCTGCTGACCGAGACCAAGGGCCGCAAGACCTTCGAGGACGTCGCCGGTGTCGACGAGGCCAAGGAAGAACTGTCGGAAATCGTCGACTTCCTGAAGGACCCGGCCAAGTTCCAGCGCCTGGGCGGCAAGATCCCCAAGGGCGCCCTGCTCATCGGCCCTCCGGGCACCGGCAAGACGCTGATCGCCCGCGCCGTCGCGGGTGAGGCGGGCGTGCCCTTCTTCACCATCTCCGGCTCGGACTTCGTCGAGATGTTCGTCGGCGTCGGCGCCAGCCGCGTGCGCGACATGTTCGAACAGGCCAAGAAGAACGCCCCCTGCATCATCTTCATCGATGAAATCGACGCCGTCGGCCGTCACCGCGGCGCCGGCCTGGGCGGCGGCAACGACGAGCGCGAGCAGACCCTCAACCAGCTGCTGGTCGAGATGGATGGCTTCGAATCGAACGAAGGCATCATCCTGATCGCCGCCACTAACCGTCCCGACGTGCTGGACCCGGCCCTGCTGCGTCCCGGCCGTTTCGACCGCCAGGTGGTGGTGCCCAACCCCGACGTCTCGGGTCGCGAGAAGATCCTGCGCGTCCACATGCGCAACGTGCCGCTGGCCGCCGACGTCGACGTCCGCACCCTGGCGCGCGGCACCCCGGGCTTCTCCGGCGCCGACCTGGCCAACCTGGTCAACGAGGCGGCGCTGACGGCCGCCCGCAAGAACCGCCGGATGGTAACCCATCCCGACTTCGAGGACGCCAAGGACAAGGTCATGATGGGCGCCGAACGCCGGTCGATGGCCATGAGCGAGGACGAAAAGCGCAACACCGCCTACCACGAGGGCGGCCACGCCCTGGTGGCGATCACCGTCCCCTCGTCCGACCCGGTGCACAAGGCGACCATCGTCCCGCGCGGCCGCGCGCTGGGCATGGTCATGCAGCTGCCCGAGGGCGACCGCTACTCGATGAACTTCACCCAGATGACCAGCCGCCTAGCCATCATGATGGCCGGCCGGGTCGCCGAGGAGATCATCTTCGGCAAGGAGAACATCACCTCCGGCGCCAGCAGCGACATCAGCGCCGCCACGGGCCTGGCCCGCAACATGGTCACCCGCTGGGGCTTCTCCGACGAGCTGGGCACCGTGGCCTACGGTGACAACCAGGAGGAGGTCTTCCTGGGCCATTCCGTCGCCCGCACCCAGAACGTCTCGCCCGAGACCATGATGAAGATCGACGCCGAGGTCCGTCGTCTGGTGAAGGGCGGCGAGGACGAGGCCCGCCGGATCCTGACCGAGCGTCTCGACGACCTGCACGCGGTCGCCAAGGCCCTGCTCGAGTTCGAGACCCTGTCGGGCGAGGAGATCAACGGCGTGATCAAGGGCGTGAAGCCCAGCCGCGACGACGCCGAGACCAGGCGCCCGACCGGCCCCGCCGCCTCGGTGCCCCTCTCGCCCCGTCCGGGCGGCGTGACGGCCCGCGACGTGCAGGACGAGGCATAATGATCCTCCCCTTTGGGGGAGGTGGCTCGCCGCAAGGCGAGACGGAGGGGGTTCCGCCACGCCGGCAGGACCCCCTCAGTCGTTCAGCCTTCGGCTGCCCGACAGCTCCCCCATGGGGGAGCCTCTAAATGCCCGAGCGGTCGACCCTCGTCATGGGCATCGTCAACGTCACGCCCGACAGCTTCTCGGACGGCGGACGCTATCTCGGCCATGACGCGGCCCTGGCCCACGCCCGCCGGCTGATCGCCGAGGGCGCCGACATCCTCGACATCGGCGGCGAGTCGACCCGGCCGGGCGCAGACCCGGTCGACGAAGCCGAGGAAATCGCCCGCACCGTTCCGCTGATCGCCGCGATCCGCGCTGAGAGCGCCCTCCCGATCTCCATCGACACCATGAAGCCCGCCGTCGCCCGCGCCGCCGTGGCGGCCGGCGCCACGATCTGGAACGACGTCGCCGCCCTGCGCTTTTCGCCCGACGCCCCGGCCGTCGCCGCCGGGCTCGGCTGCGAGGTGGTGCTGATGCACATGCTGGGCGAGCCGCGCACCATGCAGGACGCCCCGCGCTACGGTGAGGTGGTGGCGGAGGTCGAAGCCTTCCTGCTGGCCCGCGCCGGGGTGGCCGAGGCGGCGGGCGTTCAGCGAGACAGGATCTGGCTCGATCCCGGCATCGGCTTCGGCAAGACGGTCGACCACAACCTGGCCCTCCTCGCCGCCCTGCCCCGCCTGTGCGGTCACGGCTACCGCGTCCTGCTGGGCGCCAGCCGCAAGCGCTTCATCGCGGCGCTGGACCCTTTGGCGACGGAGGCCGACGGCCGCCTCGGCGGCTCGCTTGCGGCGGCTCTGCATGGCGCGCGATCAGGGGTAGCGGCGGTGCGGGTGCATGACGTGCGCGAGACGGTGCAGGCGCTGGCGGTTCAGGCGGCGATACAGGCCGCGCGATGACCTCTACCCTCGTCGTCTTCGGCGGCCTCCCCGGCGTCGGCAAGACGACCATCGCGAGCCGGCTGGCGGCGGAGATCGGCGCGGTCTTCCTGCGCATCGACGTCATCGAGATGGCGCTGCACGACGAGGGCGTCGAGGTCGAGGGACAGGGGTACGTCGTGGCGTACGCGCTTGCGGAATCGAACCTACGGCTGGGGCAGACGGTCATCGCCGACAGCGTGAACCCCATCCCCCTGACCCGCGAGGCCTGGCGCGCCGTAGCGGCCCGCGCCGGCGCGCGTCTGATCGAGGTGGAGGTGGTCTGCTCCGACGCCGCCGCGCATCGCCGCCGGGCGGAAGAGCGGATAAGCGACCTGCCCGGCTTCGTGCCGCCGACCTGGGCCGAGGTGGTGGGTCGCGACTACCAGGCCCGGCACGACGACCGGCTGGTGATCGACACGGCGGGGGTCGAACCCGCCGTAGCGGTGGCCTTGATCCGGGCGGCTGTCGGCGGCGGATAGCAGCCGGGGACATGCACTTCAGTGCGTGTCCCCGTCAGCTTCAGCAAGCGGCAGGCGACACGTACCGAAGTCGGTGCATGTCCCCGACAGGCCGTTCCGCCCTCCCCACGCGGAGACGGGGAGGCTACAACGTCCCCATGCCCTCGCCCGATTCCTCAGCCCCCGCCTTCCGCGGCCGCGTCCTGATCATCGCCGGATCCGACAGCGGCGGCGGGGCGGGAATCCAGGCCGACATCAAGACGGTCACCGCCCTGGGCGGCTACGCGGCCACGGCGATCACCGCCGTCACGGTGCAGAACACCCTGGGCGTCACCGGCGTTCACGCTATCCCGCTCGACATCATCGAGGCCCAGGCCCGCGCCGTTCTCGACGACATCGGCGCGGACACCATCAAGACCGGCATGCTGGGCGACGTGGCGACGGTGGAGCGGGTGGCGGCCATCCTCGACTCCGCGCCGGGCGTCGCCGCCGTCGTCGACCCGGTGATGGTGGCCAAGGGCGGGGCTTCCTTGCTGGCGGCGAGGGCCGTTGAGTCTGTCCGCGAACTGATGATCCCCCGCGCCGCCCTGCTGACGCCCAATGCGCCCGAGGCCGAGGCCCTGACCGGCCTGCCCGTGCACACCACCGACGACCTGCGCCGGGCCGGCGACGTCCTGCTGGGCTGGGGGGCGAAGGCCGTGCTGATGAAGGGCGGCCACATCGCCGGCGAGCGGCTGACCGACCTGTTGATCACTCCGGACGGCGAGACCCTGTTCGAGGGCGGGCGGATCGACACCCGCCACACCCACGGCACCGGCTGCACCCTGGCCAGCGCCTGCGCCGTCGGCCTGGCCCAGGGCCTTCCGCTCACCGAGGCGGTGGCGCGGGCCTGGTCCTACGTCCATGAAGCCATGCTGCGCGCACCGGGCTTCGGCGCCGGCCACGGCCCTCTGGACCACGGCTGGTCGCTGAGGACGTCCCGATGAGCGGGACGCTGGAACAGCGGCTGGAGGCCATCGTCCGGGATTCGGACTCGCTGATGACCGTGCTCCGCCTGACCCGCGATCTGGACGTGCCTGACTGGCTGATCGTCTCGGGCGCGGTCTACCAGCGGGTCTGGAACCACCTGACCGGCCGCGACCCCGACTACGGGATCAAGGACTACGACCTCGCCTACTTCGACGCCTCGGATGTCAGCTACGCGGCCGAGGACATTCACATCCGGCGGGCCGCCAGGCACTTCCCGCCGCCGCTCGACCAGCAGGTCGAGGTCCGCAACCAGGCCCGCGTCCACATCTGGTTCCAGGATCGGTTCGGCGAGCCCTACGAGCCCCTGACCTGCAGCGCCGAGGCGCTGGGCCGGTTCGTCGCCCCCTGCTTCGGCGTAGGGGTGCGGCTGGAGGCCGACGACCGCCTGACCCTCGAGGCCCCGTTCGGCCTGGACGATCTGTTCGCCATGACCATCCGGCCCAATCCGACCCGAGGGCTGGCGAAGGGCTGGGACAAGGTCATCGCCTCGGCCCGCGGCCGCTGGCCGGAGGTGACGGTGGTGGAGGGGTAGCTGACCGGCCATGCGTCCTTCGAGACGCTCGCCCGAGAGCTCGCTCCTCAGGATGACGACCTTTGTTGCCGCCTCGAACCTTCGTCATCCTGAGGAGCGGCCACAGGCCGCGTCGCGAAGGACGCACGACCACACGCCCTCACCGTCCCCCGTGTAGACGTCCGGATCGCGGATCCTCGCTGACGGTGAAACCCTCGGCCGCGGCGGTTTCGAAGATCACTTGCGCCTCTCCGCGTGCAGCCGGCGATAGTCGTCGATCTCCTGCTTCAGGCGGCGGGCGCCGCCGTCGCCGAACACGCACAGCACACGCCGGCCAATGACGCCGCTGACGGCCGACTCGATACGACCGCCGCCGCTGTAGGCGAACCGCAGCGTGGAGGGCGAAATCAGGTCCAGCCCCGGCACGCCGTCGACGGCGATCTCGCCCATCCGGGCCCACTCGAAGCGATGGGCGCCTCCCAGCGTGTGGTGAACGAGGGCCGTGGGCGTCAGCTCCAGCCGCCATCGCCGTCGCCCGAAGCTCCAGAGCAGGCCGGTGGCCGCGAAGGGCAGCCCGCCGACCCAGGCCAGGGTCAGCGGCTTGTCCTGCCAGTCGGCCCAGTTCACCGCCAGCGACAGGGCGAGCAGCACCCAGATCGGCGTGAACAGTCCAAGCAACTTGCCGGCGTTGAGTTCGAGCGTCATGACCACCACCTTTGGCGATCCTGTTATCCGAGGAGTTGTTCCGTTGCGCCAGTGGACCGTAGACGCTTTCGCCACCGCCCCCTTCCGGGGCAACCCGGCCTGTGTGACCGAGCCGCTGGCGGCCTGGCGCGACGACGCCTGGATGCAGGCGCTGGCGGCCGAGAACAACCAGGCCGAGACGGCCTGTCTGCTGACGACCGACGATCCCGCCCGCTTCGGCCTGCGCTGGTTCACGCCGGCGCTGGAGGTGCCGCTGTGCGGCCACGCGACCCTGGCCTCGGCCCATGTGCTGTTCGCCGAGCTGGGCCTGAACGCCGAGGCCGTCACGTTCGACACGAAATCGGGCCCGCTGGTCGTGCGGCGACTGGGTGCGGGCTACGAAATGGACTTCCCGGCCAATACGCCGAAGCAGACCCCGGTCCCGGCGGGACTGGCCGAGGCCCTCGGCAAGACGCCGTCCGAGGTCTGGGCCGGTTCCTATCTGGTGGCGGTGTTCGAGGACGAGGCGACGATCCGGGCGCTCAAGCCAGATCTGGCGGCGCTGGAGAAGATCGCCGGCGAAGCGACCGGGGGTCGCGGCAATCTGTCGGCCGCCGCGCTGGCCGATCGGGGGGCGCGCTATGACGTGGTCAGCCGCTTCTTCGCGCCGGGTTCAGGCATCCCCGAGGATCCGGCGACCGGGTCGGCCCACTGCATTCTGTCGCCCCTGTGGTCGGCGAAGCTGAAACGCACCGTCCTGACCTTCCACCAGGCCTATCCGGGCCGGGGCGGCGATCTGGAGTGCGAGCTGCGCGGCGACCGGGTGCTGCTGCGCGGACAGGCCGTCACCGTGGTCGAGAGCCGGCTACGCCTGTGAAACGCGAAAGCGCCCCCGCCTGTGAGGGCGGGGGCGCTCGTCGCGCTGCCGGGTGGGGGGCTACCAGCGACGCGGGTCGTGGGGGAATCGGTCGGCGCGGTCCGGACGGCCGTCACGATCGCTATCGTAGGCGGCGCCGGGGCCGTAGCCGTAGCCGCCGCCGTAGCCGGGATGGCGGTCGTCGCGGTCATGGCGCTCGAAGCGGATCTTGCGGCTCAGGCTGTCGAAACGACGGTCGAGGTCGGCGCGTTCCCAGCCCTGCAGGCCGCCGGTCCGGCGGTAGCGGACCTCCAGTTGGGCGATCTGGCGGAACTCGGTCCGGAGGCTGGTGGCCTCGTATCGGGTCAGCTGGCCATTGCGGACGCCCTGGTCGATCCGGCGGTCAAGCTGCGCCTGACGCTGGTTGATGTCCTGCCACGGAGCGGCCATGGCGGGGGCCGCGGCGGCCGTCAGCGCCGAGGCCGCCAGGACGCAGATCAGAATCTTTTTCATGGTTCGGTTCCTCTTCGCCAACGCGATTTGCTGCGGCGTTGAGGAGAGAAGAACACTTTGAACCTGAAACGGTTCTGAGCGGCTCGTTATGTTCGGTTCAGGTTCGGCCCCGCCGTCAGGCCGCCTCGGACCGGGCGTGGGCGGCATGGGCGACCGCGGTCTCGATCGCGTCGTACAGCCGCTTGAGCTCGATCGGCTTGGACACATGGCCGTCCATGCCCGCGGCCAGATAGGCCTCGACCTGGTGAACCAGCGCGTTGGCCGTCAGGGCCAGGATCGGGATACGGGGCAGGTGCTGGGTCAGCTCGGTGGCGCGGATCGCCCTGGCCGCCTCGACGCCGTCCATGACCGGCATCTGGATATCCATAAGGATCAGGTCGAACTCGCCGCTCCGCCAGGCCTCGACCGCCTCGCGACCGTCCGCGACGATCCGCAGACGGACGTCCAGCGGCTCCAGGACAGCCTGCAGCACCTTCTGGTTGGTGGCGTTGTCTTCCGCCGCCAGGATCCGCAGACGGCGTTGGTCCTGGGGTTCGACGGTCGGCTCCGTCGGCTCGGCCGCCATCGGCGCCGTGCCGCGCGCAAGAGGCAGGTCGACGACGAAGGTCGAACCCTCGCCTTCGATGCTGCGGGCGGTGACCTGTCCGCCCATGAGATGGGCGAGCTCGCGACAGATGGCGAGGCCCAGACCCGTGCCGCCGAACCGGCGGGTGGTGGAGTTGTCGGCCTGGATGAACTTCTCGAACAGCGTCGGCAGCTTGTCCTTGGCGATGCCGATGCCGGTGTCCGACACCGTCATTCGCAGGCCGCCCGTCGGCCCCGGCGAGAAGCGGACGGCCACGGCGCCCTCGGCGGTGAACTTGATGGCATTGGACACCAGATTGCTGAGCACCTGGCGGATCCGGTCGGGATCACCCTTCCACCAGCCGGCCGCGCCGGGCTCTACGGCGATGCCGAAGCGCAGGCCCTTGCCTGTGGCCATGACCTGGAAGGCGCTGGCCGCACCCTCGGCCATCTCGTCGAGCGAAAAGTCGCAGCTCGCCAGCTCGAGGCGGCCGGCCTCGATCTTGGACAGGTCCAGCACGTCGTTGATGACGCTGAGCAGCAGCTCGCCGGACTCGCGGATAACGCCCAGGCGATCACGCTGCCGGACGACCAGGTTATCGCGGGCCATGACGTCGGCCATGGCCAGCACGCCGTTCAGGGGGGTGCAGATCTCATGGCTCATGTTGGCCAGAAACTGGCTCTTGAGCACATTGGCGGCGTTGGCCTGGTCGCGGGCCACGACCAGCTCGCCCAGAGTGGCGCGCAGGTCGCGGTCGTTGGCGTCGAGCTTGCTGATCAGCTGATTGAAGCTGCGGGCCAGGCTGCGGAACAGGTCGTCGTCGGCGTCCTCGGCCACAAGGGTGAAGCGGCCGCTCTGGGCCACCTCGGTCATGGCCTCCGACAGGCGGTTGACCGGCTGGGTGATGCGGCGCGCGAGGGTAGTGGCCAGGAACATGGCGATGCCGGCGGCGCCGAAGAACAGGGCGAGGGTCAGGGCGGCATAGCGGGGCGCCAGGTCGGCCAGGGCGGGCGCTTCGACGATGGTCACCAGAGACCCGACCGTCCGGCCCTCGAGGATCACCGGGGTGCGGACGATGTGTTCATTGCCCCCGGCGGCCCCGGGATCGCGTCTGACCGCGATGATCCGGCCTCTGGAGTCGATCAGGCTGGCTTCGCGGACGCCCGGCGCGTCGACGATCGAGTCCATCGCCCGCCCGGCGGCCTGATTGTCGCCGACGGCCAGCGCGGGCGCGGCGATATGGGCCACGACGGTGTTCATCGCGCCGTTGGTGGCCCGGGATTCCTGGACCGAAACGGCCCACTGCTGGAGCATGAAGGTCGCGCAGGCGGCCAGCAGCACGGCCACCGTGGTGATCAGGGCCACGCTGGCGATCCGCGCCTGGAAAGGCGCGTGGCTCGATGCCTGACCGATGTTTGCGCTGTGGTCCATCTGTCCCAAAAACAGCCCCGTGACGGCTGGTTATCGCCCAATCTCCCTAACGCTTCGCTTCCGCGACATTTTAACCCTCTGTTTACCTAGTCGCCGCTTAAGGTTTCGTTTACCTTATGCTCGCCCAAGGGCTGATGGAGAGTGCAAGGTGGAAAAGGTTTTTGTGGTCCAGAAGGTCGCGCGGAAGCTGTTCGCGACTGAAGCCGCCCTCGACGCGGCAATGACCGAAGCGGCCGAGCTGATGGCTGAAATGCTCAAGGCCCGTAAGGATCTGCATCTTTCGGCCGTGGTCGGCGACAATGCCTCCGCGAAGCTGGTCGAAGCCCTTGCGGCCCTCGGCGAAGCCCGCACGGCCATCGTCGGCGCCCACAACGAGCTGAACGAAGTGAAGCTCCGCATCGGCGTCCGCACCAAGATGACCGGCTGGGAAGACAAGCCCCCGCAGTTCGCCCAGGAAAGCGATGACCTGCGTCAGGTCAGCTGATCCGACGGCGTTGCAATAGTTTAATGCTCTTGCGCCTCTAATTCCGTTAGAGGCGCAAGAGATGTACCAGTCACCACTTCCGATGATCGGATGGGCCGCGACCTTGGCGGTCCTTGCGTTCGCGTGGTGGAGGGGCGGATCGGCCGAGCGCTACGGCGCCAGTCTGAAGATCGCCACGTCGCTTGTCGCCCTGGCGGTCCACCATCTGTTCAACCAGGAAACCATCTCGGTCGCCCTGCTGGTCGCCGACGGGATTCTGGCTGTCGGCTTCCTGATCCTGGCCATTCGGTATTCGAGCCTCTGGATCGGCGTGGCCATGTTGCTCCAGGCGGGCCAGTTCAGCCTTCACGCCTACTATCTGGTAAGCGAACTGCAGCGTGACCGCTTCTACGCCATCGCCAACAATCTGGTGACGCTGGCGATCCTGCTCTGCATTGTGGCGGGCACGGTCCTCGCCTGGCGGGCGCGCAGCCGCGCTCAGGTCTGAAGCGATTTGCGCGGTGCGGCGTTGGTCAGCGCCACGCCGCCGAGGATCAGGGCCAGGGCCGCGAAGGCGCTCCAGCCGGGCCGCTCCCCCATCAGACCGACGCCGATGATCGTCGCCCAGACGGGCAGCAGATAGACGGTCATGCTGGTGAACACCGCGCCACGCCGCTGGATCAGCCACACCCAGCCCACCGTCCCGAGCCCGCTGGACGCGACGCCCAGCGCGATGGTGACCAGCAGCGGGACCAGCGGCGGCGGCGGCGGCGGCCCTTCCAGGACCAGGGCTCCCAGGGTGGCGAACACCGCTCCCGTCAGGCACATCATCAGCGCCCCCACCGTTGAGCTGAACGGCGGGGCCTTGCGCATCAGGATGTTGGACGCCGCGTACAGGGCCGCGGCCCCGATCGCCAGGGCAAGGAATCCGGCCTCCAGGGTCGCGCCGCCGATCAGCCTGGGGCCGACCAGGGTCAACATGCCAGCGAAGCCCAGGCCCACGCCGGCCGCCTTCTGCATCGTCATCCGCTCGTCGGCCAGGAAGACATGGGCGAGGGCGACAGTGAACACCGGAGAGGCGCCGTTGCAAATGGCGTTGACGGCGCTGGGCAGGCTCTGGGCCGCCGTCGAGAACATGAAGAAGGGCGCGGCGAAGGCGAGCAGCCCCAGAAGGGCGTAGGCCGGCCAGGGCGAATCCCGGCCGAGCGAAAGTCGGGGCAACTGCTCGCCTCGCGCCGCGCCCAGCAGCCAAAGCGTCATCGCCGCGACCCACAGACGGATCGCCGAGACCCAGAAGGGGTGAATGCCCTCGACCGCGATCTTCAGCCCGGCGAAGGCCGAGCCCCAGGTGATCACCAGGATGCCGAGCACCAGCCAGTCGAGTCGTTTGTTTGTCCCGCCCATGAACCTTCCTACGGGATCGAAGCGGTCGCCGCCAAATCACGGCCTGTAAGGGAAGATTTTTGCGTCGGGACCGATGGCCGGGCGCCGCGTGAGAAAAACATCACTTGTGCGGCGCAGCGAAATCGGGTTCTTCGGCAGCGGGCCACGCCCCCCCAACGGGGCGCAGTCCATCTGCAAGGATGGGAGACATCGCAGTGACCACGACTCCGCAGAAGCCGGCTTTGCGCCCGGCGCGCCCCGAATTCTCTTCCGGCCCCTGCGCCAAGAGACCCGGCTGGACCCCCCAAGGCCTGAACGACGCCGTCCTCGGACGCTCGCACCGCGGCAAGCCCGGCAAGGCCAAGCTGAAGCTGGCCATCGACCGCACCCGCGAGGTGCTGGGCGTTCCGGCAGACTTCCTCATCGGCATCGTCCCCGGCTCCGACACCGGCGCCGTCGAGATGGCCATGTGGTCGATGCTCGGCCCGCGTCCGGTCCAGCTGCTGGCCTTCGAGTCGTTCGGCAAGGACTGGGTCACAGACGTCACCAAGCAACTCAAACTGCCGGATGTGGAGGTGCTCGACGCCCCCTACGGCCAGCTGCCCGACACCTCGAAAGTCCGCCCGGACGCCGACCTGGTCTTCACCTGGAACGGCACCACCAGCGGCGTGCGCGTGCCCAACGCCGACTTCATCAGCGCCGACCGCGAAGGCATCGTCATCTGCGACGCCACCAGCGCCGCCTTCGCCCAGGACCTCGACTGGGCGAAGCTCGATGCCGTGACCTTCTCCTGGCAGAAGGCGCTCGGCGGGGAGGCCGCCCACGGCGTGCTGATCCTGTCGCCGCGCGCGGTAGCTCGCCTCGAGAGCTACACGCCCGCCTGGCCGATGCCCAAGCTGTTCCGCATGGTCGACAACGGCAAGTTCAACGCCGCGATCTTCGAGGGGGCCACGATCAACACCCCCTCGCTGCTCTGCGTCGAGGACGCCCTGGACGCCCTGGCCTGGGCCGATACGGTCGGCGGCGCGGCCGGCATGAAGGCCCGCTCGGAAGCCAATCTCGCGGCGCTCGAGGCCTGGGTAGCCAAAACCGCCTGGGTCGAGTTCCTGGCCGGGGACAAGGCGATCCGGTCCAACACCTCCGTCTGCCTCAAGGTCGTCGATCCGGCGATCACCGCCCTGTCCGAGGACGCCCAGGCTGACTTCGCCAAGAAGCTGGCCTCCGTGCTGGAGAAGGAAAAGGCGGCCTACGACATCGGCGGCTACGCCAAGGCCCCTCCGGGCCTGCGCATCTGGTGCGGCGCGACGGTCGACACGGCCGACGTGGAAGCCCTGACGCCCTGGCTCGACTGGGCCTTCGCGTCGGTGAGTTCCGAACTCACGGCCGCCTGACCCCCCCTTAGCCCTCCTCCTCGATGGAGGAGGGTTGGGTGGTGGTGTGGCCGCCGAGGTTGGCGAAGAGCGCTGATGGCGCCGAGCCCCTCCGGACACCCATTCCCGCTGCAACAACACCCCATCCCAACCCTTCCCCATCGAGGGGAAGGGCTTCAAGGAAACCCATCACATGGCTCCCCGCGTTCTCATCGCTGACAAGCTCAGCCCCGCCGCCGTCGACATCTTCAAAAATCGCGGCGTCGACTTCGACATCAAGACCGGCCTGACCAAGGACGAGCTGATCGCCGTGATCGGCGACTACGACGGCATCGCCATCCGCTCGGGCGCCAAGCTCGACAAGGATGTCATCGCCGCCGCCAACAAGCTGCAGGTCATCGCCCGGGCAGGCATCGGGGTCGACAACGTCGACATCCCTGCCGCCACCGCCAAGGGCATCGTGGTGATGAACACCCCGTTCGGCAACTCGATCACTACCGCCGAGCACGCCATCGCCATGATGTTCGCCCTGGCCCGCCAGCTGCCCGCCGCCGACGCCTCCACCCAGGCCGGCAAGTGGGAGAAGAACCGCTTCATGGGCGTGGAGCTCTACGCCAAGACGCTTGGCCTGATCGGGGCCGGCAACATCGGCGGCATCGTCGCCGACCGGGCGCTGGGCCTGAAGATGAAGGTCGTGGCCTACGATCCCTTCCTCTCGCCCGAGCGCGCCATCGAGATGGGCGTGGAGAAGGTCGAGCTGGACGACCTGCTGGCCCGCGCCGACGTCATCACCCTGCACACCCCGCTGACCGACAAGACCCGCAACATCCTGTCGGCCGAGAACCTTGGCAAGACGAAGAAGGGCGTGCTGATCGTCAACTGCGCCCGTGGCGGACTGGTCGACGAGGTCGCCCTGCGCGAACTGCTCGACAGCGGCCATGTCGGCGGCGCCGGCTTCGACGTTTTCGTCGAGGAGCCCGCCAAGACCAACCCGCTGTTCGGCAGCGACCGGGTCGTGGCCACGCCGCACCTGGGCGCCAGCACCAACGAGGCGCAGGAGAACGTCGCCCTGCAGGTCGCCGAGCAGATGAGCGACTACCTGCTCACCGGCGCGGTGACCAACGCGCTCAACAGCCCGTCGATCACGGCCGAGGAAGCCCCGCGCCTGAAGCCCTTCGTGGCCCTGGCCGAGAAGATCGGCGCCTTCGCCGGCCAGATGGTCGACTTCGGCATCAGCGCCATCGACATCGCTTACGAGGGCGAGGTCTCGGCCCTGAACGTCAAGCCGATGACCAGCGCGGCCCTGGCCGGCGTGCTCAAGCCGATGCTGGCGGAGATCAACATGGTCTCGGCCCCGGCGGTCGCGAAGGAGCGCGGCATCACCGTCTCCGAGAGCCGCCAGGAGGTCAGCCCGACCTATGACAGCCTGATGCGCATCACCATCACCACCGAGATCGGCAAGCGCGCCTTCGCCGGCACGGTGATCGGCGGCGCCCCCCGCATCGTCGAGGTCAAGGGCATGGAGCTCGACGCCGCCTTCGGCCCGGCCATGCTCTACGTCAACAACCTCGACAAGCCGGGCTTCATCGGCGCCCTGGGCATGCTGCTGGGCGAGGCGGGCGTGAACATCGCCACCTTCAACCTCGGCCGCGTCAGCGCCGACGCCGACGCCATCGCCCTGGTTGGCGTGGACCAGGCCCCGGACCACGCCCTGCTGGCGAGGATCCAGGCCCTCCCGCACGTGAAGGAAGCCCGGGCGCTGCGGTTCTAGGTGAGAGGGGACATGCACTTCAGTGCGTGTCCCCGGCCGCTTGAAGCTGCAGGGGACACGTACTGAAGACGGTATATGTCCCCGTCCCCTCCGGCAGTCCCCGCCCTGATGCCTTGGCGGAGCATGGCGCGGTGGGTGACGCCGCCAGCGCTTTCTAGCCTCTCCCTGTTGGGAGAGGGGGACCCTGCGGAGCAGGGTGGTGAGGGATGCGCCGCGGGTCGGTGACTGGCCTCTGAGTCCGGCCTTCATCCCCGTCCGCGCAAGGATTTCCCGCGCAGGAGCTTCCCGCTCCACCACCCTTCGGGTGGTCCCCCTCTCCCAAGAGGGAGAGGAAGAAATAGGGGGATAGACTGCGGTTTATCCCCCTCGCCCCAACCCCGCCCATACTCGTCACGTCCCCGTCGCGGGGGAGGGCGCCTGGTACCAGCCCGATGCGGCGGCGGGGAGTGGTCGAGCGGGACCAGGCGGAGGGGACGTAAGCCTCCGTTCCAGGCGTGCGCTGGTGTGCCGTCCGCCCGTTCGTGGGCAGCAGTTCGAGCCGTCCGGAGAGGCCGGGCGGGGAGAGTCCGGGACAAAAGGGTGAACAGCCCTGCGCATCCCGGGCCTGCGGGAGAACGACCACGCGGAGCGTCAGCCTTCGTCGAAACGGTACAACTCTACCCCTGCTCCGGGCGAAGGCCCGACGCTCCGCCCCCTCCCCAACCTTTTCGGGTCAAACCGCTAGAGGAGGCGAAGCCGTGCCAGCGCCCAAGGGAACAGAACAGCCAAGCATACGCTTAACCTTGCGAACCGCGACCAGGGTCGCCGCAGGAACTCCGCATGTCCCTCTTGATCTTCGCCATCATCGTTCTGGTCGTCGCCGCCCTTCTGGCCTGGGCGGTGCAGAAGCTTCCCCTGCCCTCGCCCTTCGGCTCCATCATCCAGGCCCTGATCCTGGTCGTCGCCACGGTGGCCATCGCCCAACGCGCGGGACTGTTCTAGGCAGCCAACACCCGCCGTGTTCCCGGCGAAGGCCGGGATCCAACTTCAATCGCGGCGCCGAACCGGCCGCCTGGCCCCGCGAGGGTCTGGGCCCCGGCTGACTCACGCCGCCGCGATGGCCCTGGCGATGTGGTCGGTGGACTGGCCGGTGAGGTCCTTGGCGATCTCGCCGACCAGTTTTTCCTGCAGCACCTTGTGCCAGTGCTTGCGCAGCTCGCCGAGCGTGCGGGGCGCGGCGATCACCAGCAGGGCCTCGAACCGTCCCTCGAGCGCCTGTCTGTTCAGCAGCGCCGCGACGCCGCCGGCGAAGGCGTCCTCGGCCTGGGTGTCGTCGTCGGGGTTGGCGCCGCTGGAGTGATGCCCCCGGGACGCCGCCCCCGGCTCGACGGCCGGAAGGTCCATGGCCTTGAGGTCCACTTCGGCCTCATGGCCGATGTTGTGGAACATCACCAGCTTCGCGCCGTCGACAACGGCCACCACGGCGCCCTGGGGAAGTATCATTGTGCATCACCTCGGATCTCTGTGAGCCCTGATAACGGTCGTCGGAGCCGGCGGTTGCGCCCCGCGTCATCGGGATGAAGACGGCTGCGCCAATCGTGGCTAGAAGAGTCGCCAGACCGACCGCGCCGGAGCAGCGATCCCGAGATGACTGACGCCCCCCGTCCCGACCGCCAGCGCGGCTTTCTCGGCTTTATCGAGCGCGCCGGGAACCTGCTTCCCGATCCGACGATCATCTTCGTCTACCTGATCTTCGCGCTGATGCTGCTCTCGGCCCTGGGCGCGGCGCTGGGCTGGCAGGCCTCGTTGCCCTATTCGGGCGAGAAGGCGCCGCAGTTCGCGGAACTGGCGGACGGGGTGCTGACCTATCGCGCCTCGAGCCTGTTCTCCGAGGAGAACATCGCCCGGCTGTTCACCGAGATGCCCAAGACCTTCGCCAGTTTCGCGCCGCTCGGCCTGGTGCTGACCATCATGATGGGCGCGGCGGTCGCCGAACGCGCCGGCCTGTTCTCGGCCCTGATCCGCGCCTCGCTTCGCAACGCCAGCAAGGGGCTGCTGACCCCGATCGTGGCCATCATCGGCATGGTCTCGCACCACGCCTCCGACGCGGCCTATGTGGTGTTCATCCCGCTGGCGGCGATCATCTTCGCGGTGGCCGGGCGCCATCCGCTGGCCGGCCTGGCGGCCGCCTTCGCGGCGGTGTCGGGCGGCTATGCCGGCAACATCATGCCGGGCCAGATCGACGTGCTTCTGCTGGGCTTCACCCAGGAGGCGGCCCGCATCGTCGACCCGAACTGGACGATGAACCCCCTGGGCAACTGGTACTTCATCCTGGCCATAGTCATCCTGTTCACACCCATCGTCTGGTTCATCACCGACAAGGTGGTCGAGCCATGGCTCGGGCCCTGGGGCGGGGTGGTCGACGCCGAGCTGCAGGCCGACCTCGACAAGGCCGATGTCACGCCGGACGAGCGCAAGGGCCTGCGCCACGCCGGCGTGGTCGCTCTGCTGGTGGTCGCAGTCTTCACCGCCCTCGCCCTGTGGCCCGGATACACGCCCTTCATCGACGAGGAGCTCGAGGGAACCGCCCGGCTGCAGCCGCTGTACGCCGCGCTGATCGCCGGCTTCTTCGTGCTGTTCCTGGCCACCGGCGCGGCGTTCGGCCGGGCGACCGGCGCGATCAAGTCGCCCGGCGACGTGGTCGAGATGATGCAGCATGGCGTGCGCACCATGGCCCCCTACCTGGTCTTCGTCTTCTTCGCCGCCCACTTCGTGGCCATGTTCAACTGGTCGCGGATCGGGCCGATCATCGCCATCAACGGGGCCGAGGCGCTGCAGGCCATGGCCCTGCCCGCCGCCTTCCTGCTGGTCTGCGTGCTGCTGCTGTCGTCGTTCCTGGACCTGTTCATCGGCTCGGCATCGGCCAAGTGGAGCGCCCTGTCGCCGGTCGTGGTGCCGATGTTCATGCTGCTGGGCATCAGCCCGGAGATGACCACCGCCGCCTACCGCATGGGCGACAGCTACACCAACATCATGACCCCGCTGATGAGCTACTTCCCGCTCATCCTGGCCTTCAGCCGGAGATGGGACGGAACCATGGGCGTGGGCTCCCTGCTGGCGCTGATGCTGCCCTACGCCCTGTGCTTCATGGTCGCGGGCATCGGCATGACCGTCGGCTGGGTGATGCTGGACCTGCCGCTCGGGCCGGGGGCGCAGGTGCACTACACCGCGCCGTAGGACCGGCGAGGCAGGACGGCGGCCAGGCGGCCCGAAAGGCGCGCCCTGGCTTGCACCGCCCCCACTCAGTGCGAGAGCAGGACGGGAAGCCGCAGGTCCGCGAAGACGCCCGTGGTCGCGCCGCCCAGCACGAAGTCCCGGATGCGTGAGTGCCCAAACCCTCCCATGGCCAGCAGGGTGGCTCCCGACTCCAGCGCGCCCTCCTGCAAGGCTTCGGCGATCTTCCGGCGCCCGAGCGGAATGGAGTGGGTCAGGGCGGGAATGCCGCGTTTCTCGAGCGAATCCGCCAGGGTCTGGGCGATCCGGCCGGCGAGCGGCTTCTCGTCCTGGACCGTCAGGACGGTAACCCGGCCGCCTTCCGGAAGCAGCGCCAGGGCGTCCCCCAGGGCGCGGGCGGCGACCCGGCTTCCATCCCAGGCGATCGCAATATGGCTGACGGGGTCGGAGCCAGCTGACGGTGGCACAATGATCGTCGGCCTGCCAGATCCGAAGACAACCGACTGGGTTACGTCCTGGGGCGCGATACTGGCGTCGAACCAGGGAAGTATCGAGAGATCATGATAGCGCGCTTCATGGGCGGCGGCGTCGACGACGGCGCCCAGGTCGACCTCGCGGCAGGTGATGTCCGGCGTGACGAACGCCCCCGCCGCGGCCTGCACGAGTTCGCCCAGGCGGCGGCATTCAGCACGACTGGTTTCTTCGGCCGTCTGTGCCAGACCCGGGACATTCAGAAGCAGGCCGCCAAGCGGCGAGGACAGACGCGGGATGTTCACGGCGTAGGTCGTCACATGCAGCGAGCAGTCGAGGGACGCCGCGAAGCCGACGGCCGGTCGGATCGCTTCATCCGCCATGACGTAAGGATAGGTATTCAGAGGCATGAAGGCGATACGGGTCTTCGGCATGACGGCTCCTCATCAGGATTAAGCCCCCTTGGGCGCCGGGCGAGGAAATCCGCCTTCGCCGCTACCCCGGGGACGCCATCAACAACGCACAGGCCGTCAGTCTCAGGCTTGATCCAGATCAACCAAACATGACTAAACATCGCCATTCTACGCTGAACGCCACCTTTGAAGAGCAAGCGCGTGCCAAACGACCGATACCAGACGGTGCATGAGATTTCCGAGCGGCTTGAAGTGTCCGATGCGACCGTGCGGCTCTGGATCAAGTCCGGTGAGCTGCGCGCCGTTGACATTGGCAAGGGCTGGCGCATCGCCGACACCGATCTGGCGCGATTCCTCAAGGCGCGTGAGACGGCGCCGCGTGAGTAGATTCAGAGCCTGAGGCGATCATCCGCCGCAGCCGGCCTCAGCGGCCGCAGCCCTACGGACAGGCCGGAGCCTGGAGGTCCCGGCCTCAGCCCTCGCCCCACATCCGGAGCAGGTTGCCGATGGTCTTGTCGAGCCTCAGCGACGCCTCGCCGCCCGCCTGGTCCCGTAGGCCTTCGAGGTCGAAGAGGATCTCGCGCTGATCAGGACGGCGGACCAGGCTCTGGACCCATCCCACACAGGCCAGCCGGATCCCCGCCGTCACCGGCATGACCCGGTGGAGCAGCCCGGTCGGATAGATGACGGCAGAGCCCGCCGGAGGGCGGAACGCACGCCCGCCCGCCCCGTCCTCGATGAACAGTTCGCCGCCCTTGTAGGTCTCCGGGTCGGACAGAAAGATCGTGAAGCTCACATCGGTGCGCAGCGGCCAGCCGTCCACGGCGTACATCCCTGCATTGTCGGCATGCAGCCCGTACTGCTGTCCCGGCCCGTAACGCGAGAACATCAGGCTGGACCAGCGGACCGGGCGCACAAGCCGGCGCATGACCGGATGGCCTTCAAGCGCGAGCCGCACGCGTCGGGCCGAGGCGATGACGGCCGGGTCATCGCCCCGGGCCTGTTCGTTGTGCTTGACCGAGATGGCCGCCGCGCCCGCCGTGGCCCGGCCGTCCACGAACCGCGCCGCGTCCAGCGCCTCGCGCAGGACCAGCACCTCTGATCGGCCCAGAATTTCCTCGACGACGATCAACCGCGCCTCCTTCGACCCGGCGGGCCGCCGGCCCGCGCGTCGACAGATTAGCCCCATCCCGGCGAGGCGCCCTCGGAAAACCGCGTGCCGGTCGGCGCCATTCCGGTACGGCGCAGTCTTGTTCGATCGCCCGACGTCCCCCATGTTGGGGCTGCGGACCGGGCCCCTCTGGCGGCGACCCCTTCGGGCGGTCGCGGCGATGTCGGACGCGTCACAGCTTGAACCCGAGGCCGGTCGCCCGTCGCGCGGTCAGCTTCCGATCATTTGAAGGGACGCCCTATGCCACTTCTGCTTTGCCCCAACGACAACGGCCCCATGCAGACCGTCGAGCGCTCCGGCGTGCAGTTCGACATGTGCCCGACCTGCCGCGGCGTCTGGCTCGACCGTGGAGAGCTGGAGAAGCTGATGGCCGCCAGCGCCCAGGAAGCCGTGGCGGCCGCGCCGCCCCCGCCACAGCCGCAGGCCGCGCCCTATGCCCCGCCGCCCCGCCCGCAGGCTCCACAGGGCTACAACCCCGGCTACGGCGAACGGGGCGAATACGGCGAGCGTGGAGAGTACGGCGAGCGCGGCGAGGGCTACGGCGGCTACCGAAAGAAGCGCAGCTCGATCTTCGACATCTTCGACTGACGTCGACCGGGGACACGGTCCGGCCGGTCCGGTCGGTGTCCCCACGCCCGCCTCGCGGTGAGGGCTCCCGAGACATATACTCTGGAGACAAGGCGAGACAGCCAGGGACAAACGGCCCCTGTTTCCCGTCGACCTGGCCCTCAATCCATCCACGCCCCGCCGACGGGGCGCACAATGGATCATGAGCCGGACATCACCAGGCCTGAAGCCTGGCCGCGCAAGGCATGCGCAGACCGCCCGCCCGGGCGGCCCGACCCTCGTGCGGGCCAGGCCAGCCCGCGGAGGCGCGACCTGTCCCCGCAACAGACAGGGTGACCCCTGTGTATCGGCATCGGTGAAAGCTTACCCGAGACACCGGGGACACTGGACAGGACTTCGCTGGGCTTGCCCGGCTTACGCGGGCTGCCTACGCGCCCGCCTTCTTGCGCACGAACATGCGGGCGTCGGCCTCGGCCAGGGCCTCCTCGGGGTCCATGCCGGGCTCGACGGCGCGAACGCCGTAGCTGATGCGCAGCGGAGCAGACCAGTCGCCAAAGTCCACGGGCGTGGTCTGGATCACCTGCTTGAGGCGCTCGGCCTGGACGGCGGCGTTGTCGAGGTCGGTCTGCACCAGGATGACGGCGAACTCGTCGCCGCCCAGCCGGCCGACGATGTCGGTCTCGCGCGTGTTGGCCAGCAGCCGCTCGGCCACCACCTTCAGCGCGCGGTCGCCGGCCGCGTGGCCGAAGCGGTCGTTGACCGCCTTGAAGCCGTCCAGGTCGAAATAGACGAGCGCCGCCGGGCTGCCGTAGCGGGCGGAGAAGGCGCCGATCCGGTGCAGCTCACGCACGAAGGCCCGGCGGTTCAGCAGCGGGGTCAGGACGTCGCGGTCGGCCAGGGCCTCGACTTCGGTCAGCCTGGCCTTGAGGCGCGTGACCTCTCCGCGCAGGTCGTCGATCTCGGTCAGCAGGGTCTTGACCGCGCCCTGTACGGCCGGCGTCAGGTCGGCCTCGGCCAGGCCGAGGAACGCGGTCTTGTCCGCCGGCGCGGCCTTGTCGGCGGTCACCTGCGCGCCGGCCCGGGCCAGTGCGCGCTTGCGCATGGCCGAGAACGCTTCAGCAGGCGCGCCACCGATCTTCATGTGAGAATCATTGCCCAGTTACCTGACAAGATGAATCTGACGCATCGGTTGCGGCGCCACAAGCGGCGCCTATACTCCGCGCCTTTCTGGCGCACCCGCAAACGCCGCGCCAGGCAGGGGATGACTACGTCATGAGCGCAAGCCCGCCGGTCGCCATCATCATGGGCAGCCGCTCCGACTGGCCGACAATGAAGCATGCGGCCGACAACCTCGACGCGCTCGGCGTGGCCTGGGAGGCGAAGGTCGTGTCTGCCCACCGCACGCCCGACCGCATGGTCGCCTTCGCCAAAGGCGCCAAGGCGGCAGGGATCAAGGTGATCATCGCCGGGGCCGGCGGCGCGGCGCACCTTCCGGGCATGACCGCCTCGATGACCGACCTGCCGGTGCTGGGCGTGCCCGTGGAGAGCAAGCTGCAGAACGGCCTCGATTCGCTGCTGTCGATCGTCCAGATGCCCGGCGGCATCCCGGTCGGCACCCTGGCGGTCGGCGTGGCCGGCGCCAGGAATGCCGGGCTGATGGCGGCGCGTATCCTGGCGCTGGGCGACCCGGCCCTGGCCGAGCGGGTGGCGGCCTACAGCGCGGCCCAGACCGCCTCGGTCTCCGAGACGGTCGAGGACTGATGGTGGCGGCCTTCCCCCTCCCGCCCGGCTCGACCATCGGCATCCTGGGCGGTGGGCAGCTGGGCCGCATGCTAGCGCTGGCCGCGGCGCGGCTGGGCCTCGACGTCGTCATCCTGACGCCGGACGAGGGCTCGCCCGCGTCTCGCGTGGCCAAGCACACGCTCGTGGCGGCCTACGATGATCCCGAGGCGCTGGCGGCGCTGGCCCGGGCCGCCGACGTGGTGACCTACGAGTTCGAGAACGTGCCTGTGCGAGCGGTCGAGGCGCTGACGGCGCTGGGGGCGCAGGTCGCGCCCGGGGCGGACGCGCTGCGCGTGGCCCAGGACCGGGTGAAGGAAAAGACCTTCCTCAACGCCGCCGGCGCGCCGACCGTGGGCTTCGCCCGGATTGACAGCGCCGCCGACATCGTCGCCGCCCTTTCCCGCACTGGTCTGCCGGCGCTGCTCAAGACGCGGCGCGAGGGTTACGACGGCAAGGGCCAGGCCTGGATCCGCGACGCCACGCAGGCGACGGCGGCGTTCGGGGCCGTGGGCGGCGTACCCTCGGTGCTGGAGGCCCGGGCCGACTTCCGACGGGAGCTGTCGATCATCGCCGCCCGCGGCCGCGGCGGGGAGGTCGCCTTCTACCCGCTGTCGGAGAATGTCCACGAGGGCGGGGTGCTGCGAACCACCCTGGCGCCGGCCGAGGTCACGCCGGCGGTGCGGGACGAGGCCGAGCGGATCGCCCGGGCCGTGCTGGGCCGCCTCGACTACGTCGGGGTTATGGGCATCGAGCTGTTCGACCTCGGCGAGGCGGGCCTGCTGGTCAACGAGATCGCCCCGCGTGTCCACAATACCGGCCACTGGACCCAGGACGGGTGCGAGGTCGACCAGTTCGAGCTGCATATCCGCGCCGTGGCCGGCTGGCCGCTGGGCGACACCACCCCGATGGTCAAGGTCGAGATGACCAACCTGCTGGGCGACGAGGCCGACGACTGGCTGGCCATCGCCGCCGAGCCGAACGCCCGCCTGCACCTCTACGGCAAGGGCGAACCCCGGCCGGGCCGCAAGATGGGCCATGTGAACCGGGTGAAGCCGCGCTGAGGGCCGTGCGCCATTCCCCCGGATCAGGTCCGGTGGAACCACGCAAGGCCTAGCCGAACCGCAGTCTTGCCAGCGCCCCAGCCACATCCTTGGCCAGGTCGCTCGGCTTCACGCCGGCCTTCCACATCTCGAAGTCCATCACGTTCTGGATGCGGGCGTCGAGGGTTTCCAGCGCCGCGCCACGGCCCGCCGTCAGGTCCTGGACCAGGGTCCCGATCAGGATGCCCGAGAGGATGGCGCGCTTGGAATAGTGGTTTTCGTCGGTGGCGGTGTCGCCGGCCCAGCGCCACAGCAGGTCCGCGCTCTCCCAGACCAGCCTCAGGGCCAGGGGCAGGTTGGGCGGCAGGCTCAGGAAGCCGAGCCAGCGGCGCAGCGCGGCCTGGTCGGCGGCCGCGGCGTCCAGCCGGGAGACCACGGCGGCGCGGATACGCTCGCGGATCTTCAAGGTCGCTGGATCCGGCAGGGCGGCCAGCGCCGCGGCGTCATGCCGGCGGGCCAAAAGCGCGGCCAGGTCGCGGCCACCGTTGGGAAACAGCAGGTCGGCCTCGGCCGGCGACAGGTCGCAGGCCTTCGCGGCGGCGACCAGCGTCGCCCTGCCCCAGCCCAGGCGAGGCGCGATACGCAGGGCGGCGTCCAGCACCTGCTGTTCAGTTTCGAGGGCCCAGGCATCCGGAGCGGTCATGACGCTATTCTATACAAGGCCTTGGCGGCGGCATCGATAGACTCTCGCCGATAGACAACGCTCCGCGCCTCTGCTATCTCGCGCGCCTCGCTACGGGAGCCGTCTCCCGGGGCCACACCCATTTAGATTTCGTCCGCCACGCCGCACGGCCAGCGGCGGGCAGTACGAAGGAGAGAGTCCCCTGGTTCAGATTTTCGTCCGCGACAACAATGTCGACCAGGCGCTGAAGGCCCTGAAGAAGAAGATGCAACGCGAAGGCTCGTTCCGCGAGATGAAGCGTCACGTCGCCTACGAGAAGCCCTCGGAAAAGCGCGCGCGTCAAAAGGCGGAAGCTGTCCGTCGCGCCCGCAAGCTGGCCCGCAAGCGCGCCCAGCGTGAAGGCCTGATCGCCGCCCCGAAGAAGCCCACGCGTCCTTAAGGACCACTGGCTTCATCAAGAATCAGAAGGGCCGTCCGGGCGACCGGGCGGCCCTTTTGCTTTGTGTCCTTCCCCTGGACTTGATCCCGGGGAACCACGCAATGCTCCTAAGCTTCCGCGCCCCGGATCTTCGCGATCAACCCCTTGAGATCGACCTTGCCGGTCGACAGGGCGCCGACCCGGAACGCCCGCCCGGCCAGCCACACCACCACCCCGACCGTGGCCAGCATCAGAGCGCCGGTGCCGAGCAACTGCCACAGCGGCGGCTGGCTGGCGGCTCGCGCCGTCATCAGGAAGGGGGTGAACGGCGGGATCCAGGACAGCGCCTCCAGCAGCGGCGAATCGGGCCGGCGGATCGCCTGGGTCATGAAGATGATCGGAATGGTCAGCAGCGCCATGACCGGCCCCAGCAGGGTCTGGGCCTCGCGCGTGGTCTCACAGAAGGCGCCCACGGCGATGAAGATCGCCGCATAAAGCAGGTAGCCGCCGATCAGATAGAAGCCGAAGTAGAAGACCAGCCCCTTGCCAAACAGCACCGCCCCGATATCGGCGGCGAGCGCTGGCTGCGCCAGGGTCAGGGCCGTGCCGCCGACGCTGGCCCAGACGGCCATCACTGTCAGGGTGACCCCCGCCACGCCGAGGATCTTGCCGAACATGATCTCCGACGCCGAGGCCGAGGCCAGCAGCACCTCCAGCACCCTGTTGGACTTCTCCTCGATGACGCTGTTCAGCAGGATGCCCGCGCCGGTCAGGATCATCGACCACAGCAGGAAGGCTGCCCCGAAGCCCACGATGCCTGGCAGCCGGTCACGCAGGGCCACCTGTCCCCCGCCCTCGGCCCGCGGCGAGAAGGATGTCACCTCGGGCGACAGCGCCTGTGCAGCCTCCAGGGCCTCCGCGGGGACGCCCAGCGCGGAAAGGCGCCGGTCCCGCATCACATCACCCACCGCCCGGCTGATCGCCCGTTCCAGCGACTGGTCGGTCAGGGTATTGCTCCAGAAGTCGATCAGGACCGTCTCGCCCGAGCCGCGGATGACCGCCACGGCCGTCAGGGGATTCTCGCCCGAGAGCCAGTTCCTGATCTGGGCGTCCAGGGGTTGGTCAGCGCTCGGCGCCCTGTCGACGATCCGCGCCCGCGCGCCGTCGCCGCTGCCGGCCTTGAGCGCTTCCAGCACGGGCGCGGCGAAGGCCTGGCCCGTCTGGTCGATGACGGCGATCGACGGCGGCGGCGAGCGGCTTTCCAGATAGGCCGGCGCCCCGAACGCGGCCGCGCCGATAAGCGGCATCAGCAGCATCGAAAGCCAGAAGCCGACCGTACGAACGTAGGCGCCGTACTCCCGGGCGGCGATCTTGAGCAGACGGCTCATTGGCTGCTCTCCCCGCCGGTCAGGGTGATGAAGGCGTCGTGCAGGGTCGGTTCGCGCAGCTCGAAACGGGATACGTCGAGGCCGGCGGCGAAGGCGGCCTTCAGCGCGTCCTGGCCCGCCGCGCCCTTGGGCAGGGCGGCGGTGAACCGGCGGACGCCCTCCTCGGTGGTCTCGACCGTGACATGGCCCACCCCCGGCAGCGCGGCGACAGCCGCCTCATCGATCGCGCCCTCCAGCACGAGGGCGCGCGGCGCGTGACCCCGCGCCTGGGCCACGGTGCCGTCGAACACCTTCTTTCCCCTGGCCAGCAGGACGACATGGTCGCAGAGCCGCTCGGCGTGCTGCATGACATGGGTGGAGAACACCACCGTGGCGCCCCGCGCGGCGAGGTCGCGGATCACGGTCTCCAGCGACAGCTGGTTGACCGGATCAAGGCCGCTGAAGGGTTCGTCGAGGATGACCAGCTCCGGCTCGTGGACGATGGCGCTGATCAGCTGGACCTTCTGGGCCATGCCCTTGGACAGATTGCGGATCTGGCGGCGGGCGGCGTCGCCAAGGCCCTGGGCCTCGAGCAGGGCCAGGGCGCGCTTGCGGCACTCGGCCCGCGGCACGCCCTTCAAGCCACCGAGGAAGACGATGGCGTCCAGCGGCGTCATCCGGCGGTAGAGTCCGCGCTCCTCGGGCAGGAAGCCGATGCGCTCGCGCACGGAACGGGCATCAGGCGCGCCCAGCACGTCGATACGACCGGCGGTCGGCGCCACCAGACCCAGCACCATGCGGATCGAGGAGGTCTTGCCCGCCCCGTTGGGCCCGAGGAAGCCGAGGATCTTGCCCCGCCGCGCGGAGAAGGAGAGGTCGTCCACGGCGGTGAAGGCGCCGTAGCGCTTGGTCACCCCTTCGAGCTGCAGCGCCGCGTCCATACCCACCCCGAATCAATGCCGTGATCTACTGAGTAGCCGGGCCGTCGCCACGCACGAAGAGCACGGCCTTCACGATTTCGTCCGCGAAGCCCTCGCCGAGCAGAGTTGCGTGACCGGCCCCGTCCACGTGACGAACGTAGCCACGGGTCGAGGCGCGGGCCGGGGCGGTCTGGACCGACTTCCATTGTTCGCGACCGGCTTCGGAGCCGGCGGTGACCACGGCGACCGGCAGGGCCGGGTCATAGGGCGGCAGCGCCCCGGCCTGCTTGGAGGCGGCCAGCCATTGTTCGACCTCCCGCGCGGCCCAGCGGTTGTGCGCGCCGGAGGCGAAGGCCCGGCGCTTGTCCCTGGCCGCCTCCGGTGGGAGGCCGATGCGGTCGCCCATCCAGGGCGACACCGGCTTGAACAGGCCGATCGAGGCCCCCCAGCCGGCGACCCGCGAGGCCGCGGCGAAGCGACCGATCCATTTGCTGGCGATCGGCAGATCGGCGGCCGCCGGCGTAGCGGCATCGACCAGCACGAGGCCGACGACCTTGTCCGGATTGCGCCCGGCGAACAGGCGCGCGTAGAGGCCGGCCATCGAGTGACCGACGTAGATGTAGGGGCCCGGCTCACCCGAGGCGGCCAGCATGGCTTCGAAGTCGCTCGCCACGGCGACGCCATCCCTGGGGTTCGGCCCCGGATCGGACCGTCCCAGGCCGGCGCGGTCATAGGCGCAGGACCGGATGCCGCGCTCCGCGAGACGGACTTGCACCGCCCCCCAGTCCGCCGATAGTCCAAAGGCCCCCGCCTCCATGACCACGACCGGCCCCCCGCCCGTCGGGCCGAGGCAGACGAGATTCAGCGACCGGCCGCCGATGTCGATCATGCTGCCGCGCGCCGGCGGCTGGCTGGCGGCGGACATGAGGCCTCCGATGGCGATGAAACAGAGCAGAGCGAGGGTCAGACCCGCCGCCGCCCTCGGGACGAGCTTGAGCATGAACCCAATTTAGTGAAGGTTCGCGGCGCGGGAAGAGCGGAGGAGGCTTTAAATGCTGCGTTCGGTGCTGGGCGTGATCATCGGGATCATCAGCGGCTTTGTTGTGATTTACGCCGTGGAACACATCGGCCAGCTGATCTGGCCGGTCGCGACAGAACTGGACCTGAAGGACAAGGCCGCGGCCGCCGCCTTTCTGGCCGGGATGCCGATCGGCGGCCTTGTGACCGTGGTCGTCGCCTGGATCCTCGGCGCCTACACCGGCTCCATGGTCGCCCTGCTGATGTCCGACCGACGGCGGATCGAAGGGATCATTCCTGCGGCGCTGATCTTCGCCGCGACGGTGCTGGTGCTGTTCATGCTGCCTCATCCGCTTTGGATGGCGGTCGCGGGCCTGGGCGGCATCATCGCGGCGGGCTGGCTGGCGGACCGGCTCTTCGCACGGGCGGGCTGACGCCTAGCTGGCGGTCGAAGCGACCTCACCGTAGGACTCCCCTGCCTCGCTCCCGGCGGAAGCGGGGGCTACGGAGCTCGTCGCTGGTCCATCCACGCTCGGGCCGAGCGCCGGCGGGGCGGGTTTGATCATCGCCCGAACCCGGCCGTCGACGCTGGCGACCGCCATGACCGGTTTGTCCGCGGCCTTCGTCTTGCGCGCCAGGACCTGCTCCGGCCAACTGGACACCTGCGCCACCCGGACGCGACGCGGGAACTGTGACGCAAGGGCCAGCGGCAGGTCCGCCTCGGACCTGAAGGCGCGGCCCAGAAAGACCACCGGATTTAGCGGCTTGCCGTCGTAACGGATCTCGAAATGCAGGTGCGCGCCGGTAGAGCGGCCGCTGGAGCCGACATAGCCGACAACCTGGCCCGGCTTGACCACGGTCCCGGCCTTCAACGGCGCCGTGCGGCCGAGATGGGCGTACAGGGAGGTCAGCCCGCCAGCGTGGCGAACCTCGATGAAGCGGCCGTAGCCGCCGTCCACGCCGCGTCGCAGGACGACGCCGCCCATCGTGGCCCGCACCGCAGAGCCGGCCGGCGCGGCGATGTCGACGCCCTCGTGAAGGCGACCGCCTTCCTCCTAGGGCATCTTGCGCAGACCGAAGGGCGAATTGACCGCGTGGCCGGCCAGTGGAGAGACAAAGAAGAACCTGGGCAAGCCCGCATGTTCGACCGCAGCAGCGTCGGCGGCGCGCGCCTCGATGACGGCGGCCTTTTCCGCCGCCATACGCTCCTAGCGGGACGGCAGGCTGGCCTGGGCGGTCGCCACGGCGACCGAGCCCATCAGCAAAGCCGCGAGCCCAACGCCAAGGATCGGCGTTAAGCGGGTCTCGCGGGAAAGCGATTCACCGAACAATGATCGGCCTCGTATAGCGCTGTCGAGCTTTATGCAGGGAGCGAACAGGTCTGATGCACAAACTTCGACGTTCGGGGATGAACAGGGGCCCGATATGCTGACCCATCCTGGCGATAGTGTGTCCGGGAGCGCGGCTATCTACTCGGGCGAAGGTTAAGATTCAACCTCAGGCGCAGACTGCATTCTGGAGCTGGTTTCACGTTTCTGTCCTGGGTATCCGTCCACGACCGACGCGCCCGCCAGCCGGGGCATTACGGCTTGGGCGTGATCGGGACCTCGTCGCATTCCGTAAGAAGGACTCGTTGAGATCCGGTTCAAGGAAGCGGCGACGTCAGGCCGGGTATCTGTGCCGCATGATCGAGACGCTCAGCTCGGCCAGCTTTCTCAGCACGCCCAGGTCCACGCCCGACAGCTTGCCGATGTAGAGGCAGGACTTGCCGGTCTTGTGCGGGCCGAGCCGGTCCAGCAGGTCCAGCTCCTCGGCGACGCCGCTCAGGACGTAGAGCACCATGTTGGCCTTGCGCGGCGAAAAGCCGACGATCGGCCAGTCGCCGGTGGGCCCCTTGTAGCTGCCGTAGCCGATGATGCTGGGCCCCCACAGGACCGGCGCCTCGCCGGTGACCTCGGCGAGCAGCTTCGCGATCACCTTGCCGTCCTCGCGGCGGATCGGGTTCTCGACGGCGTCAAGAAAGGCATCGACCGAGGCGTCCGTGGGCTTGGTCTTGGGTTCGGACGGCATGGAAATCCCTCTTAGATTGTATTTTATCGTTATTCGTGGTTATATAGCACAGCCTCGAACGCGCCCATGTCCATGCCGATCATCTCTGTCTTCTTCGGAATCGTCATCCGGATCAATTTCTTCGACCACGCGCCACCGCATCTCCATGCCGGCTAGGCAGGGCGCAAGGCGCTGTTTGATATCTCGACCGGGCGGGTCATCGTCGGTCGCCTTCCGCGCAAGGAGACCCGGCTTGTGGTAGAGTGGATTTTGAGGAGCCGCGTTGATTTGATGCGCAATTGGGAGTTGGCGTCCCGCGGACTGCCAACCTTCAAGATCGAAGGGCTTGCAGATGAGTGAGTTCAAACTGGTGGATGCGCGGCGCGTAAAGGCGTTGGACGGCTATCGGCTGGAGATCGTCTTCGACGACGACACCGTGGGCGTTGTAGACTTGAGCGAATTCGTGCGTCTGGGCCCGGTAAACGAGCCATTGCTGGACCCGGACTTCTTCGCCCGGGTGTTTGTCGAGATGGGCGTCCCGACCTGGCCGAACGGCTGCGATATCGATCCGATCAATGCGCGTATGAAAATGGAAGAAGCAGGCACGCTTCGACCGGTGACGGCGGCGGCCTAAGTCTGACCGCAACCCGCTATTGATCGCTTGGCGGAGCATGATTTCGGGCCGCTCCGCAGCCTAGCGGCTCGCCGCCGCGCCGCCGCCCCAGGCCGAGATCCCGATCAGAACGCTGGCGTCCCCGCGGTGCCGGCAGGCTGAGAAGCGCAGGCGCCAAGAGCGCCGATCGCCAGCACGGCGACAGCCGCCAAAGTCGCTCGCCCAGCCCTGGTAAGCTTCATTCCAAACCTCCGCGCGGGAACCGTGGAGCCTCAGGCTAGAGGTTCTTTACGATCCCCTCGACCATCTTCTTGGCGTCGGCGAACAGCATCATGGTGTTGTCGCGGAAGAACAGCTCGTTCTCGACGCCGGCGTAGCCCGAGCTCATGCCGCGCTTCACGAACAGCACCGTCCGGGCCTTCTCCACGTCGAGGATCGGCATGCCGTAGATGGCGCTGGTGGTGTCGGTCTTGGCGGCCGGGTTGGTCACGTCGTTGGCGCCGATGACGAAGGCGACGTCGGCGGTCGGGAACTCGGCGTTGATGTCCTCGAGCTCGAAGACCTCGTCGTAGGGGACGTTCGCCTCGGCCAGCAGCACGTTCATGTGGCCCGGCATGCGGCCGGCGACGGGGTGGATGGCGTACTTCACCTCCACGCCCTCTTCCTTCAGCTTGTCGGCCATCTCGCGCAGGGCGTGCTGGGCCTGGCTGACGGCCATGCCGTAGCCGGGGACGATGATGACCTTGGAGGCGTTCTTCATGATGAAGGCCGCGTCCTCGGCGCTGCCCGTCTTCACGGGCCGGGTCTCGACCTTGCCGCCGGCCGCCGCGGCGCTGTCGTCGGCGCCGAAGCCGCCGAGGATCACCGAGATGAAGCTGCGGTTCATCCCCTTGCACATGATGTAGCTGAGGATGGCGCCCGACGAGCCGACTAGGGCGCCGGTAATGATCAGGGTGACGTTCTCGAGCGTGAAGCCCAGCGCCGCCGCCGCCCAGCCGGAGTAGCTGTTCAGCATCGACACCACGACCGGCATGTCGGCGCCGCCGATCGGGATGATCAGGGTCACGCCGATCAGCAGGCTGAGGGCGAAGATGGCCCAGAAGGCCCAGATGGCCGTGCCGCCGCTCATCACCAGGATGACGGTCAGCACCACGATGCCGGCCAGGATGGCGAGGTTCAGCAGGTGGCGGGCGGGCAGCAGGATCGGGGCGCCGCTCATGTTGCCGTTCAGCTTGGCGAAGGCGATCACCGAGCCGGTGAAGGTCACCGCGCCGATGGCCAGGCCCACGGCCAGCTCGATCAGCGACTGCAGGTGGATGTGGCCGGTCGCCTCGTCGGCGATGCCGTAGGCGGCGGGCGTGTAGATGGCGGCTACGGCCACGAGGCAGGCGGCCATACCGACCAGGCTGTGGAAGGCGGCGACCAGCTGCGGCATCGAGGTCATGGCGACCTTGCGAGCGATCACCGCCCCGGCGATGCCGCCGATGGCGACGCCGCCGGCGATGAGACCGAGCGTGATGACGTCGAGCTTGCCGTCACCCCACAGGGTGGCCAGCGTGACGCCCACGGCGATGGCCATGCCGATCATGCCGTTGCGGTTGCCCGCCTGGCTGGTCACCGGGCTGCTGAGCCCGCGCAGCGCTAGGATGAAGAGAACGCCCGAGGCGATGTAGAGCAGGGCGGCGATGTTGGCGTTCATGATCTGATTTCCCCCGAACGCGCGCTCAATGCCCGCTCTTGCCCTTCGCAGGGTCCTTCTTCTTGTACATGGCCAGCATGCGCTGGGTGACGAGGAAGCCGCCGAAGATGTTCACGGCCGCGAAGGCGGCGGCGAGGGCGCCGGCGCCCTTGGAGATCCAGACGTTGGTGGTCGGCGCGGCTTCGCCGACCCCGCTGGCGGCGGCGGCCAGAAGGGCGCCGACGATGATCACCGAAGAGATGGCGTTGGTGACGGCCATCAGCGGCGTGTGCAGCGCCGGCGTGACGCTCCAGACCACGTAGTAGCCGACGAAGATGGCCAGCACGAAGATGGCCAGACGGAAGACGGTGGGATCGACAGCGTCCATGTCAGTGACCTCTACTTCTTCTTCGGAGCGGGCTTGGCGGCCGGCTTGGCCGGGGCCATGGCTTTGGCGGGAGCAGCCTTGGCGGCGGCCTTGGGTGCAGGTTTGGCCGGGGCCTTCGGGGCAGCGGCAGGCTTCGCAGCGGCTTTGGCGGCTGCCTTGGCGGGAGCCTTTGGCGCGGCGGCGGCCTTGGCCGGGGCAGGCGCCTTGGCCGGCGCGGGCTTCGCGGCGGCTGGTTTGGGCGCGGCCTTCGCTGCGGCAGGCTTGCCCTCCGAAGCCTTGGCGGAGGGGGGCGCCGTCTTCAGCTGGTCGTGGACGATGGCCCCGTCCTTCGTGACCAGCGCCGCCTTGAGGATCTCATCCTCGAAGTCTGGGGCCAGCTTGCCGTCCTTGTCGAGCAGCAGGCCGGCGAAGGCCATCAGGTTGCGGGCGTAGAGGGCCGAGGCGTCGGCGGCGATACGGCCGGGCAGGTTGGGGGTGCCCAGGATCTTCACGCCGTTCTTCGTCACGGCGACCTTGCCGAGCTCGACGCCCTCGACGTTGCCGCCCTGCTCCACCGCCAGGTCGACGATGATCGAGCCGGCCTTCATCGACGCCACCTGGGCGGCGTTGACCAGCTTCGGCGCCGGGCGGCCCGGGATCAGGGCCGTGGTGATGACGATGTCCTGCTTGGCGATGTGGCTGGAGAGCAGCTCGGCCTGCTTGGCCTGGTACTCTTTCGACATCTCCTTGGCGTAGCCGCCGGCGGTCTGGGCGTTTTTGAACTCCTCGTCCTCGACGGCGAGGAACTTGGCCCCGAGTGATTCGACCTGCTCCTTGGTCGCCGGACGCACATCCGTCGCCGTGACGACCGCGCCCAGGCGCCTTGCCGTGGCGATGGCCTGCAGGCCGGCGACGCCGACGCCCATGATGAAGACCTTGGCTGCGGCGACGGTGCCGGCGGCGGTCATCATCATCGGCATGGCCTTGCCGAAGGCCTCCGCGCCCTCGATCACCGCGCGGTAGCCGGCGAGGTTGGCCTGGGAGGACAGCACGTCCATCACCTGGGCCCGGGTGATCCGCGGAACGAACTCCATGGCGAACGCGCTGGCCTTCGCCTTGGCGAGACCTTCGAGCGTAGCCCTGTCCTGGTAGGGATTCAGCGTCGCCAGCACCATGGCGCCGGGCTTCAGCGCCGCGAGCTCCTCGGCGTCCGGGCCGCGCACCTTGAACAGCACGTCGGCCTTGGCCAGCGCGTCCTTGACGGTTTTGGCGATGGTGGCGCCGGCGGCGGCGTAGTCGGCGTCGAGGTAGGAGGCGGCGGTTCCGGCGCCCGCTTCGACAGTTACCTGGAAGCCCGAGGCGATCAGCTTCTTGACCGTTTCCGGCGTCGCGGCGACCCGCGTTTCAGCTGCCCGGCGTTCCCTGGTGACGGCGACGATGGCCATGAAGCTCCCCTCCGGACGCCGATTGACGTCGCGCCCTTGGGAACCTGTTTAGGGGATGATCTTGCCCGTTGTCGAGCCCATGGCGCCGCGCCGCGAAAAGCTATTCCCGCAACGCAGCATCATTGGCGAGACTTAGTGCCCGCCGCTCTTCTTGTCGCGCAGGAAGATCACGCCCAGAACCGTCAGGACGACGCCCGGGATCAGGCCGCCGAAGAAGCCCGCCGGGGTGCAGAACCACAGGGTCAGAACCAGCAGGGCGGCGGCCAGCGCCAGCGAGCCCCACTTGGTCAGGCCCATGACCGCAGCGTAGGTCGCGGTGTGCTCGGAGATGTCCATTTCGCCGCGGTGATATTCGGAAGCCATCTTCAGATCCTGCAATCGAGTTGAGGGCGCTTTACAACGGCCCGCGTCACGGCTCAAGCCGCCAGCCGGCCAGAAGACCGCGCAGGGCGCCGACGAAGGCCAGCGGCTGGTCGATCATCACATGATGGTCGGCGTCCGGGATGGCCAGCTGCGGCGAGCCGGGCGGCAGCAGATCCTGCATGTAGGTGAGGATCTCGTCGTCCACGAGGCCCGACCGGTCGCCCCACATCATGGCGATCGGGCAGGTGGCGGCGCTGAGCAGCGGCCCGCGATCCTCCATCTGGAAGGCCTGCCACATGAAGGGGTCGAACCGCCAGGTCCAGCCGCCTTCGACTTCCTTCAGCGCGTTCCGGGCGATCCAGTCGGCGATATAGAGGTTCTCGCAGTCCTGCGGCGGCGCCAGGCGGAAACGGGCCAGCGCTTCGGGCAGGGTGGCGTAGACCCGGTTGGGCGAGACGCGCCGGGGCGGGCCGCGCCACTCGCGCTCCGGCGGCCGGACCACCGAATCGACCAGCACCGCGGCCCCCATCCGGTCGCCGTATTTCGAGGCGGCCAGCATGGTCGGGAAGCCGCCGAACGAATGGGCCACGAACACCGGCTTGCCGGCGGCGTAGAGGCCGGCCGCCTCGGCAGCCGCGAAGCTCTCGCGGGCGAAGAGGTCGCCGGTATAGGCTGTCCGCCAGTCGGACCGGCCCATGCCGCTCCAGCTGAAGGCGGCGACCCGGTACTCCTGGGCGAAGAACGGCGCGATGAAGGTCCACCAGTCGGCGCTGGCCCCGTTTCCGTGCAGCAGCAGCAGGCCGGGCTTGCCGACCTCGCCCCAGGTCAGCAGCTCGATGGCCGCGCCCTCGAAGTCAAAGAAGGTACGCTCCGGCGCGTCGGCCAGGGCCTTGTCGAACCAGGCCGGCGCTTCCGGCTTCTCGCCGTTGAAGCGGGCCAGCGGCGCGGCGATCTCGGGGGGCAGGGTCTGTCCGTCAGCCACGGGCCGCCTCCGCGAACGCTTTCTCGCCGGGGCGTTGCTCGCGCGGCCCGATCACCTTGTAGACGGCGGTGCCGGTCATCAGCAGCCGGTCGCCCGACCACAGCTCGCCCCGCACGGTATAGAGGTTGTCCTCTTCCGACACGATCCGGGAGCGCCCTTCGACCCAGTCCCCCAGCTTGGCGCTGGACAGGAAGTCGCAGGTCAGCCGGACCGTGACCCAGAAGTGCGACTTGTGCACCGAGATCACCCGGCCCCAGGCGACGTCGGCCACAGTCATCAGCATGCCGCCGTGGCAGTTCTTCATGCCGTTCGTGTGGTGCTCCTCGACCCGGAAGCCGAGCGAGCAGTCGTAGCCCTCGAACTTTTCGTAGAGCGGCCCGATCTGGCGGCCAAAGCCCCGGGTCCAGTTGAGCGGCTTGAACCCGGCCGGAATATCGCCCGTCTGGGCTTCGGTAAGATCGTCGGACATGGGGCGGACTCTAACAAGCGTTTGGAAGCGGGGGAACGGGTTTCCTGCGGCGGACGGGGAACTGGCGGCCCGGGCGTGAAGTTCTCATATTCGTGGAGGCTCCGGCGTTGCGGGGCGACGCGCAAGGAGCCGGCCCGTGACCCTCGACAGGCGCACCCTGCTCGCCCTCCCCGCCGCCGGCCTGCTCGCGGCCTGCGGCCCCCGCCCCGCCCGCTCTTCCACCGCACCCGCCGGATCGCTGCAGCGGATCCTTGACGAGACCGGCGCCCCGGCGTTGGGCGGCATGGTGGTCACCCCGACCGGCATCGCCTTCCTCGAGGTCGCGGGCCGGCGCCGGATCGACGGTCCCGATCCGGTCACCGTGCGGGACAAATGGCACCTGGGCTCCAACACCAAGGCGATGACGGCGGCGCTGTACGGCAAGCTTGTCGAGGGCGGGCAGGCGAAATGGGGCGCGACCCTGCGTGAGCTGTTTCCGGACCTGACGCTGGACCCGGCCTGGGCGACGACGACCCTGGAGGCGGTGATGAGCCATCGCGCCGGCCTGTCCGACAAGGGGGTGATCGGCATCCCCTGGCTGATCGCCGCCAGTGATGACAAGCGACCGCTGCCGGCGCAGCGCATCGCCCTGGTCGCCAAGGCGCTGGCCGCCGCGCCGAAGGGCAAACCGGGCGTCTTCGAATACGCCAACATCAACTTCGTCGTCGCCGGCGCGGCGATCGAGCGGCTGGTCGGCGGCGACTGGGAGGCGGCGATCACCGACCGGCTGTTCAAGCCGCTGGGCATGGCCGGCGCCGGCTTCGGCGCGCCGACCGGCGACCAGCCCTGGGGCCACCGGTCCCTGCCCTTCGGCATCGGCGGTCTCAAGGCCGTCGATCCGGCCGGGTCGGCGGACAATCCGCCCGCGCTGGGCCCGGCCGGGACGGTCCACATGCCGCTGGAAGACTATGCGAAGTTCCTTCGGCTGTTCCTGAACGGCGGCGGCGACTACCTGACGCCGGACACCATCGCCCGCCTCACCACGCCGGCGCCCGGCGCCGACTACGCGCTCGGCTGGGGCGTGGCGGTGGGCAAGCCGTGGGCGCGGGGACCGCGTCTGGGCCATGAGGGATCCAACACCATGTGGCACGCGAAGGCGATCGTGGCGCCGGCCAGAGGCGTGGCGCTGGTCTCGGTGTCGAACGCCTTCCCCTCCGGACCGGTCAGGGCCGGGGCGATCCTCGTCGAACAGCTGCAGTCGAAGTTCGCGCCAGCCTGACGCGGTGCGGCGGGGCCTGGGCGGCGCCTTATGTGTCTCCGGTGTCTCGCGCACCGGTTTCGGGCTCAGGACGCCGACGCCGGCGCACGGCGTATAGGGGGACAAGGCGACCGGCCAGGCAGGGTCAGGCCAGCGCCGTGGCCGCTCGGCAGACAGGGGCTGGCAGACGGTGACCCTTTGCCGCTCAAGGCCTTGCGGGCCCTTCTCCGTGATGATCGAACACCGCATCCGCCCAATATGGCGCCGGTGGCAGGCGGTGTGCGGCGATCCCGACCCGGGCGCGGGACGCGATGTGCCGCAAAGGGGTCGGATGTACCGCCCTGTCTCCGGAGTATAGGTCTCGGGAGTCTCGCATTTTCCCGCGCCCCGTCTCCCCGGCGAAGGCCGGGGTCCACAGGCCCGCGCGCAGAAAGATGGATCCCGGCCTCCGCCGGGAAGACGGGGTGTTGGGGTCAGCTACGGATCGGATGCCGACCTTCGCCCCCAACGTACAAACGGCGGCCCCCTCTCGGAAGCCGCCGCCTGAAACGCGCGTCTGAGGTTCGGGCCGCCTAGCAGCCCCTCTCCGCCGAGATCTCCTGGACCTCCTCGAAGGTGCGCAGGCCGGGGCGCTGGGCGCAGACGAGGACGCCCATGTTGCCGGGAAGGTGCTTGTTATCGAGCATCTTCTCGTGGGCGGCCGGGATGTCGTCCCAGGTGAAGACTTCCGACAGGCAGGGGTCGACGCGGCGGTCGATGACCAGTTGGTTGGCGGCGCTGGCCTGCATCAGGTTGGCGAAGTGGCTGCCCTGGACGCGCTTCTGGCGCATCCACAGGAAGCGGGCGTCCATGGTCAGGTTGAAGCCGCTGGTGCCGGCGCAGATGACGACCATGCCGCCGCGCTTCACCAGGAAGACCGAGACCGGGAAGGTCGCCTCGCCAGGGTGTTCGAACACCATGTCGACGTCCTTGTTGCCGGTGATCTGCCAGATCGCCTTACCGAACTTTCGGGACTCCTTCATGTAGTCGGAGAACTCCGGCCCGTTGACGGTCGGCAGCTGGCCCCAGCAGTTGAAGTCCTTGCGGTTCAGCACCGCCTTGGCGCCCTGGCTCAGTACGAAGTCGAACTTGTCCTCGTCGCTGACCACGCCAATGGCGTTGGCGCCGACGACGGCGGCCAGCTGGGTGGCGAAGACGCCGAGACCGCCCGAGGCGCCCCAGACCAGCATGTTCTGGCCGGGCTTCAGCTCATGCGGCTTGTGGCCGAACAGCATGCGGTAGGCGGTGGCGAGCGTCAGGGTGTAGCAGGCCGCCTCTTCCCAGGTCAGGTGCTTGGGGCGCGGCAGCAGCTGGCGCGACTGCACGCGGCAGAACTGGGCGAAGCTGCCGTCCGGCGTCTCGTAGCCCCAGATGCGCTGGCTGGAGGAGAACATCGGGTCGCCGCCGTTGCACTCCTCGTCGTCGCCGTCATCCTGGTTGCAGTGGATGACCACCTCGTCGCCGAGCTTCCAGCGCTTCACCTTGCTGCCGATCGCCCAGACGATGCCGGACGCGTCCGACCCGGCGATGTGGTAGGGCTGCTTGTGGCCATCGAGCGGGCTGATCGGCTCGCCGAGCGCGGCCCAGACGCCATTGTAGTTGACCCCGGCGGCCATCACGAGGACCAGGACCTCGTCCTCGCCGATCTCCCAGGTGGGCACCACCTCGACCTGCATCGCGGTCTCGGGCCGGCCGTGCCGCTCCTTGCGGATCGACCAGGCGTACATGTTTTTCGGGACGTGGTACGGCGGCGGAATCTCGCCGATCTCGTACAGGTCCTTCACGGGCGTCTTTTCGAGCGTGGCGGTTGTCATGTCGTCAGTCCCGTGGCGCGTTTCTGTTGCAATGCAGTAGCGCCGGTTGGTGTTCCGGCGTCTGGCGGGCCTTCCGCCACGTACAATCGCACATCGCCTCCAGCCCGCTGTTTTTCCCGCGTCAGGCGCAAGACTGTGCCCTCAGACACCGCCGTTCATCCACCGCAGGGGCATGATCGTGTGACAGGTCCGATATCGTTGCAAGTGAAATGTTGCGCCGCAGCAAGTCCGCGCGCATGATCTCGCAAAAGCACAAGAAACGCCGGGACGCGCGAGACCACGATGAGCACCAAGCCCTTCCAGCATGCGCCGGACGCGCCCTGGATCTTCCGGACCTATGCCGGCCACTCCACCGCCGAGAAGTCCAACGCCCTGTACCGCCGCAACCTGGCGGCCGGCCAGACCGGCCTCTCGGTGGCCTTCGACCTGCCGACCCAGACCGGCTATGACGCCGACCACATCCTGAGCAAGGGCGAGGTCGGCAAGGTCGGGGTGCCGATCAGCCACCTGGGCGACATGCGGACGCTGTTCGACGGCATCCCGCTGGACAAGATGAACACCTCCATGACGATCAACGCCCCGGCCGCCTGGCTGCTGGCGATGTACGTCGCCCTGGCCGACGAGCAGGGGGCGCCGCGCTCGGCGCTGCAGGGCACGACCCAGAACGATCTTATCAAGGAATATCTGAGCCGCGGGACCTACATCTTCCCGCCGCAGCCCAGCCTGACCCTGATCGGCGACATGATCGCCTGGTGCTACCGCGAGGTGCCCAAATGGAACCCGATGAACGTCTGCAGCTACCACCTGCAGGAGGCCGGGGCGACGCCGGAGCAGGAGCTGGCCTTCGCGCTGGCCACCGCCATCTCGGTGCTCGACACCGTGCGAGCCGGCGGCCAGGTGCCGGAGCAGGATTTCGAGATCGTCTGCTCACGGATCAGCTTCTTCGTGAATGCCGGCGTCCGGTTCGTGACCGAGCTGTGCAAGATGCGGACGTTCACCGTCCTGTGGGACGAGATCCTGGCCGAGCGCTACGGCGTGCAGGACGCCAAGGCCCGCCGCTTCCGCTACGGGGTGCAGGTCAACAGCCTGGGCCTGACCGAGCAGCAGCCGGAGAACAACCCTTACCGCATCCTGCTGGAAGCGCTGGCGGTGACGCTGAGCAAGGACGCCCGCTGCCGGGCGCTGCAACTGCCGGCCTGGAACGAGGCGCTCGGCCTGCCGCGGCCCTGGGACCAGCAGTGGTCGCTGCGCATGCAGCAGGTGCTGGCCTATGAGACCGACCTCCTGGAATACGAGGACCTGTTCGCCGGCAGCCATGTTGTCGAGGCCAAGGTCGCCGAGCTGAAGGCCGGGGCGCTGGCCGAGCTGGCGAAGATCGACGCCAACGGCGGGGCCGCCGCCTCCATCGACTACATGAAGGGTGCGCTGGTCGGCTCCAACGCCGCCCGGGTGCGCGCCGTCGAGACCGGGGACCTGACCGTGGTCGGCGTCAACCGCTGGACCGACACCGAGGTCTCGCCCCTGTCGGCCGGCGAAGGCTCGATCGAGACCGTCGATCCGAAGCTGGAAGCCGGCGTCGTCGAGCGGCTGAAGGCCTGGCGCGCGGCGCGCGACCACGCCGCCGTCGATGCAGCCATCGCCGACCTGAAGGCCGCCGCCCGCGAAGGGCGCAACATCATGGAGCCCTCCATCGTCGCGGCCAAGGCGGGGGTGACCACCGGCGAATGGGCCTTCGCCCTGCGCGAGGTGTTCGGCGAATACCGCGGCCCGACCGGCGTCGCCGTGGTCGTCGCCACCGGCGAGGACGCCGAGGACATCGAGGCGGTCAAGCGCGACGTCGAACGGGTCTCGGAGGTGCTCGGTCGCACCCTCACCTACCTGATCGGCAAGCCCGGGCTGGACGGCCACTCCAACGGCGCCGAACAGATCGCCACCCGCGCCCGCGCCGTCGGGATGGAGGTCCACTACGACGGCATCCGTTCGACCCCGGACGAGATCGTCCGCCGGGCGAAGGAGACGAAGGCGCACGTCGTGGGCCTGTCGATCCTGTCGGGATCGCACCTGGACCTGGTGCAGGAGGTCGTCCGCGTGATGCGGGCCGAGGGCCTGGGCGACGTGCCCGTGGTGGTCGGCGGCATCATCCCGCCGGACGACGCCCTGATCCTGAAACAGATGGGCGTGCGCCGCATCTACACCCCCAAGGACTTCAAACTCACCCAGATCATGGCCGACGTGGTCAAGGTGGTGGAGGAGGCCGCGCTGGCGGAGGCGCCCTAACGGCGCCCCCGATCAAGGTGCTGAAAGGGGTAGCCAGCCGGGACGCGGCGCCTTAGGGAGGCGCCCCGCGTTAAGGAACTCCGCCATGTCCGACAGCCAGACCTTCAGACTCGACCCCGCCGACGCGCCCGCCGACGGCCTGTTCTCGGGTATCGACGGCCTGGCCCGCGCGGCCGGCGCCCTGTTCCTCGGCTCCTTCCTGCTCGGCATGGCCATCGTCCTGATCGCCGCCGTCTGAGGGTCTAGGCTCTCCGCCCCACCCGCCAGGCCGCGACCAGCCCCAGCAGGGCCACCGGGATCATCGCGCCGAACAGCTTGAGGCCCGCCGCCGGGCCTGTGACCGGGTCGACGCCGTCGGCGAGGCCCAGCAGACCGGCCAGGGCGCTGGCCCCGGCCGCCCCGACGGCGCCGCCGATCATCTGGGCCGTGGGTACGGCGGAGGAGCCCAGCGGCCGCTCGGCCTCCGACAGACCGCCGATGATGGCCTTGGACAGGAAGGCCCAGGCGAACCCGAAGCCGAGGCCCGCCAGCGTGAGGGCCACAACCGTCACCCCTATCCCGCCATAGGGCAGCGACCAGGCGCCGAGCGCCAGACCGGCGACCACGCAGACCGCGCCCAGCCGGATCATCAGGCCGTCACGGTTCTGCACCCCGGCCACCAGTATCGCCGTCACCGTCCAGCCGGCGGCGATGGCCGAGATCACATAGCCGGCGACCAGCGGCGAGGCTCCCTGCAGCCCCTGCAGGAAGGCGGGTCCGTAGACGGAGAACCCGATGGTCGCCGCCTCCAGCGCGAAGATCGTGAAGTAGCCGGCCCCCGCCAGCGAGGTCAGATCGCCCGCCGAGCGGGGCAGCAGCACCCCGCCGTCCCGCCGGTCCAGCCGCAGCAGCAGCGCCATCCCGGCGAGGCCGCCCACGCCCAGCGCCCCGTCCAGCAGCGCCGTCCCGGTCGTCCCCGCCGCCGCGATCAGGTTCACCCCGACGATCAGGGCCCCCAGCTGCGGCAGCGGGATGCGCGGCCGGGGCTCGTCCCGCTTCGCGCCGGCCGGGACCAGGGCGAAGGTGGCGGCGATGAACAGCAGGCTCTGGATGGCGAAGAACCAGAATGCGCCGCGCCACCAGTCCAGCTCGGCGAAGACGCCGCCGATCAAGGGGCCCAGCAGTGTCGCCAGGCCCCAGACCCCCGCCAGCCCCGCCAGCACCCGCACCCACAGCCGCTCGGGAAACATGCCGTTGATGGCCACGTAGCAGAGGGCGGCGATGGCGCCCGCGCCGAGGCCCTGCAGCAAGCGGCCGGCGATGAAGATCAGGAAGTCCGGCGCCAGCGCGCTGGCCGCGCAGCCGGCGGCGTAGGCGAGGCCCGCCACCGCGATGGCCGGGCGCAGGCCCAGCTCCATCGACAGCCGCCCCGAACAGACGCCCGCCACGATCGCCCCCAACAGGAAGGCGGCCACCGACCAGCCGAAGTACTGGAACCCGCCGATCTCGCTGGCGATGGTCGGAGTCAGGGTGATGGTCACCAGGGCGTCGGCGGCGTTCAGCCAGATGCCCAGGCACAGGAAGGCGAACCGCGAGACCAGCGCGGGCGTCATCAGCTCCCGCCAGCCGGTGGCGGTGGATTGGGACGGTTCGTCGGTCATCCGGAGCCTAGATGGACCATTGTCACCGCGCCGCCAAGACCCGCCATACCCTTAAAATTACTCGGGTTTCCGCCTGTGACCAGCGAGGTCTCCATCCCGGCTCCGCCGGTGGACGGAGGCCGGCGGGGGCGCCGAGCCGGCCGCCTCGAAGCCGGGCGGCGGGACGGTACGTTTCGGCCATCTTCCTGACGCAGCCCCGCGCCAGTCTTTGCAGCGACTCTCATGGCCGGCTATCGCGCACCCGATCCCCAGCGACCGCAGATCCAGCGGATCGCCTACAGGCAGACCCAGACCGCGCGCGTGGTCGGGCTGGTGCTGATGTGGAGCATCATCGCCCTCGTCGCCCTGGCCGCTGACCGCGCCATCCCGCGGGAGCATCTGCCCTGGAAGCCGCTGGCCCTTGTCGATCCGATCGGGGCAGCGACGCGGATCAAGGCCGCCCGCACCGGCGAAGACCCCGCCGCCTGTCGGGAGGTTCTGAAGCAGGGCGGCGTCGAGTTCGTGGACGTCGCCTCCCGCACCAGCGGATTCTGCGACATCCACGACGCGGTGCGCATCGAGGCCGGCATGGCTCGTTTGTCGCCGACCGACGCGCCGATGACCTGCAAACAGGCGCTGGCGGTCAGCCTCTGGGAGCGCCAGGTCGTTCAGCAGGCCGCGTTCGACGCTTTCGGCCAGGCGGTCGTCGGCATCGACCACTACGGCGCCTATGCCTGCCGGCGGATGTACGGTCAGAACGACGCCCCGGTCAGCGAGCACGCCACGGCCAATGCGCTGGATGTCGCCGCCTTCCGGCTGGCCGACGGCACGGTGATCTCGGTCCAGAAGGACTGGAGCGACGCCGGACCTCGCGGGCGCTTCCTGCACGCCGTCCGCGATGGCGCCTGCCGGGTTTTCCTGACCACGCTGAGCCCCGACTACAACCACGCTCACCACGACCACTTCCACCTCGACATGGGCGGGATGGCCAAATGCGCCTAGGCGTTGCCTTCCCTTGGGGAGGGCGCGAGACCCTGCGCTCAACAACGGGGAAACGACCATGGCCGACTTCAGCGCATTCTCGGGGCGACCCGTACCGGAATGGTACGCCGAGCCGCAGCTCGGGATCTTCATCCACTGGGGCATGGCCTCGGTGCCGGCCTTCGCGCCGGCCGGGGTGTCGATCAGCGACCTGTTCCTGAGCGACTACGACAAAGCCTTCGTCCTCGGGCCGTATGCGGAGTGGTACGACAACGCGCTGCGCGACCCGACCAGCCCCACCAGCGCCTATCACCGTGAGCGCTGGGGCGACGCGCCCTATGCCGACTTCCGCGAGCCCTTCGAGACCGCCGCGGCGGCCTTCGACGCCGACGCCTGGGCCGACCTGTTCCAGAAGGCGGGCGCGAAGTACGTGGTATTCGTCACCAAGCACCACGACGGCTTCTGCCTGTGGCCGACGGACGTGCCCAACCCGCACAGGCCGGGTTGGCATTCGAAGCGGGACTTCGTCGGCGAGCTGGGTGAGGCGGTGCGGGCGCGGGGCATGCGCTACGGCCTCTACTACTCAGGCGGCCTCGACTGGACCTTCCGACCCAGCCTCATCCGCAACATGGGCGAGATGTTCGCCTGCGTGCCGACGGACGACGCCTACCGCGCCTATGCCGCCGCCCAGGTCCGGGAGCTGATCGACCGCTACCGCCCCTCGGTGCTGTGGAACGACATCGCCTGGCCCAACGTCGAGGATCTGCCCGGCCTTTTCGCCGACTACTACGCCGCTGTCCCCGACGGGGTGATCAACGACCGATGGATGGCGTCCGCGCCACTGTTCGAGAGCCTGCGCGACCCGGCCGCCTGCGCCGGCTTCAACGCCATGGTGAAGGCCCGGATCGCGGAGGTCGGCGTGCACGGCGGCAGCACCTCGACCCCGCCGCACTGCGACTTCCGCACCGTGGAGTACACCACTGGCGAGCATATGGTCGGCCGGGGCAAGTGGGAATCGACCCGCGGTCTGGGACTGGCCTTCGGCTACAACGCCGCCGAGGCGACCGACGACTACATGACCGGCGACCAGCTTCTGGACCTCTACCGCGAGGTTACGGCCGGCGGCGGCAACCTGCTGATCAACGTCGGGCCCCGCGCCGACGCGTCGATTCCGGAGGTTCAGCAGCAACCCTTGCTCGAGATCGGTCGGGCGCTGGCTTGACGCCACGTCGCCTTCCCGCCACGGTGCGCGCCAATCAAACAAGCGTTTAAAGGGAGGCGCGCATGTCGGCTGCTCAAGGAACCCTCTTCGATCTGACCGGCAAGGTCGCGATCATCACCGGCAGCTCGCGCGGCATCGGCAAGGCCATCGCCGAGCGCATGGCCCAGCACGGCGCCAAGGTGGTGATCTCCTCGCGCAAGGCCGGGCCCTGCGAGGAAGTGGCGGCCGCCATCAACGCCGCCGAAGGCGAAGGCACGGCCATCGCCGTCCCGGCCAACATCTCCTCCAAGGAGGACCTGCAGCGCGTCGTCGACGAAACCCGCAAGGCGTTCGGCAAGGTCGACATCGTCGTCTGCAACGCCGCGTCCAACCCCTACTATGGCCCGATGGCGGGGATCGAGGACGACCAGTTCCGCAAGATCCTCGACAACAACATCGTCTCCAACCACTGGCTCATCAACATGGTCATTCCGGAGATGATCGAGCGGAAGGACGGTGCGGTCATCATCGTCTCCTCGATCGGCGGCCTGCGCGGCTCGCCCGTCATCGGCGCCTACAACATCTCCAAGGCCGCCGACTTCCAGCTGGCTCGCAACCTGGCCCACGAGTACGGCCGCCACGGCATCCGCGTGAACTGCATCGCGCCCGGCCTGATCAAGACCGACTTCGCCAAGGCGCTGTGGGACAATCCCGAGACCCTGAAGCGCTCGACCGAGACCGTGCCGCTGCGCCGCATCGGCGAGCCGGACGAGATCGCCGGCGCGGCGGTGTTCCTGGCCTCGGCGGCCGGCACCTTCATGACCGGCCAGGCCGTGGTGGTGGACGGCGGCGCGACGATCTAGAGCCAGATTCAGGCTCTAGACTTTTGATTCTAGAGCACGATTCAGCGGTCGAACGGTTCCGTCTGACAGCATCGTGCTCTAGGCGGCGAGCGCGGCGGCTTCGGCGAGGGTCAGGACTTCGGCATCGTCGAAGCCGGCCGCCCGTAGCTTGCGGACAAGGCGTGCGTCCGCTGTAACGAACGGCGCGGCGCGTTCGGCCGCGAGCGCGAGATAGAAGCAATCATAGGCGGGGTGATCGAGGCGGCGGGCCAGTTCGAACGCCGGGCCAACGAGGCGCCGCATCGGCCAAAGGCCCGTGGTTATGGTCTCAAGCGCGGCGAGCACCGTGGCGACGCTACCGTGTCCGACCTGCCCTCGCCGGTATTTCTTCCAAAGAATGTTGGCGCATTCCGAGACAAGGAGATCGGGCGCAGCCGTCGCTCCGAGCTCGTGGACGAGAAGGGCAAGCGGCGTGTCGGGCTCGTAGGTCACCCGTTTGATGGCGACGCTGGCGTCTACCACCAGAGTGGTCATCGCGCCTCGTCCCGGCTCTCGCGCTGCAGCACTTCGGAGGGTGTTTGCGGCCTGCCCACACTCAGCGCCCGGGCGCGCTCAGCCAGCGCCAGGAACGCTTCCCGACGCTCCCCAACGGAGGGCGTTTGGAGAACTTCCTTCAGGATCGCCCGGTGTTCGGCCTCGACCGACCGGCCGTTGTGCGCGGCGCGACTCTTCAGTTTCTCGACAAGGGTCGGGTCTAGATTGCGAACATGCAAACTGGCCATACACGTCTCCTTTGCGGAAACGATCGCATTTTCAGCTTAAAGTCGCAATCCGGGCGGCCGCCAGCCGCGCCACACCGGCGTCCAGGGTCTCGTCCCGCTTGGCGAAACAGAGCCGGATGAGGTTGGTCGGGGCGTCCTGCTCGTAGAAGGCCGAGACGGGAATGGTGGCGACGCCGTGGTCCTTCACCGCGCGCAGGCAGAAGTCGCGGTCGTCCTCGGCGATGCCCGAGGCGGCCAGGTCGACCAGCAGGAAGTAGCTGCCGCTGGCCGGCAGGACCTTGAACCCGGCGGCCTCCAGCCCGCGGGTCATCCGGTCGCGGGAGCGCTGCAGATCCGCCGGCATGGACTCGAACCAGTCGGCGCAGTTGCCCAGCCCCCAGGCGTAGGCCGCCTGCAGGTTTGGGGCCGTGGTGAAGGTCAGGAACTGGTGCGCGCCCGCCAGAGCCTTTGTCAGCTCCGGGGCGGCGCACAGGAAGCCGACCTTCCAGCCGGTCATGGCGAACATCTTGCCGGCCGAGCCGATCTTCACGGTCCGCTCCCGCATGCCGGGGAAGCTCATCATCGAGCGGAAGCGACGGCCGTCGAAGACGATCTGCTCCCAGACCTCGTCGCAGACGGCGATGGCGTCGTAGCGGACGCAATACTCGGCCAGCAGGGCCAGTTCATCATCGCTGAAGATCACCGCTGCCGGATTGACCGGGTTGTTCAGCACCACCATCCGGGTCTTCGGCGAGAAGAGGCCGTCGAGCATCTCGCGGGTGATCCCGAAGTGCGGCGGGTCCAGACGGGCCAGTCTCGGCGCCCCGCCCGCCCGGCGAACCATCGGCAGGTAGGAGTCGTACAGCGGCTGGAACAGCACGACCTCGTCCCCCGGCGAGATCAGGCTCAGGAAGGCCGCCGCCAACGCCTCCGTCGCGCCGGAGGTGATGGTGATCTCGTCCGGCGTCAGGTCCAGCCCCTGCCATGTTGCGTAGTGGTCAGCCACGGCCTGGCGCAGCTCCGGCAGCCCCCTCATCGGCGGGTACTGATTGTAACCATCGACCGACTCCGCCGCCGCGCGGCGGCGAAGCGCTTCGGGGCCCGGCTCTTCGGGAAAGCCCTGACCCAGGTTGATCGCCCCGGTCTCGCGGGCGAGCCCGCTCATGACCTCGAAGATCGTCGTCGGCAGATCGGCGTAGACGGGGTGGACCAAGGCTCGGACCTCCTTGCGCGAGACGGCCGCGCTTTGCACAGTCATGCCATGCGCATCGTTGAATTCGAACCCCGTCATGCGGCCGCCTGGAGGGCGCTGAACGAAGCCTGGATCAGCCGGCATTTCGCCCTCGAGCCGGCTGACGAGGCGGTACTCGGCGATCCTGTCGGGAAGGTTCTGGCGCCGGGGGGGCACATCTTCATGGCCGAGACGGACGCCGGCGAACCGGTGGGCTGCGTGGGCCTGAAGGCCATGGACGACGGGGGCTTCGAGGTCGTGAAGATGACCGTCGCCGAGGCCGCGCGGGGGACCGGGCTGGGTCGGCTGCTGATGCAGGCCTGTATCGACCGGGCCAGGGCGAACGGCGCGCCGCGTCTCTACCTGGAAACGAACGCTAGCCTGGGCCCGGCGATCGGCCTGTACCGGGCCGCGGGATTCGCCGACATCCCGCCCCGCGAAACCGACTACAGTCGCTGCGACCTGTGGATGGAGATGGCGCTGACGCCGCGGTAGACGGAGCGAAGGGCGCGCGCCTACGGCTCCGGAGGCGATCAATTCATGATTCCAACGCCAGCCGGGGGTTGCATTGCGGCGGATTTTTCGGTCTTAAGCGGCCTTCTCCGACTTGCTGAAAGACTCGATGAAAGACCCGTTGCGCACGGGCTTTGCTGAACGCCAGAAGGCGGCGGCCGAAGCCAAGAAGGCCCTGCTGGCCAAGTTCAAACCCAAGCCCACCGTCACCGCCTCCACCTTCGTCACCCGCGAAGAGCGTCAGGCCGCCGAACGCGAAGCCCTGCGCAAGGCGCGCGAGGAAGCCAAGGAGGAGGCCCGGCTTGCCGCCGCCGCCAAGGCCGAGGCTGAGCGCATCGCTGCCGCAAAGGCCGCGGAAGAAGCCCGCCTCGCCCTGCTCAACAACGAGGAAGCCCAGCTGGCCCTCAAGCGCGAGGAGCGCAAGGCTCGCAAGGCGGAGGCCAAGGCGGAAGCCCGCGCCAAACGGGAAGCCAAGCGCCGCTAGAATCGCTGCGCCCGGCCGCTCGGGGGCTGGTCAGCAAATGAGGCGGCGCATCTTTATCCCTCTGGCTTAATCTCGGGTTAGGCGCTCTCTTTCACGCTCTGCATAAGCAGGGGAGCGTGGACCGCTGACCGCAATACGACCAACAAGGCGCTGGACAGACGTCTTCTCGCTGCGCCGGCGCGAGTTCTGGCCGGTTCAGGGCCTGACCGTGATCGCGGCCATGGGGGGCTGGGTCTGGCTGGGATGGCCATTCGCCGCGGCGTGGCTCGGCGTCGTGCTGGCGATGGCCGCCGCCGATCGCGCCTTTTGCGCCTTTGTCCAGACCCGACCGGAGCCGGGTCAGGGGTTTGAAGGCCTGGTCGCGATCAGCACCTTCCTCTACGCGTCCGCCTATTGTGTCATGCCGTTCGGTCTCGCCACCCTGGCGGAGCACCAGACCGCCCTGATCGGCGCCGCGGCCATGATCGGCGCAATCGCCCTGAGCAGCACGTCCGAGTTCGTGATCTCGCGCCGGATCGGCATGAGCTCGATGGTCGCCCTCGCCGTCGCCGCCGCCTTTATCCTCGCGGCGCGAGCGGACGCCGAACCCGTCCTGAACGTCGTCTTCGCGACGGTCGCGGTGCTCGGCTTCTTTGGCTGCATCCTACTGTTCGCGCTGCACCGTCGACAGGAAGACCGCAGCCTTCAGGAAGCCGTGGCCGCCGCCGAGGCCGCCAACGCCGCCAAGAGCGTCTTCCTGGCGACCATGAGCCACGAGATCCGCACACCGCTCAACGGCATACTGGGGATGGCCCAGGCCATGGCCGTCGACGGGCTGAGCGATCGCCAGCGCGAGCGTCTCGGCATCATCCGCGACGCCGGCGCGTCGCTCACGGCCATCCTCAACGACGTTCTCGACTTCTCCAAGATCGAGGCCGGCAGGATGGAGCTGGAGATTCGTCCCTTCGATCTCGGCGGCTGTCTGCGCGCCACGGCCGCGGCGTTCGAGCCGCTGGCGGACGAGAAGGGCCTTGCCTTCACCGTGGAAGTCGCCCCCGGGGCCGAGGGCCTGTACCTGGGCGACGCCGCCCGGGTGCGGCAGGTGGTCGCCAACCTGCTGTCGAACGCGGTCAAGTTCACGGACCGGGGGTCGGTCACCCTTCGCGTCGAGACCGTGTCGGAGGCCTTGCGCGTGGCTGTCATCGATACTGGTCCGGGCCTGCCCGCCGACCAGATCGACCGGCTGTTCGGCAAGTTCAGCCAACTGGACGCCTCGACCACCCGCCGGCATGGCGGCACCGGACTTGGGCTGGCCATTTCGCGGGACCTCTGCCGACTGATGCGGGGCGACCTGACAGCCGCCAGCGAGCCAGGCAAGGGCGCGACTTTCAGCGCCCGCATGCCGCTGACGCGGGTCGGCGACGTGGCGCCCGTCGCAACCGCCCTGCCCGTGGAGCCCGCCGGGCGCGAGACGCTCAAGGTTCTGGCGGCGGAGGATAACCGCGTCAACCGGATCGTCCTGGAGGCGCTGCTGGCCCAGATCGGGGTCGAGCCGATGATCGTCGAGGACGGCGCGGAGGCGGTCGCCGCCTGGCGCGCGCGGGACTGGGACCTCATCCTGATGGACGTCCACATGCCGGTGCTGGACGGGGTCGGGGCCGTGCGCGCGATCCGGGCGGAGGAAACGGCGACCGGTCGCCGCCGCACCCCGGTCATCGCCCTGACCGCCAACGCCATGACCCACCAGGTCAACGACCTGCTGGCCTGCGGCATGGACCTGCATGTCGCCAAGCCGATCGACGCGGCGGCCCTGTTCGGGGCCATTGAGGCCGCGCTGGACATGGCCGAGGCGGCGACGGAGACGGCATGACCGCGCCCGCGGACGCCATCCGCGCCCGCCGCAAGCTGACCAACCGGCTGATCGCCGCCCATGACGCGGCGCGGCTGGCCCCGTTCCTGTTCACCGACGCGACCATGGTCACCGGCGACGGCAGCCTGATCGTCGGCGCGGCGGCCATCGTCCAGGCCTTCGCCGGCCAATTCGCCGACCCGGCCTTCGTCCATTATGTGCGGACTTCGGGCGAGGTGGAGATCGACGAGGCCGGAGCCCGGGCCGCCGAGTCCGGTCGCTGGACGGCGCTGTGGCGCGGGGCCGGCGGCGAGACCACCATGGCCGGGACCTATCTCGCCGTCTGGCGGAAGGTCTCGGGGCAGTGGGTCATCGAATCCGAGCTCTACGTCACCCTCCAGCGGTCATCCTAGCTCCGCGGCTTGCCCTTGAAGGGCTTCTTGGGACCGCCTTCGGACTTGAAGGCGCCGCCGGGCTTGAAGGCGCCGCCCGCCCGCTTGGGACCCTTGAAGTCGGTGGCGGGCCTGGGGCCGCCGCCCGGGGCCGCGCGCGGCTTGCGGAACGGCTTGCCGGCGTCGGCCTCGACCGGATTGTAGGGCGTCGACTCGCGTACCGACGAGTCACGCGGCGCGCGGCGGGGGCCGCGTTCGGCCGGAGCCTCGGCGCGGGCGGCGGCGGGACGCGGCGTCCACTCGGCCTTGGCGGGCTTGTCGGCGCGCGCCGGGCGATCCGCGCGCTCGGCGGCCGGCGCCTTGTCCTTCCAGGCCGGACGGGCGGGACGGTCAGCGGCGGCCTCGGCGCGGGGCTTGTCCTTCCACTCCGGACGGGCCGGACGGTCAGCGCTGTCGGCGCGCGGCGCGGGACGCGGAGCCTTGTCCTTCCACTCCGGGCGAGCCGGACGGTCCGCGCGGGGGGCGGCGGCGCGCGGCGCCTTGTCCTTCCAGGCGGGACGTTCGGTGCGTTGCGGGCGGTCGCCGCGATCCGGGCGATCCGGACGCTCGGCGCGGTCGCCGTAGCCGGCGGCGCGCGGCTTGCGCGGCGCGAAGTCCTTGGAGGTCGGCGGGGTGGTCGTCTCGACCCGCACGTCCTTGTCCGGATGGGCCAGAACCTGCTCCATGAACTTGCCCGACATCTCCTCGGAGATCTGGAACTTGGTCTCGTTGTCGAAGATGCGGATCTGGCCGATGTCCTTCTTGGTCACCACGCCGATCCGGCAGATCAGCGGCAGCAGCCACTTGGGGTCGGCGTTCTTGGCGCGGCCGATCGACAGCTTGAACCAGGTGGCGTCGGCGAACTCGGTGTGGTCGCGCGGGCCGCGATCCTCGAACGAATTGGCCAGGCCGCCGCGGTCGCTGTCGCTGTCGCGGGCGATGCGCGGCTTGGCGCCGTGTTCCTTGAACGGACCGCCGTCGTAGAGATCCTCCGGCTCCGGCAGGCGGGCGCGGTACATGCGCAGCAGGGCCACGGCGATGGCCTCGGCCGGGCTCTGGTCCATCAGGATGCGGGCGAGGCCGAGATCCTCTTCGGTCGCGGCTTCCGTCAAGGTCGGGTCTTCCAGCATGCGGCGCTGGTCGCCGGCGCGGATCTCGTCGGCGCTGGGCGGGCCGACCCATTCGGCCTCGATACTGGCCGAGGCCAGCAGCGACTCGGCCTTGCGGCGGCGGGTGTAGGGGACGAGCAGCACCGAGGTGCCCTTCTTCCCCGCCCGGCCGGTGCGGCCGGAGCGGTGCAGCAGGGTGGCCTTGTTGACCGGCAGGTCGGCGTGGATGACCAGCGCCAGGTCCGGCAGGTCGAGGCCGCGGGCGGCGACGTCGGTGGCGACGCAGACGCGGGCCCGACGGTCCCGCAGCGACTGCAGCGCGTCGTTGCGCTCCCGCTGGCCCATCTCGCCCGACAGGCCGACGACCTCGAAGCCGCGCTCGCGCAGGCTGGCGTACAGGTGGCGCACCGCGTCGCGGGTCGAGCAGAAGACCAGCGCCCCGCCGGCGTGATAGTGGCGCAGCACGTTGACGACGGCGTGCTCGATCTCGTTGGGGGCCACGCGGATGGCCTTGTACTCGATGTCGCCGTGCGGCTCGTTGCGGGTGGTGGTGTCGATGCGCACCGCGTCGCGCTGGTAGGTCTGGGCCAGGCGGGCGATGTCCTTGGCGATGGTCGCCGAGAACAGCAGGGTGCGGCGCTCGGCCGGGGTGGTCTCGAGGATGAACTCCAGGTCCTCGCGGAAGCCCAGGTCCAGCATCTCGTCGGCCTCGTCGAGCACCGCGACCTTCAGGGCCGAGACGTCGAGATAGCCGCGCTCCAGGTGGTCGCGCAGGCGGCCGGGGGTGCCGACCACGATGTGGCAGCCATTGGCCAGCAGCCGCTGCTCGCGCCGGGCGTCCATGCCGCCGACGCAGGTGACGATGCGACCGCCGGCGTCCTTGTAGAGCCATTCCAGCTCGCGGCTGACCTGCAGGGCCAGCTCGCGGGTCGGGGCGATGATCAGCGCCATCGGGGCGCCGCTGACGCCGCCCAGGTATTCTTCCTCGCCCAGCAGGGTCGTGGCCATGGCCACGCCGAAGGCGACGGTCTTGCCCGAGCCGGTCTGGGCCGAGACCAGCAGGTCGCGGTCGACGGCGTCCTCCTGGAGCACGGCGAGCTGAACGGGGGTCGGGTCGGCATAGCCTTGCGCGGCAAGGGCCCGCTCGATGGCGGGATTGAGAGGCGGAAACGCCATTTTTCGGTAGTTCCTGACAGGGGCGAAAACGCGTTCGGCGCCCGGTCTGCTCGCATTGGCGAGGGCGTGTATCAGCGTTTCTGAGGTAGTGGAGCGCGGCTCATACAGCCAAACCTGTGGAAAAGCCAGCGTGGCGTCCTTCGCGACGCTCGCCCGAGGGCTCGCTCCTCACGATGACGAAGGGGAGTGGGCGCCCTACTGAGCTCGTCAGGGTGAGGAGCGCGAAGCGCGTCGCGAACCCCGCACGGCTTCGCCGCCTCAACGGACGGCGCCGGTGAAGTTGGGGAGGGGGCGGAGCGCCGGGCCTCCGCCCGGCATAGGGGTAGTCATGGGCCGTTTCGACGAAGGTTGACGCTCCGCGTGGTCGTTCTCCCGCAGGCCCAGGATGCGCAGGGCTGTTCACCCTTTTGTCCCGGACTCTCCCCGCCCGGCCTCTCCGGTCGGCTCGAACTGCTGCCCACGAACGGGCGGGCCTGCACACCAGCGCAAGCCCGGAATGGAGGCTTACGTCCCCTCCGCCTGATCCCGCTCGACCACTCCCCGCCGCCGCATCGGGCTGGTACCAGGCGCCCTCCCCCGCGACGGGGACTTGATGAGTATGGGCGTGGTTGGAGGGTGGGGGATTGATTGCGGTCTATCCCCCCATCTCCGTCTCCCCGGCGCAGGCCGGGACCCATACGGGGCAAGGGCTGGCGCGGGGTTATGGATCCCGGCCTGCGCCGGGAAGCCGGTGCGTTAGTCCTCTCCGGAGCGAGGTCGGAGGGGCCGGCGCCGGACGGGGACATGTACCGTGTTCGGTACGTGTCCCCTGCAGCTTAGCGGCGGGGGACACGCACTGAAGTGCATGTCCCCGAGCGGGGAGGACTACCCCGTCCCTTCCGTCAGGAAGGGAGCAACCCTTCGATCTCATGCAGGCCAGCGTGCCGGACGAGCCGGGTTGGTCAAGGGTGGCCCTCCGGGCCATCGCCTCCGGCGACGCGAAGCGCCCTTGAGCAACCCGGATCGCCCGGCGATCGTCTCGGCAAGAGATGAAGGGGGTGGTGGGGGGGCGATAAAGGCGGCGGAGAACGTCGCAGAATGAGTGTGTGTCCCCACTTCGCGTCTTACTGGACGCAGGCGATCGCCTCTTCCAGGGTCGCTCGGCGTACCAGACAAAAGGGGCGCACGATGGCTCGTGCGCCCCTCCCTGTCTCTGTCCGCTGGCGCGGCCGCCCTACTCCGGACGGGCGCGCTTCTTGCGGAACGACGGGTTGAGGATCTGCTTGCGCAGGCGGATCGACTTGGGCGTCACTTCGACCAGCTCGTCGTCGCCGATATAGGCGATGGCCTGCTCCAGCGACATCAGGCGCGGCGGGGTCAGGCGCACGGCCTCGTCCTTGCCGGAGGCGCGGACGTTGGTCAGTTGCTTGCCCTTGATCGGGTTGACGTCGAGGTCGTCCCAGCGCGCGTTCTCGCCGATGATCATGCCCTCATAGGTCCTCGTGCCGGCGCCGACGAACATGACGCCGCGGTCTTCGAGGTTCCACAGGGCGAAGGCGGCGGTTTCACCGTCCGAGTTCGAGATCAGCACCCCCTTCTGGCGGCCGCCGATCTCGCCCTTGTAGGCTTCGTAGTGGCTGAAGACGCGGTTGATCACGCCCGAGCCGCGGGTGTCGGTCAGGAACTCGCCCTGGTAGCCGATCAGCGAGCGCGACGGGCACTTCAGCTGGATGCGGGTCTTGCCGGCGCCCGACGGGCCCATGTCGGTCATCTCGGCCTTACGGGCCGACAGCTTTTCGATGACGATGCCCGAGAACTCGTCGTCGACGTCGATCATGACGTCTTCGATCGGCTCGAGCTTCTCGCCGTTCTCGCCGGTCTGGTAGACCACGCGCGGACGCGAGATCGAGACCTCGAAGCCTTCGCGACGCATGTTCTCGATCAGAACGCCCAGCTGCAGTTCGCCACGGCCGGCGACTTCGTAGGCGTCGCCGCCCTGGGTGGTGGTGACGCGGATGGCGACGTTGGACTCGGCTTCCTTGAGAAGACGGTCACGGATGACGCGCGACTGGACCTTGTCCCCTTCGCGACCGGCCAGGGGGCTGTCGTTGACCGAGACGGTCATCGAGATGGTCGGGGGATCGATCGGCTGCGCGGGCAGGGCGTCGGTGACCTCCATGGCGCACAGGGTGTCGGCCACGGTGGCCTTGGACATGCCGGCGATGGCGACGATGTCGCCCGCTTCCGAGCCCTCGTCCAGGGCGGTGCGCTTCAGGCCGCGGAAGGCGAGGACCTTGGTGATGCGGCCGCGCTCGATTTCCTTGCCCTCACGATCCAGGGCGTGGATGGCCATGCCCGGAACCGCCTTGCCGCTCTCGATGCGGCCGGTCAGCAGGCGGCCCAGGAAGGGGTCGCTTTCGATCAGCACGTTGAGGATCTGGAACGGCTTGTCCTTGTTCGCCTCGACCTTGGGCGACGGCACGTGGTCGACGATCAGGTCGAACAGCGGGGCCAGGTTGTCGTTCGGCTGGCTCAGGTCCATCGTCGCCCAGCCGTTGCGGCCCGAGGCGTAGATGTGCGGGAAGTCCAGTTGCTCGGGCGTGGCGCCGATGGCCTCGAACAGTTCGATGGTCTCCAGGTGCACCCGGTCCGGGTCGGCGTGGGCGCGGTCGACCTTGTTGATGCAGAGGATGGGCCGCAGACCCATCTTCAGCGCCTTGGTCAGCACGAACTTGGTCTGGGGCATGACGCCCTCTTCGGCGTCCACCAGGATGACGCAGCCGTCCACCATGCCCAGGATTCGCTCGACCTCGCCGCCGAAGTCGGCGTGGCCGGGGGTGTCGATGATGTTGATCCGGGTTTCGCCCGCCTTGCCGTTCCAGAGCACCGAGGTGCACTTGGCGAGGATGGTGATGCCCCGTTCCTTCTCCTGGTCGTTGGAGTCCATAGCGCGTTCGGTCTGCGCCTCGTTGGCGCGGAAGACGCCGGACTGGGCGAGAAGCTGGTCGACGAGCGTGGTCTTGCCGTGGTCGACGTGCGCGATGATGGCGATGTTTCGCAGGGACATTGAAATCTTTTCGGGGGCGGGAGCGAGGCGCGGGCTTTTACGCGAGTGCGAGACGTTTATCCACCCTTGTCCCGTGACAGCTGTTCGAGCGGCCTCAAACGGCTGTTTCTATTCACCCATTCATGAATTCCGGCAGACGGCGCCCGTTCCTTGTGCGCCGCACCATGGGGCAGTGACGCAAGGCGTTCCCTTGAGGCACAAGGAATTCTGAACGATCGCTCTGAGATTCTGGGCCTCGGCGCACGTTTAGCCCTTGCCCGATTGTGCGCCGCACACTAAGTTTGAGTTGTGAGGCGGTTCTGCCGCCTCTGCCCTTCCTGGGCGTTTCCTCCCTAATGAACTGCGGCGGCTTCGGCCGCCGCTTTTTTTTTGGCCTGGGCCCCTCCCCATTGCCCGTGTTCCCGGCGAAGGCCGGGACCCATGACGCGGGCGACGGCGTGTCCGCATGGGCCCCGGCCTTCGCCGGGGAAACGGAGCAGAGTGTCCTACGCCGGCGCCAGCGTCGGCCAGCGTTCGGCCAGCACCTGGGTCAGCGCCGCCACGTCGGCCGTCAGCGTCGCCAGGCCCTCGGTCGGCTCCAGCGTCTTCTCGTCCATGTAGATCGCGCGGCTGATCTCGATCTGCAGGGCGTGGGTGCGCTCGGCGGGCTTGCCGTAGTGCTCGGTGGTGTAGCCGCCGGCGTAGGGGGCGTTGCGGGCCACGCGGTAGCCCATGGCCTCCAGCTCCCGCTCCACCAGGTCGGTGAGCTTGCGGGTGCAGGCCGCGCCGAAGCGGTCGCCCAGCACGATGTCGCAGCCCTTGCCGTGGCGGGGCGTCACCGCCGTGCGGGCGGCGGCATCGGGCATGGAGTGCCAGTCGATCAGAACCGCCAGGCCGTGCGCGGCCTTGGCGCGCTCCAGCAGGGTCGACAGCGCCGCGTGGTAGGGCTGGTGGGTGGTCTCCACCCGGGCCCGCGCCTCGGCGAAGGTCAGCTTGCGGGCGTAGATCTCCCGCCCCTCGGCCGCGACCCGGGCGATGGCGCCCAGCCCCGCGGCCACCCGCGCCGACCGGGCCCGGGCGAAGGCGGGCAGTTCGTCGGAGAACATGGTCGCGTCCAGTTCCCAGGGCTCGCGGTTCAGGTCCATCCAGGCCCGGCCGTGACGGGCCAGGATCAGGCCGGCGCCCTGCCCGGCCGCCGGGGCGATGATCTGGTCGACCAGCGCGTCCTCCGACCGCCGCAGCAGGTCGCTGTGCAGCGCGGAGGCCTCCAGCATCGCCGGCGGGTAGTGGCGGCCCGAGTGGGGCGAGGCGAAGACCAGCGGCGTCGGCGGCGGGTCGGCGGCGATGATGTGGAAGGGCGGTTCGCCGGGCGCAGGGTCAAGGTCGGGAAGATTGTCGGGCCGGGCGTCCATGGCGCCATGATGGCGGGGCGGAGCGGTCGCGGTCAAAGTCTTTCCGTCCCCGATTCCGCCGGGGTTATCCCCAGCGGGCCGGTCGCCCGGGCGGCGAGGTTCATCGCGCCTTTACGCCTGGGCCGCTAGGGTTGGTGTCCGTTTCATCGGGGGCTGACGACCAGACATGCCGCGCATCCTTCTCGCCGAAGACGACGATTCCCTGCGCAACTTCCTGGCCAGGGCGCTGGAGCGCGCCGGCTACGAGGTCACCGCCTGCGCCGACGGCGAAGAGGCCCACGCCGTGCTCGACCAGGACTGGGATCTGCTGCTGACCGACATCGTCATGCCGGGCATGGACGGCATCGAGGTAGCCCGCCACGCGGCCGCCCGCCACCCCGGCCTGCGCATCATGTTCATCACCGGTTTCGCCGCCGTGGCCCTGACCGCCGGCGAGCGCGCCCCGGCCGGCGCCAAGGTCCTGTCCAAGCCCGTCCACCTCCGAGAGATCGTCCAGGAAGTGGAACGGATGATGGCCGCCGCCTGAAACTCGCCAGTTTCGGAGCGCAGGGCGGTTGCAACGGCGGTTAAGCCTCGCTATACCGCCGCTCCTCCCAGGTAAGGATGCGTAGCTCAGCGGGAGAGCACCTCGTTGACATCGAGGGGGTCACTGGTTCAATCCCAGTCGCGTCCACCACCCTGCTTCGTCCTACGGGCTTCGCAGGGCAAGCCCTCCGGCCAGCATTCGAAGCAGGGCGCCCTGCGGAGCCTTGGCGAAGCAGGGCTGAGCTGCGGCTGACGCGCCGCCCCTACCGCCCGCCCCGCTCCCGCCAGGCCAGCACGCCGCCCCAGGCCAGAGCCGCCAACAGGGCGTAGCTCCAGACCAGGTAGGCGGTCAGGTAGGCGTAGACCCAGATCCGCAGGTCGATCATCACCGCCACATGGGTGGCCGTGGTCAGCAGCTGGAAGGCGGCCATGGCCATCAGCCATCCCCGTCGCCAGACCAGCGCCAACGCGATGAACAGCGACACGGCCACGACATCGAGCGCGAAGATCGCGTACTGCGGATTGATCAGGTCCTCGCGGTCCTGCAGCGCCGCCGAGGCGATCCAGGCGACGAACACGCCCGCCGCCGCCCAGCGCTGCGGCCGCGCGCCGGGCCAGGCGGCGAACAGGCAGACCGCGACCATCAGGGCGGCGCCGATCTGCGCGGAGGTGGTGACGAACAAGGCCGGAGTCCCCCTTCGGACACTCCGGCCAGTAGGTCGTGATTTGGTGGCGGCCGTAAGGCGCTACGCCGCCTCGGGCCGACGGGCGGGCGCGGCCACCCGGAGACGACCGCGAGGCCGGGCCAGGTTCTCCTCCGGCTTGTCCACGCCGCCCAGCGCGATGGCGCCCAGACCGATCTGGTGCTGGACCTCATGCAGCTCGCGGTGGGTCTCGACAATGCCGCGGCGGGCCTCGGCCAGGGCGGCGATCGTCTCGGTGGTGCGGTCGATGACGTTCTGACCGACGACGGCCGACAGGTTGGCATCGATCCGGGCGGTGGGCAGCATGGCCGTCAGCGAGGCCACGGCGGACAGGGCGCTGTCGATGGCCGCCTCGGCGGCGAAAAGCTGATCGGCGACCTGGTGAGCGACAATTCTGCGTTTCATGGCAATGATCCTCCCGCTCGCGCCGAGGATGTCGGGGCGACGGTTTGTCTCGAAGATGTCGGGATGGCCTGGGCCGCAGGGGCCCGGATCAGGTCCAGGCGCGTATGGCTTCCTGCAGCGCGAAGGCGAAGTGGTGGCTGGCGGCGATCACGGCGCTGAGCAGCAGGGCTGTCATGGCCGCACCCCCAGCGATGAGCGCGAAGCGCTGGAAGGGGGTCAGGTCATGGCTGAACCCTCCTCTCGCCCACCACGGAACGTCTCGTCCGCGATCACCCAGGCGATGCAGAGGATTTCCTTCAGGACGTGGCCCGAAGGCAGGAAGCGCGCCTGCTTCCGCGTAGCCGACACCAGGCTCTCGACCATGTCCCGCTGCTGGCGGCTCGCCGCCAGCTCCCGGAGCGCGTCTTCCAGCTGGTTCCAGGTCCAGACCGGCATGTCCGCCGCCGGATCCCACAGCTCCACGCCCACCGGCGTCAGGTCCACATCGTCCATCGCGTCTGTCCTCCCCTCGCATCGAATGAGAGGAAGCTGAGCGGTCGTCGGGGTCGGGAGCCAGACCAGCCGGTCCGCCCCCTAAATCATTGAGGGGCGCCGGCGGGACGATCTCCGCGTCGGCTTCCCAGGCGCGGAACAGCAGCGCCGCGTCCCTGCGGCTGGCGACGCCGAGGCGGCGACGGGCTTCGTTGAGGTGACCATCCACCGTGTGCTGGGAGATGCTGAGGCGCCGGGCGATCTCCTTGGACTGCAGATGCGCCGCCACCAGCCGCAGGCATTCACGCTCGCGCGGCGTAAGGCGTCCAATCGCGCTCGGGTCGTAATGCTCCCCCATCAACGTGGAGGTAAATCCTCTATTCGCCATCCGTCCATAGCTGATCGCACCTGGGCCGGCGTTTTGCCCTGCCGCGCCGCGCAATGCCGCGATGCGAACAGGATCGCCCGAGGCGCCGGGCGCCGTGTCGTCCATGGGCCGCGGCGGCTACTTCTTCCGACTGCCCTTCAGCGCCGTGACCTCCTCGGGCGACAGCTTGCGGAGCTTGGTGAGGTGGCAGGTCTGGGATCCGATCGTCGAGGGGACGATCAGGTCGACGTCCAGGCCGTCGCATATCGAGATCCCGCCACCGCGGGTGCGGACGCCGATACTCGCCGCAGTGTCCAGGTCCGGACAGTGGGCGAACAGTTCCGCGCGGTAGACGTCCCTCAGGCCGACCTCGAGATAGACGGCGTCGTCCCTGTCGGTGCTCCAGCCATTGACCTGACTGGCGAGGAAACACGTGCGCGACGAAGCGGGGCGAGCCGCCGGGTCCGGCGCCGCCACGGCGGAGGCGTTCGCGGTGACAAGGCCAAGGCCGACGACGGCGGCGAAGGCGGCGATGCGTTTCATCATTTCGGGAGCTCCTGGATACGGCCACCGTCCCTGACGGGACCATAGCGCGGACGGGGCGTCAGGACGAGGATCGTCGCGCGGCCCTGGCCTCGAACCGCGCCGGATCGACCGCGGCGGCCAGGTCGCCCGGCAGCGGGGAGGCGGCGCCCAGGGCCATGGCCGCGACATGCTCGGCCAGCAGCGGCGCGGTGCAGAACCCGCGCGAGCCAAGGCCGCCCAGCACGAACAGGCCCGGCGGAGCGCCCTGTGCGGGCCCGGCGACCGGCAGGTGATCGGGCGTCGTCGCCCTGACCGCCGCCCGTCCCTCGACCACGGTCGCCGCCAGCCGCGCCGCCAGGCCTGGCAGCCCTTTGGCCAGCTGGCCGCGATTGCGGTCATGGTCGGCCTGATCGACGCCTTCGTCGTCGCGATCGCGGTCGAAGGTGGCGCCGTACAGCAGGCCGTCTCGCGTCGGCAAGGCGTAGCCGCCCCAGGACACGGCCAGCGGCAGGGATGCGCCGGCCACGATGGAGACCTGCCCCCTGACCGGCTGCAGGACGATGCGATCCCAGAGCTGGCCGGTCCGGTGGCCGGCGGCCAGGCAGACGATGTCGGCCCTGCCGATCATCCGCCCGTCGGCGTCCAGCAGCGCCCAGTCGTCCGCATCCCGGCGAAGGGCTGCCACCGCATCTGATCGAACCGCCGGCGCCCAGCGGCCCAGCAGGCCGCGAGGCTCGATCACCAGCCCGTCGCGGAAGCGGACGCCGCCAGCGGTCGCATCGCCGAGCGTGGTGGTCGTGGTGGTCGGACCTTCAAGCGCCAGGGCTCCGGGCTCGAAGAGGTCGCTGCCGGCGATCCGGCCGAAGCGGGCCGCGTCGCGGTCATACTGTTCCAGGAGAAGGGCGCCGCGCGACAGGACCACGGCCTCGCCCTCCGCCGCGTAGAGATCGGCGGCCCGGGCGAAGGCCTGGGCATAGAGGCGTGCGGCCGGGCCCAGCCCGGCGTCCAGCCTGGGGGTGACCAGCGCCGCGGGATTGCCGGAGGCGCCGCCGCCGGGGCCGCGCGGATCGAACACTGTCGCCTCGATCCCAAAGGCCGCGAAGGCGCGGGTCAGCGAGGCCCCGGCGACGCCGGCGCCAAGAATGGCCACTGTCGGCGTGGGCGGGCGCGGCGGCGCGTCGCCCGGCAGTCGGGCCTCCAGCCTCTCGCGCTTGCGTCCGAAGCCGGGACGCTTGTCGACGGTGAAGCCGGCGCTCGCCAGGCCCCGCCGCACGGCCCCGGCGACGGTGAAGGTCGCCACCCGGGCGCCGGGCGCGCTTCGCGCGGCCACCAGGTCGAGCACCTCCTGGCGCCACATGGCCGGGTTGGTCGCGGGGGAGAAGCCGTCGAGGAACCACAGGTCGGCGCGGCCGGACCAGGCCGTCAGCGCCTCGGCGACCTCCAGGATGGCGACGTCGATCACCGCGTCCAGGCCGGGCAGGTCGATGCGATGAAGTCCGCGCGCCTGGCGGGGCCAACCCGCCAGCATCGGCTCGACGACCGCCGACAGCTCCGGCCAGCGGCCCAGCGCCCGGGCCGCGTCCTGGCGGGTCATCGGATGGGCTTCGACCGAGAAGACATGAAGCCGCCCCCCCTGCGGGCGCTCCCGCGACCAGAGGTCCAGCAGGGCGGCGATGTTTAGGCCAGAGCCGAAGCCTAGTTCGGCGACCGTGAAGTGCGCCCGGCCGCGCCAGGCGTCCGGCAGGCCGCCGCCGGCCAGGAAGACGGCCCGCGTCTCGGCCAGGCCGTCCTCAGCGGAGAAGTAGACGTCCCCATACAGGCCTGACCGGGGCAGGCCGTCCTCATCCCAGACGAGGCCTGGCCCGACGAGACCTTGGTCGACGGGGATGCTCGGCGTCACGGTCATCGGCGTCCAAAAGAAAAGGGCCGCCCGGTGAGGGCGGCCCTTCCCATAGCGCGTCTCGCGAGTAGAAGCTTACTGCGCGGCCGGAGCGGCCGGAGCAGCGGCGGCCGGAGCAGCAGCGGCGGCGGCGTCAGCCGGAGCAGCGGCGGCGGCGTCGGTCGCGGCGGTCGCGGCGGCGTCCGTCGCGGCGGCTTCAGCGGCCGGAGCTTCCGCGGCGGCGGCTTCAGCGGCCGGAGCGGCGGCTTCTTCGGCCTTTTCAGCGGGCTTGCCGCAGGCGGCGACGGACAGAGCGGCGACGGCGGCGCCGGCGACGAGAAGCTTACGGAGCATATCGGAGGTCATTTTTCGGTCCCCTGTGAGGAGTTTTCACGCGCTCCTGCGGGGGAGCGCAGGGGAAGACTACGCAGCGATTATCACGGGGCGCAAGCGTACTTCTCACGCTCGCGTGATCACATTTTTCCCGTGTTGCGGTGCGTCATGCCTCGTTGGGTATGTTGGACAGGGCTTCCTCGAGTTCGAGGAAGCTGGGCTGGGCGCCGGAGGGGACGCTGCCACGGCCGATCTCGACCGAAATCTGGGCCGCGTTGCCGTGCAGGTGGGCGACCAGCACGGACTGGATGATTCGGTAGAAGGCGCCGTCCTCGTCGATGACGTTCTGCAGGCGCTTGGACATCGGGCCGATCAGGCCGTAGGCCAAGAAAACGCCCAGGAAGGTGCCGACCAGGGCGCCGCCGATCATGCCGCCGAGCACCTCGGGCGGCTCGGTGATCGAGCTCATGGTCTTGATGACCCCGAGCACGGCAGCGACGATGCCCAGGGCCGGCAGGGCGTCCGCCATGTTCTGCAGGGCATGCGGCGCGGCCGAGGCCTCGTGGTGATGCTTCTCGATCTGCTTTTCCATCGCGTCCTCGACCTGGTGGGGATCCTCCAGGTTCATGGTCATCATCCGCAGCGTGTCGCAGATGAAGTCGACGGCGAAGTGGTCCTTCATGATCTTCGGGAAGCGGGAGAAGATCGTGCTCTCGTGGGGCTTTTCGATGTGGCTTTCGAGGGCGATCACGCCCTTGGACTTCATGGTCTTGGTCAGCAGGAAGAGCAGCGACAGCAGGTCGCGGTAGTCGGAGGCCTTCCACTTCGGGCCGGCGAACACCTTGCCGAAGCCGCCGATCGTCGCCTTGATCACCGTCAGCGACTGGGAAATCAGGAAGGCGGCGATGGCCGCCCCGAAGATCGCCATCAGCTCGTACGGCAGGGTCTTCAGGATCACGTCCATCTTGCCGCCGTGCAGCAGGTAGCTGCCGAAGACCATGGCGAAAAGCATCACGATGCCGATGATCTGGAACATGGGTAGTCCGTCGCCCCGCGAGGTTAATCGGGGAACCATCGCGGTTAATGCTTAATGGCCGGTGAGCGCGCGGGCCGTTGCGCCCGGGATTTGGCGGGCCTAACAGTGCCGGAATGAAGGACGCCGAGAGCAAGACCCAGCCGCGGTTGCATCCGCGCTCCTTCGCCATCCTGTTCGCGGTTTCCGTGGTGGTGGCGATCGGCAACACCGGCCTGATGTCCATCCTGCCGGCCATCGGCCGCGAGATCGAGATTCCGGACGCCTATATGGCGGCGATCTTCTCCCTGTCGGCCCTGCTCTGGGCCGTGATGTCGCCGATCTGGGCGCGCGAGTCCGACAAGCGCGGGCGAAAGCCGCTGATCATGCTGGGCCTGGCGGGCTTCGCCATCTCGATGCTGTGCTGCGGTCTGGTGGTGACGGCGGGCCTTTATCACCTGGCCCCCTGGTACGTGATCTTCGTGATCTTCCTGCTGGCCCGGGCCCTGTTCGGGCTGATCGGCTCGGCCTCGAACCCGGCGACCCAGGCCTATGTGGCCGAGCGGACCAGCCGGTCGGAGCGGACCCAGCAGATGGCCAGCCTGGCCGGCGCCTTTGGCCTGGGCACCGTTGTCGGCCCCTTCCTGGCGCCGCTGTTCATCCTGCCGTTCGTGACCCTCGCCGGGCCGCTGTTCACCTTCTCTCTACTGTCGTCGGCGATGCTGTTCGTCGTCTGGCGCTACCTGCCGGAGGTCAGCCGCCCGCGCGACCAGCGCCCGTTCCCGTCGGCCGGCGATCGGGGCTTCCGCGCGGCGCTGTCCTGGACCGGAAACCTTGTCGCCCAGGTGCGCCGGCCGGTCCGCCTGGTCCGTCAGATATCCGACACCGCCCGGGAGTCGGTGCTGTTTCCGTTCCTGCTCTACGGCTTTCTGGTCGCCACCTGCCAGACGGCCCAGGGCTACACCCTGGGCTTCATGATCATCGACAAGCTGCAGCTCACGCCGATCAAGGCGCTGGGCTTCATCTCGGTGGCCATGGCCGCCGGGGCGATGGCCGGGCTGCTGGCCCAGTGGGGCCTGATCCGCATCTTCAACATGGGCCCCCGGGCGCTGCTGCGCTGGGGCGTCGCCCTGGCCTGCCTCGGCAATCTGATCACCGTGTTCGCGCCGGACTACTGGACGGTGGTGGCGGGCTACGCCATCTCCGCCCTCGGCTACGGCTTCGCGCGGCCGGGCTTCACCGCCGGCGCCTCCCTCGCCGTCAAGATGCAGGACCAGGCCAAGGCGGCCGGGTACATCGCCGCGGTGAACGGCCTGAACGTGATCATCGCACCGCTGTTCGTCGGGCTCTATCAGGCCGTGGCCTGGGCGCCGTTCCTGCTGAACGCCGTCATCCTGGCCGGCCTACTGGTCTACGCCCTCCGCAACCGGATCCTGCGCGAGGCGGGGGAGCGGGGGGAAGACGATGACGACTCCACCCTGGCCCTGCTCGAGCGCAGCGACGAGGGCGGGGTCTAGGCGGGTACATGCACTTCAGTGCGTGTCCCCCGCCGCTGCAAAGCTGCTCGGGACACGTACCGAAGACGGTACATGTCCCCGATCAGCTCCCCGCCTCGGCCCTCAGTCGCCGGACCATGTCCACCGACAGATAGCCGTCGGCCGGCAAGCCGCGCGAGGCCTGCCAGCCGCGCAGGGCGGTGCGGGTGTTGACGCCGATGACGCCGTCGGGCGCGCCCGGGTCAAAGCCCAGCTTCGCCAGCGCCGCCTGGGCCGCCTTGCGGTCGTCCAGCGACAGCGGAACCTCGTAGGGCCAGGGTCGCACCAGCTGGCCGCCGCCGGAGAACCCCTCCGCCAGCGTCCCGACGCCGAGCGCATAGGACGTCGAGTTGTTGTAGCGCCGGATGGCCATGTGGTTCGGGAAGGTCAGGAACAGCGGCCCCGCCGCCCCGGCCGGCGCAATCAGCGTCGTCTGGGCCGCCCTGTCGGCCGTGCTCCACGGCAGGCCGTCGGCCCGGCGAACGCCGCGCGCGGCCCAACCGTCCGGCGTATCCTTCAGCGACTCCACGACCGAGTAGTCGAAGCCGTCCGGCGCGAGGACCTCACGGTGCCAGCTTTCGCCCCGCTTCCAGTTGGCGCGGGCCATGTAGTTGCCGGTCGAGAACAGGGCGTCGGCGGTCGAGCCCCAGATGTCGCGCAGCCCGTCGCCGTCGCCGTCCACGGCGGTGGACAGATAGACCGAGGGCAGGAACTGCGTCTGGCCCATCGCGCCGGCCCAGCTGCCCCTCAGGCGTACGCGCGAGGCCTCGCCAGAGCCGATGATCTTCAGCGCCGCGATCAGCTCCCCCTCGGCCCAGTCGCGGCGGCGGCCGTGCGCGGCCAGGGTGGCCAACGAGCGGACGACGTCCATGTCGCCCTGAATCTTGCCGAACGCCGACTCCAGCGCCCAGATGGCCAGGACGATGTCGCGCGGAACGCCGTAGCGCGCCTCGATCTGGCCGAGATACGGCAGGCTGTCGCGGAACCGGCGGCCCTGGGCCAGGCGGTCGGCGGTGGCCACGCCCTTCACATAGTCGCCGATCGGCTTGGAGAACTCCGGCTGGCGGCTGTCGGCCGACTCGGCCCGGCTGTCCGGGATCAGGCCGGCGAGTTCACGGTCCAGCACGGCGGCGGGAACGCCGGCGGCGCGGGCGCGGGCGTAGAAGCCGCTGATCCAGCTGTCGAAATTAGGGTCGCCCGAGGTTCCGGCCGGTCCGGTCGACACCGGCGTCGGCGCGGGCCGGGGAGCCGGCGTCATCACGGCCGGGGTCGGGGTCAACTGCGGGTCAGCGCAGCCGGCCAGGGTCAGAACGATGAAGGAGCGACGATCCATGGGCGCAGCCTAGACGGACCCGTGTGGCCCCCTCAATCAAAAGAAGGTCAGTCGGGCGAAATCAGGGCGCGGCGGTGCGGGAGATGCCGAACAACCTCGGTCCTGGCCGGCGGGTCTTTTTTCTGTCGGGTTGACGTATGCAGGTTGATCCAACTAGCTACACGCGTCGCCGCTGTGACGGCCAAACTTGGGGGACTTCCATGAATTTTTCTGCCCGCCGCATCGCCGGCGCTGCGCTCGTTTGCGCGCTCGCTTTGTCGACCGCCGCCTGTGTCACGACCACCAAGGTCGCTATCCAGCAGCCGGGTGATGAAGCCATGACCTGCGATACTCTCAAGGGGGAGTTCGCGAAACTCGACTCCGTCACCAAGGAAGGCGACGAGAACAAGGGCGTGAACACCGCCAACGTCGCCGCCGTACTGTTCTTCTGGCCGGCCGCCGTTGGCAATTACATGGACGCGGACAAGGCCCAGAACCTCGTGGAACAACGCCGTACGCACCTCATGTCCATCTACCGCAGCAAGAATTGCGCGTAAGTCTGGGCGGGGCGGCCATCGGCCGCCCCTTCTCCAAGTCAAAGGCAGATCGTGATCCTGCGCCTCGTTCGACTCGGACTAGCGGGGCTTTGCCTGTTGCTTGGCTCGGCCCTGCTCATGTTCGGCGCCACTTCGTGGCGAACTCCGCCTGCGTTCTTCTCGCCTAGAGATGTGACTCCGGCCTCTTGGGCGGCTTTCTGCGTGGGTATGTCGGCAGTCGGGTTGGGACTCATTGTCTTCGCCGCTTTTGGCATGTGGCGCACGCGCGGCTTTTCGCGGACGTCGGTTCCGATGCCGCGGGCTGAAGGTTTCATGCAGGCCAGGATCCGCGCTCCGCGTTATGTAGTGGACGTGGCTGCCTGTCTGGCTGTCGCGATCCTGCTGCTATCTGTCCCCGTGCTTTTCGTCGGAGGCGCGCCGCAAGTGCTGCTGGCGCCGTTCTGGACGACCCTCGTCGTTATCGGCTTGGCGGGCGGCGGCGTGCTTGGTGCGTTGAGGCGGTAGCCAGCTTTGGCCACAAACTGCGGGGCTGTACGCCCTCCCGACGTTGACTCCTTCGTCGCCGCCGCCTATAGCCGCCCGCTCTGGAAACATCCGGGAAGCAAGGACGCCGTCTGGCCGTCCGCAGCGACCCCGCCAACGGTAGACTAGGGTCATGAAGGTCAGAAGCTCGCTGAAGTCGCTGAAGAACCGCCACCGCGACTGCAAGCTCGTGCGTCGCAAGGGCGTTCTGTACGTGATCAACAAGACCGACCCGCGCTTCAAGGCGAAGCAGGGCTAGTCACCCTTGCGTGCGCCCAGGGCCGTTCTCTGGGACGTCGGCAATGTGATCGTGGACTGGAGTCCGCGACGTCTCTACCAGAAGATCTTCAAGGAACCGGCCGCCTGCGACCGGTTCCTTTCGTCTGTCTGCACCATGGCCTGGCACATGGAGACGGATCGCGGCCTTGCGCCCGAAGCCAACACCCGCCTGCTGATCGAGCGCTTTCCCGAGCACGAGGCCGCCATCCGCGCCTGGTGGGATCGCTGGGACGAGATGTTCGACGGCGCGATTCCGCAGACGGAAGCGGCCATGGAAGCCCTCGCCCTGCGCGGCGTGCCGCAGTTCGGCATGACCAACATGTGGACCGGAACCTGGCCCTTCGTGCAGAGCCTGAGCCCCGCCTTCCGCCACCTGCGCGACACCGTGGTCTCGGCCGAGGAAGGCCTGATCAAGCCCGACCCGGCCATATACGCCGTGGCGCTGGCCCGCACTGGTCTGGAGCCGGCCGACCTGCTGTTCGTCGACGACTCGGCCGCCAACATCGAGGCGGCGCGGGCGCTCGGCTTTCATGTGCACAGGTTCGAGGACCCCCGGGCCCTCTGCCCGGCCCTGATCGGCCACGGACTGCTTGAGGCCGGGGCCGTCGAGGGGTAGACCCTCGGCCTTCCCGATCCCTTCGACCTGTGAGAGCCTGTCCCCATGGCCGACGACGCCAATCCGATTGAAGTCCTCAACACCACCGCCCAGGGCCAGCTGAAGAGCATCCTGGAGCGGATCGAGCGCCTGGAAGAGGACAAGGCCGGCGTCATGGCCGACCTCAAGGAAGTCTATGCCGAAGCCAAGGGCAACGGCTTCGACGTCAAGATCATCCGCAAGGTCGTGCGCCTGCGGAAGACCGACCGGGCCAAGCGGCAGGAGGAAGAGGCGCTGATCGACCTCTACATGTCCGCCATCGGGGAAATTTGAAGCGCAGCCCGCCAGACCCGAAAGCGCAGGCCAGGCGGGCCGCGCTGAACGCCCTGAAACGCGCCCGCCGCTCGGCCGACAAGCTGGGCGTCGAGCTGTCCGAATGGGAGGGCGAGTTCCTCGGCTCCGTCGAGGACCGCCTCAAGACCTACGGCCGCGCCTTCGGCGATCCCGAGAAGGGCGCGGCCGGCCAGGCCCTGTCGATGCTGCAGGCGGTGAAGCTCAAGGAGATCACCGCCAAGGCCAAGGGTGAGAAGAAGCCGATGAAGCGTACGGCCTTCGGGCGGCGTTCGGGCGGCCCTGAGGGCGAGTAGCCCGCTCTCATCCGTCATGGCCCGACTTTCTGGGGCCACCCGTGCGTGGTGAGCTTGATGCGCTTTGCGTGCTTCGACACGCGCTCTCCGAGCGCTGCTCAGCATGACGTGGGTAAGTAGCTTTCCAGAGACGTCATCCTGAGCAGCCGCGCAGCGGCGTGTCGAAGGACGCACGGCCTGATCGGTGTTCATGGGTGGCACGACCCCGGATCAAGTCCGGGGCTGGCCATGACGATGTTGGAGGACGTATCGGTGAAGCTCTGCGGGACGCTCATCTCGGTCGCCCTCCTCGCCGCCGCCTGCACCGCGCCCGCCGAGGTCGCTCAGGGCCCCGCGCCGGCCTGCGCCCTACCCGCCGTCATCACCCCCGCCCCGGCCTACACCCCGCCCGCCGACGAGATCGTCGCCGACGAGCCGACGGCCCACTACATGCTGGCCATGACCTGGGCGCCGGAGGAGTGCCGCGCGCAGACCAGGGACCCTGACTATGTCACCCAGTGCCGGAACAACGCCTTCGGCTTCGTGGTCCACGGCCTGTGGCCGAACGGGGCGGAGCGACGGCACCCGCGCTACTGCGGCCCGGCCCCGGAGATCAGCCCCGCGACCGTGCGCCGCCACAGCTGCATGACCCCCGCGCCGACCATGCTGCAGCATGAGTGGGCCGCGCACGGGACCTGCGGCTGGGAGACGCCCGAGGCCTATTTCGCGCAGGCGGCCGACCTCTGGGAGGACATCCGGCAGCCGGCCCTGCCCTCGGGCGAGATGACCGCCGGCGCGGTGCGCGACGCCTTCGTCGCCGCCAATCCGTGGATGAAGCGCACGGGGATCTACATCAAGACGGTCGAGGACGACCGGCTGATGGACGTGCGGATCTGCTACGATCTTCAGTATCGGCCGATCGCCTGCCGCACGATCGGTGCGCCGGACCGCGTGATGCTGACGATCACCCCGATGCGGACGCCCTAGGCTCATTCATTAAGGCCGATGTGCGAGGTTGAGCGCGGGGCAAAACGCCCTGCGGTCCGGAAGCGGCCGTTCCTCGAAACAGGCTCTGTCGTCATGCCGCTGAACAGCGTCAATACGAACGTCGGCGCGATGATCGCCCTGCAGAGCCTGAACGCCATCAACGGCGAGCTGAACACGGTGCTGCGCCGGATCAGCACCGGCCAGAAAGTCTCCAGCGCCCGCGATGACCCGGCCACCTGGGCCATCGCCCAGACCCAGCGCGCCGAGTCGCGCGCCCTGACCTCGGTCATGGGCTCGTTGCAGCGCGGACAGTCCATCGCCGACGTCGCCCTCTCCGGCGCGGAAACCATCTCCGACCTGCTGTTGCAGATGAAGGAGAAGGCGCTGGCGGCCTCCGACCCCACGCTATCGGCCACCGACAAGGCGGCGCTGAGCGAGGACTATGTCGCCCTGCGCAAGCAGATAGACCGGGCCGCCTCGACGGCCGAGTTCGGCGGCGTCAACCTGATCGCGTCCGGCAGCGCCGGCGCCGTCCGGGCCCTGACCAACGCCAGCGGCTCCTCGACCCTGGACATCGACCACGTCGACCTGTCGACGTCCGGCGGCGCGATCAGCGGCACGGTCGCCGACCTGACCGGCGCCATCGGCGCCACCGAACTGGCCAACATCGACAGCGCCATCCGCAGCGTGAACGCGGCGGCGGCGAAGTTCGGTACGGGCGCGAAGTCCCTGGACCGCCACCTGACCTTCGTGGGCAAGCAGCAGGATGTCATCGACGCCGGCGTCGGCCGGCTGGTCGACGCGGACCTCGCCCGGGAGAGCGCCCGCCTGAGCGCGCTGCAGGTTCAGCAGCAACTGGCCGTCATGGCCCTGGGCATCGCCAACCGCGGGCCGTCCATGCTGCTTCAGCTGTTCCGGTAGGGGCTACCCCGGCCGTCTTCCCGGCGAAGGCCGGGATCCACGACACAAGGCGCCGAAACGCGGGTCAATCCACCAGGACGGTGGCCGGGCATGGGTCCCGGCCTTCGCCGGGAAGACGGATCTGGGGAATGTCGCTCGCCATGCCCCCGCTCAGCCGATCCAGCGCAGCGCGCGCTGGAACAGGCCGATGGTCGTGGCGTGCAGGCGGTCGCCGGTCGCCTTCGGGGCCCGGCCGGCGCAGGCGCGGGCGTGGGTGCCCTCCAGGATGATGCCCAGCTTGTAGCAGGCCAGCACGGCGTACCAGTCGAGGGTCGACAGGTCGCGTGTGGTGCGCGGGCGGTAGTGTTCGACCAGCTCGTCCGCCGTCGGAAAGCCTGTCCAAGGCTGGACGCCCACGGCGCCGGGGGCCGGGGTCTCGCCCTCCGGCCAGGTGGCCATCAGCCAGCCCAGGTCGAGCAGCGGGTCGCCGATGGTGGTCAGCTCCCAGTCGACGATGGCGGCCAGGTCGCCGCTGTCATGGCGGTACATGACATTGGCCAGGTGATAGTCGCCGTGGATGATTCCGGGCTGGAAGGTCGAGGGCCGGTGCGCGTCGAGCCAGGCGGCCACGCGGTCAACGCCGGGAATCTCCGCAGGGCCGGTCCAGCCGTCGAATTCGGCATAGGAGTCGAGCTGCGCCTTCCAGCGCGCGACCTGGCGCTCGAGATAGCTGTCCGGCTTGCCGAAGCCCTCCAGCCCCAGGGCGCGGTAGTCGAGCGCGCCCAGGGCCGCGATGCCCTCGACCAGCGACAGGCCCATGCGGCGGCGGACTTCTTCCGACCCGGCGTGCAGCGGCGGCAGGCCGGTGGTCGGGTTGAAGCCGTCGATCGGCTCCATCAGGTAGAAGGCCGCGCCGATCACGGTCTCGTCGCCGCAGGCCGCGATCAGGCCCGGGTGCGGCACCTCGGTCCCGGCGATGGCCGCCAGCACCCGCGCCTCGCGCCGCATGGTCTCGTTGGAGTTGGCCCGCAGATGCGGCGGCGGACGCCGCAGCACATAGGACCGGCCCGCCCGGCTGAACTTCAGCAGGATGTTCTGGGTGCCGCCGGCCAGCAGCACGGCGTCCTCAAGCGGGCCTGAGCCAAGGCCCTGCCCGTCCATCCAGGCGGCCACAGCCGCCAGATCCACGCCCGCCGTTTCCATCCGCGCGCCCTTTCGGCGTCTCGTTCACGGATGAGACTTGGGGCGATTTACGCTGGGGGATGCAAGGCTCAGGCGGCGGCGACGGCGGTTCGCGCCGCGGCCAGTCTCATGCGGGTCAGCAGGGTGCGCAGTCGCTCGTCGCGGCTGGGCCGCCACAGGATCGGTTGTCGACGCATCAGGACGCCTCCTCAAGGCTCTCGTCACCCACATCCAGACCCTGTTCGCGGACCTTGCGGTAGAGGGTCGAGCGGCCGATGCCGAGGCGGCGCGCCACCTCGCTCATGTGGCCGGCGTAGATCTCGATGGCTAGCTGGATCAGCTCGCGCTCGATCTCTTCCAGCGGCCGGACGTGCCCGCGCGCGTCCAGAATGCGGACCGGAGCATCCTTGCCGATCTCGCTGATCAGATCCTGGGCGCTCGGCAGCGGCCTGACCGGCTCGGCCGACTGCGCTTCGGGCGCGATCTTGACGCCGGAAATGGCCGGGAAGTCGTGCGGCTGCAGGAACGGCGCGTCCGACAGCACGATAGCCCGGTAGACGGCGTTCTCCAGCTGGCGGACGTTTCCGGGCCAGTCGAAGCCGGTCAGGATGGCCAGGGTTTCGGGCGAGGCGCCGGCGACGCGCTTGCCTTCCTCGACGTTGAACCGGGTCACGAAGTGGTCGATCAGGGCCGGCACGTCCTCGCGGCGCTCGCGCAGGGAAGGCGCCTCGACCGGATAGACGTTGAGGCGATAGAACAGGTCCTCGCGGAAGCGGCCCTCGGCGACGGCATTGGCCAGATCGCGGTTGGTCGCCGAGACAATGCGGACATCGACCCGCACCGAGCGCTTGGCGCCGATCGGGTCGATCTCGCTCTCCTGCAGGGCGCGCAGCAGCTTGACCTGCATGTCGAGCGGCAGCTCGCCGACCTCGTCGAGGAACAGGGTGCCGCCGTCGGCTTCGCGGAACTTGCCCAGGTGCTTTTCCGAGGCGCCGGTGAAGCTGCCCTTCTCGTGGCCGAACAGGATCGACTCGACGAGGTTCTCGGGGATGGCGCCGCAGTTGACGGCCACGAACGGCTTGCCGGCGCGGTCAGATGTTCCGTGTACGGCGCGGGCGATGACTTCCTTGCCGACGCCGCTTTCGCCGGTGATCAGGATCGGGATCGAGGACTTGGCCGCCCGTTCGCCCAGCCGCTTGACCATGGTCATGGCCGGGCTGTCGCCGATCAGGTCCTTGAAGGTGGTGCGGCCGGACGAATGCTTCTTGAGGCGGTCGACCTCGGTGCGCATCTCGCCCATCGACAGGGCGTTGCGGATCGAGACGATGATGCGCTCGGGGCTGGCCGGCTTGACGAAGAAGTCCTGGGCGCCGGCCTGCATGGCCTTGACCACCGTCTCCACGCCGCCGCCGGCGGTGATGACGATCACCGGCTGACCAAGGCCCCGGGCGCGCATCTCCTTCAGCGTGTCCTGGCCGTTCAGGCCTGGCATCTGCAGGTCGAGCAACACCACATCGGCCGCCTGGCCGGTGGTCAGATGCTTGAGCGCTGAATCACCGTCCTCGGCCTGGGCCACGGCAAAGCCCTCGCGTTCGAGAACCGCCTGGATGAGACGTCTTTGCGTCGGGTCGTCATCGACGACCAGGACCGTTTTGGTCATATGTAGTACCCATCGGAACCGGCGAGCGCCCGACATGGAGCGCCGCTCTTGTTGGTCCGTATTGGTACAGGGCCGGAGTAAAGACCGGGTTTCGGAGACCTGAGTCGGGGGTTAACGCCGGCCGGGTCCGGGCCTAGGGTGACATCGCTTTCCACATGAGCGCCCCGTGACCGATCTGACCCGCCGATTCCTTGTCGCCGCCGCGCCCGCGCTCGGCCTCGCGGCTCCGGCGCGCGCGAACGCGGCGACCGTGCTGCCGCTCTGGCCCGGCGCGGCGCCGGGCGGCGGAGCCGTCACCGTCACCGAAGACGTCGTCGAGCGGCCGCTGTCGCCCGGCGGTTTGCGCGACCGGATCGTCAAGGGCGTTCGCCGGCCGACCCTGACCGTCTTCGAACCAGCGCGGCCGAACGGCGCCTCGCTGCTGATGACGCCGGGCGGCGGCTACAAATGGGTGGTCATGGACAAGGAGGGCTACGAATGCGCCGAGCGCTTCGCGGCCGCCGGGGTCACCGTCTATGTCGCCAGCTACCGCCTGCCCGGCGACGGCTGGGCGGCCGGACCGGCCGTGGCGCTGCAGGACGCCCAGCGCGCGCTGCGGCTGGTCCGGGGCCGGGCCTCGGCGAAGGGACTGGATCGGGCGCGGGTCGGTGTCATGGGCTTCTCGGCCGGCGGGCACGTCGCCGGTTGCCTGAGCCTCATGTGGGATCAGCCGACCTACGCAGCCGTAGATGACAACGACAGGCTGTCGGCGCGGCCCGACAGCGCGGTGCTGGTCTATCCCGTGGCGACGATGAGCCCGCCCTTCGCCCACTCCGGCTCGCGGGAGCGGATGTTCGGCCCAGCGCCGACCCCCGCGCAGGAGCGCGCCTGGTCGCTGGAGGCCAACGCCCGCCCCGACGCCCCTTCGACCTTCCTGCTGCACGCCGCCGACGACGCGGCCGTGCCGGTGGAGAACAGCCTGCGGCTGGAGTCCGCCCTGCGCGCGGCGAAGGTCGCCACCGAGCTGCACGTCTTCGAGGAAGGCGGCCACGGCTTCGGCCTGCGCTTCGCAAGGGGCAGGCCGGTCGAGGCCTGGCCGGACCTGGTGCTGGCCTGGTGGAAGCGGAAGGGGTTTGTGTAGCGGCGCCCTCGCTCCCCCTGGTGGGGAGGGACAGGTCCGCGCAGCGGACCAGGGTGGCGCAAGTGATGGGCCGCGTTCAGCGCTGGCTGGTGATCCCGGCTTGCCCCACCCGTCTCGTCTCGCTGCGCTCGCCGATCCACCCTCCCCTCAAGAGGAAGGGAGCGTTATATCCCCGCCCATGAACGCCCACGCCAAGCCCCCCGCCCCGTCCGACCTGCCCGAGTGGGACCTGTCCGACCTTTACGCCGGTCGCGGCGATCCGCGCATCGACCTGGATCTGGCCCAGGCCAAACAGGCCAATGACGCGCTGATCGCGCTCAAGGGCCGGTTCGTCGAGAGCCGCGCCGACGCGGTCGCCCTGGGCGCGCTGATCGATCAGGGCCTGAACCTGTACGAACAGGCGACCAACGGCCTGTGGTCGGTGGGGGCCTACGCCTCGCTGGCCGCCTCGACGGCGCGGGACGACGCGGCCTGGGCCAAGTTCGAGGGCGACCTGCGGGCCCGGTCGTCGCAGATCGCTGCCGACAGCCTGTTCTTCACGCTGGAGCTGAACGAGCTGGAGGACAGCGAGATCGAGGCGGCGTTTGCGGCCCATCCGGTCGCCCGCCGCTGGGCGCCCTGGGTGCGCCGGCTGCGGCTGAGCCGGCCGCACGAGCTGTCGGCCGACCTGGAGCGGCTGCTGGTCGACCGGGCCCCGGCCGTCGCCAACTGGAGCCGGCTCTATGACGAGACCCTGGCGAAGCTCACCGCCAAGGTCGGCCGTGAGTACCTGACCCTGCCCGAGGCGCTGAACCGGCTGTCCGACCCGTCGGCGACGCGGCGCAAGGCGGCCGCCAACGGCCTGGCCGAGGCCCTGCACGACCGCACCCCGACCATGGCCCTGGTTATGAACACCCTGGCCTTCGAAAAGCAGGTCGAGGATCGCTGGCGCCGGTACGACTACCCGGCCCAGTCGAGGCACATCGCCAACGAGGTCGACGCCGAGGCGGTGAACGCCATGGCCGAGGCGGTGGTCGAAAGCTACGCCGCGACCAGCCATCGCTATTATGCCGCCAAGGCGAAGGCCATGGGCCGCAAGACGCTGGACTACTGGGACCGCAACGCCCCGCTCGACGCCGCCGCGCCGCGCACCTACGACTGGCGGGAGGCCCAGACCGTGGTGCTGGAGAGCTTCCAGGCCCTGGCCCCGAAGTTCGCCGACCAGGCCAGGACCTTCTTCGCCCAGCCCTGGATCGACGCCCGCCCGCGGGCCGGCAAGCAGTCCGGCGCCTACAGCCACCCGGTCACGGCGACCCGGCACCCCTATGTGTTCATGAACTACATGGGCGAGCGACGTGACGTGCTGACCCTGGCCCACGAGCTGGGGCACGCGGTGCACCAGACCCTGTGCAGCCCGCTCGGCACCCTGCTGGCCGACACGCCGCTGACCCTGGCCGAGACCGCCTCGATCTTCGGCGAGGGACTTGTGTTCGAGCGGCTGCTGGCCGAGGCCTCGCCCGCCGACCGCAAGGCGCTTCTGGCCGGCAAGATCGAGGATGGCCTCAACAGCGTAGTGCGCCAGATCGCCTTCCACCAGTTCGAGACCCGCTTCCACGACGCCCGCCGCGAGGGCGAGCTGTCGCCCGACGAGATCGGCGAGCTCTGGCTGGAGGTTATGGGCGAGAGCCTGGGACCCGCCATCCGGCTGAACGACGGCTACGAACACTACTGGGCCTATGTCAGCCACTTCGTGCACGCGCCCTTCTACGTCTACGCCTACGCCTTCGGCGACCTGCTGGTGCGGGCCCTGATGGAGAAACGCCGCGAGGACCCGGTCGCCTTCGCGCCCCTCTACGAGGAGATGCTGGCCGCCGGCGGCACGAAGACCTACGTCGAGGCCCTGGCCCCGTTCGGGCTGGATCCGCGCAGGAAGGACTTCTGGGCCGCCGGCATGCGCGACATCGCCCGCCTGGTCGAGGAGTTCGAGGCGCTGGTCTGAAGGGGGAACTGACCGGAATGTGCGTGTCCCCGACCTGATCCGTCATCGTCGCACTTGTTGCGACGACCCATGCACACTGGCGAAGATCGAAAGCCTCGACCTGGCCGTCACGGAAAATCCCGCAACTCATCACGCATGGGTCCTCGCGACGAGCGCGAGGATGACGGTGTTTGGCAGCCTGAAGCCGATAGGGACACGCACTGAAGTGCATGTCCCCGGCTGCGGCTCTGGACGCGACGCGCCCGCCGCCGCAAGCTGACGCAAAACAGGTTCGGGGAGGAACCCATGAAGCTTCTGGGCAAGGTCGGGCTCGGCCTGCTGGCGGTTGTCGCCGTTCTGGTCGCGGTGGTCGCTTTCCGCACCACGACCTTCAAACCCGCCTCGGCGGTGGACATCACGGCCGTGAAGCTGGCCGCGCCGCTTCCGGTCGACCAGCAGAAGGCCGCCGCCAACCTGGCCGCCTCGATCCGCTTCCTGACCATCAGCCACCAGGACAAGGCGCAGAACGACCCGGCACAGTGGGACGCCCTGCACGGCTGGCTGGAAGAGACCTACCCTGCCGCCCACAAGGCGATGGTCCGCGAGATCCTGCCCAACAAGGCGCTGTTCTACACCTGGAAGGGGTCGGACCCGGCGCTCGCGCCCATCGTGCTGATGGCCCACCAGGACGTGGTGCCGGTCACCGAAGGCACGGAGAAGGACTGGAAACATCCGCCGTTCGCGGGCGTCATTGCGGAGGGCGCCGTCTGGGGCCGCGGCGCGATCGACGACAAGGGCGCTCTGGTCACCATCTTTGAATCGCTGGAGGCGCTGGCCGCGTCCGGCTTCCAGCCGAAGCGCACGGTGATCATCGTCAGCGGCCAGGACGAGGAGGCCGGCGGCACGGGGGCCATGGCCGCCGCCGCGCTGATGAAGGCGCGCGGCCTGACGGCCGAATGGGTGCTCGACGAGGGCATGGCGGTGGTCAAGGACTTCCCGCTGACCGGCAAGCCCGTGGCCGTCATCGGCCTGGGCGAGAAGGGCTACGCCACGCTGAAGGTCGTGGCCCGGGCCGCGGGCGGCCACTCCTCGGCCCCGCCGAAGGAAACCGGCGTCGAGACCCTTTCGAAGGCCATCCTCGCCATCACCGGCAATCCCTTCCCGATGAAGTTCGAAGGCCCTGGCGCCGAGATGGTCCGGGCCGTCGCGCCGCAGGGTGGGCTGATGACCCGCATCCTGGTGGCCAACACCTGGCTGTTCGGGCCGCTGCTGATCGACGAGCTGGCGAAGACGCCGGCGGGCGCGGCCGGCCTGCACACCACCATCGCCCCGACCATGCTCAAGGGCAGCCCCAAGGAGAACGTCCTGCCGCAGGACGCCACCGCCTGGATCAACTACCGCATCGCGCCCGGCCAGACCCGCGAGGACGTCATGGCCCGGGCGAAGGCGGCCACGAAGGGCCTGGACGTCGAACTGAGCTGGCAGAACATGGGCAACGACCCCTCGCCGGTGTCCTCGACCAGCTCCGACGGCTGGAAGCTGCTCGCGGCCCTGGCGGCCGATGGCGGCAAGGTGCCCGTCGCGCCGGGCCTGGTCACCGCCGGAACCGACAGCCGCTACCTGACCGGCGTCGCCAAGGACGTCTACCGCTTCGCCCCCATGCACGCCTCGATCAACGAGTTCGGCATGATCCACGGCACCAACGAGCACATGACGCTCGAGAACCTGCGGCGCATGACCGACTTCTACACCCGCCTGATCGCAACGGCGGCGGGGTGAGGCTGTGCGTGCTTCGACACGCGGCTTCGCCGCTGCTCAGCATGACGTGTATGGATAGCCTTCTGACCACGTCATCCTGAGCAGGCCCGAAGGGCCGTGTCGAAGGACGCAATGCGTTATATGTAACCGCCATGCCCGCCGACGACGCCGCCAAACCCGCCGCCAAGCCCCGCGCCGCCCCGATGAAGTTCGGGACAGGGCTGTTGCGCGACTGCTGGTACTTCGCCGCCCTGGCGAGCGACCTGAAGCCCGGCAAGCTGCAGCGCTATGAACTGCTGGGCGAGCCGGTGCTGCTGGGCCGCACGCGCAAGGGCGATGTCTACGCAATCCGCGATATCTGCCCGCACCGCGCCGCGCCGCTGTCGGCCGGGAAGCTGGTCGCCGAGGCGGACGGCCGCGAGGCGGTCGAGTGTCCCTATCACGGCTGGCGGTTCGGCACGGACGGCGGCTGCACCTCCATCCCCTCGCTGGTCGAGGGTCAGGGGGTCGAGGTCTCGCGCATCGGCGTACGGCGCTATCCGTCAGCCGAGAGCCAGGGAATGGTCTTCGTCTGGTTCACCAGCGACCCGCGCGGCCAGGGCGAGCCGACCGAGCCGCCGCCGGTCTTCCCCGGCGTGGTCGGCGGCGCACCGAAGATCGTCGACCGCATGGATTTCGACACCCACATGGACCACGCGGTCGTCGGGCTGATGGACCCGACACACGCACCTTATGTGCACCAGGCCTGGTGGGCGCGATCGGCCAAGCGTCAGTACGAGAAGACCAAGGCCTTCGCCCCCTCCGACGCCGGGTTTGTGATGGTCCGCCACCCCCGGTCGAAGGCCAACCGCATCTACGACATCCTCGGCGGCCAGCCGGAGGTGGAGATCACCTTCCGCCTGCCCGGCATGCGCTGGGAGCACATCCAGATCGGCCCGCGCCAGCTGCTGGCCCTGACCTGCCTGACGCCGGTCAATGACAACAAGACCGTGATCACCCAGATCATCTGGTCCGACCACCCGGTCCTGGCCCTGGCGCCGGTGATCAAGCCGTTCGTGCGCGCCTTCCTGCACCAGGACGGCGACATGGTGAACCTGCAGAACATGGGCCTGAAGTACGACCCGCCGATGCTCTGGCTCGAGGACGGCGACACCCAGGCCAAATGGTACCAGCAGCTCAAGCGTGAATGGACCGCCGCCCGCGCCGAGGGCCGCGCCTTCGTCAATCCGGTCAAGGCGACGACGCTGAAGTGGCGGAGCTAGGGAATCCGCCTCCTCGCCCCTCGCTAGAGCGTCGATGACAACCGCCGCGCCTTGGCGTTACATCAGCCGCATGCACCGTCGCCTCTTCGCCCTGGCCATGATCGCCGCCTTCGCCGCGCCCGCGATGGCGCAGGAGCGTGAGCCGGCCGAGCGCCAGACCCTGATCGACCTCGCCTATGCCCTGGGCGAAAGCCACGCCCTGCGCCAGGCCTGCGCCGGGGACGGCGACCAGTACTGGCGCGAACGAATGATGCAGGTCACCGAGACCGAGGCCGCCGACGCCGCCTTCAACGGCCGGATGACCCAGGCCTTCAACAGCGGATTCGCCACGCGCCAGACCGAGTTCCCGTCCTGCAGCCCGGCCAGCAAGCGCGCCGAGCTGATGGTCGCCCGCAAGGGCCAGAGCCTGTCCACCCAGCTGTCGACGATCACCCGCATGGTCCGCGGCGTCGGCCCTGAGGGCGCCGCTGCCGCGGATTCGGATACCCGCGGTCCGGATTCCGTGGCGGACGCTCCCGCGCCGCGCTAGATTCCCCTCCAGGTAGTTTTCAGGAGGGGGCGCATGGCCTTCGGTTTCTTCGCGATCGTACTGATCATCCTGGCGCTGATGCTGCTGTTCAGCGTCATCAAGATCGTGCCCCAGGGCCGTGAGTTCACGGTCGAGTACTTCGGGCGCTACACACGCACCCTCTCGCCCGGCATGCACTTCCTGATCCCGTTCTTCGAGCGGGTCGGCCGGCGCGTGAACATGATGGAGCAGGTCCTGGACGTGCCCCAGCAGGAGGTCATCACCAAGGACAACGCCGTGGTGAAGGTCGACGGCATCGTCTTCATCCAGGTGATGGACGCCGCCGCCGCCGCCTACCGCGTCGACAACCTCAACTACGCCATCAGCCAGCTCTGCATGACCAACCTGCGCACGGTGGTCGGCTCGATGGAGCTGGATGAGGTGCTCAGCCAGCGTGACCAGATCAACACCCGGCTGCTGACCACCATCGACCACGCCACCAACCCCTGGGGCGTCAAGGCGACGCGGATCGAGATCAAGGATCTCACCCCGCCGCCCGACATCACCAACGCCATGGCCCGCCAGATGAAGGCCGAGCGCGAACGCCGCGCGGTCATCACCGAGGCGGACGGCGAGAAGCAGGCAGCCATCGCCAAGGCCGAGGGCTCCAAACAGGCCGCCATCCTGCAGGCGGAGGGCCGCCGGGAAGCCGCCTTCCGCGACGCCGAGGCGCGCGAGCGGGAAGCCGAGGCCGAGGCCAAGGCGACGGCCTTTGTGTCGGAAGCCATCGCCCGCGGCGACGTCAACGCCATCAACTACTTCATCGCCCAGAAGTACGTCGAAGCCTTCGCGCTGCTGGCCTCCTCGCCCAACCAGAAGACGGTCATCGTTCCGGCTGACTTCGCGGGCATCGCCGGCTCGATCGCCGGCATCGGCGAACTGGTGAAAACCCTGGGCGACGGCCATGACGGCCCCCGTCCCTCGGGCGGCGGCGGCGGCGGCGGCGGCGCGGTTCCGCGCACCAAGGGCTAGGGACCACAGGACAGGAGACAGGCCATGACCTGGCTTATCGACCTCTACGGAACCCATCCGTTCTGGATCTGGCTGGCCATCGGGGCGGTGTTCCTGGCCGGCGAGGTCTCGACCGGCAGCGGCTGGCTGTTGTGGCCAGCGGCCAGCTCGGCCTTCATGGCCCTGCTGGTCCTGGTCCTGCCGGACAACCTCGCCGTCCACCTGGTCGTCTGGGCCGCGCTGACCATCGCCACCACGGTCAGCGCCCGGCGGCTCTTCCCCCGCACCGTGTCCGGCGGCGGCGGTCCGGACATCAACGACAACATCGCCCGGCTGGTCGGCCACCAGGGCGCGGTGGTCGAGGCCTTCCGCAACGGCGAGGGCCGGGTGTTCGTCGACGGCAAGGAGTGGGCGGCGGTCTCCGAAGGCGACGCCGCGCCGCGCCTGGACGACAAGGTCATGGTCGTCGCCGCCGAGGGCGCGGTGCTGAAAGTTCGGCCCGCCTAGGACGCTCGACGCTCACGGTTTGCGGGCCGACTGCCGCATCGATCCTCCCCTCTGGGGGAGGTGGCTCGGCGAAGCCGAGGCGGAGGGGGTCCGCTCAACGGCAGAAGACCCCCTCAGCCAGCCCTGCGGGCCGACAGCTCCCCCAGAGGGGAGCATCCAGTTCCTGCCGTCCGCCCCGCCTAGCGGTTGTCGTCCAGCCAGACCCGCAAGGCGGTCAGGAACGGCAGGGCCTGGGCGAACTCCTGGTCGGTGAAGGCTTCGCGCAGCGACTCCAGATGCGGCCGCATGCGTTTCAGCGCCTCGCCATAGGCGACGGCCCCCGCCGGCGTCAGGCTGACGAGCTTGCGCCGGCTATCGTCCGCATCCGGACGAATACTGATCCAGCCAGCCGCCTCCGCGCGCTGCAGGGTGTGGGTCATGGCGCTCTTTCCCACCTGGAAGGCGGCGGCAAGCTGGGCGGGGCTTTGCTCGCCGCCACGCCGCATGAAGTGGCTGAGCAGGCCGAACTGCGCTGACGGAATGCCGCCGATCTTCTCAACCCGGGCGTTCGACAGTTGGCTGATGATGCCGATCTCGGTCATCACCCGGACATCGGCGCGGTCACGGGCGAGGCGGGGATTGTCGGGCTGCATGGTCAGGCCTTCAGGATCTGGGCGGCCAGACCGCGCCGCGGCGCAGGCGGGATCTTCGCTTTCGGATAGCCGACGCGGCAAAGCATCTGGATGCGGCCGCCCGCGGGCGCGAGCTCCCTGTGAAGGGCGTCGAACACCGGCTTCTGGGTGGCGTACTCCTGCAGGCCCTGACTCCAGGGATGCATGGCGAGGCCTCGCGAGGCGGCGACGAGACACAGGCGGCCATAGGATTGACCGGCGGCGATCTGATCGACCCGGCCGTTCTGCGCAGTCGTGATCCAGACGAAGCCCCGGGACGTTTCAGCGCCCGTCTTCAGGAACTTCAGCGCCTCGTTGAAGGCCGTCGAGCCCGGGGTGGCCATCTTGTCCTTGGTCAGGATGCCGGCCGCGTTCATCGCCGTCATGAACGGCTGGTCGAGCGAGATGCCCCAGGGATGGGCGGCGACGTCGCGGGCGCCGATGAAGGTGCGCTCGACGCTTTCCTTGTGCGCCGCCGGGGTGTGGGCCTCGATCCGGGCGCCGTCGTAGACCAGCGCCTTCAGCCGTGCGACGCGGGCCGCCTCGACCGTGCCCTCGACGCCCGGCGAGGCGAGCAGGTCGGCGAACGCCGCCGCGTCGACGGGCTTGTCAGCATAGGCCCCACGGTCGGTGCGCCGGTCGAGCAGTCGGGGGAACAGCGGATCGCCGGCGCCGCCGGGCGCGTCGAGCAGCCTCAGGCGGGCGATGGGCCGGTCATCCAGCAGCGGCAAGGGCTCGCCATCCGGGAAGAGCGTCTGTTCAGCGGACTGTCCAAACTGGCGCAGCGCCATCTGGAAGTAGGCGAGCACCCCGCCGAACCCGATCACGATCTGCCGGTTGTAGGGGTCCGTCACCGGCAACAGCCGGGTGCGGTCAACATGGAAGGTGACCTCGCCCGGCGTCCGCAGATCGGCCATCCAAGGCTGCATGTTGTGCGGGTTGGGGGCCAGGATGGCGAAGGACAGGGCCTTGCGACGGATGTCCGTCTCGCTGGCGCCCGGGTTGTCCCAGGCCGCGCGCGGGTTGACGCCGGCCGGCGCGCAGCCGGCGGCGGACGTGGTCGCGGCGAGCACGACGCCGCCGCCCATCAGGCGGATGAAGTCACGACGATCCATGGCGATGCCTTTCGTTCAATGTTGAACCATCATTATGGTTCAACATTGAACGAGTCAAGCTCCCTCCGGACTCACAGTTCGCCGAGTTCCTTGAGCATGCCCTTGCGGGCCAGTTCGTCGGCCACTTCGTTGAGCTCGTGACCGGCGTGGCCCTTGACCCAGCGCCAGTCGACCTCGTGCCGGGACCGGGCGGCGTCGAGGCGTTTCCACAGATCCTCGTTCTTGACCGGGCTCTTGTCGGCGGTCTTCCAGCCGCGCGCCTTCCAGCCGTGGATCCAGGTGGTGACGCCGTTCTTCACATACTGGCTGTCGGTATGCAGCTCGACCTTGCAGGGCTTGGTCAGGGTCTCCAGCGCCTGGATCGCGGCCATCAGCTCCATGCGGTTGTTGGTGGTGGCCAGGTCGCCGCCGCAGATTTCCTTGCGGTGCTTGCCGGCGATCATCACCGCGCCCCAGCCGCCGGGACCCGGATTCCCGCGGCAGGCGCCGTCGGTGTAGATCAGAACGGCGGGCGTCATGCGTCGGCCAGCAGGGCCAGACCCGCGCGGTGGACCGCCAGCTTGCGCTCATACTCCAGCGGATCCTTGGGCCGCACCAGCGCGCCGGCCGGGGTCGAGCCCCAGTCGTTCAGCCGGGTCAGGAAGAATCGCATGGCCGCGCCGTGGGCCAGGATCGGCAGCGCGGCGCGCTCGGCCGGCGTCAGGGGCCGGTGCGTCTCGTAGCCGCCGATCATCGCCCGGCCGGCGGTGAGGTTGAACGAGCCGTCCTGCTCGAAACACCAGGCGTTCAGGGCCACCGCCAGATCGTAGGCGTAGGCGTCGTCGCAGGCGAAGTAGAAGTCGATGGCCGCCGCGAACGTCCCGCCCTGGAAGAAGACATTGTCGGGGAAGAAGTCGGCGTGGATGGTTCCCGACGGCAGGTCGCGCGGCCAGGCCGCCGCCAGATGGTCCAGGTCGGCGGCGACCGTCGCGGCCAGGCCCGGCTTGAGATCTTCGGCCGCCTGGCCGAGCCCGGCGAACAGCGGCGCCCAGGCCGCCTGGCCCAGATCATTCACCCGTCGGGCTGGATAGCCCGCGCCGGCCAGATGCAACCGCGCCAGCCCCTCGCCGGCCTGGCGACAGTGGGCGACCGTGGGCCGGCGGACCGACAGGCCGGTCAGGAACTCGACCATGGCCGCAGGCTTGCCCCGCACCGCCTTGAGGACCCGCCCCTGACGATCCGCGACCGGTCGGGCGCTGGGGAAGCCATGATCGGCCAGCCAGGTCAGCAGATCGAGGAAATAGGGCAGCTCGTCGGCCTTCACTCGCCGCTCGTAGAGGGTGAGGATGAACCGGCCACGCTGCGTCTCCAGCAGGAAGTTGGAGTTCTCCACGCCCTCGGCGATGCCCTTGAACGCCACCGCCGCGCCGACGTCGTAGTCGGCCAGCAGCGCGTCGAGCTCTTCATCGGTGATGTCAGTGTAGACGGCCATGAGTGCGGGGATGGGCGAGGCGGCGCCGGTGGTCAAGATGGGAGGGCGCGGGCCGTGTCCTCGGGTTCTAGCTTGTCAGCAACTTCGGCAGCTTGAAGGTCACCGTCTCGCGGGTCGGGGCCACGTCCTCGATGGTGATCTCGAAGCGGGTCGCCAGCTTGTCGATCAGGCCCTGGACCAGCACCTCCGGTGCCGAGGCGCCGGCTGTGACGCCCACGGTGCGGACACCCTCCAGCCAGGCCCAGTCGAGCCCGGAGGCGTCGTCGAGCAGATGGCCCTTCGCCGCCCCGCCGCGCAGGCCGACCTCGACCAGCCGAACCGAGTTGGAGGAGTTGCGCGAACCGACGACCAACAGCAGATCGGACTGGTCCGCCAGCTGCTTGACCGCCTCCTGGCGATTGGTCGTGGCGTAGCAGATGTCTTCCTTGAAGGGCGCGGTTATGCCGGGGAAGCGTCGTTGCAGCACGGCGACGATGTCCGCCGTGTCATCGACCGACAGCGTGGTCTGGGTGACGAAGGCGACGTTGAGCGGATCGACCGGCTCGAACACCTCCGCGTCGGCGGTGGTTTCGATCAGCCGCACGACCCCCTCCGGCAGCTGGCCCATCGTGCCGACCACCTCGGGATGGCCCTCGTGGCCGATCAGGACGATCTCGCGGCCGGCCCGGTAGTGGCGCTCGGCCTCGACGTGCACCTTCGAGACCAGCGGGCAGGTAGCGTCGAGATAGAGCATCTTCCGCTGGGCCGCCTCGGCCGGCACCGACTTGGGGACGCCGTGGGCCGAGAACACCATCGGCCGGTCATCAGGCGCCTCGGACAGTTCCTCGACGAACACCGCGCCCAGCGCCTTCAGCCGCTCGACGACGTGCTTGTTGTGGACGATCTCGTGGCGGACATAGACCGGCGCGCCATACTTCTCGATGGCCCGCTCGACGATCTGGATGGCCCGGTCGACCCCGGCGCAGAAACCGCGCGGGCTGGCCAGCAGGACCTTGAGGGGCGGTTTGATCAGCGCGGCGTCATCCATGGCGACAAGGTAGGCGTTGAACGGCGGTCCCGCCAGACCGGTTTCGCGGCGACCGGCTCGCCCGCAGCGTGAACGCGCGTTGCGAGGCCATGCATATGCCTTTATCACGCTACATCTGCTTTTCAGCCGGCACGCCGCGCCGGTCTTCCCTGCTTTTCCGGACGTCCCATGCGCCGTGCCCTTACCCTCGTGCTTACCGGCCTGATCGCCGCCAGCGCTTTCGCAACGCCGGCGCTGGCCCAGCGCCGCGGCGGCGACGACGACGCGCGGCGGCAGGAAGAGGAAGCCTCCAAGAAGCGCAAGCGTGACCAGGAGTGGAACCAGCCGTCGGCGCCGCTGCCGCAGCTGCGCAACGCCGGCCCCTGCCCCTATGTGAAGGTGCTGTACGACGCCAGCCGCTACACCGAGTTCAAGGACGGCCGCGAAGCGGCGGGCAATGTGCTGTGGACGGGTGAGATCCAGAGCCTGTCAGCCGGCTGCGCCTACAAGGACGATGAGCCGATCCAGGTCCAGGTCGAGATGCTCATGGCCTTCGGCAAGGGCCCGCAGGCGACCGGCGACGGCAAGACCTATCGCTACTGGGTGGCGGTCACCACGCGCAACCAGTCGGTGATCGCCAAGGAATACTTCGATCTGCCGGTGAACTTTGAGTCGGGCGCGGATCGGGCCCTGCTGCGCGAGAGGATCGCCGGGATCGTGATCCCCCGCGCCTCGATCGAGACCAGCGGCGCCAACTTCGAGGTCCTGATCGGCTTCGACGTCACGCCGCAGATGGCCGCGTTCAACCGCGACGGCAAACGCTTCCGCGTGACCGCCGGCGCGCCGCAGGCCGCCGCTGGAGCGCCCGCGCCGAAATGACTGACCTGAGACGGTCTCTGAGCGAAGCGGTCGCCGCCGTCTTCGTCGCCCAGGGGCTCCCCGAGGAACTTGGCCGGGTGACTGCTTCGGATCGCCCGGACCTCGCCGACTTCCAGTGCAATGGCGCCCTCGCCGCCGCCAAGGTGGCGCGCAAGCCCCCGCGCGAGATCGCCGCCGCGGTGGTCGACGCCCTGTCCGGCCGCCCCGAGCTGCAGTCCGTCGAGATCGCAGGGCTGGGCTTCATCAACATGCGGGTCAGCGCCGACACCCTGTCGGCCCGCGCCCGCGAGATCGCCGCGGACGCCCGCGCCGGCGCGACGGAAGTCGCCGACGTCCGGCGGGTGATCGTCGACTTCGGCGGCCCCAATGTCGCAAAGCCCATGCATGTGGGCCATCTGCGCGCCTCGATCATCGGCGAGTCCGTCAAGCGCATCTACCGCTTCCGGGGCGACCAGGTGCTGGGCGACGCCCACTTCGGCGACTGGGGCTTCCAGATGGGCCTGCTCATCGGCGCGGCCTGCGACAAGGACCCGTTCATCGCCACCCTTATGGAGCGCCTGACCGGCTCGGTTCCGGTCAGCGCCGAGGATGAGCGCAAGGTCATGGACGCCCTGGCCGAGCGGATCAGCCTGGCGGACCTGGACCAGATGTATCCGGAGGCCGCCGGCCGGGCCAAGACCGACACCGACTACCGCGACCGGGCCCGCAGGGCGACGGCCGAGCTGCAGGGTGGCCGCCTCGGCTACCGTCTGCTGTGGAAGCATTTCGTCAACGTCAGCCGCGTCTCGCTCGAGCGGGAGTTCCACGCCCTGGGCGTCGATTTCGACCTGTGGAAGGGCGAGAGCGACGTCGACGCCCTGATCGAGCCGATGGTGCGCGAGCTGGATGGCAAGGGCCTGCTGGCCGACGACCAGGGCGCGCGCGTGATCCATCTGGCCCGGCCCGGCGAGACCAAGAAGAAGAAGGCGCCGGACGGGACGGTCTATGAGGCGCCGAGCCCCGATCCCTTGCTGGTGGTCTCCTCGGAAGGCTCGGCCATGTACGGGACGACCGATCTGGCAACGATCCTGGATCGCCGCCGGTCGTTCGATCCGGCGCTGATCCTCTATTGCGTGGACCAGCGCCAGGCCGACCATTTCGAGCAGGTGTTCCGCGCCAGCTATCTGGCCGGCTACGCCAGCGAAGGTGAGCTTGAGCACATCGGCTTCGGCACGATGAATGGCGCCGACGGCAAGCCCTTCAAGACCCGCGAAGGCGGCGTCCTGAAGCTGCACGACCTGATCGAGATGACCCGCGCCAAGGCCCGCGAGCGGCTGAAGGAGGCGGGCCTCGGCGGCGAGCTGTCGCCCGCCGACTTCGAGGACACCGCCCACAAGGTGGCCGTGGCGGCGCTGAAGTTCGCCGACCTCGGCAACTACCGCGGCACCAGCTACGTCTTCGACCTCGACCGCCTCTCCAGCTTCGAGGGCAAGACCGGGCCCTACCTGCTCTACCAGGCGGTGCGGATCAAATCCCTGCTGCGCCGGGCCGCCGAGGAACGGCTGGAGGACGGCCGTATCCAGGTCGCCGACCCGGCCGAGCGCGAGCTGGCCCTGCTGCTCGACGCCTTCGACACGGCGGTGACCGAGGCCTACGACAAGAAGGCGCCCAACTTCATCGCCGAGCACGCCTTCAAGCTGGCCCAGGCCTTCTCGCGCTTCTACGCCGCCTGCCCGATCTTCCGGGAAGTCGACGCCAAGGTCGCCGCCTCGCGCCTGGCCCTGGCCGCCGCGACGTTGAAGCAGCTGGAACTGGCCCTGGACCTGCTGGGCATCGAAGCGCCAGAGCGGATGTAGGTCAGGCTCGTTCCAGGTCCTGTAGGGTCGCCAGAAGGGCGTCGACGCTTCCGGTCTCGAGATACTGCTGCGCCACCATCACCAGCCGCAGCTGCTTGGCCAGCAGGGCCAGCTGGCGGTGCTGGTTCTCGGTGACCTTCACGGCCGTCTCGGCGGCGAGCGCGTCGGCCTCGGCGAGCAGCTTCTGCACTTCCGCCAGGGCCTTCTCGTTCTGGACGCCGGGCCGCCTGAGGTAGGCCTTGATCGCGTGGAGCCCTTCGGCGGCGATGGCCTGCGTCTCCTCGCGCACAGTGGTCTGGGCGACGGGGTCGGCGATGGCGTCCAGGACCCGGCCGAGCGCCAGGTCCAGCCTGGCCATCATTCCGGTCCGCGCCTCGGCGCGCAGCGGCAGGAGCTCGCGCGCGTCGATCAGACTCGGCAGGTTGCGGCCGTCGGACACCAGCCTGTGGCGCACGGCCACGAAGGTCTTGATGATGAACCGCGACGCGGCGACGGCCTGCTCGGACTTGAGAACCGTGGCCGCCATAACGACGCCGTGCTCGGTAAGGGCGTAGGGACGGTAGCGGCTGCCGCCATGGTTCGGACTTGAGATCACATTTTGTGATCTCAAGTTGGCGACCTCATCTACGGAGAGCCCGAACGCGAACCCCTCGAACTTGTCGGCGTTGCGCCGCACCTGCTGGTTCAACTGGCGCGTCTCAACTCCGAAAAGCCTTGCAACGTCAGCATCCAGGACGACGGCATCGCCCCGCACGGTCAGCACGGACGGCGGATCTCCAAACTCGATCTCGGCGGTCGACAACACCAATCTCTCCGTTTGAGGTCACAATCTGTGATTTCAAGTTTTGCGGCTGCCGGGCGCAATTGCAATGATAGCGCTTCTTGAGATCGCATTTTGCGACCTCAAAGCGTCAGTTGACTCCCCGCCCCGGCTCCAGCACACACGGACCTGTCTCGCGGGAGACGTCGGGGCTCGCCCCCGAGGCCGAAGGCGCAACCGCCCCGGAAACGCTCAGGCAAACGGACCGCGCGACTTAGGAACGCTGGAAAGCGCCGCATCCGCGGTGCGCCGAAGGAGCAAGGGTCGTTTCGACGGCCTGAAATCTCTCAGGCTCCAAGACAGCGGGGGCGAATCGCCAGGTCATAAGACCGGGCGAGCCGCATCGACCCCGCCGGAGCCCCGCGTGTCTCACGACGACCTGAAAAAGACCCCGCTGTACGATGCGCATGTCGCCGCTGGCGCGCGCATGGTCCCGTTCGCGGGCTACTCGATGCCCGTCCAGTACAAGGACGGCGTGCTCAAGGAGCACCTTTGGACGCGGGAGAGCGCCGGGCTGTTCGACGTGTCGCACATGGGCCAGGCCCGGCTGCGCGGCGTCTCCCCGCTGTCGGCGTTCGAGGAGATCACCCCCGGCGACTTCATCGGCCTGGCGCCCGGCAAGCAGCGCTACAGTGTGCTGCTCAACAAGAAGGGCGGCATCATCGACGACCTGATGGCCTCGCGGCCGGACGGCGACGGCCTGTTCGTCATCGTCAACGGGGCCTGCAAGGACAACGACTTCCGCGTCATCGACGACGAGCTGGCGCCGCAGGTCAGCATCGAGCGCCTGGAGGACCGCGCGCTGCTGGCGCTTCAGGGACCGAAGGCCGTGGAGGTGCTGGCCGCCCACATCCCCGAGTGCGCCGGCAAGGTGTTCATGGACAGCTGGGCCACCACGGGCTTTGGCGTCGACGTTCTGATCTCCCGCTCCGGCTACACGGGCGAGGACGGCTACGAGATCTCCGTGCCCGGCCATGCCGCCGAGCGCATCTGGAACACTCTACTGGCCGACGAGCGGGTGAAGCCCATCGGCCTGGGCGCCCGCGACAGCCTGCGCCTCGAGGCCGGCCTTCCGCTCTATGGCCATGACGTCGACGAGACGGTCAGCCCGGTCGAGGCGGCCCTGACCTTCGCCGTGTCGAAGAAGCGTCGCGACGCCCAGGACTTCCCCGGCGCATCGCGGATCGCCCGGGAGCTGGCCGAGGGCCCGTCCCGCGTCCGCGTGGGCCTGAAGATCCTCGAAGGCCCGCCGGCCCGCGAAGGCGCGGAGATCGCTGACGCTGACGGCAAGGTGGTCGGCGTCGTCACCAGCGGCGGCTTCGCGCCCTCGCTCGGCCATCCCATCGCCATGGGCTTCGTCCCGCCGGCCCTCGCGGCCGTGGGTACGACGCTCAACGTCATTGTCCGGGGCAAGTCCGGCGCGGCCCAGGTCGTCGCCATGCCCTTCGTCCCCAACCGCTACGTCCGCAAGGTCTAGGAGCCAGCCATGCGTTTCACCAAGGATCATGAGTGGGTCGCCCTCGACGGCGACGTCGCCACCGTCGGCATCACCGCCTACGCCGCCGAGCAGCTGGGCGATGTGGTGTTCGTTGAAGTCCCCGATATCGGCAAGACGGTCGCCCAGGGTGACGGTCTCGCTGTCGTTGAAAGCGTCAAGGCCGCGTCCGATGTCTACGCCCCGGTGTCCGGCGAGGTGGTCGAGGCCAACGGCGAACTCGGTGACGCGCCCGAGACCGTCAACGCCGCCCCGGAAGCGGCCGGCTGGTTCGCGAAGATCAGGGTCAGCGACCCCTCGCAGGTCGAGGCCCTGATGGATCGCGCGGCGTACGAAGACTACCTCGGCACGCTTTAGCACCGTGTCCCCGGCGAAGGCCGGGGTCCATACCGCAGCCCCAGCTTGGATCCCGGCCTTCGCCGGGAAAACGGTGGATTTGAATGCGCTACCTCCCCCTGACCCCCGATGACCGCGCGCAGATGCTCGGCGTTATCGGCGTGGACTCCATCGACGGCCTGTTCGTCGACGTGCCGCCTTCCGCCCGCCGCGAGGGCTTTGTCGACCTGCCGCACGTCGCCGGCGAGCTGGAGGTCGAGCGGGAGCTGGCCGGCCTCGCCGCCCGCAACACCGCCGCCGGATCGGTGCCCTTCTTATGCGGCGCAGGGGCTTACAAACACCACGTCCCGGCGACGGTCGATCACCTGATCCAGCGGTCGGAGTTCCTGACCAGCTACACCCCCTACCAGCCCGAGATCGCCCAGGGCACGCTGCAGGTGCTGTTCGAGTTCCAGACCCAGGTCGCCGCCCTGACCGGGATGGAGGTGGCCAACGCCTCGCTCTACGACGGCTCCACCGCCTGCGCCGAGGCGGTGATGATGACCAAGCGGGTCACGAAGCGGAACCGCGCGGTGCTGTCGGGCGGCGTCCATCCGCACTATGTCGCCACCACTCAGACCCTGGCCCATGCCGAAGGGATGGAGGTGGTCGCCCTGCCCGCCGCCGTCGACGCCGAGGACGCGGTGATCGCCGCGATCGACGCCGGGACCGCCTGTGTCGTGGTCCAGACGCCAAACGTGTTCGGCACGGCGACCGACGTGACGAAGATCGCCGAGGCGGCCCACGCCGCCGGCGCCCTGCTGATCGTGGTCACCACCGAGGCGGTGTCCTTCGGCCTGCTGAAGTCGCCCGGCGAGATGGGCGCCGACATCGCCGTGGCCGAGGGGCAGTCGATCGGCAACGCCCTGAACTACGGCGGTCCCTACGTCGGCCTCTTCGCCTGCCGTGAGAAGCTGGTACGCCAGGCGCCGGGCCGCCTCTGCGGCGAGACCGTCGACGCCGACGGCCGGCGGGGCTTCGTGCTGACCCTGTCGACCCGCGAGCAGCACATCCGCCGCGACAAGGCGACGTCCAACATCTGCACCAACAGCGGCCTCTGCGCCCTGGCCTTCTCGATCCACATGAGCCTGCTGGGCGAGGTCGGCCTGCGCCGGCTGGCGGCCCTGAACCACCAGCGGGCGCGTGAGCTGAAGGCGGCGCTGGAGGGTGTTCCAGGCGTCGAGGTCCTCACCCCGCGCTTCTTCAACGAGTTCGCCGTGAAGCTCTCCAAACCCGCCGCCCAGGTCGTCGAGGATCTGGCCTTGAAGGGTGTGCTGGGCGGCGTGCCGTTCAGCCGCCTGGCCCCCGGCGCCGGCATGGACGACGTCCTGCTGGTCGCCGCGACCGAGACCGTGACCGGCGAGGACATCGCCGCCTTCCAGGCCGCCCTGACGGAGGTGATGGCATGAGCACGACGATGAACACCGTGGGTCGCCCCACCGCGCCGGTCGCCACCGCCGGCGACATCCCGCCGACCCTGACCGGGGCCCGCGGCCTGCTGCAGGACGAGCCGCTGATCTTCGAGCTGGGCGGCTGGAACAAGACCGGCGTCGACCTGCCGGAAGCCGCTGACGCCGACGAGGGCCTGTCGGGCCTGATGCGCGACACGGCCATCGGCCTGCCGGGCCTCAGCGAGCCCGAGGCCGTTCGCCATTATGTGCGCCTGTCTCAGAAGAACCACGCCATCGACCTGGCCCTCTATCCGCTGGGCAGCTGCACGATGAAGCACAACCCGCGCCTCAACGAGAAGATGGCGCGGCTGGCGGGCTTTGCCGACATCCACCCGCTGCAGCCGGTCTCGACCGTGCAGGGGGCGCTGGCGCTCATCGACCGGCTGGCCCACTGGCTGAAGACCCTGACCGGCATGCCGGCCGTGGCCATGACGCCCAAGGCCGGCGCCCACGGCGAGCTGTGCGGTCTGCTGGCCATCAAGGCGGCGCACGAGGCGGCCGGACAGGGCCACCGCAAGACCGTGCTCTGCCCGACCAGCGCCCACGGCACCAACCCGGCCACGGCGGCCTTCGTCGGCTACAGCGTCGTCGAGATCGCCCAGACCGACGACGGCCGGGTGGACCTGGCGGATCTGGCGTCCAAGCTGAACGACCAGGTGGCGGCCATCATGGTCACCAATCCCAACACCTGCGGCCTGTTCGAGCGGGACATCGTCGAGATCGCCCGGCTGACCCATGACGCCGGTGCCTACTTATACTGCGACGGGGCCAACTTCAACGCCATCGTCGGCCGGGTCCGTCCCGGCGACCTGGGCGTCGACGCCATGCACATCAACCTGCACAAGACCTTCTCCACCCCGCACGGCGGCGGCGGACCGGGCGCCGGTCCCGTGGTGCTGAGCGCGGCGCTCGCGCCTTTCGCCCCGGCCCCCTGGGTCGTCCACCAGGCGGGCGGCTTCCAGCTGGTCGAGGAGGCCGCAGGCGAGGCGGCCCAGGCATTCGGCCGGATGAGCGCCTTCCATGGCCAGATGGGCATGTTCGTCCGCGCCTACGCCTATATGCGCAGCCACGGCGCCGACGGCCTGCGACAGGTGGCTGAGGACGCGGTGCTCAACGCCAACTACATCAAGGCCAGCCTGTCCGACGTGATGAGCCCGGCCTTCCGGGACGGCCCCTGCATGCACGAGGCCCTGTTCGACGACAGCTGGCTGGAGGGCACCGGCGTCACCACCCTCGACTTCGCCAAGGCGATGATCGACGAGGGCTTCCACCCGATGACCATGTACTTCCCGCTGGTCGTCCACGGCGCGATGCTGATCGAGCCGACCGAGACCGAAAGCAAGCAGGAGCTGGACCGCTTCATCCACGCCCTGCGGCTGCTGGCCGGGGCGGCGAAAGCCGGCGAGGTCGACCGCTTCAAGGGCGCGCCGTTCCACGCCCCGCTCCGCCGCCTCGACGAGACCCAGGCGGCGCGCAAGCCGAAGCTGCGGTGGCGCGCGGCGTAGGGCCTCGCCACCCCCGTCATCCTCGGGCTTGTCCCGAGGAACCCTCCTTCAGCTTCATGGTGAGAGTGTGATCACGCTGTCACCTGCGAGCCGAAAGAGGGGTCCTGGCCACGAGGGCGTGGATGACGGGATGTTGGGCGGATAACCCGCACGGTTGCCGCGGTGTTGACGCCGTTTGTTCACCCATCGGTCACAACCTGAGACATTTCAGCCACTGCGACATGCAGAACCCGTCGAGGTCCTGTTAAGTCTTCGTCACAGTGGAACCCGCGCCCTTTACGCGGCGCTTGAGCCTGCACATATCGGGTAAACAGCGACGCGGTCACCAGAACGCCGAGCTTCTCCGCCCCGTGTTTTGGTCCCCATGTCCCTCGTCCTTACGATGCCCCGCGCCTTCACGTCCGCCGACGACGCCGCCCGAGCCCTGGTGGCCCGTGTGGCGCGCTGGGCGCTGATCGGGCTGGGCGTGGCCGTCATCGCGCTGGGCGTGCTGATCGCGCCGCTGCCCGGACCCGGCGGCCTGCCGGTCATCGTCGTCGGCCTGATGATCCTGCTGCGCAACAGCTTCTGGGCCAAGCGCCAGTTCGTCCGCCTGCACCGCCGCCACCCGCGGACGGTATCCCCGATCCGCCGGCTGCTGCGTCGCGACCCGGAGGTCTTCCCGGTCTTCTGGCAAGGCATCCTGCGGACCGAGCGTGTGCTGCTGGCCAGGGAGCGCCGTTTCGCCAGAAAGCTGCGTCGCCGCTTCCGGAAGGCGCGGCGGTAGAGCAGGACGCGGTCAGACGGAACCGTCCGACCGTTGAATCCTGCTCTGAAGTCAGAAGTCTGGAGCCGGATTCAGGCTCCAGGTCACGTCAGGTCCCGCCGGCCGTGACCACGTCCCGCGCCAGAATCGCAAAGACATAGAGCGCCAGGTCACGCATCGCGCCCTGCGGCAATCCGAGCGCCTCACCCAGCTTGACGATCGCATCGGCCCCGCCGTTGTCGCCGGAATTGTTGGCAAGAGTCTTGACGACGGAGGCGCGGGCCTTGGCCTTGGCGGCCGGATCCAGTTTCGTCCAGGCGGTCGCGAGGGCGGCGGGCTTGATCCCGTGGTTGGCCTGCAGCACCTCGATGGCGCCCCGCTCGAGGAGCACCGTGCCCAGCAGCATGCCGGCCTTCTCGCCGTTCGCCTCGGTCACGCCACCGCGCGCCGGCCACAGGGCGATATCGGCTTCGCTGATCTGGAGGTTCTGCAGCGCCTCGGCGCCTCGGGCCCGGTAGTCGGCGAGCAGCGAGGACCGCTTGCTCTCGGCAAGGTTGGTCCACAGGCAGCCGGCCTCCAGCGCGGCGGCCGGCGTGGCGGCGAGGGCGCAGAGGGCCAGGGCGACGGTGGCGGTCAGTCTGGACATCTGCGAAGCTCCCCTGGGCAGGCCGTGAGGGTATCGCTCCGGGACGCGGCCCGCCAAGAGCGCCTCACGACGCCGCAACGAAAAAACCCCGCCGGTCGCCCGACGGGGTCTGATCGTTGGTCGCGGTCGCGGCATCTATTGCAGGCGGGCGGCCAGTCCCTTGATGGCCGAGTCGACCGTGGGGTCGGGCTGGCCGGCGGCCACGCGGGCGGCGAGGATGGTCTCGGCGGCCTGGGCCGACAGTTCGGCGGCGGCGGCCTTCACCTCGGCGGCGGCCTGGGCTTCGGCGGAGGCGATCTTGCGCTCGGCCAGGGCGGCGCGGCGGGTGATCTGCTCCTCGAGCTTGGCCTTGGCCTCGATCGCCAGGCGGGCGGCGTCGGCCTCGGCGGCCTTCAGCATCTCGGAGGCCTGACGTTCGGCGTCCTCACGCTGGATGCGGATATCGGCCAGCATGGCTTCGGCTTCGGCCCGCAGCCGGGCGGCCTCGTCGAGGTCGGCCTGGATGGTGGCCGCCTTGGCGTCCAGCTGGGCCGCGATCATCTTCGGCACGCCGGCGCGCACGAGAATTGCGACGAACAGCAGAAGGCCGACGCCGACCCAGAGTTCGGGGTTGGAGAAGGACCAGAAGTAGGAGTCGAAGAACGCGGGCATCAGGCGGCTCCTCCGCGCGCGGCCAGGGCGGTCTTGATGTCGGAGGGCGACGCGGCCTTGCCGGTCAGCTTTTCGACAATGGCGGCGGCGGTTTCGCCGGCGATGGCGCCGACGTTCGACATGGCTGAGTCACGCATGGCGGCGATCCGGGTCTCGGCCTGGGCGACCTGTTCGGACACCTTGGCCTCTTCCACGGCGGCGCGTTCAGCCGACTGGGCGGCCGCCCTGGCGCGGGCCTCGGCGGCGACGCGTTGCGACTGGGCGCGAGCCTCGGCCACTTCGGCGGCGGCGGCACTGGCCTGATCGGCGGCCTCGGCCTGGACCTGCCGCGCGGCTTCGAGCGCCCCGGAGATGGTGTTGGCGCGCTCGTCGATCACCGCCCGCATGCGAGGCGTGAAAACGCGTGCGATCAACACATAGAGGATCACGAACAGAATCAGCAGCCAGGCGATCTGGCCGCCCCAGTGCTGGAACTGGAACTGCGGGAGTCCGCCCGAGCCGTGTTCGGCCTCGGTCGTAGCCGTATGCGCCGTATCGGCGCCGTGGCCTTCAGAGGTAGCCATCACGTATCCGTCGGATTAAAGGCGCGGCGGCGCCGGAAAGCGCCGCCGCAGGACGTCTGCGAGATCAGCCGAAGTAGATGAGCACGCCGAGCACGAAGGCCAGGATGCCCAGGGCTTCGGCGAGGGCGGCGCCCACGAACAGGTTGCCGATCTGGCTGGCGGCGGCCGACGGGTTGCGCAGGGCGCCCGACAGGAAATTGCCGAAAATGGTGCCGACGCCGATGCCGGCGCCGATCATGCCGAGGGTCGCGAGGCCCGCGCCGATGGCCTTAGCCGCTTCAACTTCCATGGTATCAGATCCTAGTGTTGGTCAGGGTTGGTAGGGATTGGCCTGGAGACCCGGTTAGTGGGCATGGTCCAGGTTGACCACATCGTTGAGGTAGATGCAGGTCAGAACGGCGAAAACGAAGGCCTGGAGGAAGGCGACGAGGAACTCCAGCGCGGTCAGGCCGACGACCATGGTCATCGACAGCGCAGCGCCCGGGATGCCGAGCAGTCCAAGGCCGCCGCCGGCGGCCATCGCGCCCAGGGTGACGACGAAGCCGGCGAACACCTTCAGGGCCACGTGGCCGCCCAGCATGTTGCCGAACAGACGAAGGGCCAGGGTGACCGGCCGCAGCATGAAGGAGAAGAGCTCGATGAGTCCGACGACCGGGCGCATCACCAGCGGCGCGCCCATCGGCCAGAACAGCTTGAAGAAGCCGAGGCCGTTCTTGGCGAAGCCGATGATCAGCACCAGCCCGAAGGTGATGACGGCGAAGGTCGCCGTGATCGCCAGCTGCGACGTGGCGGTGAAGGTCAGCGCCATGCCCAGCAGGTTCATACCCAGGATCATCACGAACACGGTGAAGACAAAGGGGAAGTACTTGCGGCCGTCGTGGCCGATGATTGAATCGGTGAGGTTGTCGATCAGGCCGAACAGGCTCTCGCCCACCGCCTGGAGCCGGCCCGGCACCACCGTCGCCTTCGACGTGACCAGAGTCAGGAACAGCACCACCGCCGCGAAGGCGATGGTCATGGCGATGTGTGAATTGGTGATCGCGAGATCCACCACGCCGACAAGCGGAAGGGTGACGTCGGGAAGGTCGACGACCTTGACGATCTGGAACTGATGAATCGGATCGGCCATCGGGCCTATCGCTCCCCTAGTCTTCCCTGACGTTCAAGGCCGCGATACGCGCCGCCTCTTCCGCCTTCGCCTGCGCCATAAGCCGATTGGCCGTACGGCGCGCCATGAATACCGACAGGGCGAAGCCCAGAAGGACTCCGCCAATCAAACCCCAGGGCGCCGTACCGGCCAGCCAGTCCACGACGGCCCCGGCTCCGATCCCGACCAGGACCCCGCCGAGAAGCTCGGCCAGGATCTTGTAGGCCTGGCTCGAAGCGTTCAGCTCGCCCACCTGCGAAGGAGGACGCGCCGTACGGGCTTCCAGCGCTTTGGCCCGTTCGTCGAGGCTACGCAGCGCCTCTTCGCGCGGGTCGACGGCCTTGGACATGGGGGCGGTCTGGTCCGGAACGCTCGGCACGGAAGAAAGCCTTCCGGGCCCTGCTTGATCGCGGCGGAACCTATAGATCGCGCTGCGGTGCGTCAAGGTTAGGCGGGGACATTATAAGTCCCTGATTTTCATGGCGTTTTCGGCCTTCACGTAGGGCTGGCGAATCCTCGAGCCCGCGCTGCGCCGGGTTCCCTTCGGTCAGGCCCGGCGGGCCCGCATGGCTTCGCGGTCCAGGGAGTGGATGGCGTGTTCCCGCAGGGGACGCGCATTCCTGTCCCGCGGCAGCGTTCGACGGTGTCGTGGGACAGCTACGCTTCACGAAAAAGCCCCCAGGCAACCGCCGCGCACAGCAAAGGGGCCGGTGTTTCCACCGGCCCCTCGCTTGACGTCAGTCGTGTCGGATCAGGATCAGAAGTTGATCGAGATCGTCGAACGGCGGTTCAGGGGCTCCTTAACGCCGTCGCCGGTGGCGACCGC